>MDTB01029549.1_pt1 | contig 82716 bp, 95 predicted proteins | sample 811161 | NCBI WGS metagenome assembly MDTB01 (sample SAMN05326650, study PRJNA326480) | marine metagenome | isolation source: seawater | place: Mediterranean Sea | collected 2009 | reverse complement strand
TTCCAAGCGTGCGCCTTCAGCCACTCGGCCACCTCTCCATTAATCAAGTGATGTTTTTAAAACATTTATAAATGCTGATTGTGGTATTTCAACCTTCCCGAATTGCCTCATTCTTTTTTTACCTTTTTTTTGCTTATCTAATAATTTATTTTTTCTAGTAACATCACCTCCATACAATTTTGCTGTTACGTCTTTTCTATAGCTATTAATTGTTTCTCTGGCAATAATTTTCCCTCCAATGGAGGCTTGTAAAGGAATTTTAAACTGTTGTCTGGGGATGAGGTCTTTTAACCTTTCACAATAAACTTTTCCTCTGGTTGCAGATTTCGTTCTGTGACTAATAAAAGATAAAGCATCAACCGGTTCCGAGTTAACTAAAATCTGAACTTTAACCAAATCACTCTCTTGATAATCTTTAAATTCATAATCAAAACTAGCATATCCACTTGTAATTGATTTTAATCTATCATAAAAATCAAAAACAACTTCTGCTAGAGGTAGTTGATATATAACCATTGCTCTTTTACCAACATAGGTCAAATTTTTTTGTATACCTCTTCTATCTGTACAAAGTTTCATGACTGGTCCCAGATAATCGTCTGGTAATAATATTGTCGCCTCGATAATAGGTTCAGAAATAGATTGTATTTTTACAACATCAGGCATTTCAGACGGATTATGAATTTCAAGCTTTTCAGAATTTGTTTTTACAATTCTATATACAACCGACGGCGATGTTGTAATCAAATTTAAACTAAATTCTCTACTTAACCTTTCTTGAATAATCTCTAGATGAAGTAAACCAAGAAACCCACACCTAAAGCCCATCCCAAGAGCGGCAGATGATTCAGGTTCATATGTAAAACTAGCATCGTTTAAACTTAGTTTAGCCAGACTATCTTTTAAAACATCATAATCGTCTGCATCAACAGGATAAAGACCACAAAAAACAACAGGAATACTTGGTTTAAATCCTGGAAGTGGTTGACTAACCGGATCTGCTTCATCAGTTATTGTATCTCCTACTTTACAATCACTTACATGTTTAATACCTGCCGTGATAAATCCAATCTCTCCCGAATTTAGTTCATTTACGTATTTAATTTTTGGAGTAAAAAAGCCACAGCTTTCAACTTGATAAGTTGCATTTGTACCCATCATTTTTAACTTCATCCCTTTTTTTAGGTAACCTGATTTTATCCGTACCAGAATAATTACGCCCAAATATGTGTCGTACCAACTATCAATTAACATGGCTACTAAATTGGAAGAATCAAATTCTGATGGAGATGGTAGTCGTTCAACTATAGCCTCAAGTAATGTATCCACTCCGTCACCAGTTTTTGCTGATACTAAGATAGCCTTAGATGCATCTATCCCAATAACATCTTCAATTTGTTTTTTAATTCTATCTGGTTCAGAGGAGGGCAGATCAATTTTATTTAAAACTGGAATAATCTCATGATTGCTATCAATTGCTTTATATACATTAGCAAGAGTTTGAGCCTCAACACCTTGAGAAGCATCTACAACTAAAAGTGAACCTTCACAGGAAGCCAATGATCTACTCACTTCATAAGAAAAATCTACATGACCTGGTGTATCCATTAAATTAAAATTATAAACTTCTTTGTCTTTTGCATTGTAATTTAGATAGACTGTTTGAGCTTTAATTGTAATACCTCTTTCTCTTTCAATATCCATTGAATCAAGAACTTGCTCTTTCATTTCTCTATCAGATAATCCCCCGCAGCTTTGTATAATTCTATCTGCTAAAGTTGATTTACCGTGATCAATGTGAGCAATAATTGAAAAATTTCTTATTTTTCTTAGTCTCATATTACCTCAATTTTGCATCATACTTATTTTTAACTTTCGAAATTATCTTTTCACAAATTTCGTTTATTTCATCATCTGTCAGTGTTTTCTGATTAGATTGAATTGTAACTTGAAAACCAACGGCTTTTTTTTTTTCATTAATTTTTTCTCCCTCATAACTATCAAAAACTTTTACATCTTTAATTAATTTATGATTCGTATTTTTGATTAATTTTATGACGTCTAATGAAAAAATATTTTTGTCTAATTCAAAGGAAAAGTCCCTTTTTGATGACTGATATTGGGATACTGTTAATGGCTTTTTTGATTTTTCTTTTTTCTTATAAAATTTTAACAATTTGCTTAAGTTAAGTTCAAAAGCAACTAACTTATCCTTAATATCAAAAGAATTAAGAATAACTGGGCTCAGCTCACCAAAAAAACCAACTTTCTCGTCTGATATTAATAAAGAACCACTTTTGCCTGGATGATAGTAAGATTTGGATGATCGTGTAATATTAAAGTTGTTGATATCCATGTCCAAACAATTTAATACTGAGGATAAATCAGCCTTGATATCAAAAAAATCAAAAACTCTCTCATCGCCAACCCAACTTTTTTCATTTATTTTACCAGACCTTACCACACAAATATTTTCGAACTGTTCCTCAGGTTCCTTTCCAAAAAAAACAGGACCTAACTCAAAAAAGGAAAAATTGTTAAAGTTTTTATTAATATTCTTTTTCATAGCTGAGATAACATTAGGTAGTAAATTTGACCTCATACTTGATAGTTCTGAACTTATAGGATTGGTAATTTTCAGAAAATTTTGTGTTTCATCAAAAAGTTTCTGTATTTTTTCATCTGTAAAAGACCACGTTATGATCTCAAAAACATTTCTGCTAACTAATAATTTTTTTATTTTATTTCTTAATACCTGAATATCAGATGTTGTCTTTTGATTTGTATTATTTTGTAAATCAAAAGGGACACTGGGAATTTTTTCTAGGCCATATAGTCGTGCAATTTCCTCTACAAGATCTTCCTTAATTTTAATATCGCCTCTCCAGGAAGGAGGCGTCACAACTAAGTTTTTATCTCCACTCAAATTACAACCAATTTTATTAAGTTTATCTTTAATAAATTGATTTGAAATTTTAATACCTAAAACCTGGTCAAAAAAAACTTTTTCAATCTGTATATTGTTATTCTCGACTATCTTTTTACCATCTACTAAAATACTTCCTGGCTCACCACCGCAGTTCTTTAATATCATCTCAGTGGCATATTCAATTCCATCATCAACAGAATCTGGATCTATACCTCTTTCAAATCTATATCTAGCATCACTTTGGATATTTAATTTCCTTCCACTTTTTATTATGCTTGCTGGTAAAAAATATGCTGATTCGATCAGAACATTTTTTGTTTTGTCATCACAAGCTGTTCTTTTACCACCTAGTATTCCTGCAAGACTTATAACACCACTATCATCACAAATAACAATCATGCCATCATCAAGTTCATAATTTTCATCATCAAGTCCTAAAAATTTCTCACCTTTTTTTGAATGCCTGATTATCAAATTCCCTTCTATTTTATCATAATCAAAAACGTGAAGAGGCCGGCAAAAATCTATTGTAATAAAGTTAGTAATATCAACCAAAGACGAGATAACTTTTAGATCTGTTTTTTTAAATCTTTTTATTAAGTTTGCTGAGGAATCTTTATTTTCTACATTTTTAATCAGTCTAATTGAAAAATTTGGACAATCATTATCTTTTAGTTTGTTAACTAGCTTGATATCCGTTTTAAATTTACTCTCAATTTTAGTGATTTTTTTTTTTTTCAATTTTCCAAAATCAGCAGCAAAAAGATCTCTCGCTATCCCAAAAACTCCAGCACAATCGACTCTATTAGGTGTTATTGCGACCTCAATCATAATATCTTCATCATTTATATATTGAGAATATTTATCTCCAATTTTATAACTTTCATCTAGTTCAATTATTCCTTCTGAAAAATTTGATAATCCTAGCTCTTCCTCTGAACATAACATCCCATTGGATTCTTCTCCTCTTATTTTACTATTACCAATCTTGAACTCATTTTTTTCTCCTGAGAAAATTATCGTACCAACGGGAGCTAATACTGTAATTAAATTTTCTCTTGCGTTATTTGCTCCACATACAATTTGCAAATTTTTATTTCCATCAAAAACTTCACATAAACTAAGTTTATCTGCATTAGGATGAGGGTTTTTTTTTAAAATTTTTGCTATTTTAAAATTTTTCAAATTTTCAGAAGGGTCCAAAACTTTTTCAACTTCCAATCCAATATCTGTAAGTTTATTACAAAGGTCTTTGATAGAGCAATCGAATTCAAGATAGTCTTTTAACCAACCAACCGTAAACTTCATTTTATCGCCAGCTTAAATCAGTAGTTTCCAGAAAAGAAAAGCCGTAATGACTTAACCAGTTAATGTTTGAGTCATAAAAATCACGTAAATCAGGCATACCATATTTTAGCATTGACAATCTTTCAATACCCATTCCAAAAGCAAAGCCTTTTAATTTATTATCATCAACACCAGACATTTTTAATACATTAGGATGAACCATACCACAACCCAATATTTCCATCCATTTATCACCTTCTCCAAGGGTAATTTTTCCTGATGTTATTGAACAATTAATATCAACTTCTGCTGATGGTTCAGTAAAAGGAAAGTATGATGGTCTGAATCTTAATTTTAATTTTTCATTATCAAAAAAAGTTTTACAAAACTTTTCTAAAAACCATTTCAAATTTGCAAAAGTAACTGAGTAATCAACAACTAGGCCCTCTACTTGATGAAACATAGGTGTATGGGTAATATCTGAGTCGCATCTGTAAGTTCTACCAGGTGCAAAAATTCTTAAAGGAAACTTTTTTTTTTTTAGATTTCTTATTTGGACTGGTGACGTATGCGTTCTTAACACAAGCTTTTCTGTGTTATTTTCAATGTAAAAAGTATCATGCATTTCTCTTGCAGGATGGTTTTCTGGAATATTTAAAGCGGTGAAATTATAAAAGTCATTTTCTATATCTGGGCCTTCTTCATAATTTAAACCCATATTACCTAATATAGAAACAATCTCGGTAATTGTATGAGTTATTGGATGAACTTTAGAATCAAATTGATCTTCCTCACGAGTTGGAAGGGATATATCAATTTGCTCTTTTTGTAATTCCTTTTTAATTAAAATTTGTTCTAATGCTTTTTTTTTTTTTTTCTAGGTTTTGAAAAAAAGTTTGTTTGAACAGATTAATCTTTCTGCCCATATCTTTTTTTTCTGTATCAGGAAGATTAGAAAGACTTTTTAGTATACTTGTAACCTCACCATTTTTGCCAAAGAATTTAACTCTTGCTTTTTCTAATAAATCGAGGTTTTCACAACTTTCCAATTCAGCTAATGCTGAGTCAATGAGTTGGTCATAGTTTTTCATTAAATATTAAATTATCAGCCTGCTTTAACTTTAGCTACAATTTCTTTAAATGAATCAGGTTCTTGAGCTGCTAAATCAGCAAGAACTTTGCGGTTGAAGTGAAGATTTACTTTTTTTAATCCATTGATAAATGAGGAGTACTTTATCCCATGTAATCTACAACCAGCATTGATTCTTTGGATCCAAAGGCTTCTAAATTGTCTTTTTTTAACTTTTCTATCCCTATAAGAATACTGGCCAGCTTTTTCAACGGCCTGATTAGCAACCTTAAATGTATTCTTTCTTCTACCGTAATAGCCCTTGGCTCTTTTGATTATTTTTTTGTGTCTTCTCCTGGTGACAAACCCTGCTTTTACTCTAGACATAATTAACTCATCAAATTTTTGAATTCATGTATTTTTTAACTATCTTTGTATCTTGCTTTGACATTATAACAGGACCTTTTGCCGCTCTTTTCATTTTTTTTGTTCTTTTAGTTAGGTTATGTCTTTTGCCACTTGAAAACATTGCAACTTTACCTGTACCAGTTGTTTTAAACCTTTTCTTTGTTCCACTTTTTGTCTTAATCTTTGGCATAATCTGCATTAATTTTTGGAAAAATAATTTTTTTATATTTATATATTTTTTTTATTTCAATGCAAGGGTGATTTAATTAATAAATCTATCTTGGGGCGACAACCATAATCATATGTTTGCCTTCAAGTGTGGGAGCTTGTTCTATCTTTGCTAATTGTTCAATGGAACTTTCCAACTTTTTAAGTATTTCCATACCTCTTTGTTGATATGCCATTTCTCTACCTTTGAATCTGAGTGTAATTTTAACTTTATCTCCATCACTAAGAAATCTCTGAATGGATTTTAGTTTTACCCCATAATCATGATCTTCAATGCCTGGCCTTAATTTGACTTCTTTAACCTCAAATGTTTTTTGTTTCTTGCGAGCTTCAGCTTGTTTCTTCTGAACTCTGTATTTATATTTACCGTAATCAATTATTTTACACACTGGTGGGTTAGCTTTAGGTGATACCTCCACAAGGTCTAGTCCTTGGTCTGAGGCCATTCTTAATGCTTCTTCAATCTGAAGAACACCTAACATTTCTCCGTTATCTGTAATCACTCTGACTGATTTAGCCGATATAGACTTATTGACCGCAGGGCCACGATTTGAACTGAAAGAACTCTTGTTCATAATCTGATTATTTGCATATTTTTCTTATTTACCTTTCTATTAAGCATCAGTAATAAAACAGATTAGTCATAAATTATTCTATTCTGCAAGAATTTTTTATTTTTTTTAGAAACTCGTTTAATTGCATTGACACTAATTTATTTTCTGGAAATGATCTTAATGAAACTGTTTTATCTGAAATTTCTTTTTCGCCGATTACAACAATGTAAGGAATTTTCTCAAGAGATAAGTCTCTAATTTTATAGTTTAACTTTTCATTTCTAAAATCAAGTTTAAATTTTATTCCATCTTTACTCAGATAATCACCAATTGTTTTTGAATATTCTTCACAATTATCGTTAATTGTAGCGATAGCAACTTGAATTGGTGCAAGCCAGTTAGGTAATCTGCCAGCATAATTCTCTATTAAAATTCCTATAAATCTCTCTAAAGATCCGAAAAAAGCCCTGTGTAACATTACTGGATGTTTTTTAGACCCATCTTTATCTATAAAATTTGCACCTAACCTTGGAGGTAAATTTAAATCTACTTGTAATGTTCCACATTGCCATTCCCTGCCTATAGCATCAACTAATACAAACTCAACTTTAGGTCCATAAAAAGCTCCCTCTCCTTTATTAACATCAAATTCTAAATTTAGTTTTTTTAAGGAGCTCAGCAATGATTTTTCAAGAAAATCCCAAGTATTATCATCACCTATCCTTTTTGCGGGTCTGTCAGAAAATTTAATCTTTACATTTTCGAATCCAAAATCTTTATATATATCTAAAGTTAGATTAATAACCTTCTTACACTCCTCTTCCATCTGCTCTTTTAAACAATAAATATGAGCATCATCTTGTGTAAATTCTCTTACTCTCATTAGTCCATGAAGTGCACCAGAAGGTTCAAATCTAAAAACTTTACCAAATTCAGCAATTCTCAGAGGAAGATCTCTATAACTTCTTAAGGAATTATTGTAAATTTGTATTCCTCCAGGACAGTTCATCGGTTTCAAGGCAAAAACTTTTTCATCACTGGTTTTAGCAAGATACATATTGTCTTGAAATTTTTCCCAGTGGCCAGACTTTTCCCAAAGAGATCTATCTAAAACTGTTGGTGTACTAATTTCAGTATAGCCAGCATTTTCTTGCCTATTTCTCATATAATCGACTAATTTGTTAAAAATAACCCAACCCTTAGAATGCCAAAAAACTGATCCAGGAGCGTCATCTTGAAAATGAAAAAGACCCATTTCTTTCCCTATCTTTCTATGATCTCTTTTCTCTGCCTCCTCCAACATGGATAAATATGAATCTAATTCTTTTTTGTTTCTCCATGCTGTACCATAAATTCTTTGAAGCATTTCATTTTTAGAATCACCCCGCCAATACGCTCCAGAAACTTTGGTTAACTTAAACTCACCAATAAACTTGAAACTTGGAAGATGCGGCCCTTTACATAGATCAAAAAAATTAGTTTCACCCTGCTGGTAAATTTGAAAATCATTTTCTTGAAATGAATCATTGATAATTTTTATCTTGTAAGGCTCATTTAACTCTTCAAATAATTTAATTGCGTCATTTTTATTTTTTATTTTTTTATTTATTGAATGACCTTCTTTTACTATTTTTTTCATTTCATTCTCAATAGAAGATAAATCATCAGACGAAATTGAATTTTTTAACAAAACATCGTAATAAAAACCATTTTCAATTGTTGGACCTATAGCTAACTTTGCTTCGGGATAGATATTTTTAATGGCTCTAGCAAGCACTTGTGCAGTAATTGTATGACGCATTATTTCAAGTCCAGAGTCATCTTTTAATGTAATTATATTTACTAAAGAGTCCTCGTTAATAGGGTCAGCTAAGTCTTTTTGATGACCATTAACAGTCATAGCAATAGCCGCTTTAGAAAGTGATAATGAGATATCTGTAGCAATATCAAAACCTGTTATGCCAGACTCATATTCCTTTTGTTTTCCATCAGGGAAGGTAATTTTTAACATTATTTTAATTAGAATAAATGTATAGTTATGTCAATATTGATCATTGTGAAATAGCTTTCATAGTTTTTTCTAGTAAAAGTTTATTGAAAAAAACATTAGTTTTATCAAAGGTTAAAGTCTCAGTAAGCCTACCAACTGGTCCACAAAGATTGGGATTCGAATTTTCGGTAAAAAGAACAATCGTTTTTTTGTCAGCTCTTGAAATTATATGTATTGGTCCAGTGTCATTTCCAATGGAAAATAATGAATTAGTAGCTAAAGATGCAATATCAAAAAAACTAGTCTGCAAGCAAAGGTTTTTTACTTTAGGAAAGTTTTCCTCTATTTTTTTACAAACATGAAAGTCATCTTTTGCACCAATCAGTATTGGTTTTATATTTTTTCTGATAAGAAGAGACACAACTTCAAAAAAAAAATCTATTGGAATTCTTTTATTCAATCTTTTTCCTGAGCCTCCGGGAACAACAAGTGCATATTTTTCTGAAATATTAAATTTATTAGATTTTTTATAAAGCCACGATAAGTTTGGTTTTCTAAAATACTTCACTTTTGAAAAACTTAACTGATCTTTTTGTCTTTTGATTGTATGCATATTATTTCTATTAACATTCAAGTGTTTTGTCTTTGAATACTCCCCAATACCATTGGTGTCACAATCAAAATTTTGAAAAATTTTTAAATAGTAGGATGATCTATTTGAAGTTTGTAAATCAAACACATTAGAAAAAAAAACTGGATCAATTTTTTTTTTTATTTTATACACATCGTAAAAGTAAAACTTAGATCTTTTTATCGTTAAAATTTCTTTAAACCATCTAGACTTTTTTAAAAGTTTATCAAAAGGTTCCTCTGTTAGTAATGAAATATTTTTGCCAAAATGCTTATAAATTGAATACATTGCATCAAGTGACAAAACTACATCACCTAACCCACCAAATTTAACTACCAAAATTCTTTTTTGCCTCAATTAATTCCTCATAAACATTAATAGTTTTATCAAGCATTTGTTTTAAATTAAATTTTTCTAGAATTCTTTTTCTTGCATTTCTTCCAATCAAATCTTTTTTTTTTTGTGCCAAATTTAGTACATCAATAATTTTTTCACCAAGTACTTCCGGTTCACCTGGGTTAACTAACCATCCAGTAAGATTATTTTCAATTATTTCTCTAGAACCTCCATGATTGGTTGCAATTACTGGTTTAGTCATTGAGCATCCCTCTGCAGTTATTCTTCCGAAAGCTTCGGGTTCTATTGAGGTTGACAAAATAATATCTGAAATTGAATAGACAGCAGCAATATCAGAAATATTTCCACAAAAGATGACCCTGTCATTTAATTTTAATTTTTTTAATTTTTTTTTAAGTTTTTTTGTGAATTTTTCATTTTTATCTTCTGATCCAACAAGTAACATTACAATATTTAGATTTGGATTTTTTTTTAAAACATAGGCTAGTGCATCAATTCCAACATTTTGTCCTTTCCATGAAGATAGTCTTCCCGGTAATAAAATGATGTGTGATCCTTCAAGAATTGACAATTCGCTTAAAAGCTTTTCTTTTCTGACTTGTGATACAGAATTAAGATTAAAGTTTTCTGTATCTATTCCTCGGTTTATTTGAACAAGTTTATTTTTAACTTGAGGAAAAAAAAATCTAATGTGATCATCAATAAATTTTGAAATTGAAATTATCTTATCACCATTAGTCATAACTTTATTATAAGATCTTTTAAGAAAATTTTGATTTCCACTATATGTTCCGTGATACGTTGTTACATAAGGTATTTTTCTTTTTTTAATCTCAGAAGTGAAACAAAAGGATGGCCATCTACTCCTCACATGAACTAAATCAGGTTTTATATCATCTAATAATTTTTTAAATTTACCTCTTGATGATAAAAAATTAATTAGACCTTTTTTGTTGAGTTGAATTTCATGATGAGTAACTCCTTTATATTTATATCTATCTGCCATTTCACCACCCGATGAAATAATCACAGAATTATATTCTCTATTTGCAAGTTCTCTTGCTATGTCAAGAGTTCCTCTTTCAACACCACCATTAATTTTATCCAAGGATGGAAGTATTTGTAAAACTGTTTTCATATTCAAGTCTCAAGTATTCTTTTAAGCCCTAATTTATAATTTCCATATTTAGGTGTCCAATCTAATATTTTTTTTATTTTTAAATTTCTGACTCTTTTATTATCAAAATAAAAACTTCTAACTTTTTCATTTAATTTCGGATCATCGTAACTAAGAGTTTTTATTTTGGAAATTTTTTTTAATGATGCAGCATATCTTATAATCTCAGATGATTGACAAGGCATATCATCACACAAATTGAATACTTCACCAGGTGTCGGTTTATTCATACTTTTACAAATAGCTGAACCAATATCTTCGACGTAAACACGAGAAAAAAAATGATCTTTCTTTATTATTTCAGTTAATTCACCATTTTGTATTTTATCAAAGACTGACCTATCCGGACCATATATCCCTGGAAGTCTAAAAATATGGATAGGCAAGCCAAAAAGTTTAAAAAGACTAAGGTAACTAGTTTCTGTTTTTTTTCTGAGAATTCCTCTTGAAGTTTTAGGTAAAAGCCTGGAATTTTCATCAACCCAACCACCATTATAGTTTCCATAAACACTTGTTGAAGAAAAATAACCAAACCATTTTAGTTTTTCTTTATTTTTAAAAATATCATTCTTTAAATTATTTATTACAATATCTCCCTCCCCTGTTGGAGGTATAGAGTTTAAAATAAAAGAAGTACCTTCTAATAATCTTTCTTTATTTTTCAAAAAATCCTTAAAGCAAAACCTCTTAATATTATATTTATGATCATCAGAATTATTTTTAATTTTTAGGTTGTGCGTACATATAATTTCATAATTTTTTGGTAGCATAGGAATTATATAGTTTGAGCAGTAGCCGGCCCCAAAAAAAATAAACTTTAGCATAGATCTAATTTAATTTGTTTCTTTATCCAGTCAAATGAAGGATGGCTTGATAACTCATTATGCCAAATTAACTTTGTCTTTCTTTTTTCTAACTCAATTGGTAAATCTAGAATTATAAATCCATAATTATTTGCCATTCTTTGGGCTGTTTTAGATGGCAAAGTAAGAATTAAATCAGAATTTTTCAAAATCAGTGGAGCCATTGTTATTAGATCTATTCTAACGAAAATTTCTCTTTCCAGATTCAACTGACTCAGTGATCTGTCTATTGGTGCAGTTGGAGCTCCATCTGGGGCAACTCTGAGGTGCTTTGAGGATAGATATTGTTCGATTGATAGTCTTTTTTCTTTGGATAATTTGTGAAATTTATTCATCATACAAACATAATTTTCTATAAAAAGTTCGATAAATCCAAATCTGTTTGGTACAATTTCAAATCTGCCAATCGCAAAATCAATATCATTGCTATCAAGAAGTTTAATTGCTCCTGAGCCTTGCTCTGATCTAATTCTTAATGACGAGTTGGGCGATTTTTTTTGAATAAAACTTACTAAGTTTGGAACTATTAAAGGAGCAACATCATCAGAAATAGAAATCCTATAGAGTTTTTCGGCTGTTTCTGGATTAAAATTGATTGTAGATAGAGCAAACTCAAGGTCACTAAGTGCCCCCTTCACAGGTATTGAAAGTTCTATTGCTCTTGGTGTTGGTCTCATACCTTTAGGTCCTCTGATAAATAATTCGTCGTTAACTAAATATCTCAGTCTATTTAGGGCATTACTCATTGCCGGTTGTGTTAAACCAATTTTTTTACTTGCTCTTGTTACATTTCTTTCGTCAAAAAGTGTTTTAAAAACAATTAGTAAATTTAAATCAAAATTTCTTATATTCATGAAATGAATTGTATTAACCATTTTTATTTTTTAAAGAAATTTTTACTTTTTTGTAATTTTTTTTGTCTGTGTTAAATTAAAAAAAAATAAGGAAATTATTGTGCACATAATCTTTCTCTTTGCGCTAATTCAAGGTTTTACAGAATTTCTACCTGTAAGCTCTCAGGGTCATCTTATAGTATTCAACAGTTTTTTTAATATTAATATCATAGCCAATATATCAGTTCTTGAGGCCAACGTAATTGCACATGCAGGTTCTTTAGTTGCTGTATGTCTCTATTATTGGAAGCAACTTTTATTATTTCTTATTTCTTTTAAACATATTGTGAGACCGGATATTGACAAAAATTCTACTTTGGTAATACATTTAGCATTGGCTACAACTCCAATTCTAGTTTGCGGGTTTTTATTTTCTAAATTTTTTGATTATGATAACAAAAGTCTCTTTCTGATTATTGGGATAACCAGCATTTTTTTTGGAATAATTCTTTTTGTTTTTGACAGATTTTGTCTGACTGTTAAAGGAAGGAATGAGTTAAATTTTTTAACCTCTTTATCAGTAGGAATTTTTCAATGTTTTGCTTTAATTCCTGGAGTAAGCAGATCAGGTTCTGTAATAATTTTTCTTCGTTTTTTTGGATTTAATAGAGACTTTACAGTTTTTTTTTCAAATCTTTTAAGTATACCGGTAATCTTTGCAGCAACTACTTTCATAATCCATCAGAATCTAGAAATTTTTTTACTAACTGAATACTTGAATTTATATTCAATTGGAATTTTCTTATTCAGTTTAATTAGTTCTTTAATTTTTTTACAATTTTTAATTTCTTGGGTCAGGAATTTCTCATTTTTAATTTTTGCTATTTATCGGGTAATATTTGGAAGCGTTTTAATTTATTTATTTTTTATTTATTAAATCAACAATAACTTAAACTTACCTTTTATAAATTTTATGACTTTAGAATCGTTAAAAATTTTAACTACTGGAACAAGAAGAGGATTTGGAAGTTATATTGCTAAAAAACTAAATACTTCCAAGTTTGACCGAAATTCAAAGTTAAATGAATTAAATAAAAATTATGATGTGATAATACATTGCGCAAATAATTCATCTAAAAATATTCTTTCAAATAATTTTTACGAATTTTCTTATGATAATTTTTTTCTTACTACTGAATTACTGAAGTTAAATTTTAAACACTTTATTTTTATTTCTTCTATAGGAATTTATCCTCAATCTCATCAAGTTTATAATGAAAAAAGTAGGTATGTTGTTAAAACAAGAAATTTTTATGAATTTTTTAAAATTATGAATGAAAATTACATTCATAAATCTTCAAAAAAATTTACAATTCTTAGAGTGGCAGGCCTATTACATCAATCTTCAAGAGAAAATTCAGTTCAAAAAATAATTTTAAATAAAAATAAACCAATTTCTCTATCTTCTAACTCCACCTTTAATTATATTCTCTATGAAGATTTATTAAATTTTATCAAAATTGTAATAAAGAACAAAAAATTTGGAATCTTTAATGTCGCAGCTAGTAAGAATATAAAATTAATTGACCTTAAGAATTACTTAAAGTCAGATAATATTAGGTTTGGAAATTATGAATACATAACACCTAAAATAGACAATACAAAAGCAAAAAAAGAATACGATAACTTAAAATTAACAACATATCAAAACATAAAAAAATACCTAAAAATTATAAAAAAATAATAATTAAGCTCAGTTTATAAAAATCAGAGATAAGTTTTTAAAGTAGTTTCAATGCTGAGGGGATAAGACACTACTTTCTTAAGATTACTTAAACCTTTTTTTGAAATACTATCATATTTTAATAATGTTATTTGATCTCTAGTTAGAAGGGGGCCAGGTAAAAATTCTAAAAAAAAAGCCATAATTCTAGCAATAAAAAAAGGTAAAGGAAGATATAGGCGAGTTCTTTTTTTCTGCTTCAAGATTAAATCAAAGATTTGACTAAATGATTTTATAGATGGACCAGAGATTTCGTAAATTTTATTTTTCTGACTAATCATTTTAATTAAAAACTTTGATAGATCACCTACGTAAACTGGCTGAAACCTAACTTTTTTCTCAAAGTCAAAAGTTTTTAAGATATTTTTTGAAAATTTTAGAGAAGGAGTTCCTATTAAAGGAAGAAATGGACTAAATTTTGACAAGTTAGAAAAAAAATTTGTAAAATTATCTCCTTTTCCAAAAACAACACTTGGCCTAACAATTACTGAATTTGGAAACTCTTTTCTTAATTCAACCTCTCCGTTATATTTTGACTGAGCGTATTTTGAATCCTTAATTACATTTACATTTAGTGCAGACAAATGAATAAAACTTTTAACTTTATTTATTTTTGCTCCTTTTGCGATCATTCTTGCAATCTCCGTATGAACAAATTTAAACTTTGACTTTGTATTTTCTGAAAGGATACCTATTAAATTAAAAACAATATCATAATTACCTATTGCCTTGCTTATAGCAGTTTGATTATACTCAATTTTTTCAAATGAAACTTGACCTGGTTCATTAGCAAAAAAAAATTTATTTTGGAAATTTTTTTTTCTAGTGATAATTTTTATTTCACAAGCTTCTTCACACAAATGATTGACAAGATGAGATCCAATGAAGCCACTACCCCCAAAAACAACAACTCTTTTTCCTCGTAAATTTAAGCTCATTTTTTTATGTAAACTCCTTGTAAGTTAGTTTTTAAGTAATATCATAACTAATATTATTCAAGAAATGAAAACTTTTAATTTTGGTGATACAAAGGTTTATTTGCATAAGAACGACCTTCCTAATTCTTTGAAATTTCCTAAAGAAGTCGCTGTAGATTCTGAAACAACAGGACTTTCTTTGGTTAGAGATAGGCTTTGTTTACTCCAAATTGCTACATCTAGAAATGAATGTCATTTAATAAAATTTGAGAAACCAACCCCCCAAAAAAAAGTTGTTGCCAAAAATCTAATTAATTTATTCAAAAACAATAAAATTCTTAAAGTTTTTCATTATGCAAGGTTTGACCTTGCTGTAATTAAAAAAGCCTTTGGTGTAAATTGTGAAAATATTTTTTGTACAAAAATTGCATCTAAATTAGTTAGAACCTATACCGACAAGCATGGTTTAAAAGATTTATGCAAGGAACTTTTGGATAAAGATTTAAATAAAACACAACAATCTTCAGACTGGTCTGCGGGAGAATTATCTTCAAATCAACTAAAATATGCATCTAACGATGTTATTTTTTTGATAGAACTAAAACAAATACTTGAGTCGATGCTACAAAGAGAAGGTAGATATAATCTATCACAAAAATTATTTACTTTTCTTTCCACAAGAGTGGATCTAGATTTTTTAGGATGGAATGATATTGATATTTTTTCACATTAAGAATTAAAATGACCTTTTCTATTGGACAGAATGTAATTGACATTGAAATCAAAGCTCTAAATCTTTTAAAAAAAAGTATAAGTAAAGTTCAATTTGAAATGGCAGTAAACTATCTTTACAAAACTTCTGGTAAAATTATCATTTCCGGCATTGGAAAGAGTGGTCACATAGGTTCAAAAATTTCCTCTACACTTTCATCAATTGGCTCTTCATCCTTTTTTTTACATCCCTCTGAGGCTAACCATGGTGATCTTGGAATGGTTAAAAAGAAGGACTGTTTAATCTTAATATCAAATTCTGGAGAAAGTTCAGAGTTACTAAATTTAATTTTATTTTGTAAAAAAATTAAAATTCCAATTATCTCCATTACTAGCGAGGCAAAAAGTACCCTAGCTAAACAATCGTCTGCTGTTTTGCTTATACCCAAGAATGTCGAAGCTTGTCCACTAGAATTGGCACCTACTAGTTCTACAACTTGTACTCTCGTTCTTGGAGATGCATTGGCAATCACTCTTCTAAGAAAAAGAAAGTTTACATCTAAAGATTTTCTTAAACTCCACCCAGGTGGAAAATTGGGAAGACTGTTATTAAAGGTTAGTGATATTATGAAAACTCATAAACTTATGCCTCTTATCGAACAAGATAAAAGTGTGAGTGAAGCAATTTTAGAAATGACCTCAAAGGGTCAAGGTTGTGTTGGTGTTATTTCTAATAATAACAATTCACTTATAGGCATAATAACTGATGGCGACTTAAGAAGATATATGTCAAAAAACTTACTTCAAAAAAAAGTAACAGAAATAATGACAAAAAATCCCAAAACATTATCCCCAGATACTTTAGTGAATGAAGCCATCAAACTTATGAACAAACAATCAATTACAAATTACTTCATAACAAAAAAAAAAAAACCAATGGGCATTATTCATTTACACGATATCCTAAAATAAAATGAAATATTCTATGATAATAAAATCACTTAAATTTTTTTTATTATTTTTATCAATTTCAATTTTTACAATTCTTGTAATTAAAAGTATCTCTCAAAAAAATGACAACCGAAATAGTTTGATCACATTCGAAAGTGAAGAGGTAAGCTCAACAACACAAGTTTTAAAAAAGCCACTTTTTATGGGTCTTGATAGAAAACAACAGCCTTTTAAAATATCTGCACAAAAAGCCACAAGATTTACTAAAAGTGAGAATATTTTTAATTTGGAAAAGCCTAACGGTGAGATAGAGACAAACTCTGAAAAATTTTTTATTTATGGAAATACGGGTATTTTTGATAATGATGATCAAACTTTATTAATCAACGGTGATGTTAAGTTTACTGATAAAAATTCAATGAAATTTGAAACCTCAGTTGCTAAATTTGACTTTAGAAAGCAAATATTAATGGGAAATGAATCTGTAATTGGAAGAAAAAAGGACTCAATTATAAAATCCGAGGGATTTAAAATTATCGACAAAGAGAATAAAGTTATTTTTTTTGGTAAATCATACCTTACTTTAAACAAATAAACATAAGAATGTATCTATTAATTTTTTTAACTTTTATTTTTTCTGAGCTACATTCACAACAATTAATTGACAGTAAAAAAGACAATCCCGTTGAAATTTATGCTGAAGATGCAATTGAGTGGCACAAAAACGATAAAAAATATCTAGCAATCGGTAACGCAAAGGCAAGCAGCGGTTCAATGTCACTTACATCTGAAAAAATTGAGGCATTCTATAATGAATTAGAAGATTCCACGATGGACATAAAACTTGTCAAAGCTCATAAAAAAGTAAGAATAACTGATAAGAAACTAGAAATTGTAGGAGGTCACTCCGCTGAATATGATTTAGAAAAGGATTACTTTGCCATATTTGGAAAAGATCTAGTTTTAACATCAGAGAAAAATAAACTAAAATCTAACAAAAAAATGGAGTATTGGCGAAATAAGGGTGTAGCAATAGCATCAGGAAAAGCTTCGGCAATCAAAGATGCAGAATTTATAATAAAAGGTGAGAAATTAATTTGGTACATCGACGAAGTTGATGAAAAAATGAATGTCAAAAAAATTCTTGGTTTTACAAATGTTTCAATTAGGACAAATAATGAGGTGGCATTCAGTGATAAAGCACTTTATAATAAAGATACTGGAATTTGTAAATTATTTGGTAATGTTAAACTACAAAAAGGATCAAGCTTTCTGACTGGTGATTATGCTGAGATAGATATGAATAAAGGAATAAGTAAATTACTTCCAGCTCCAAACCTAGATAATTTAAATGAAAATAGAGTAAGAGCATTGATAGATAAAACAGAAAATTATGAAACCAATGAATCAGATTAACATCCCTTTTGTTGCTGTTCATAATAAGGGTCTAGAAATAAATAATATTTCAAAAACTTATAATAAAAAAAAAGTTGTAAATAATGTCTCAATAAAGCTTAACAGAGGTGAATCTGTTGCGCTACTTGGACCTAATGGAGCTGGTAAAACTACTTTGTTTTATATGATAATGGGACTAATTGGCAGTGAAAGTGGGTCAATCTTATTAGATAAAAATGAAATCTCAGAACTCCCAATGTATAGAAGGTCAAAATTAGGATTAGGTTACTTACCACAAGAATCATCAGTTTTCAGGGGATTAAGTGTTGAAGAAAATATTTTAGCTATTTTGCAAAAATCTCTAAAAAAAAATGAAGAAATTAAAAAAACATTAGAAGAATTGTTATCTAATTTTGGTATTGAACATGTAAGGAACTCACCTTCACTCTCGTTATCAGGTGGAGAAAGAAGAAGATTAGAAATAGCAAGATGTATGGCGGCAAAACCGAATTTTGTTCTGCTTGATGAGCCGCTTGCAGGAATAGATCCCATCGCAATACAAGATATTAAAAACCTAATACAAAATTTAAAAAATAAAAACATAGGTATTCTGATCACTGATCATAATGTAAAGAGTACATTGGAAATAGTTGATAGAGCATATATTATCTTTGAGGGCAAAGTCCTTTTTGAAGGAAAGCCAGAGGATATTGTGAATAATAAAAATGTTCAGGCTTTTTATCTCGGACAAAACTTTTAAAAATGAAAAATAAAATACTAGTTTCCGGCAAACAGACTAAAATTGGCTTGTCTTTAAAAAAACATTCAATTAATTCAATTACAGCAACATTAAATAAATACTTTCAAGATTTTATAAGCTCAAGCATCTTATTCTCAAAAGATACATTTAATTTTAGGTGTGAAATAAATATTCATCTTGAAAAAACAATTTTTGTAAAATCACATTCATTGAGTAATGATGCTTACGGAGCTTTTAATCTTGCAAATGAAAAGATAAAAAAAAGAATTAGAAGATACCACAGAAAATTGACAGACCACAGAGCTAAATTAGCAAAAAGAAATATAGATATTAATGCAAGTGAATACATTATTAAAAATCCAGAAAAAATTAGTGTTAACCTTGGTGAAAAAGAACCTGTAATCATTGCTGAATCAGAAGAAATAATAAAATCCCTAACTGTAAGTGAAGCAATAATGCTAATGGACTTAAATGATCAAAATGCAATTTTTTTTAAAAATACAAAAAATAAAAGGCTTAATATTTTATTTAAAAGATTAGATGGAAATATAGGTTGGCTAGATCCAAAAAAATAGTATGAAGCTTTCAGAATTTATTTACAAAAATTCAATTTTTATAGACGTTCAAGCAGATAGCCAAAAAAACGTTTTTAAGATTCTCGGAAATACTTTTTCTAAAAAAAATAAAGATTTATCTTCGCTTATCATTGAAAAATTAAATGAAAGGGAACGATTGGGAAGCACAAGTGTCGGTAATGGAATAGCAATACCTCACACAAAAGTTGATGGCATTAAAGAAACTCAAGTCATTTTTTTAAAACTAAAAAGTGGAGTAGACTTTTCAGCTCCAGATGGTAAGAAAATAGATTTAATTTTTTCTATAATTGCACCTGAAAATTCAGAATCTGATCACCTATTAATTCTTTCTTCGATCTCCAACTTTATAAAAAAAAAGGAAAAAGTTGACAGATTAAGGGGGGCAGCAACAATTGATGAAATACAATTTTTATTTTCAAAGATCTAGTTTAATGGAGACTAATATATCTTAGACCAGATTGCATTATTGCAGCTATAGCAGCTTCTTTGGAATCAAAAGCAGCTAGAAGTGTTCCATCAGAGCCGTAAACTGAAAAAATGTCAGTACTAAAGTTATCATAGCTATGAATTTCTTTTTTTACAAAGGCGTAACTAGAACTTTCCTCATCAAAGGCAAGACCTTCTTCAATATTACTTTTGTCTATTTGATTTGCCATTTTCTAAACTTATAAATTTTTCATTATTTGATTTGGAACTATCCTTTATTTCTATTTTTTTTGATTCTTCAGAGTTAATTGGTTGAGAGAGGTCAACTGACAACAAGCCATTTTCCATCGAGGCTCCTTCAACCTCAATGCCCTCAGCTAATACAAAATTCCTTTGAAATTGCCTTGTAGCTATACCTCTGTGAAGAAAAATTCTTTCATCATTTTCTTCTTTTTTAAAACCTTTAATTTGAAGTTGATTTCCTTCCAAGTTTATTTCTAAATCTGCTTTTTCAAAACCTGCTACTGCTACTGTTATTCTTAGTAAATTAGATGAAATTTGCTCAATGTTATAAGGAGGATAGGTCTCAGTTGATAATTTAGAAATTCTATCTATTGTTCTTTCAAACTGTTCAAAACCCAGAAGAAATGGACTATTAAAGACTGACATTCTATTCATAAATCCTCATTAAATTAGAGCGATAATTAGTGAACCTTGTAAAAGCATTCAGTTACTATTTATATTACAATCAATTATTTTTCAACAACTTTTTGTTAACAAAATTAAGCCATTTTTTTTCATAGAAGTCTCTAAACGTAATTATGTTACATTAATGATAAATAATCTAAACCAATGTAGTAAATTTATAAAAATTTTGTATTAGTTAAATTTTTAGTAAATGGTGGAGCTGGACGGGATCGAACCGACGACCTTCTGAATGCCATCCAGACGCTCTCCCAACTGAGCTACAGCCCCTTAAAGTAAGGAAAATTTATTTAATCTGATTTTATAAAGTCTCCAACATCTTTTATATCCTCTCCTACACCAGAAATTGCTCCACCTATTGTTCCGCACCCTGATAAGAAAATTATTAAGATAAAAGAGAAATATAACCTTGTCATACTTAAAGTTTATTGAAAATTATATACAACACAATAGTTAAAAGAGATTATTCCTCTGGTCTTTCAATATCTATCATGTTTTCTACTGAATCATCGTCATCATCACCATCATTAACAGAAGTATCAATATCCTGGTCATCATCCATAGCATCAGTTTTTATTTCTTTTTTCTCTGTCGTTTCTTCAGGCACCGATTTTTTTGGTGGTCTTCCCCTTTTAGAAACGTTAGTAAGCAGGGATGTCAGCTCGTATCCACAGTTGGGACAAATTATTGGAAACTTTCCAAAATCAAAAAATAAAGTGCTACATTGAGTACACTTTCGTTTAGCTCCTTTTTCAAAATCTTCCATTTTACAATTCCCTTAACGGTTCAAATAAATTATAAATCAATAAATGACAAAAAATACATTTACTCTTAAATCATCAAAAAGTAAATGCCTTAGTGGTAAATTATCTGTTCCTTCAGATAAATCAATTTCAATCAGAGCATTACTCATCTCTTCAATTTGTTTTGGCAATACAAAAATTTCTAATCTATTAGAATCTGAAGATGTAAAAAATACATTAAATTGCTTAAGGGAGTTAGGAATAAAAATTTTAAAAAAAGGGACTCAATTTGAGGTATTTGGACAAGGAGGGGTTTTTGAGGATCCCAAAAGAGAACTATTTCTTGGCAATTCCGGCACAGGTTTAAGATTACTTATAGGTTTATTATCTACAAGAAATGTTAATGTAAGTTTTAAAGGTGACGAGTCTCTCTCATCAAGACCAATGATGAGAATTATTGAACCACTAAAAAAAATGAATGTATCTTTGATCCATAATAATGGTTATCTACCAATAAAAATTCTAAAAAATGATGATTTTTATCTACCCTTAAAATATTCACTGGAAATAGGTTCGGCTCAAGTTAAAAGTGCAATTCTCTTAGCAGCCTTGAATCTAAGTGGAACAACAATAGTTAAGGAGAGATTTCCAAGTCGTGATCACACAGAAATTCTTCTTAAATATCTTGGAGCTAATATTATAAAGAAAAAAAACATCATCACTTTAAAATCTCCAAATTTTTTAAAACCAAAGGATATTTTTGTGCCAGGAGATTTTAGCTCAGCAGCTTTCTTAATAGTTGCAGCTTTGATTACAAAAAAAAGTAAAATTATAATTGAAAATGTAGGACTAAATTTTTTTAGAACTGGTCTTTTGGAGGTTTTAAAAAAAATGAATGCAAAAATAAATGTTTCAAATAAAAACATCATCAATGGTGAACCAGTTGGAGATATTACAGCAGAAAGTTCAAACCTGATTTCTACTAAGGTAGACTCCGAAATTGCACCAAGATTAATTGATGAGTTTCCTATACTTTTTGTTGCAGCTTCCTTTGCCTCTGGAAAGTCTATTTTCAAAGGTCTTGAAGAACTAAAATTTAAAGAGAGTGATCGTTTGAAAACAATGGCTGATTCTTTGAAAGGTGCTGGAGTAGAATTAGATTTAAAGAAAGGATCCCTGGAAGTTATTGGTAGTAAAACACAACAAGGAGGTAACTACGTAATTACAAAAAATGATCATAGGATTGCAATGTCAATGCTTACTTTTGGTCTTGCAGCTGAAAAAAGTATTAAAATTGATGATTCCTCAATGATAAAAACCTCTTTTCCAAAATTTAATGAAATTATGAACAGTATAAATGCAAGAATCAGAAATGTTTCAAAATAATAAACCCGTTATTGCTATCGATGGAACAGCTGGTTCCGGAAAGGGAACTTTAGCAAAAAAACTTGCCAAGCTTCTTAACTATGATCATTTAGATAGTGGATTATTGTACAGAATACTTGCATATGAGTTTTTGAATTTAAACGAAGATTTAAAAAAGCTAGTAAAAATTGATATCGATTTAAATATTTTTCTTGAAAAAAAAAAAATAAAAAAAATGAACCTTAGGTCTTCAAAAATAACAAAAGTGTCATCTAAAATTGCAAAACTAAAATTTGTCAGGCATAAGCTTTTATCATTGCAAAGAAAATTTGCTAATTATCCCCCCAACGGAATTGGTTCTGTTATTGATGGAAGGGATATTACTAGTGTCATTACTCCAAATGCGGAAATTAAATTTTACATTGATGCAGATGTAAAAATTAGGGCTGAAAGAAGGTTATCTCAACTAGATTTGCCAAAAAATAGCTACAATAGAGTTTTAGAAGAATTAATTCAACGCGACTTGCAAGACAAAAAAAGAAAAATATCCCCATTAATTCAAACAGAAGATAGTCATTATATTGATACAAGTAAAATTAACGAATCAAAGGTACTAGCAAAAGCCATTGATTACATCAAAAAAAAACAGATATTATTTAGTGATTGCATAAAAGACTAAAATTTTGTAAACCATTTATTGGTTAAATCAGAGGAAATATATTGGAAGAAAATTTTAACGAACTATTAGAAAAAAGCCTTTTAGACTTTAAATATAAAGAAGGTCAAATTATTAAAGGCACAGTCCTTTCGATAGTTAATGACACAGTTGTAGTTGATGTTGGACTCAAATCAGAAGGCAGGATCCCAATTAAAGAATTCCATTCTCCTGGTGAGGAGCATAATGTTAAGATTGGAGAAAAATATGATGTTTACCTCGAAAAATTAGAAAATAAAGAAGGCGAAGCGCTACTTAGCCGAGATAGAGCTAGAAAAGAAGAATCTTGGAACAATCTTGAAAAGATTCAAGACTCAAATCAACAAGTTATGGGGATAATTACCGAGAGAGTAAAAGGAGGTTTTGCTGTTGACATAAATGGTGCCTTAGCCTTTCTTCCCGGGAGTCAAGTTGACTTGAAACCAATTAAAGATATCTCACCACTTTTAAATAAGCCTCAGCCCATGACCATTTTGAAAATGGATAAATTAAGAGGAAACATTGTTGTTTCTAGAAGAGCACTCTTGGAAGAATCTAGAAAAGCAGACAGAAGCAAGCTTTTGTCAGATATTTCAGAAGGTGACAAATTAAAAGGTTTCATTAAAAATATTACGGACTACGGAGTTTTTGTAGATTTGGGTGGAATGGATGGTCTTATTCATGTAACTGACTTATCTTGGGAGAGAGTTAATCACCCATCTGAAAAATTCAAAGTAGGCGATGAAATAGAAGTAATAGTTACAAAATACGACAAAGATAGCAACAGAATAAGTTTAGGCCTAAAACAACTAACTGAGGATCCTTGGAAAAATGTAGATAATGACTACAAAGTCGGTTCAATTATTAAATCAAAAATCTCAAGCATTGCTGATTACGGTGCATTCGTTCAAATCGAAAGAGGAGTAGAAGGTTTAATTCATAATTCTGAGTTAAGTTGGGTAAATAAAAATGTCCACCCAAATAACATTGTTAATGTTGGTGAAGAAATTGAAGTTATGATTCTTGAGATAGATCATGATAAAAGAAGAATAAGTCTTGGAAGAAAACAGTGTCTTGAAAACCCTTGGAAACTTTTTGCTGAGAAAAATAAAAAAGGTGATGTTGTAGAGGGAAAAATAAAGAATTTAACAGACTTTGGGATCTTTGTTGAATTATCCAATAATCTAGATGGCTTGATTCATTTATCAGATATTTCCTGGGAAAAATCAGGTGAGGATGCTATTAAGAATTATAAAGTTGATGATCTTGTTAAATTTAAAATTCTTGAAATCGATTTGGAAAAGGAAAGGGTTTCATTGGGCATTAAACAATTAACCTCTGATCCTTTGAAATCTGACAAAATTATCAACAAAATAGTTACAGGTGTAATTACTGAAATAGAAAAGGACAAGATTATTGTAAAATTCGACGATGAAAAAATGGGTTTCATCAAGAGATCTAATCTAGCAAAATCTAAAAATGAACAAAACACTGAAAGATTTGCAGTAAAAGAAAAAATTGATGCTAAAGTTTTAAAAAAATCGGCAAAAGATGGATCATATGAATTATCTGTAAGAGACCTTGAAATACAGGAGGAGAAAGAAGCACTCAAAGAATACGGATCAAGCTCTTCTGGAGCAAGTATTGGAGACATTATCGGAGCAGCACTTGATAAGGATGACAAAAAAAAGAAAAAAAAGTTAGATGATGAAGAAAAATGATTTCTTGATTCAATACTTTGAAAAAAGAAAATCAAAGATTCTTAAATTTTTTATTTTTTTCCTTCTGGTATTTTTCCTATTCTTCTTAATTAATGATAATCTAACTCCTAAAAATTTCATTGGAAAAATCCACCTTGAAGGAATTATCAATGACAGGAATAAACTAATTAGGCAACTTAATGAAATTAGTCAAAATGAAAATATAAAAGGTCTACTAGTAATTATTAATAGTCCTGGAGGTACTTTTGTTAGTAGTAAAGAGATTCATGACAGTTTAGAAAAAATAAGCATGAAAATTCCAACTTCAGCTTACATGAAAGAAATGGCAACTTCTGGAGCTTATTTAGCGTCTATGGGTTTACAAAAAATTTTTGCTAATCAGGGAACTATAACAGGTTCAATTGGTGTGATTCTTCAAACTGCTCAATTAACCTCTTTGATGGAAAAAATTGGAGTTAAACCAATAGTGATTAAAAGTGGTGAACTTAAAGCCACGCCTAATCCACTTGAAAAATTAGATGAAGAAAAGATAAATTATTTAAAAAAAATCATTTTCCAACTACAAAAAGAATTTATTGGCATAGTAAAACAAAAAAGAAATTTAAATCAAACCACTATTAAAGAGATTTCAACTGGAAGAATTTTTACCAGTAAACAGGCACTGAAACTAAATTTAATTGATTTTATTGGAAATGAAACAGATGCATTAGATTGGATAAAAAAAGAAGGGGGACTCGACCAAAAAATAGATGTAATTGAATTAGATAAGAAAAACTCTATATATGATATATTTAATACCACCTTTTTGAAAAATTCTCTTAAACCTTTTAATTTAAATCTAAATAATGGTATACTAGCAATTTGGACACCTGGATTATGAAAAAGTCTGACCTGCAATCTGAATTAGAAAAAAAATTTGATTACATACCAAAAAGAGAAGTTGAAAGAACTCTAGAAAAAATTTTACAGCTATTTTCCTCAACTCTAGCCAAAGGTAATAGAATAGAACTAAGAGATTTTGGAACATTTATTGTCAAGCATAGAAAAGCAAGGATAGGCCGCAACCCGGCTACTGGAGAGAAAATTAAGATAAATCAAAAATATTTTGTTCATTTCAAACCTGGAAAAAAGCTTAAGGAAGTTATAAATGAAAAATAGTATAAAAAAAATATTAGGTTTGACGATTTTTTTTTTTTTTTAGTTTTCTTTCTTTTCTTCTCTGTTTCGAATAAGTTTTTTATAAAAATTAACTTTTTTCCAATCCCTTTTATTATTGAAATTCCCTTCTATATTTATACTATCATTATTCTTTTTATAGGCTTTGTTCTATCCCTATTTTTTTTATTTTTAAAAAGGTTTTTCTAAATGAATTTTAAAAAAAAAGTTTTTTGTGCTCTTGACTTTAGCGAACTTGATCAAACAATACGATTTACTAAAAAAATAAAAAACCACATTGGTGGGATAAAAATTGGACTTGAGTTCTTTTGTAAGAACGGGCCAGCAGGAGTCGAAAGACTAAAGGAATTCGAGCTTCCAATTTTTTTAGACCTTAAACTTCACGATATACCCAACACAGTGGCAAAAGCTTTTGAAAATTTAGTTAATTTATCTCCTGATTATCTTACTGTTCACTTAAATGGTGGAAGAAAAATGATTAAAGACCTAATCAAATACAAAAAAAAAACTAAACTAATTGGAGTTTCAATGCTTACAAGTCTGGACCAAAATGATTTAAGAGAATCAGGTATTATGTGTGATGAAATTTCTTATGTAGAAAAACTTGTAAAAATTGGGGTTTCCTCTGGAATTGATGGTATTGTATCCTCACCACAAGAAGTAAAGTTTCTTCGAAAAAAATTTAAAAAATTAATACTTGTTACACCTGGTATTCGTCTTCCAGATGATAATAAAAATGATCAAAAAAGAATTGAAACGCCTGGAAGGGCCATTAAAAATGGTTCATCTATGTTAATAATTGGTCGAACCATAACACAATCAACTAACCCAATTTTATCTATTGAGAAGATAATTCGAAATATAGAAAATGAAATTTAATGTAGAAATAAAAATATGTGGAATTAATTCATGTGAATCAGCAGAAGCAAGCATTGGGGCTGAATATATTGGATTTGTTTTTTATCAAAAATCTCCAAGGTTTTTAAATGCCTTCGAAGCCAAAGAAATAGCTTCATATCTTAATCCTAATCAAAAAAAAGTAGGTTTATTTGTAAATACTGATATTAATGTAATAAAGCACATTTCAGATTTTGTAAATCTTGATATGATTCAACTCCATGGAGATGAAACCATGCAGGAAATTAAAATAATTAAGAAAATGATAAAAAAACCTATTATTAAAGCCTTGCCTGTTAGTACATATAAGGATATTAAAGATTCTAAAAAAATTGAGGAAGTATGCGATATGATATTATTTGATTCAAAAACCAGTTTAGGGATATCTGGAGGAACGGGTACTTCTTTTGACTGGAACCTATTAAAAGACCTTAAACTTAAAAAAAAATGGATGCTTGCAGGTGGATTAAACATTAATAATATTGAAAATGCTCTATCAATTACTAATGCACCAGTGATTGATGTTTCAAGCGGGGTAGAGAAAAAAAAGGGAATTAAATGCGAAAAAAAAATAAAAAATTTAATAAACTACCTAAAAAATGAAAACTAAAAAAAAAAAAATTAATTTTCATCGGTTTCCTGACAAATTTGGAAGATTTGGAAAATTTGGAGGAAGATTTGTTGCAGAAACTTTAATGCCATTGTTACTAGAGGTTGAAAGTGAGTATGAAAAAGCAAAAAAATCAAAAATTTTCAAAAATCAACTGGATTATTACTTTAAAAATTACATCGGAAGACCAAGTCCACTTTATTTTGCGGAAAGACTGTCGAAAAAATTGAATAACTCAAAGATCTATTTTAAAAGAGATGAGTTAAACCACACTGGTGCTCATAAGATCAATAATTGTATTGGTCAGATACTTCTTGCAAAAAGAATGGGGAAAAAAAGAATTGTAGCTGAAACTGGAGCAGGACAACATGGTTTAGCAACTGCAACAGTTTGTGCATTATTCGATTTAAAATGTATCGTATATATGGGAGCAACTGATATTGAGAGGCAAGCCCCAAATGTTTTTAAAATGAAACTTCTTGGTGCTGATATAAAACCAGTTACATCTGGTACTGCTACACTTAAGGATGCAATGAATGAGGCACTTAGAGACTGGGTTTCTAATGTATCTGATACTTTCTATGTTATTGGAACAGTTGCAGGCCCTCATCCCTATCCTATGATGGTTAGAGACTTTCAGTCTATTATAGGAAATGAAACCAAACAACAAATTATTAAAGCCGAAAAAAGATTACCAGATCTATTACTTGCTTGTATTGGAGGAGGATCAAATGCTTTAGGACTTTTTTATCCTTTTCTTAATGAAACAAAAGTAAAAATAATCGGAGTCGAGGCTGCAGGTAAAGGTATAAATACTAACAAACATGCAGCGTCACTTTCAAAGGGAAAGCCTGGATTTCTTCATGGTAATTATACTTATCTTTTACAAGATAATGACGGGCAAATTTTAGATGCACACTCAATATCAGCAGGATTAGATTATCCAGGCATTGGTCCTGAACATTCATGGTTGAAGGAAATGGGGAGAGTTCAATACTTTAGTTCAAAAGATAATGAAGCACTTGATGCGTTTAAATTATGTTGCAAACTTGAAGGTATTATCCCAGCTCTTGAGCCCTCTCATGCATTAGCTTTCTTGCTAAAATATAAAAAAAACTTAACAAAAAATACAGTAGCAGTGATGAATATGTGCGGAAGAGGAGATAAAGATATTTTTGCTATTTCTAAAAACCTTGGTGTCAATTTATAGAAAAAAATGGAAAATAGAATTGATAAAAAATTTTTTGACTTAAAAAAACAAAATAAAAAAGCTCTAGCATGTTTTGTAACATCCTGTGACCCTAACATAAAGTTATCTGAAAAAATTATTAAATCCTTACCTAATTATGGTGCAGATATAATAGAGATTGGTATTCCATTTTCTGATCCAATGGCTGATGGCCCTACAATTCAAAGGTCAAGTCAAAGAGCAATTAAATCAAAATCAAGTATTTCAAAAACATTTAAAATTATTAAAAGCTTCAGAAAAGAAAATAAAACAACACCTATAATTTTAATGGGATATTTTAATCCAATTTTTCAATTTGGTTTAAATAATTTTTTTTCTCAAGGCAGAATAGCTGGTGTTGATGGTATAATTATTGTTGATCTTCCCCCTGAAGAAGATTCTTTAATAGAAAAACAAACACAAAAAAATAATATCTATAACATTAGATTAATAGCACCGACTACCAACAAGGAAAGAATTAAAAAAATATCAAACTCATCACGCGGATTTCTCTACTATGTTTCAATCATGGGTATAACTGGGACAAAAAAACCAAGTATAAACTCTGTAAAAAAATCAGTTAATGCAATCAAGAGAATAACATCATTACCTATACTGGTTGGCTTCGGAATTAATAGTCATGAGCAGATAAAAAAACTTAATGAATTTTCTGATGGTTGCGTTGTAGGTTCGGCTATTATAAAAATAATAGAAACTGCCTTACAAAAAAAAGTAGCTAATCAAAAAATTTTAAACAATATTTACAATTTTTTAAAAAAATTAAAAAAAGATGATAATTTATAATTATGAATTGGATAACAAACTTTGTAAGACCTAAACTTCAAGCCTTCGTGGGAAAAAAGGAAGTTCCGGATAACCTTTGGGAAACCTGTCCCAAATGTTCTCAAATGCTTCTCAAAAGAGAACTAGAAAGTAATCTTTTTGTATGTAAACATTGTGACTATCATTTTAGAATAAGTGCAAAAAAAAGATTTGAGCTTGTATTTGGAAGTAATTACATTCTAATTGAAACTCCAAAAATAAAACCAGATCCACTGAAGTTTAAAGATAATAAAAAATATGCAGATAGACTTAAAGATGCTCAAAAGAAAAATAGTACAAACGACTCTGTGATGGTAGCATCCGGAACATTAGGATCAATAAAATTAACAGCTGCTATATTTGATTTTAATTTTCTTGGTGGGTCAATGGGCATGGCTGCTGGAGAAGCTATCATAACTGCATGCGAACATTCCTTAAAAAATAAAATACCTCTAGTTATTTTTAGCTCATCTGGTGGCGCAAGAATGCAAGAGGGAATTTTATCTTTAATGCAAATGCCACGAACGGTCATAGCGGTAAACTCTCTTGCCAAAAGTAATCTTCCATTTATTTCGGTTTTGACAGACCCTACAACTGGTGGAGTCTCAGCATCATTCGCAATGCTAGGAGATATAATAATTGCTGAAAAAGATGCAACCATAGGGTTCGCTGGAAGCAGGGTTATTGAGGAGACTATTAAAGAAAAGCTTCCTCAGAACTTTCAAAAGTCTGAGTACTTGATTGAAAAAGGTATGATTGACATGGTTGTTCACAGAAGAAATCTTAATCAAAAAGTTTTAAATATTTTAGAGTTCTTACTTTAATCACAGTTTCAAAGTGAATAAATCAAATAATATACTTAAAAGGTTAGAACTTCTTCATCCAAAAAAAATTGACTTATCTTTAGATAGACTAAGAAAACTTCTCGAAAAATTAGACAACCCTCATCTAAAATTACCGCCCGTGATCCATGTAGCTGGGACAAATGGTAAAGGTTCAGTTATCTCATATTTAAGATCGATATATGAGAAAAATGGATTAAAAGTTCATACTTACACATCACCCCATCTTATAAGATTTAATGAAAGAATAAGAATTAATTCAAAGTTAGTAGATAATAGATACTTAAGTTCACTACTCGAAGAATGTGAAGACAAAAACAATGGACAGTCTATTACTTTTTTTGAAATTACTACTGCAGCGGCTTTTTTAGCATTCTCACGTATTAGTTCTGACCTTTTGTTATTAGAAACCGGTTTAGGGGGTAAGTATGATGCAACTAACATAATAAAAAGTTCTGTATGTTCAATTTTAACACCTATTTCAATGGATCATATGAATTTTTTAGGAACAGATTTGCTAAAAATTGCTAATGAAAAAATTGGAATTTTAAAAAAAAAATCTATGATCGTATTATCAAAACAAAAAAAACCTGTTCGTCAATTTATTAGAAATGAAGTAAAAAAAAAAGGGGCTATTCTTTTTGAAGAAGGAATTAATTGGAAGATAACTAAAAAACTTAAAAATAGCTTTATATTGAACTTTTGTGGTAATAATTTTGAATTTGAAAAACCAAGTCTTCACGGAAATCATCAAATTGAAAATGCCTCGACTGCCTTGGCGAGTACACTAGCTATAAAAAAATTTAAACTAGAAATGGAAAAAATAAATAAAGGCATTAAAACCACGGTATGGCCTGGAAGAATGCAAAATTTAAATAACGGAAAGCTAAAAAAAATTGTAGGAAAAAATTTTGATATTTGGCTAGATGGAGGACATAACGTCCATGCAAGTGAAATTTTATTTACAGAAATTGACAAATGGGAAGATTCAAAAATAATACTTATTTTAGGGATGGTAACTGGAAAAGATCCAGTTAAATTTTTAAAAAAAATTATAAATAAAATTTCACTTCTTATTTTACTTCCAATTGACGATCATCAATATATACACCCGTATTTAATCAAAGAAAGTCTTTACAAAAATCTTGGGGGTATAAAAGAAATTGAAACATGCGTAAATATAAATGAGGCCCTTGGACTAATTATAAATAGATTTAATAAAGGTAAGGTTTTAATCTGCGGATCACTATATCTTGCTGGGCAAATTTTAAAAAATGACGGGTTTAAGATTATTTAAAATCAAATCTTTGAATCTAACCATTCAACCAAATCACTTTTCGGCAAGAGTCCCACTTTTGTGTCAATTAATTCTCCTTCTTTAAATAATAATAAAGTGGGAATACTTCTAATTGAATATTTCATAGCTAAATCTTGGTTTTCATCAAGATTTACCTTAACTACTTTTAACTGATCTTTAAGATCGTTTGAAATTTCTTCAAGAATCGGTCCTAGCGATTTACAAGGACCACACCATTCAGCCCAAAAGTCAACAAGAACGGGAAGGTTACTACTTGAAATTTCATTATCAAAATTATCAAGACTTATATTTTTAATATCTGTCATTATTTTACTCCATCGAATTCATCCAAATAATTTTTTTGATAAGTTTGAATCAAATTTAATTGGCTTTGGGTTAAGTTGTTTATAATAATCATTTAAAAAATCTATGTAAATATTATATTGATTTAATTGAGTGAGAAGTGTTTCATCATCACTTTTTTCCTCAATTTCCAAGCTTATTGTATCCGCTTCTTCCATTGCACCAGGGAGTGTCAAAAATTTTTTTTTTTCCAATGAAAAAATTCTTTCAGAAACTTTTTTATGCAAATGTAAAAAAACTTTTTTTGGGAGTGTTTCTGGAAAATTTCTGAAGATGTGTTTAGCAGCAAAAAATCTAAGTCTTGGGTCTTTGAACTTTTCAGCAAAATTCCATTTTGAGTCCCAAGGTTGATTGTGAAAATTTTTCATTAATAGCGAATCATTATAATTTAAATTTTGCGAATATATTGTACTTTCCTCTAATTGAACTTCTTGGCTTTGGTTATCTAAATACTCTAGAGATTCTTTTTGAAGAATATTTTCTAGATTTCTCAAAAAATTTTTATCATCAAGTAATCTGCATTTGTGGTCAATTTCATCATCAGATAAATTAGAATAGGGTTTGAATTTTAGTGCGTAAGATTTATCTAAAATGCTGGGTTGTTTATTCAATTTTATTTTTCTAAAGAAGCTCTTTTTTTTATATTCTTCTCTTAATTCCAACTCAGTTAATTTAACTATTTCCTCAACATCATATTTCATGTCAAATCCAATAAATTGATTCTTATAAGACGGATGTTTAATTAATTTTTTTACAAGGTATATTTTGTGATTGTTAAATAAATAATTATGTAATGTAAACAAATCATTATGGAAAATATTTTCTTCAACATTTCTCGACGATGAATTGTTAAAAAAAATTTTAAATAAATCACTTCTTTTATTTTTAAGTAAAAACATCAATTGCATGGTAACCTCAACATCTGCAATTGCTTCATGTGAATTTGAAGTATCAAAGTTATTAGCCTTTGCTAATCTCTCCAGCTTAAATGACAGCTTTCCTTCATCGTTTCTTGGAACATTTACACAATCTTTATCAAAAGCATGAACCATAGTAACAAAATTTAGTACATCTCCTCTGGTATTTCCTTTGGTATTTGATTTGTAGGGGAAAAAAAAATGTTCCCATAATAATTGTCTAAGAAACTCTTCATCAAAGTTAATTGAATTGAAACCAATAAAAAAGCAATTTTCATATTTTGATAAAAATTTATCAATTGACAGAGCCATTTGATAAGTAGTTAAATCTTCTGATAAGACTTGAGACATAGTCAGTCTATTGACTCTCAAAGCATGAATGGAAGGAACTATATCAGGGTTCAGTCTTGATTTAATATTTAATCTATCGATTTCTTCAAAGTTACTATCATAAACTATAAATCCCGCCTGTAATATCTGATCAAACCTCGCTGACCTGCCTGTTGTTTCAAAATCAAATACTATAAAATTCATTTCTGTAATTTATTATTTAAATTTTCCAAATCATTGGGGTCACTAATATGATACCACTCGTTTTTATTAATCATTCCGTATATTTTATTATTAATATTTGAAAAAAATATTTCTCGCATAGAAAATTTTTTTTTTCTTTTTTTTTCAAGTAATTTGGGTTTGACCAACTGAAGCCCTGAAAAAACGTAATCATTGACCTGTTCAAGATTTAGTCTTGAAATTTTTTTGTCAGGTTCCTCTAAATTAAAATCCCCTTTACCTTTATAACCAAAAAATTTTTTTTTTTTTATCAAACATAATAATAAATCCATTTTTTCTTCCTTCCAATTACTCAAAACATTTTCAATTGGAGAGTATTTTCTTTTTTTCCAAAAAACATCTCCATTAATTAAAACTTTAGGGTTTTTTAAATTATAAAAATAATTATTCTTTAGTGCATTTAAAAATCCACCACCTGTATCTAAAATTTCCTTTTCAAAGATAATCTTTACAGTACTTGCGTAAGGTTTCAATTCATCATGAAACTCATCCGATAAATGATGAGTGTTAATTACAATATTTTTGAAATTCAAATTAATTAAATCTTCAATTATATAAAAAATCATTGGTTTTCCATTAACTTTTAATAAAGGCTTGGGTACTTCTTTAGTAAGTGGACGCATTCTCTTACCAAACCCAGCAGCAAAAATCATTGCTTCATTAATGTCTGACATAATTCAACAAAGGTGATAGAAGTGAGTTAAACTCCTCAAATTTTTCTTTTTTTAAGTTTTCATATAACATTCTTTTTACTCTTGGAAGGTGTTGTAAGTATTGATCTTTATTATCTCTCAGAGATAGTCTATTGAATATTCCTAAAACTTTCATGTGACGTTGAATAGCCAATAAATTATAAGAAATCATAAATTTTTTTCTCTTAATTTTTAAATTTCCTTTCAAAAAATAATTAATTAGTTCATGTTCTAGTTGCTTTGGAACATCTATTCTTGCATCTTGTGTTAGAGAAACTAAATCGTATGCACATGGACCAATAACTGCATCTTGATAATCAATTAATCCACACTTAATACTTTTAGGTTTTGACAGATAAAATAAATTATCTATATGAAAGTCTCTATGAACAAGAACCTGAGGAATATCTTCTGCATAAGCAAAATAAGATTTAAATAAAAAATTAAATTTTTTTTTTAATACATTTGCTTCATTCCTATTTAAATAATTTAAGTACCAATCAAAAAAAAGATTACTTTCCTTAACAAACATTTTTAACGAATATTTTGATAATTTTGGATTCTTAATTTTCTGAATATCAAAGATTGTATCAACTGCTAACTTATAAATTTTTTTTCTATTTTTTTTTGTTATTATTTCTGCATATTTAGTTGGCCCAAAGTTTTCTAAAACTAAGATGCTTTGTTTGCTAAAATCATAAATTATTGATGGAACAACCACAAACTTTTTAAGTATCTTAGTAACTTTTATAAAATCATTTATGCTTTTTTCATCATTGTCATACATTATCACATAATTTTTTTTTGATGAGAAAAACTGGAAATATTTTCTATTAGAGGCGTCACCAGCCAATAAAGATAATTTTTTAGTTTCAATTTTTTTTGCTTCTAAAATTTTTTTTATTTTTGATCTAATTTCTTCCATAGTTTTTCTCTAATGGTTTGTGAAGTTCCAAGTAATTTAATTTTTACATCTCTTATGTTATTTTTTTCATCTTGAAAACTTATTTCTATTCTATTTTTGGGGAAATAGTCTAAAAAAATATCAGGCCACTCGACAATAACACAATTACCAATGGCCGTATCAAAATCTAAATTAAAGAATTCATTTTTTTTTTCTATTCTGTATAGATCATAATGCCATATATTAATATTTTTTAGGTCATAAATCTGAACTATAGGAAATGTTGGGCTTAATACCTTAATTTTTTTTTTTGAAAATTGATTTATAAGAAATCTAGCAAATGTTGTTTTACCAGAACCAATATCTCCACAAAGACAGATAAAAAAAGGAATCGAAAGAAGCTTAGAAAATTTTTGGGCTAAAATTTTTGTTTCATTTAAATTTTTAATTCTAATATATACTTCAGAGGTCATCTTTTTGGAAATAAATTATTATCTTAACTTATACTACTGTATTCAATATATTGAATTAAATGAAAAAAATTAATACTGATGTTTTAATAGTTGGTGCTGGTCCTGTTGGATTATTTTCAGTCTTTGAGTTAGGTCAACTTGGAATTAAATCCTGCATTGTAGACTGTCTTAATGAAATTGGAGGACAATGCTCGGCACTTTATCCAGAAAAACCAATTTATGATATCCCTGCTTATCCAGTTATTAATGCTCAAGAATTAATTTTAAATTTAAATAAGCAAATTAAACCATTTAACCCTGAGGTTCTTCTTAGTCAACAAGTTGAGAAAATTATTGACCTTGATAACTCATTCAAGGTTTTCACTTCAAATAACATTGAAATATCTACAAAATGTATATTTATTGCTGCAGGTAATGGTGCATTTGGGCCAAATAAACCACCGATAGAAAATATTGAGAAATTTGAAGATAAATCTGTTTTTTATAGTGTAAAAAATAAGTCAATTTTTGATAATAAAACAGTAGCTATTGCAGGTGGTGGTGACTCAGCCGTTGACTGGGCAATTGAATTATCAAAAAATGCAAAAAAAATTTTTTTCATCCACAGAAGGGAAAAACTAAGAGCCTCCCCAAAAAATGTCGAGATACTCAAAAGTTTAGAAAAAAAAAATGTTGAGTTTATAATCCCTTTCCAATTGGATTCAATTAATGGAAAAAATGGTATAATCAATGAACTCGTTGTTAAAGACTTAAACAATAATAAAAAAAAAATTAATACTGACTTTTTTCTTCCTTTTTTTGGACTCTCAAATGATTTAGGCCCAATTAAAAACTGGGAACTGGAGATAGAAAAAAATATCTTAAAAGTAGATCAATCTACCTGCAAAACTTCTAAAGATAGAATCTACGCAATTGGTGACGTTTGCACTTATGCTGGAAAACTTAAACTTATTCTCACTGGTTTCTCTGAAGCTGCCACAGCAGCGCATAATTGTTATAAAACGGTGTATCCTGAAAAAGTTTTACATTTCGAGTATTCAACAACAAAAGGAATTAATAAAATCTAGAAACTTAGTACCTGTACTCGTCTGTTTTAAAAGGCCCATTAACAGGAACATTTATATACTTACCTTGTTTTTCAGTAAGTTTAGTTAACATAGCACCAACCTTATCTAAATGAATCATTGCCACTTTTTCGTCAAGGTGCTTTGGTAAAACATAAACTTTATTTTTATATTTAGAAAAATTTTTCCAAAGTTCTATTTGCGCAAGAACTTGGTTACAAAAAGATGCAGACATAACAAAACTTGGATGACCAGTAGCACAACCAAGATTTACTAGCCTACCTTCTGCTAGCACAATAATTTTTTTTCCATTGGGAAACTCAATTTCATCTACTTGAGGCTTGATATTATTCCATTTAAAATTTTTTAATGATTCAATTTGTATCTCTGAGTCAAAATGTCCAATATTACAGACAATACTACGGTCTTTCATATCTCTCATATGATCGACTGTTATAACATCAACATTTCCGGTCGCAGTAACAAAAATATCTGCTTTTTTGGAAGCTTGGTCCATAGTGGTAACCTCATAACCATCCATAGCAGCTTGTAACGCGCAAATAGGGTCAATCTCAGTTATTAAAACCCGACAACCCGCATTTCTCAAGCTTTCAGCTGACCCTTTCCCTACATCGCCATAGCCTGCAACAACAGCAATTTTCCCTGCCATCATAACGTCCGTCGCTCTTCTTATCCCGTCAACCAAGCTTTCTCTGCATCCATATTTATTATCAAATTTGGATTTGGTAACTGAGTCATTCACATTGATAGCTGGAACTTTAAGTGTTCCTTTTTTTTCCATTTCAATTAATCTAAGAACTCCTGTGGTTGTTTCTTCCGATAGACCTTTAACGTCATTTAACATTTCAGGAAACTTATCATGAAGAAGTTTCGTAAGGTCACCACCATCGTCTAATATTAAATTTGGCTTCCATCCATCAGGACCTGTTATAGTCTGCTCAATACACCACCAAAACTCTTCCTCAGATTCACCTTTCCAAGCAAAAACAGGAATGTTCTCTTTTGCAATTGCTGCAGCAGCCTGATCTTGCGTAGAATAAATGTTACATGAGCTCCACCTAACAGAAGCTCCTAGTTCCATTAGGGTTTCAATTAAAACTGCAGTTTGAATGGTCATGTGCAAACAACCAGCAATTCTTGCACCTTTGAGTGGTTTTTCAGACTTGTATTCCTCTCTTAGTTTCATCAACCCGGGCATTTCTGTTTGTGCTATTTCAATTTCTTTACGCCCCCATTCAGCAAGTTTAATATCACTAACTTTATAATCTACCATTATTAATCTCTTTCATTTATACTCTGTTAAGTTCATTGTATATCTTGTCATAATATACTTTTAATTTATTTTTAATCAGCAAATTATCATGTTCTTTAAAAATTTCACTACAAATTTTAGAAACTTCTTCAGAATCAATCTTTGTAATAAATTGCTTTACCTTCAAAATTCTAGAAATACTCATTGATAATGTTTTTATACCCATTCCCAACAATAAAGAAGTAAACATTGTGTCACCAGCCATTTCACCACAAACACTTATAGGTACTCCAACTTTTTTTGCAGAGTCTGATGATAATTTAATGAGTCTAAGCACTGATAGATGGGCAGGGTCATAAATTTTTGCCACCTCTTCATCACCTCTATCAATAGCAAGGGTATACATTGTTAGGTCATTAGTACCAATTGCCAGAAAATCACAGTTTTTAGCTAGTGACTCAGAAATCAATGCTGCAGCAGGTGTTTCAATAAGAACACCAATTTTTATATTTCTTCTATTAAAGTTTTTTTTTTTTAATGATAATTCCTTTGAAACATCATTTATCAACTTTTTCGCTTCTAATATTTCTGAAACATTAGAAACCATTGGTAACATTATTCTAATTTTACCAAACTTACTTGCTCTTAAAATTGCAGAAATTTGTCTCTTAAATATTTTAGGAAATGCTAACGTGAGTCTAATAGCCCTTAATCCAAGTGCGGGGTTTCGAGATTTTGCCAAAAATTTTTGAATAAAGGGAATCTTTTTATCGTTACCTACGTCTAAAGTTCTTATTGTCAATGGTTTCCCTTTAAGATGATTAAGAGTCTTTTTTATGAAATAAAATTGTTCCTTCTCAGACGGCATTCTTTTTTTATCCATAAACATGTACTCACTTCTCAATAAACCAATACCATCAATACCAATTTTCATGGCCTCTTTTGCTTCATCGGAATTGTCGATATTGGCTTCAATACGAACTCTAATGTTATCAGATGTTAACGGTGTTTTTTTTTTCAGAAATTTCAATTTTTTATCAACACTTTTCTGATCCTCAATCTTTTTTTTATAGTAATTAATAGTTGAAAGTTTAGGGTTTTTTATAAGTATTCCTTTTTCCCCATCAAGGATAATTGGCTCATTATCTTTTAAATCTTTTAAAATATTTTTAACTCCAACCAAAGTTGGTATAGAAAGTGATCTTGCAACAATAGCAAAATGTCCCTCTGGGCCTCCCATAACACTCACTAATCCTGACAACTTTGTTTTTGATAATGATAAAAGATCAGCGGCACTCAATTCGTTTGATATCAATATTTGATTATCTCTAATTAATTTTTGTTTTCTTTTCTTCTTTTGAAGATTTTCCAAAATTCTTCTGCAGACGTCTCTGACATCATCAAATCTATCTTTAAGATAATCATCTTTAATTTTCTTGAAAATTTTAGAGTGCTTATTTAATTCTTCAATTATAGCAAATTCAGCATTAATAAGATCTGAATGTATCCTTTTTTTTGCATCAGAAACAAGAGATGAAGAGGAAATAATTAAAATATTGGCCTCAAGCAAGAATTTCATTTCGTCGTAGATATCATTTTTATGATCTTTAATTTTTTTTATAATTTTTGCTAGGTCTGATACTGAATTCTTTACAGCTTTGTCTAATCTTTCTATTTCGTTCTTAACCTCAGAAGTAGGTATGTTATATTTTGAATATGACAAATCGCTACTTTTTTTTATTGCACAATTTCCTACAACAAACCCGTAAGATACAGCAATTCCTCTGAAAATTTTTTCTTTAATCAAATTACCGGGTAGTGGTTTTTCTTCTCCAAAGTTATTTTTTATAAGATTAATTAATCTTTGAAGATCTTCTTCCGCATTCTGTCCAATACATTGGATTTTAATCTCTGTCCCTTTTGAAGCGGCAAGTGTCATTAAACCCAATAAAGAAGAGCCATTAACAGTATTTCTTCCTTTTTTTACTAAAAACTTTGATTTACATCTTGATGTAAAATCCACAAATTTTGCTGATGCTCTTGCATGAAGACCTAATTTATTTGTAATTAAGATTTTTCTCTCTAATCTTTTTTCTTGCAATCTTAAGATTCTCCAAAAAAAGCTGAGGCCACATTCATATACTTTCTTCCAGACTCTTGAGAAATTTTAATTAATTCTTTAATTTCACATTCATTCCTCAGAGAGGAAATTTTAATAAGCATAGGTAAATTTACACCTGCAACCACCTCAACTTTTTCTTCTTCCATAATTGAAATAGCAAGATTAGAAGGGGTGCCACCAAACATATCAGTTAAGATTACAACCCCTTTTCCTGTATTAACTTTTTTCACGGATTTAATTATCTCTTCTCTTTTTTTTTTAATATCATCATCCGGAAAAATTGATATAGCTACTATATTCTCTTGCTTGCCAGAAATATGTTCAAGAGCAACTAAAAACTCCTTTGAAATGTTTGAATGTCCTACAATGACTATCCCAATCATATTTTTAAATCCCTATGGTCAATAAAGACTTCAATCTCTTTATTTTTTTGTAAAAAAGAATGAAAGTATTCTGAACTTACAACTGACCTATGTACTCCTCCTGTACAACCAAATGCAATTGTAATATAGTCCTTTCCTTCATCATTAAATCCATTTAAAATTTCATTGATTAGTGTTTCCATACTATCAAAAAAAAACAGAAAAAGCCCTTGGTTTTTTACGAATTTAATAATCTCAGGGTTTCTTCCATCAAGTTTTTTTAATTTTTTAACATAAAATGGATTTTTTAAAAAACGCATATCAAAAACAAAATCAGCCTCTCTAGGAAGTCCATTCTTATATCCAAACGAAATTATTCTTACAGTTGGTTTTATTTTTATATTTTTCTGAAAAAGAGCCTTTATTTTTTTTCTAAGTAAATTAATTGTTAGGTCTGTTGTATCTAAGTAATATTGACTTATCTTTTTTAGAGGTTCCAGCCAATACCGTTCTCTGTCAATTATATCCTCCATAGGTAAATCAAGTTTTAATGGATGAAGTCGTCTACTTTCATCATATCTGTTAATTAACTTTTGATTATCACAATCAAAAAAAATAACCGATACATCAATATCTTTTTTTTTTTTATTTATAAGCGAAACAATTTTTTTTGCATCAAAGTCCCTACTTCTTATATCAATACCTAAAGCCAAGTTTTTCTTTATTTTCATTTCAATTATATTTTTAAAAAAAAAAAATGGAATATTATCAATAGCCTCAAAGCCATAATCCTCAAGTATTTTTAATGCTGAAGTTCGTCCAGCTCCAGATAATCCAGTAACGATTAAAACTCTCTTAGACATAACTTCTTATTTGATTAAGTTTAATTTTTATTTTTGCAACTGCAGAAGGACTTTTTCCAAAAATTTTAATTTTAGGGAACTTCAATCCTAAAATACTACAATTCATCACTCTGGGTATTCTCTCAAATTTCTCTTCCACAAGCTCAACAACTAGATTCAGTTTAATATTCTCAACATAAGGAACAGTCATAATTCCTATCTCTCTTACTTCAAGAAGACCTTTAGTCTTTAAATGTGGATATAAGTATAAATAATCTCCAATTTTTTTACAAATAGTTAAGTCGTCTGAGATAAGGGTTGCACCTGAATCTATAAGACGAAGCGCTAAATCAGATTTACCAGAACCTGACTGGCCTCTTATTAATATGCCTAAATCTTCAATAACAACAGAAGTTGAATGAAATTTCTTGGCTGTCATAGCTTTCTAATTTAAAAAGTTTGCCTTGAGCTTTTTATCTAATACTAGAATATTGGTTTCTAAAACTACTTTGTTTTTCAAATGAACTTTTAAAACAAATGACTCCTTATCATTAAGCTTCTTTTTTAAACCAAACAACATTAAATGCCTTCCACCAGGTTGCAAAAATAATTCACTTTTTGAATCGATTTCTACATTTTCAACCTTAAACATTTTTACAATGTCATCTGCAATTTTGATATCATGCATTTCTACAGAATTAGCAACATCTGTACTAAAAGATTCGATTTCTATTTCTTTTTCACTGTTATTGAAAAAACTTAAATACACTGCAGTAGCTTTTTGCTCTTGGCTTGTTTCAAAAGTATATCCTCCATGGAGAGCAAGTTTTTCATAATTCGCCTCAACTTTAATTGAAAAAAATAATAAGAAAAATAAAAGATATTTGACATTTTTTAATATTGTAAACATCTATTAACTAGTACATATTAATTTATATTTGTAAACCTATGAAAATTAATTTTAAAACGAGACAATTAGTAAGATCATCCCTTAGGGGATATTTATCAACGGAGTTTGACTCTAAAAACTTCAAAAATGTTAAGACCTCAATGAATAAACCATTCCCTTACAGTACTTTTACGCTTGCTGCCTTCGACTATGATCTATCTCCAATATTACTACTTTCAGATTTATCAGAGCACACAAAAAATATTCAAGAAAAAAATTCTGCATCGTTATTGCTTTGTGAAGAAAGTAAACTCTACAATCTTTTTCAAAAGTTTGACAATAAATTTTCATCCTATGAAGACCCTATGTCACGGCCAAGAGTAACCCTCATTGGTAAGTTAAAAAAAACAAAAGATTCCAATCATAGAAAAAGATTTATTTCTAGACATCCTGCATCAAATTTATACGCAAATTTTAAAGATATGAACTTTTATAAGATGGATGTAAAAAGTGCCCATCTAATTGGAGGTTTTGCTCAGGTTAAATGGTTTACAAGTGAAGAAATTTTATGTAAAAACTTTTCTAATTTCAAAGAGTCAGAAGAAAATATTATTACTCATATGAATTCAAGTCACAAAACTAGCATAAAAATGTATGTAAATAATTTAATGAAAAATGAAATTTCAAGTACACAAAGAAAAGGAGACTGGAATATTACTGGTATTGATCCAGATGGTTTTGATCTCAGAAAAAAAAAAGATACTGCTCGCTACTTTTTTGAAAAAGAAGTTTTTAATGCAAAAAAATTAAGGGGAATTTTTGTAAACCTTCATAAAAAATCCTCAGAAATTAATTAGCCTCATCCCAGTTTTTACCTAAACCTAGATCAACTTTTATTGGTACATTCAAATCTAAAAAATTTTTATGTGAATTAGTCATAATCTCAGGAATATTTTCTTTCATTATTTTTATTTCATTCTGAGGAACTTCGAAAATGAGTTCATCATGAACTTGAATAAGCATTTTTGACAAAAGTTTTTGATTTATTAAAAATTCATAAATCTTTGGCATAGTTAATTTAATTAAATCTGCAGCTCCACCCTGAATTGGAGCATTGATAGCAGAGCGTTCTGCAAAATTTCTTCTATTGACTACTTTGTCATTTATAAAAGGTATAAATATTCTTCTTCCAAAAGGAGTAACTACAAAACCTTTACTTCTACAATCATTAACTGTTTTCTCCATGTATTCCTTAATTCCTGGATATTTTTTAAAATAACTTTCAATGTATTGTTTTGCCTCTGAATTCGATATATCTAGCTGTGTAGCAAGTCCGTAGGGTGAAATTCCATATATAATCCCAAAATTTATTGTCTTAGCTTTTCGCCTCAAGTCAGAATTAAGTGATGTCTTATCGACCTGGAAAACATCCATTGCTGTGACACTATGAATATCCTCATTTTTCTCAAAAGCATTTAAAAGTGAATCTACTCTGGCAACATGTGCTAATATTCTTAATTCAACTTGTGAGTAATCTACAGAAAAAATAAAATTATTAGTTGAAGCTACAAAGGCTTTTCTAATTTTTCTTCCCTCTACGGTTTTAATAGGAATATTTTGGAGATTTGGGTCATTTGAAGAAAGTCTACCGGTTAATGTGCTTGCCATACCAAAGGAAGTATGGATCCTTGAAGTTTTTTTATTTTCTCTTGATAGAAGACCTTCACAATAAGTGCTTTTAAGTTTTGAAAATTGACGCCATTCAAGAACATGGTCTGCAATCAAAAATTTTTCGGACTTTAGTTTTTCTAAAATTTTAACATCAGTTTGATAATTACCGCTTTTTCCCTTTTTTCCATAGGGTAATTTTAGTTTTGAGAAAAGTATTTCTCCTAGCTGTTTTGGAGAACCAACATTAAAATTCTCTTCACTAATTTCAAAAACCTTTTTTTCTATATTCAATATCTTTTTTGAAAACTCTGATGTTAAAAAAATGAGATATTCGTTATTTATTTTACATCCGTTAATTTCCATAAAAGCTATAATTTCAATTAAAGGCTTTTCAAAATAAAAATAAAACTCGTAGAGTTTACTCTTAAAAAGTTCTTTTTTTAATATTTCCCACAACCTAAAAGTAACGTCAGCGTCCTCGGCTGCATATTCTTTTGCAACGTTAATATCTACTTCACTAAAACAAATCTTTTTTTTGTCAACTGTAGTTACATCGGAAAACTTTTTAGTTGTATGTGAAAGGTAATCTGCAGATAATTCGTCTAGATTATGTCCTCTGTAGCCAGTCCTTAGTACATATGACATCAACATTGTATCATCCATATTTTTTGTAACTATCCCCATATTAGAGAGAATAACAAAATCATATTTGATGTTTTGTCCTATTTTTAATATTGACTCATCCTCTAAAATTGGTCTCACTAAATTTACAAAGCTTTGAACATTTATCTGATTATATTTTTCACTTTTATGTTGAAGAGGAATATAACAGGCCTTGCTATTTTCTACTGACATTGAAAAACCTATAATTTCTGCTTCAACTGCATTAAGAGAGTTGGTTTCACAGTCTATTGCAACAATTCCTTTTGATTCAACAAAATCACACCATTTCTTTAGAGACTTCTCATCTTCTACAATTTCATATTTTTTTTTATCAATAGGATCTCTATTAATGGTTAGAAAACCTTTTTTTTCTAATTTTTCGTCGGTACTTTTTGAATCATTTTCTTTCAAACCAAACTTTGAAATTACGCTTGATTTAATTTTATTAAATTCCATACCGTCAAGAAATGTCACCAACTTTTTTACATCCATTGGTTTATAAGATAATTCATTAATTGATAAAGGAAGTTCAACATCATCTTTAAGAGTAACCAGTTGCTTTGAAATCTTTATAATTTCTTTGTTTTCTTCTAAACTAGCTCTTCTCTTCTCTTGTTTAATTTCATGAGCGTTTTCTAACAAGTTTTCAATTGAGTTATATTCGTTTATTAGCAAAGAAGCTATCTTTGGACCAATACCAGGTGCCCCAGGAATATTGTCAGACGAGTCTCCTGCTAAAGCTTGTACATCGATTACTTTCTCTGGAATAACTCCAAATTTTTCAAAAACTGTTTCTTTGGTAACTTCTTTTTTTTTTAATGGATCTATAATTGAAACATTATCTTTTAACAACTGCATTAAATCTTTGTCTGAAGAAATAATTGTAACGCTTTTACCAACCTTGGTTGCTGCTTTGGAATAAGATGCTATCAAATCATCTGCTTCAAAACCCTGTGATTGGATTGATTTTAAGTTAAAAAAATCGGGGACTTTCTTAATGATATCAAATTGAGGTATAAGGTCTTCGGGAGGATCTGACCTATTTGCTTTATATTCAGGATAAATTGTATTTCTAAAAGTCTTCCTTGCTGCATCAAAAATTACAGCAATTGAAACTTTCCCTCCTTTCTCACTTTGTATGTCCTCAATTAGCTTTAATAACATGTTACAAAAACCAAAAATTGCGTTTACTGGCAATCCATCTGATCTGTGCATTGGAGGAAGAGCATAATATGCTCTAAAAATATAACCTGAACCATCAACCAGAACTAGCTGTTCACTATTTGATATATTCATTTTTTTTTAAATTTTGCACCACAATACGGACAAACTACAACTCTACCCGAAGTTAAGTCTAAAAAAACTTTAGGATGGGAGTCATGAGAATCAACACCTTGACAGCTGGTAGTATCTCCTACAATGAAGGTAATATCAGATTCAAAATTAAGGGCCATTGTAATTTAGTTGTTAAGTGTATATTTTAATATAACTATAATTCAAAGAAATGAAAAATAAAATTATTGATGTTACAGGTTTAACAAAAAAATATAGTAGCAAAGACTCATTAGCCTTGGATCATATTGATTTAAAAATAAAACAAGGCTCGATTTTTGGTCTTTTAGGCCCCAACGGGGCAGGGAAAAGTTCATTTATTAATATTTTATCAGGTCTATCTAATAAAACATCTGGCAAAGTAACTGTTTGTGGAATTGATCTTGATAAAGACCCAAAAACCATCAGAGGAAATATTGGTGTTGTTCCTCAAGAAATAAATATTGATCCTTTTTTTACTCCACTAGAAATAATGAATATCCAATCAGGTATGTACGGAGTTAAAAAAAAACAAAATAAAAATCTAGAAATTTTAAAAAACTTAGATCTTCATGAAAAGTCTGATGCTTATTCTAGAAGCTTATCTGGCGGGATGAAAAGAAGGCTGATGGTAGCCAAGGCTTCGGTCCATTCACCTACTCTTCTAATTTTAGATGAACCCACGGCAGGTGTAGATGTAGAATTGAGAACTAAATTGTGGAATTATATAAGACTTTTGAATAAAGAAGGAGTAACTATAATTCTTACTACACACTATCTTAAGGAAGCAGAGATTCTATGTGATGAGATTGCAGTAATCAATAATGGGAAGGTTATTGCCTGCGATAAAAAAAATAATCTCTTAAAACTCCTTGATGATAAGGAATTAATTATTGAATTTTCTGAAAAAGTAAATTCTCTTCCCCAAAAAATTAGGGGATTTGTTGTTTTAAAAGAAGAAAAAAAAGTAGTACTTAGGTTCAAAAAAAGTCAAATAAACACTGCTGAAATAATAAAAGCATTTGTGGGGAAAAAATTTAAATTAAAAGAAATTACAACCAAAGAATCAGATTTAGAGGATATATTTATAAAATTATTAAAAGAATAGTTTTTTTAAAAATTTTACTTCTTATTAATGGATGTGTGACTGGAGTAAATAAGGAATCAGTATACTCAGACAAAATTGTAGAAAAAAAAGCTTTCTATGAATGGGGAGATATAAATACAAGCGAAATTATTATTTTAGCAATTCATGGATATAATGATTACGCAAACTCCTTCAAATTACCTGCAAAGTATCTTTCAAAAAATAATATTGCTACTTTTTCTTTTGATTTAGACGGATTTGGAAAAAATGATAACTCTGGCTTTTGGTTTCCACTTGAGGTTCACAGACAACTAATTAAAAAAGAATTATTAAAATTAAAAAAACAATATCCTCAAAAAAAAATTTTTTTGCTTGGTGAGAGTATGGGAGGTGCGATCATAACAAGTTTGATGACGCATAACAAAGGTCTACCTATTGATGGGGCAGTTCTTGTTGCACCGGCACTATGGAATTTTAGTGAGAAGAATTTTTTTAAAAGTTTATTTATGTCCTTAATATCAAAATCATTCCCAAATCTCAAAGTTGATAGTAAAGGGTGGGTTGAAGTAAAAGCAAGTGATAACCAAGATGTTCTTAAAGAGCTATCAGTGGATAAATATTTTATTCATCGCCCTAATCTTAAAAGTCTTTATGGAATAATTGAATTAATGGATGAGAGTTACAAAGATGCTAAAAAGTTTTTTTCAAAACCAAGTTACAATACTTTAGTTGTAATTCCTATTAAAGACGAAATAGTTCCTCGAAAACCATTGATTGAGTTACTAGAAAAAACTAAAATTAAATCATATGACTTTTTTTTTGACTTTATTATCTTTGAATCAAGTTATCATATGATCTTGAGAGATATGAAAGGTGATAATGTTACTGAGGAAATTAAAAAATGGATTTTAGAAAGAAAAACAAAAAAGACAACAAATTTTAATGAAGTAATTCAAAAGTTGAGAAATGAAGATTATCATCATATGTTAGATTAAAATGTTAAAGCTTATTATTATTTTTCTTCTTGTTTTCTCATACCACTACAAATCTTTTTCGGACGAAATAGTACAAGATAGAAATGGGAATTACTTTCTGATGAAAAGTGATGGTACTTTTGAAAAACTACCTAAACCAAAACAGGGTAATAAATACATAATTAAAAAAAAAAAAGTTACCAAGAAAAAAAGAATTTTTACTCAGCCTGAAAAAAAAGCTAGAAGTAGGACCAATACTGGATTTAGATAATGAATAAAGAAAATACAAGGCTCGTTTGGAAAATTATTCAAACACATGGTGACTTGTTAAAAGATAAACTTGAGCATCATCCTTTTCATCCTCAAGGAAGAAACCCGTATGCTCATATTTGCGTATTAATAAAGGATAATTTTCAAGAATCTTATAAAGATATATCGGATGAAAAATTAGATGAGCTTATTGGTTTTATAAAAAATATCAAAGAGTAATTGAACGGGAAGGTCACTTATTGTATAAGGGAGGAAATATTATGCTGTTCAACCTTCCCTAGTGTTCAATTTTTTGACATTTATCAAAAACATTGATAATTAAGCAAGTATTATACCAATACTAATTATTTGAAGAATATATACTTTTCACTGTTCAAAATTTAATTAAAATAAATTAGGTTACTTAATTTTTAAATGCACAATTTTCAATTAACATATGCTGCTTTCCTATTTCCAGCGATACCTCTTATGATGATTTCTTTTGGTAACAGATATACTTCATTGAGTAAATTAATTCGGAAAATTCATGATGAATTTATCAATAAAAAAATTTCACCTAATGATAAGTCTGCTTCAAGGTATTTTGCACAAATCCAAATACTCAATAAAAGACTTCGATATGTTAAATTAATGCAATTTTTTTCTGGAATTTCTTTTTTTTTAAATTTAATGACTATTTTAGTCGGCATTTATTTTTTAGATATTTCATTAATAATATTCATAACAGCCCTTTTTTTCTTTGCATTAGCAATTTGTGTATTTCTGATTGAAATCAACATTAGTACAAAGGCATTAAGAACTCATTTAGAGGATCTTGAAGATTTAGAAGAAAATTATTAGTTTATGTTTGTTTCATTAAATGAGCTCAATCGCCATCCCAAGGGATTAGGTGTTTTATTTTTTACTGAACTCTGGGAGCGTTTTAGTTACTACGGAATGAGGGCAATACTTGTTCTTTATTTAATTTCTGACTTTAATGATAGAAATCCAGGATTGGGTTGGTCTAATAAAGACGCAATAACGCTTTATGGTTGGTACACTGCACTTGTTTATTTGGCATGTATACCCGGAGGTATAATTGGAGATAAATATATAACAAGTAAAAACTCAGTTTTGTATGGAGGTTTTTTATTATGTGCTGGGCATTTTACATTAGCTTTTCAAAACGAATTATTCTTTTTTACTGGACTAATCTTAATCATACTTGGCGTTGGACTTTTAAAACCAAATATTTCAACCCTAGTTGGACATCTTTATAAAATAAACGATTTTAAGAGAGACCAAGGCTTTACTATTTTTTATATAGGAATAAATGTTGGTGCTTTTTTAGCAAGTATTTTAGTGGGTTATGTAGGAGAAGTTTTTGGGTGGCACTATGGTTTTTCTTTGGCTGGCTTTGGTATGCTTCTAGGACAAATTTCCTTTATAATTGGAAAAAAAAATATAATTGAAGTTTCTAAAAAAAATTCTCCAAAACATACTTCTCGTCTTAAAACTAAAAAATACAAGTTTTCTTCAATTGAATTAGATAGAGTAAAACTTATTTTGATATCATCTTTAATTTTAGTAATCTTCTGGGCTTCATTTGAACAGGCAGGAGGACTACTTAATATATTTGCTTATGAAAAAACAAATAGATATATTTCTCTTTTTAACATTGAAATCCCAGCTAGTTGGTTTCAATCAATTAATCCACTTTTGATTATAGTTTTGGGATACAGCGTTTCTGTATTTTGGATGTATTTAAAAAAAAAAATATGCTAGCTACATCTATTTTTAAAATATCAGTTGGAATAATTATAATGGGATTAGGGTTCATTTTTATGATTTTTGCCTCTATTGAGTCAGAAATTTACGAAAAGTCTTCAATGTATTGGCTTATTTTGGCGTATTTATTTTTTACTATTGGTGAGTTATGTGCCTCACCTGTAATTTTATCATATATTACCAAACTATCACCTAAAGAACTTACAGCCAGTATCATGGGTATTTATTTCGCAACAATTGGTCTGGGAAATAAACTTGCTGGTGTCATAGGACAGTATTCTCAAGCTTTGGGTGAAAAGGTAATATTCATAGCTATTACTGTAATCTGTGTTTTTGTCGGTGGTTTTGTTATAATGATGCATAAAAGATTAATTAAGCTCTCGCATGGTGTTGATGATTAATCATTTTATTGAGCGCCCGTAGCTCAACTGGATAGAGCATTTGATTTCGGCTCAAAAGGTTAAGGGTTCGAATCCTTTCGGGCGCACCAGAACTATGTTAAAAATAAAAGGGGAGGGTAATTTTTGAAATGTTATATTTAAAATAATTAAAAAAATAAGTATTTCTGTGAAACTAGTTTTTAAAAGTAACAATTTAGTTGAAATAAGTTGGGTAAAATATGTTTTAGATTCCAATGATATAGAATTTTTTGTTTTAGATGAACTAATGTCAATCAATGAAGGAAATATCTCAGCTATTCCAATTAGAATTCTAGTCAAAGATAACTTTGTAAATAAAGCAAAAAAACTTTTAAATGATGAATTAAAAAAACTTTGACTTTAAAACTTAATAATTTCTATTCCATTCTTTTTTAACCAATTTTTATTTTCCACATACTCATTATCGTGTTTTTTTACTAATGACCAAAATGACTTCGAATGATTTGGTTCAATAATATGACAAAGCTCATGCACTATTACATAATCAATTACTTTTTTGGGAAGCATTACTAATTTCCAATTCAAACAAATTTCAGACCTACTATTACAAGCACCCCACATCGCTCTGTAACCCCTCAAACTAAGGCTTTTAAAACTTATTTTTATTTTTGAAGATATAAACTGAACTCTAGCAACTAAATACTTTTTTGCTTCTAATTTTAACCACTCTACTAAATTTTTTTTTGCACGCTCAGATTCTGTACAGTGAATTAAAATACTATTATTTTTGAGTAATACTTTATTTTCTTTTGATTCCAATGTTAAAAGAGTGAAGTTTCTCCCTAGAAAAGGAAAAATACTTTTGTTTTTTACTAGTATTTTCACTCTCTCTTTTTCTGCATTGATTTTCTTTTTAATCCATAATTGTTTTTTTTTTATTATTAATCTTAGATAACTGTCTTTAATGTAGGCTGGACAATAAATTGTGGGGACACCATTTTTTATCTGTAAAGATATAGTCCTTAACCTTTTAGTTGATCTTATAATTTTTACATTGTCTATTACCACACTTCTAGACGATGAAATGCCGAAGATTTTTTTTAGGCTAATCTTCATTTAAGTTAAGTTTTTTAAATGTTTTAGGTAAATAATCACTAAAATATTTCTCAAGTATAGGAAAATTTTCAGCTAACAGTTTAAAACTTTTTGCTTCAATTTTTAAAACTAGGGAATCCTTTTTTGCAGTTATCGTACCTGTTCTTCTCCCACCCTCTAATATAACTCTTGATCCAAAATGAGATCCCTTTTTGTAATTTTTTTTAAAAGCTTTTCCCGTCTTTGTTTTTTTATAAATATTTTCAAATTCACCCCTTTTTAGAATATAAAAACCATCTGCCACCATTCCTTCTTCAAACACAACGTCTCCCTTTTTAAATATTTTATAAGAAACAGGACTACTTTGAAAATTATGAGTTAAAACTGCATTTCTTGGAATAAAAAACTCAAGAATCCAACTCAATAAAACTCTTATTTTCGTTGGAAAAGAGGGCAGAAAAGACAAATAAAAAACTCTCCATATAATCCATGCTAGTAAACCCTTTACATTAAAAAAATAAATTTTTCCCACTCCTTTCTTTGAACCTAAAGAAGCCAACGAACCCTTAGATTTATATCTAAATTCTCTGAGATTCTTTTTCATGTTTTTTAAAATTATGTTTTTGGCTAACAGTTTTGCTTGTCTAACTGCAAACTGAGCAGTTGGAGGAGAATAGGGATAATCATTTATATCTAATTTGTTGGGGATCAGCGCTGAATCCCCAATCGCCCAAACATTCTCAAGATGTAAAACTTGTAAAAACTCATTCGTAATAATTTTACCATTTTTTAAAGGTAAACCCGATTGCTTTATAATTTTTGATACAGTTGAACCAATTGTAGAAATAATTGTATTAGTCTCAATAGATCTAGCATTACTTAGAAAAACTTTGTAAATTGATACCTCTTTAAGTGCTGTTTTGAGGTGAATATTTATTTTCCTTTTTTTAAATACTGATAATGTATATTCACTAATTTCATCTGATAGTTCTGGTAAAAGTTTGTCAGAAAACTCTACAATGTGAAACTTTAATTCATTTTCAGATATATTCTTATAATACGAAAGCAACCTACCTGACATCTCCTTCAGCTCTCCTATCGTTTCTACACCTGAAAATCCTCCTCCAACAACAACAATATTTAACAGTCTTTTTTTCAATTTTTTATCTAGGGTCACATCAGCTAGTTCAAAACATCCTATTAAATGATTTCTTATATTATATGCATCTTCAAGGGTTCTCATTGTAAAAGAATGATGTTCTAATCCTGGTATAGTTGATTGATTACTTTCCTGGCCTAATGCAATGACTAAATGATCATAATCAATATTATGAAGACGTTTTCTGAAGCCTTGAGCTAATACTACATTTTTTTTTTTTAAATTAATGTCTATTATTTCAGCTTTTCTAAATTTTATTTTTGGCAACATTTGCCTTATAGGAGTCACTGCATCAGCTGCTGAAATGGTTCCTGATGCAACCTCTGGTAATAGTGGCTGAAAAATAAAGTAGTTATTATTACTTACAAGTTCTACATCAAATACTTTTTTATTGATCTTTTCTAATTGTCTTGCGCAAAAAACGCCTCCAAACCCTCCCCCGAGAATTAGGATTTTTTTCATTATTCAATTACTTTCCAACATATTTTATATTAAATGATTTACCTATGGATTCAACTAAACTTAACGACCCATAGTCGATTTTTTCCCAGTATTTTTTTAGCAATTTATCAAAGGGATGACCAGTTAGAATTGACATCATCCCATTAATGGAACCTGCGTGTGAAACAATCAAAACATCTTGATCCTGTTTCTTTATTTCATCCAAAAATATTTTAAGTCTTTTTAGAAAATCCTGGTTGCTCTCACCATTAGGAATTTTAAATGTCATTAAATTATCCTCCCATTCCTTAACCAACTTTCTTGAAATTTGATTTTTAGGTTTCATTTCCCAATCTCCAAGATCAAGTTCTTTTAGATTTTCATCAAAAAAAACATCCTGCGACAAGCCATTTGCTAACTTGACACATCTTTTTAAAGTGCTTGAGAAAATTTTAGTTTTATTCAAGTTTCTTATCTCTTTGTTTAACTTAGTTTTTATATTTTTAAGCTCTTTGTCAAAGTTTTTTGAAACATCTATATCTGTTTGACCATAAAAAATATCTTTTTCAATATTAAGTGAAGTATGTCTTAAAAAAAAAAAATTCATAAATATTTTATTTCAAAGCTTTTGTATTCTAAAAATGGTAACTTTTTCAGTTGCAGAGTCTTTACCTTTGAAAAAGTAGGACCTAGATAGCATTCCTTTAAAAATTTATCAATATTATTTTTTTTTCCTGATACTACAAACTCTACAGATTTATCACTGCAATTTATAACCCAACCACTTAATTTATACTTACAAGCAGTTTTTTGGGTCCAAGCTCTATAGCCGACTCCTTGAACTCGACCAATAACTTTTCCAAACATATTACAATTCTCATTTTTCATCTAGGTCTCTATATTCGGCCTCAATAATATTCTCGTCTTTATTTTTCCTAGAATTATTATTTGTATTAAAACCTTTTTTAATAACCAAATTTTTCCAAACATAACCTCTTAAAGGTTTCACTAACATTATAATTCCAAGTAAGTCGGTCACAAAACCAGGTATTATCAATAAAACACCGGCTATTTTTTTGAACAACCATTCGTTAGGTTCACTTACTAATTTTTCTATTTGTCTAAGATTTAACTCTGACCTAATTAAAAATAATCCAACAAAACCAGTAAGTAAAATTAAGAAAATTACAACCCAAAACCCTAAAAAATCTCCTAGTAAGACAAAACTTAAGATTTCCAAAATAGGAATTAGTAAAACAAATTTATAGTTCATTTCTAAATTATATTTGAAATATTAGCTTCATAATATTAAATTAATAAATCTTATGCTAGATTACTTATTTATTTTAGTAAAATTTTTTATACCGTTTCTCTTGGGCGGTCTCTTTTTTTTTGCAGCTCTTGTCGCCCCCAACGTATTCAAAAGTTTAGATGAAAAAAACTCAAGGCTTTTTTTAAGAGGTATTTTCCCAAAACTTTACCTTTATTCAGGAATTCTCAGCCTTTTGATTTCATTGAATCTTTTTTTTATTAATAATTTTCTATCGTTCATGTTTTTTATAATAACCCTTGGTTATTTTTATTCTAGACAATATTTAATGATTAGAATAAACAAAGCATCTGACCAAAAAAATCAAAAAGAATTTAAGAAACTACATAGATTTAGTGTTTTAATCTTTATTACTCAAATCTTACTTATGATTTTAATTTTTTTAGTCCTTTAGTTCTTTGAAATCATTTTTAGCAGTTCAAAAGATACATAACTATGATTATAAGTTTCTCCAGAAATTACATCAAAGGGTTTATTGGGTTCTCCCAAATTGGATATTACGAGTTTTGCATCTTTAAAATTTTCACCAAAGGTCAGTTTTGATGGTGTAATAATTGTTTTAACTCTGGCATTGTTAGATGACTCTAATCCACGAGGTGAATCTTCAATAGCAAGACATGCCTCTGGAGGAAGCTGAAGTTTTTGTAATGTCCACTCATAAATTTCAGGTGAAGGTTTCTTTATTTTTGTACAATCACCATGAGCAACCAAATCAAACATTTCATATGGATCAATTTTAAATCCCTTTGTAAACAAATTTAATAAGTTTATCTCTGATGTAGAGGACACAAGAGCAATGCTAATATTATTGTTTTTTAATTCATCAATTAATCTAAAAACTCCAGGCCTTGGCGTTATTTGCGAATCATTGATGTAATCCTCATAAATTTCATTTTTTATTTTATGAATTGAGTCAACGTAGTTAGATAAATTTTTATATTCCAACATTTCAGGCCAAGCCTTCTTCAAGTGAAACATTATTCTCTCTTTTCCCCCACCAATATTTATTAATTCTTTATAGATAGCCTCATCCCAAAACCAATCTAAACTGAACTCCTTAAATGATTCATTAAATGATTTTCTGTGGAATTCTTCAGTTTCAGCAATTGTTCCATCTACATCAAAAAATACAGCACTAAGTTCCATTTTTAATTCTTTCTATTATTTTAGATGTTGATTTACCCTTAACACATTTAATCAAAACAACTTTACCTCCCCACTTCTCAACTTCTTTTGCACCCACTACTTGCGATATTTTATAATCATCACCTTTAAAAAGAAATTGTGGCCTTATTTTTTTTATAATATTTAGAGGAGTTTTTTCATCAAAAATTATAATTCTGTCAATAAAATCATAATGTGCCAAAATTTCTGATCTTTCCCTCTGACCAATTATAGGTCTGGATAATCCTTTTATTTCTTTTACAGAAGAATCACTGTTTAAAGCTAATATAAAAAAATCACATTTTTCACTCGACTTTTTAAGATAATCTATATGACCTTGATGAATCAGATCAAAACAACCATTAGTAAAACCGATTCTTTTGTATTTATTTATCCTAATCTGTTTGATCAATTCGCTTAATCGACAAATTTTTAGATTTATATTATTTCTATTTTCTATCTCCTCTCTTGAAACTGTTGTGGTCCCAAACCTTCCAACTGCTATACCTGCAGCCTCGTTTGCTTGCTTAACGCACTCAATTAAACTTAAGTTTCTGACAATACCTGATGCTATATATGACACCACAGTGTCACCTGCTCCAGATACATCAAAGACTTCTTTAGCTCTTGATGGTAGATGAAGTGTTTTATGACTTTTATCTACTAATGTAATACCATCTGAACTACGCGTAGTAATAACTGTGTCAAAGCTATGTAATTTGATAATTTTTTTTGATAACTTTTCTACAGAATTGTCACTTGCATTAAGGTCTGGTTCAATAGCCTCAAATAATTCTTTTTGATTTGGTGTAATTATATGTGCATTTGCGTATATACTAAAATCTTTATCTTTAGGATCGATAATCACAGTCTTTTTTTTGGCTCTACATGTACGAATTATTTTTTTTAATAAGCTTTTAGTAAGCATTCCCTTTTTGTAATCAGAAATTATAACAACATTAACATATTTTAATTTTTTTAAAAAAAGCTCGAAAATATCTTCCTCAATCTTATTACAAATATATTCCTTAGATTCATTGTCTACTCTCAAAATTTGTTGATTTCCAGAAACAAATCTTTGCTTATTTGTCGTACGTCTAGTTTTATCTACAATTAGGTCAAATGTGAGATTTTGAGTTTTTTTACACAATTCTCTCAATATTTTTGCACTATCATCATTTCCTATTACGGAAATTAAATGACATTTATTTCCTGCTGCTGCAATATTTCTTGCCACATTTCCACTTCCACCCAAATCTTTTTTTTTGTTACTTTCTACCTTAAGAACAGGAATTGGTGCCTCTGGTGAAATTCTTTCAACTAACCCTTCACAATAAGTATCTAAGATTATATCTCCTAGACAAAGAATTTGATCAGAATCAGACATTTGATCTATCTCCTTCTAATAATTTTTCAAAATACTCTATTGTTTTTTTTAACCCCTCTTCTCTTTGCAATTTAGGGTTCCATCCAAGTTCTTTCTTAGCCAATTCAATGTCAGGACATCTTTGCTTTGGATCATCGACAGGTAGTTCTTTACTTATAATTTTTGATTTACTTCCAACCATTTCGATTATTTCTTTAGCTAGTTGCATTATACTAATTTCAACAGGATTTCCTAAATTAACCGGACCTGGAAAATTTTTTTTTTCCATTGTCATTAAAATACCTTCTACTAAATCATCAACGTAACAAAAAGATCGTGTTTGTTGTCCATCCCCATAAACAGTTATATTTTTATTTGTGAGGGCTTGAATAATAAAATTTGAAACTACTCTTCCATCATTTTTTTGCATCCTTGGTCCATATGTATTAAAAATTCTCACAACTTTCACGTTAACATTATGTTGCCTTTTATAATCCCAAAATAACGTCTCAGCGCATCTTTTTCCCTCATCATAGCAAGCTCTTGGACCATTAATACTTACAGCGCCTTTGTATTGTTCTGTTTGAGGATGAATTTCAGGATCACCATAAATTTCTGATGTAGAAGCCTGAATGATTTTTGCTTTTGTTCTCTTTGCTAGACCTAACATATTTATAGCGCCATGAACACATGTCTTAATTGTTTGAACAGGGTCATTTTGATAATGAACTGGAGAAGCAGGGCATGCAAAATTGAATATTTCATCAACCTCTAAATAAATTGGAAAAGTTATATCGTGTCGAATTAGCTCAAAATTTTTATTATTAAGTATGTTAACGAGATTATCTTTATTTCCTGTGTAAAAATTATCACAACAAATAACATAATTTCCTTTATTAACTAATTTTTCGCACAGATAAGAGCCAATAAACCCTGCACCACCAGTTACCAAAATTCTTTTATTCATATATTATTACCTTAAATTAATTTCAATTTTTGTCATTCCCTCATCTTTTACAAAAAAAGAAGCATCTTCAAAAGAGGGTGGACCAAAATAAACTGGTGCATTGTTACTAAAACCATATTTTTCTTGAGGTATTGCAAAAAAAGTGTCGAATTTGTTATTGGAGTTTTCGTCGTGATAAATCGCAACTGCATAATATGATTCTTTAAGATCTTCAATTAAAACTCCGTGGTCAATTACATACTCAACATCTTTTTTAAAGCCAATTTTTTTTCCTTCGTTCTCAGGAAAAAAATCTGGGTCATCATATAATGCAAAATGTATTGATCCAACTTTTCCCTCTATATTTTTAACAACTATAAAAACTTGCCCAGCATTTAATTTAGAGAAAAAGAAAAAAAACAGTGTTAAAATAATGATGTTTATTTTCATATTTTTTAATTTTATGTTAATTATAATTTAAATATATTTAAATTAAACTATTTAATTAATGCCAAAAGCTTTTAAATTCATAATTCTCTTTTTTGCTTTTTCAATTCCCCTTTCAGTTGGAGCTATAAACGAAAAAAAACTGACAGTTGTTAATTTGATTGAATCATCTGAAGATACTTTAAAAATATTAAATCAAAATAGTGATATTAAACACTTTGAAAAATATTTATCGAAATCTAGAGCTATTTTAATTTTTCCTGAAGTATATGAGGGTGGCTTTATTTTTGGAGCTAAAGGTGGTAATGGAATCTTATTAATTAAAAAAGGAGAAAAGTTCACAGGCCCCTTCTTTTACTCATTAGGTGGTTTGAGTATAGGACTTCAAGCTGGAGCTAAGTCAGGTAGAGTTGTTATGACAGTTATGACGCATAGGGGGTTGAAGTCAATTCTTAAGGAAAGGGTAAAGCTTGGGGTAGATGTAGATGCAGTAGTCGTAACAGGTGGTGTTGGTTATTCAGCTGAAAGTACCCCACGATTAGCAGATGTTTATTCATTTTCCAACAATGATGGTTTATTTGTTGGAACCTCAATTGAAGGCTCATATCTTCAACCTCGTAACGATTTAAATAAAGTTATTTATAAAAAAAATTTAAGTCCAGATGAAATTATTAAATACCAAATTTTTAATAAAGAGGCTGATGACTTAACAAAAATAATCTCACGAATTACAAAGGATGTTGAAGAATAATAATATTGCTATAGTTCTTTGTGGGCATGGATCATCATTCAACAAGTACATTCAAGATTTTAAAAAAAGTCATAAAATAATTGAAAAAAAAATTAATGCTAGCTGTTATTATTGTTTCATTGAAAAAAATGAACCAAATATAGAGGATTGCCTAAGTTTTATTAAAAAAAAGGGAGTTCAGAAGGTATTTTTTTTCCCTTTTTTACTTTTCAATGGGGGGCATTTTGAACAAGATATCAAAATTAAAATTAAGGAGCTGTCTAAGAGTTTAAAACTTAAAATTAAATTAATTGAGAAAATTTCATTAACTGAAGATGTCAGGCCAATAGTAGAAAAAAAAATTTCAAAATTAATAAAAAAAAAAAAAACTAATGTTCTAGCCACATTCTGTTCCAGAAGTAAAAATCCAAAGGTAAGTTTAGAACTTAAAAAATATACCCAAGCAATGGCTAAAAATCTAAATATTGAGAATGCTTATTCATATTTTGTAGGCGAGGAAACTATGTTTGCAAAAGAAATTAAAATCCTAGAAAAAGAAAATTATTTTTTGATAATTCAACCAATTTTTCTTTTTAAAGGATATTTACAAAATAAAAATTTGAGTTCTCTTAAAGAACTAGAAATAAAGAATTGCCATGTATTAAAAACTTTGATGACAATTAGTGATATTCAAGACTTGGTTGCAAAAAAACTAAAAAGTATTTTTCATATTATAAATTAAGTTTTTTAAATAATTATTTCTTGAGTTTTCGACATAATCAAACATCGTTTTTCCGCTGTAATCTGTTATATTTAGATCTACATTATCTTTGTAGTCATAGCTTATAAAAATCTTTATCGCATCAATATTAGTATTTTCAATTGCATGCATCATCGGTGTCATTCCTATACTATCCTGAAAGTTGACATCGGCATGAGCCTCTAGAAGTCTAGGAAGTAACTTTGATTTTTTACTTTTAATATAAAAAATTAAAAGAGAGGTTTTTTTTAAAATCTGGTTATTAACGTCTGCATCATTTTTTATTAGAAGGTCAAACATCTTTTCATCATCATTTCTTAATGCGTAAGCTAGTGGTGTCAAATCTTCGGCATCATGAATATTTGCAGTAACACCCTTTTCTAACATTTCGATAACTTTTTCATAATTAGATTTTTTTACAGCTGTAAAAAGAACTGACTCAACAAAAATATCACTATCATCGAAAGCCAGTGAATGTTGAAAAAATAGAAAATAGAATAGAAAAACTGAAAATTTTTTAATTTTTTTTTTTTTTCATAAAAGTCTATTGTAAATAAGTATGATTACACATTCTCCAAAAAAAATCCATATTATAGGTTCAAATCCAAATGACTTTTTCGATTTAACTATTGAAGCTGTAGATATTTTATCAAAATCTAATTTAATTATTTATTCAAAAAAATTTGATTTACAATATGGCAAATTTTTTGAGAAAAGTAATAAAAAAATTTTTTTTGAGGAAGATTTAGCAGAATCCGAAACTATGTTATTAAAAGTAATTCACAAACTTTTTGAAACATACAATTCTATCTCACATTTGATTAATGGAGATCCACTTTTATTTTTTGAAAATAATGAAGAGTCTTACTTTCAAAAAAAAAAATATCAGTGGAAAAAGTTCTTGGGATTCCTGAAATAATACTTTGGATGAATAAAAAAAAATTATTTTTAACAAATAGAAACAAAAACTCCTCTGTTAGTTTTTTTTTTCCTAAAACAAAAAATGATTGTAACAAACTTCTAAAAATTGAAAATTTTGAAAAATTAATTATCAAAGTTTCAACGCAATCAGTTCTTGAAGATATAAAGAAAATTTTTTTAAAAAAATTAGATAAAAACTTAAGATATAAGGTTTTTGGTAATGCAAGGGAACTAAAACTTAATAGTACCTTAAAACTAGACAAATCAATTAGCAATGTTTATATAATTCTAGAAAATGCCTAATTATAAACCATTATTTAAAAAAAATTTATTAATGATGACTATACTGGTTTTTTTTTTACTGGTAGTAATTTTTTTTATTAATTTTTTGTACGATAAAAAAAGTCCAAGTGCCTCCTTGGGAGGCAGCTTTATTTTAACTGACCAAAATGGCAAAGTTTTTGACTCCAAGAAAGTAAATTTAAAAAAACTTTTATACTTTGGCTACACCTATTGTCCAGATATTTGCCCTTTAGATCTATTGAAAATATCAAAAATTTTTGAGAATAACCCAACCCTTAAAAATGAAATAAAACCTATTTTTATTTCAGTAGACCCAGAGAGAGACACAGTAAAAAAACTAAAAATTTTTATGGAAAATTTTGATAAATCAATTACCGCTCTTACAGGTACCAACCAAGAAATAAAAAATGTTTTAAGAAAGTTTAAAATATATGTAAAAATGAATAAAAGTAGCCCTATTGATGATGATTACTTAATAGATCACAGTTCACTTATTTTTTTATTAGATAAAAATGATAGATATATAAAACTTTTTAGACCTAATGATTTAAAAGAAGATTTGAGCTTTAATTAACTAAAAGAAATTATCTAAAATTCTTTCAAAAACACTTTTCTGTTCATTAAGCCTTTTACTCTTTGAAATAATTTTATTTATTTTATCATTATTCCTTAATTTTCTTTTTTTCTGTTCACTAACATAATTCAATGATTTGACTGGAACACCGTTGTGTGCCTTTTGCATAAAATCACTCCACAAAATTGCTGGAGCCGTACCTCCTGTAATTTCGTTCATTGGTGAATCATTATCATTACCAAACCAAACACCTACTACTAAATCAGAAGTAAAGCCTATAAACCAAGCATCTCTTAGTGATTGACTTGTTCCTGTTTTTCCAGCTGCTGGTCTATTAATTTTTGCTTTTCTTCCTGTTCCACTACTAATTGTTTGTTCCATCATTTTGGTCATTGTTGAAACGACAAAGGGATCAAGTACTTTTCCAGGACCAGAACCTTCTCTCATAAATAATAATTTTCCTGCCGTATTTTCTATCGACCTTATGCCGTGTACAAAGATTCCATCTCCATTATTAGCAAGAACGTTATAAGCCGATGTTAATTCTAATAAATTCACCTCAGAGGTCCCTAAAGCAATTGATGGTGAATTTAATAGTGGACTATTAACCCCTAATGACTTTGCAGTTTTAATTACATTTTCTCTACCAATACTTTCAGATAGTTTTACTGCAACAGTATTTATTGATTTAGCAAATGCATCACTAATAGAAACCTCACCCATATATTCTTTTTTATAGTTCTTCGGTGACCATCCATTTATATTTATTTCTGAATCAAGTATTAGATCATCAGGGGAATAACCATTCTGAAGGCCTGCTAAATAGACAAATAGTTTAAAAGCTGAACCAGGTTGCCTCTGTGCTTGAGTCACTCTGTTGAATTGTGAATCACCATAGTCTCTTCCACCGATCATTGCTAAAACCTCACCATTTAAGTTTAAAGCAACTAAAGCTGATTGATCTGCTGATTCATACTTTGATGTAATTTGATTAACAGACTTCTCTGCAATCTCTTGTAGCTGAACGTCTAAAGTAGTTCTTACTATTAAATCTTCGTTTATTTCACCCAAATACGTCTTAACTCTAGGTAATAACCAGTCAATGAAATATCTTGTACTCTTTGGTGCTGAAGTGAATTTATCATAATTTTTATTGCTTAATTTTGCTTCTTTAACATTACTAAACGTTATTAATTTATTTTTTGCCATATTTTCTAAAACTTTTGAAGTCCTAACTCTTGAAAGTTTTTCATTTGATATTGGATTATATTTTGAAGGAGCTTTAAGTAGGCTTGCAATTAAAGCAGACTCATAAAGGTTCAATTCTTCAACTTTTTTATTAAAATACTTTTCTGATGCCGCTTGAACCCCATATGTTCCTGAACCAAGATATACTCTATTTAAATAAATACTGAGTATTTGCTGTTTAGTAAATCTCATTTCTAACCAAAAACTTAAAATTAATTCATGAAGTTTACGAGTGAAAGATCTTTCGGGAGTTAAAAAAAGATTTTTTGCTAATTGTTGTGTTATAGTACTTCCACCTTGCACTATTTTTCTTGCTTTTAAATTTACATATGCAGCTCTAATTATTCCTTTTAAGTCAACTCCTATATGCGAAAAAAATCTTTTATCTTCTGTTACTATTACCGCATTTATTAAATCTTTAGGTAGGTTTTTATACTGAATAGTTTGTCCGTATATATCTCCATACGAAGCAATAATTCTACCCTCTTTATCAAGAAAAGTTATACTAGGTTGCCTAGAGATTTGTATTGATTCTGTTTCTGGTAAATTTAAAAGTGACCAAGTCACCGCTAAACTCATAAAGAGTATTAACCAGATAAATACTAAAAAAAACCATTTAAAAACCTTCACAGGCAAATTTTTCCTATAATATCATAGTAAAATAATTATTTTTAGACATCGAGATTAGAAACTTTTCTTGCATTAGACTGTATGAAAATTTTTCTTTTTTCAACGTCATCACCCATCAATTCTTCAAATATTTCGTCAGCTCTTTGAGCATCGTTAACATCAACTTTGAGTATTGATCTGTATTCTGGGTCCAGAGTAGTTTCCCATAATTGATCAGGGTTCATCTCTCCAAGGCCTTTGTATCTTTGAAATGTCAAACCTTTCTTTGACTGATCAAGTCCTTTGGTTAGTAAATCTCTTGGACTGAAAATATCAAATTTTTCATCGTTAATCTGAAGCGTTGAGCTGTTTAAGAAATATTCTTGTAAGCGATCACTAAATCTTTTTAAATTCATATAGTTAAATTCGTCAAAATCTTTAAAAAGTATTTCAAATTTTTCTTTGACTTTATTTTCTGTCTTATAAAAAACTATACATTCTCCAGATTTTATTTCAGCTGACCATATTAGAAGATCAAAATTTAATCTCTTAAGAAGATAGTCAATTGTTTTATTTGTTTTTTCTTGATTATCAAAATTACTAGATTTAAAAAAATTTGAAATTGTTGCTTGCTCTAAAAGAAAATACAAACTGTCATTACCTGCTGATAATTGAACCAATAGTTTATCAAAACTAATTAATAAATTGAAAAGATTTGCTAAATCAACTCCTTTAACACTTATCCCATTTTTTTGAAGTAAAACTGCTTGCTCAACCGCGTCATTTATAAGAAAGTTGTCTAATTCTTTATCGTCTTTGAGATATAATTCAGTCTTACCTTTTTTTATTCTATAAAGTGGTGGCTGAGCTATATAAACATAGCCTTCTTTAATTAGATCAGGCATATGCCTATAAAAAAAAGTAAGTAATAATGTTCTTATATGAGATCCGTCAACATCAGCATCAGTCATTATAATTATTTTATGATATCTTAAATCCTCAATGTTAAAATCTGGTTTAAATCCAGTACCAAGTGCCTGAATTAAGGTTGCTATTTCTGCTGAACTAACCGCTTTATCTGGTCTAGCTTTTTCGGTATTTAAAATTTTACCTTTTAAAGGTAGAACTGCTTGATTTTTTCTATCTCGAGCTTGTTTAGCAGAGCCTCCAGCTGAGTCACCTTCTACAATGAATAATTCACAATTCTCAGCCGATTTATCCTGACAGTCTGCAAGCTTGCCGGGTAACGAACTTATTTCAAAAGCTGAGTTTTTTCTAGAAACCTCTCTAGCTTTTCTAGCTGCCTCTCTTGCCGCAGCTGCCTCAAAAATCTTAGTAATTACTGCTTTGGATTCTTTTGGGTTTTCTTCAAACCAATTAGTAAGGTTTTCTGCCACTATTGACTCAATTACTGGCCTTACTTCCGATGAGACTAACTTATCCTTTGTTTGTGATGAAAATTTTGGATCTGGCACTTGCACTGATAAAATACAAGTTAGTCCTTCTCTTGCATCCTCACCAGTAAGAGAAATTTTATCTTTTTTTGAAAAGCCTGAATTATTAATTGCTGCATTAACCGTTCTTGTTAATGCTGAACGAAAGCCAGCCAAATGGGTTCCTCCGTCTCTTTGCGGAATATTATTTGTAAAAACTAAACAATGCTCGTAATAAGATTTGTTCCACTGCAAAGCAAGTTCAAGATTAATATTTTCCACAGAACCTTTAAAAAAAACAACATCTTTAATAATTGACTCTCTTGATTTATCCAAAAATGACACATATGCTTTTAATCCGCCCCGAGAAGATAACTCTGAAATTTTTTCTTCATTACCTCTTTCATCGACAAGTTTAATATTGACTCCGGAGTTGAGATATGCAAGTTCTCTCAGACGCGATTCAAGTTTCGCAAAGTCAAATTTCGTTAAGCTGAAAGTTTTTTTTGATGGAAGGAAAGTAATTTCTGTGCCACTTTCTTCAGTACTGCCAACTTCTTTTAGAGGGGACTCTGGGTTTCCGTGTGCAAAATTAATACAATATTTTTTTCCATCTCTGCAAATTTTTAGATCAAGTTTTTCTGATAAAGCGTTTACAACTGAAACACCAACGCCGTGAAGACCACCAGAGACTTTATAGGAGTTTTGATCAAATTTTCCTCCTGCATGTAATTGAGTCATGATTACCTCAGCTGCTGACACACCTTCTTCCTTATGAACATTAGTTGGAATTCCTCTTCCATTATCTATGACAGTTACCGAGTCATCTTTATTTAATTTAACTGTAATTGAGTTACAAAATCCTGCCAATGCTTCGTCTATAGAGTTATCAACAACTTCATAAACCATGTGATGAAGACCTGACCCGTCGTCAGTATCACCGATATACATGCCTGGTCTTTTTCGAACAGCATCTAGACCTTTTAGGACTTTTATAGATTCTGCGTCGTAATCAACATTGTTCTGATTAATGTTTTTTGCTTCCAAATTTATTACCTAATAATGAACGCATTATACCCTATAAATATTAAGTTTAAAACTTTATTCATCAATATTTATTTTATCGATAATTGATTTAAATTTATCTTTTTTCATGATCCAATCACCACTTACATCAGTCAACCAAGTTTGAATTTTTAACTTATTAAGCTGATCTAAAACTCTGAGAATGAAATTTTTATCAAGAAATGAAAATACATCGTCAAGTAAAAATAAAATCTTTAAGTCTTTCTGGTTCTTTAAAATTTTCATAAATGAAAAAATCATTAAAAATATAATTACCTTTTGTTCACCAGTAGAATGATTTTTAGCCTCTCTTTTATAATTTTTATTTAAAACAATAAAATCTGTTTTATTAGCACTAAAGTTTGTTCTACCACTTAAGGTATCTTTACTTCTATTTTCTTTTAATTTTTTTAAAAAAAAATCCTCTACCTCGATTGCTGGCTTTTTCAAAAGGAGTAAATCTAACTCACCACTTAACTCTATTTCCAGTGAATGAAATGAGCTATCTAGATCACCAAGGTAAAAATTTAACTGTTTAATAAATTTTCTTCGAGCATCACAAATAATAATTCCAGTTGCTGCAAGTTTTTTTTCAATTAAAAAAAGCCACTCACCTGACTTTTTATTCCACTTTTTCAATATTTTTATTCTTTCACTTTTATATTTTTCATACATCAAAAGAAATTTTTTGAAAGAAAAGTCTATTGAGCAAATCATCTGGTCAATAAAATTTCTTCTTTCTTCTCTACTATTTTGAAAAAGAAATGTCATTTTTGGCGTTATCCAGAAAATACTGAAATATTGGTCCAATTTTTTTTTTGTCTTTAAACCTTCAACATTAATTATTTTCTTTAGACCATTTGTATTTTTTTTTAACCCTAAACCAATTTTCATTCTTTTATTATTAATACTAAATATTAAGTTAACTCCAAAAAGTTCTATTGGTCCTTTTAGGTTGCTACTAATAATTTCAGTTAAATTAGTTTTTTTAAGCCCACTGCTAGAGGTAATTAGTGATATTGATTCTAAAATGTTGGTTTTTCCAGAACCATTCTCTCCGCATATTAATATAATGTTCTTCTTTAACTCAAGCTTAAGAAATTTATGGTTTCTGTAATTACTTAATATTAACTTTTCAATTCTAACATTAGAAAACATGAAAGAAATTATGCTCTCATTTGCATAATCAAAAAAACATTATTCTTAAATGAATCACTTTCAATAATTGTTGGAGCTGTTTTTTCAGAAAAATGGAATTTAACTTTACCACTTTTTATTATTCCTAAAACATCTAAAATATACTTCGCATTAAAATTAATTGATATTTGTGACCCACTAAAATCTACGCTTAGAGTCTCTGTGCCTATAGATTTGTCATTACCGAATGAACTAACTGTACAGCTCCCATTCAAAATTTGAAACTTTACTGTCCTTAATTTATCGTCAGATATAGTAGAGACCCTATCTATTGTCTCACTAAAACTTTTACAATCAACTGTCATTGTTTGGTTATTATCTTTTGGTATGACACTTTCATAATCTGGAAAAGATGCATTAATTAATTTTGAAACAAATTGTACATTACCAAAAGTTAATTTAATTCTAGTTTTTGAAAAATTTATTTTAACGTTTTCATTGTAGTCTTCTAAAAGCTTTGAAATCTCATATACTGATTTTTTGGGAATAATTATTCCATCAAATTTTTTATCTAGTTTCCCCAGAACTGAGCATTTAGAAAGCCTATGACCATCTGTCGCAACAGCTAAAATAGATTCTCCGTTTGTGTGAAGAAAAATACCATTCAAGTATTGTCTAGACTCATCCAGTCCCATACAAAACTTAGAATTATTAATTAAAATCTTTAAATCATTTGACTTCAGTGTAATTTCAGCATCTAAATTATCTGAATCCATCACAGGAAAATCCTCAATAGGTAATGTCGGGAGCGAAAACTTTGATTTTCCAAAGAAAACGATTACTGAACCACTTTTTTCATCTTGTTTCATAGATATTTGAGATGATTCAGGTGCTTTTCTTACAATCTCAAAAAAGAGTTGCGACGGAATTGTAATTCCACCTGTTGTTGAAACGTTTGCTGTTAAGCTTTCAGATAACTCAAGGGCAAGGTCAGTGGCTGTCAGACTTAAACCGCCTTCTATTGCGTTAATTTTTAAGTTGGAAAGAATTGGAATAGTATTCCTTCTCTCAACAACACTCTGAAAGTGGCTTAAACAATCCAGTAAACTTTTTTTTGCAATTGAAAATTCCATAATTTATTTTAAACTTAAGATTCCAACATCCTAATAAGTAGTTGAACATCTTCGTCAAAAGATGCATCTTTATTTCTAAGTTCTTCTACTTTTCTCACTGCATGGATCACTGTTGTATGATCTCTATTCCCAAACCTTCTCCCAATTTCAGGTAAAGATCTTGATGTTAGGTTTTTTGACAAATACATTGCAACTTGCCTAGGTCTAGCAATTGTTCTAGATCTCCTAGCAGAACTCATATCCGACATTTTGATATTGAAATGCTGAGAAACTTTTTTTTGAATTTCCTCAATGTTTACTTTTTTTTGGGAAGATTTAAGAAGATCTTTCAAAAGGTCCTGAACCATGTCTAAATTTATTTCACTTCCAATTAATGAGGAAAAAGCAGACAATCTATTCAAAGCTCCTTCCAATTCCCTTACGTTGGTTGTAATTTTATGAGCTAAAAACTCCAAAATATTCTCAGAAATTTTTGCTGTAAGTTTTTCTGATTTTGCTTGAAGGATTCCGAGCCTTAATTCATAAGTTAGTGGATGAATATCTGCAACCAAACCCCACCCTAATCTTGATCTCATTCTTTCTTCAATTCCTTCAAGGTCTTGGGGTGATTTATCAGCAGAAATTATAAGTTGCTTATTTTGATCAATTAATGCATTGAAAGTATGAAAAAATTCTTCCTGCGTGGAATCTTTCCCTGAAATAAATTGAACATCATCAATCATTAAAACATCAACATTCCTAAATTGTTCCTTGAAGGCAACTGTGTTTTTAAATCTTAAAGCCTTAATGAAATGGTACATAAACTTTTCTGCCGACATATAGATAACCCTTCTTAAAGGGTTTCTTTTCTTTATTTCATGAGCTATTGCATGCATTAAATGAGTTTTACCTAATCCAACACCTCCATATAAAAACAAAGGATTGAATGGGACGTCCTTGGCTTCTGAAACTCTTCTCGCCGCAGCGAAAGCTAGTTCATTCGGCTTACCTACAATAAAATTTGAAAAGGTAAATCTACTGTCAAGATCTGAACTTATCGATCCAAAAACATCTTGATCATTATTAGAAATTTTTACCTCATTCTTTTTTTGGATGTGTTCCAAGCTCTTTTTTGAGTCTTTTTCTGAATCTTTCTTGGAGACAATTATTTGAATATCATTTATTTTCAGGTTCTCTACTAACCAATAACTTTTAATTATATCTAAGTATTGCTCAATAACCCTTGTTCTAATAAAGTTACTTGAGACGCTTAGAGTAACTTTGTGATCATCGTAGCCCTCAAAAACTAAAACCTTTATCCAACTTTTAAATTGAGCATCTCCAATCTTTTGTCTGATTCTACCCCGAACTGTAACCCATTGAGCCTGGATTTCTACAAGATTATTATCTTGAGATTTTGTATTCATTAAAAATTATCCTTGCTTCCATGGAAGATTATGAAATTTCCAACCATTTACCAGACCTCTATGTCCAAAATTATTGTGAGAGCCCTCAAAACCCTCAGAGCAATTAAAGCAACTTTCATACCCTTGAGATGTCAAAAATTCTGCAGCAGACCTAGATCTGGCCCCGGATCTACATAAAAAAATGATTTTAGAATTTTTTGTTACGTTGGTTTCACTAATTTCCTGAAGAAATCTTGGGTTTTTTTCCATTGTAGGGAAGGTTTGCCACTCTACAAATAATACTTTTTTTCCTAAAGAATCTAAGTCAGGAACTCCAACCAAGGACCACTCAGCAGATGTTCGACAATCAACCAAAAAGCAGTCACTATTTAGTTTTATTGTGTCCCAGGCTTCATTAGGTGAGAGATCACCTGCATAATCTAAATCCATAAAAATTTCCTACAAAAGCTAAGATTAGCTAATAACAATATTTAGATCAACATAAACAAAAAAAAATTTATTTCGGGCTGGTTTTGAGCCTTTTAGACAACCTTGAGACGATTCTTGATGCTGTATTTTTTTTTAAAAAACCCTTAGTAGCAGCTTTAGCAATTTCTGCCTCTAATTTTAGAAAGTTTTCCTTAATGGTAGTCTTTTTACCAGCAGATATTGTTGACTCATAGTTTTTGATACCAGTCCTAATTCTGGAAAGCCTGAATCTGTTGATTTCTGTACGTCTTTGACTTTGTAAAATTCTTTTTTTTGCCGATTTAATATTTGCCATATCCAAGTTTTATACTTTTCTAGACATGGAGGGTCAAGGTTAATTTAATTATTTTTTGGTGAAATGATAAAGACTACTTTTGTTTCTCCATTTTCAATTAAATATTGAATTTCTAATATTTCACTTCCTCTTGCAAAAGAATTTTTTTTTAATGATTTCCATCCCAGATTTGGTAATACTTTCTTATAATACTCTTGTATTTCTAAAACCTCATATTCGCCTTTTATTTCAGAATACAAATATCTACCTTCAACCTTGTCAAAAAGAATATAAGTATCTTCAATACTTCTCATATCTTTAAAGATTGGAATATCATCTAACCCATAAACAAATTGTTCAGCTACTGCTTGGAAGTGTATAAAGAAAAAAATGATAATTTTAAAAAATATCTGCATTTATTTTTGACACTTTGCACAGAAAAACGTTGACCTTCCGCATTGTTTAATTTTTTTAATAGTCACACCTTTAAAACATCTCAAGCATTTTTTTTTATCTCTAGAATAAACTTTTAACTTATTTTTAAAGTAACCAATTTTTTCTTCAGAGACAATAAAGTTTTTAATAGTTGTTCCTCCAAAAGAAATAGATTTTTTTAGAATTTTTTTGGTTGATGTTATTATATTCTCAATCTCAAGATTATTTAAGGAGTTGGTTTTTCGTAAAGGACTAATTCTTGCCTCATGAAGAATCTCAGAGCAATAGATATTTCCTAAACCTGATATAAAAGATTGGTTCATTAATAAACTTTTTAAATCAATAGTCCGTTTCCTGAAGGAATTAAAATAATTTAAATTAAAACTTTTACTTAATGGTTCAACACCCATGTTAATGAGGTGCGATGAACCAAAAATTTCACTTTCATGGTAAATTTTTACAAATCCAAACTTCCTTATATCATTAAATATAAGTACCTTTCTGTCTAAAAAAAAAATTATATGATCATGTTTTTTTTCTTTTATTTGGTCACTTAAACGAAAATATCCAGTCATACCCAAATGTATTAATAAACTAAATTTAGAATCTTTAAATAAAAGTATTAAATATTTACCCCTTCTTAAAATTTTTGCTATTATGGAGTTTCGTAATCTTAAATTTAGATTTGAAGGGATCTTATATCTTAACTTTTCATTGACTATTGAAATTTTTAGAATTTTTTTTCCAACAATATGAGATTCTAAAAAACATCTTACAACCTCAACCTCAGGTAACTCTGGCATGCCCGATAGTAACTTAAAAAAATCAAAAAACACTAAAAAAATTGTGAAAAAAAAATTTGTAAGTCGTGTCTTTTCAAGTGTTTCGAAAAAATATGACTTTATGAATGATTTAATGAGTTTTGGCTTACATAGAATTTGGAAAGAGCAACTTATTTCCTTGTTAGAAATTTCTAAAGATTCTTTGGTTCTCGATCTTGCAACTGGCTCTGGAGATATTTCAAAAAAAATAAACGAGAAATATGGCTGCAAGTGTATCGCGCTTGACGCTAACATGGAAATGTTAGAGATTGCAAAAAAAAAAAATAACTCCAATACACCATTTTATATTAATGCTAATGCTGAAAACCTACCCTTTAAAAAATTTATTTTTGACTTTGTTGTTGTAAGTTTTGGTTTAAGAAATTTTACCGACATCCCAAAATCTCTTGAACAAATTCATGGAGTTTTAAAAAAAAAAGGAACATTTATCTGTCTTGAATTTAGTGAAGTAAATAACCCTATTTTTAGAAATATTGTAAAGGTTTACTTTAAAACTATTCCCAAACTAGGCCAATTATTTGCTAATAATAAATTTGCATATGATTACTTAGTTGAAAGTATACTCAATTTCCCAAATCAAATTCAGCTTACAAAAAAATTATCACTTGCAGGATTCAAAACTGTAAAAGTAATTGATATTATTGATGGTATAGCTGCAATTCATATTTCTAAAAAACAATGAACTTTCTGAAAGATAAAAAAATTCTTCTTATTGTTACTGGAGGAATTGCCTGTTACAAAACTTTAGATCTTATAAGAAGACTTCAAGATAAAGGAAGTCAAGTTGAATGTATTTTAACTTCCAACGCACAAGAATTTGTAAAAGTAATTACATTCGAAAGTCTATTGGCAAAAAAAGTTAAATCAAACCTATTTTCCTTAGATCAAGAAAAAAATATGAATCACATTAAACTTGCAAATGATGCTGAAATTATTTTAGTGGCGCCATGCACGGCTAACTTTATTTCAAAAATTTCTAATGGTGTGGCTGATGACCTTGCTACAAACGTTATGCTTGCTTCGAATAAGCCAAAAATAGTAGCACCTGCGATGAATACTAATATGTGGAAGAACAGAGCAGTTCAGAACAACATTAATACTCTAAAAAAGCTTGGTGTCACTGTTTTATCCCCTGAATCTGGAAAGTTAGCATGCAGAACTGAAGGAAAAGGGAAGCTAATGGACATAGATTTGATAGTAGAAAATTTAAACGTGTTTTTCTCAGAAAAAAAGCTTGATGGTATCAATGCAATTGTTACAGCGGGACCATCACTAGAAAAGATCGACCCAATAAGATTCATAGGAAACTTTTCCTCTGGGCTACAAGGGTATGAGATTGCAGAAACTTTATCTTTTTTTGGGGCAAAAACTATTTTAATTAGCGGTCCAACAAAGATTTCACCTCCGTCCAATGTTGAATTTATTCCAGTAGAATCAGGTGAAGAGTTTTTAAAAAAATCAATAGAAAAACTTCCGGCTGATGTTTATATTTCTGTCGCAGCAATCTCAGATTGGAAAGCCAAAAATATGTCAGAAAAAAAATTAAAAAAAAAAACAACTTTCACCAGTTTTGATTTAGAACAAAATAAAGATGTCCTGAGATCAATATGCACTCATAAAAAAAGACCAAAGCTTGTGATAGGTTTTTCAGCGGAAACAGAAAATTTATTAAAAAATTCAAAAAAAAAGTTTCAAATAAAACAATGTGACTGGATGATTGCTAACAAAATCACAAAAAATTATGGATTTAAATCGAATAAAAATAAAGTTTTTTTTATCGAAAAAAATAATATTGAGGAATGGAAAGTTATGACAAAAAAACTTGTTGCAAGAAAACTCGTAAAAAAAATTGTTTCTTTTTTTAAAAACTATAAGTTATAAAATTATGAATAAAATCTTTTTTAAGACCTTAGATAACGGTAAAGATCTATATAAACCTGAAAAAGCCACATTAGGAAGTGCTGGTTTTGATTTGGTTGCAGCTATACCTGATGAAATATCTCTTAAACCGAGTGAGACTCTTTTAATTCCTTGTGGCTTTTCACTGGAACTACCAAAAAGCTTTGAAGCTCAGGTAAGACCTAGGTCAGGAATAGCTTTAAAAAACCAGGTAACAGTTTTAAATTCTCCTGGAACAATTGACTCTGATTACAGAGGTGAAATAGGTGTTATATTGATTAATCATGGTAAAAGGAATTTTGATATTGAAAGAGGTATGAGAATTGCTCAAATTGTTTTTCAAAAGCTTCCCGAAATAGAGATAATTGAATCAGATACTCTTTCCAGAACCGATAGAGATAAAGGAGGGTTTGGTTCAACCGGTTTGGATTGAATGGAGGTAATTTGTTCAAAATACAAAAAAGAATCATTTACGCAATTGAAGCTGTTTTAGATATTGCTCTAAATGCAGGAATCAATCCAGTTCAAAACGTAGCAATAGCAAAAAGACAAGGAATTCCAAAAAGATATTTAGAACAGACTCTTCAAATATTAGTGAAGAATAATATTTTAGTGGCTTCTAGGGGACCTAGAGGCGGGTATCGTTTAGCAAAAGAAAGAAGAAAGATAAATATTTTAGATATAATAAGATCTGTTACTAAAGAAAAGGAAGTAAATGACTTGTATAAATCAAATATTTCTAAAATAATTATTCAACCAATGATCAATAAATTTCTTGAAGATTCCATGGTTTATCTAGATAAGATTTCGGTTGAAAATCTTTATAATCAATACAAAAAAAAAAATAAAGATAATCCTAATAAGAAAGTAGACTTTGTTATTTAAAAATAAAAAAGTATTTGAATCTATTGACCAAACTATAGGAAATACACCAATGGTAAGGCTAAAAAATTTAAAAAAAAAATTTAATTTAAACGGACAAATAATTGCCAAACTAGAATTCTTCAACCCTCTTGGGTCAGTGAAAGATAGAATTGGTTTGGCGATGATTGATCAAGCTGAGAAGGAAAAAAAAATAAATTCTGAAACAACAATAATTGAACCTACCTCTGGCAATACCGGAATCGCATTAGCTTTTGTATGTGCCACAAGAGGCTATAAACTAATTCTAACAATGCCTTCAAGTATGTCTTTAGAAAGAAGAAAAATGCTTAATTTTTTTGGAGCTAAAATTATTCTTACTCCAAAAGAAATGGGAATGTTTGGTGCAATCAACAAAGCAAAAGAAATTAACAAGAATATACCGAATAGTATAATTTTGGATCAATTTTCAAATAAAGCAAACCCGTCTATTCATTATAATACAACAGCCAGAGAAATATGGGATGGTGTTGATGGAAAAATTAACAATTTAATATCGGGTGTAGGTACAGGAGGAACTATTTCTGGAGTTGGTACTTTTTTAAAGGAAAAGAATAAAAATATAAAAATTATTGCTGTAGAACCAGAGGACTCAGCCGTTATAAGTGGAAGAGAGGCTGGTTCACATTCAATTCAAGGAATAGGCGCTGGTTTCATCCCGAAAAATTTAGATGTAAGTATAATTGATGAAACCCTTTCAATAAGTAACAATTCTGCTTTTTTTTTTTCACGAGAATTAGCTAAGTGCGAAGGGATCCCAGGCGGTATATCCACTGGTGCAGCTATTGCTGCAGCAATTGAAATTCATGAAAGAAAAGAAATGCAAAATCTTTGTAGTGTAATAATTATTCCTTCTTTTGCTGAAAGATATTTATCAACTGAACTTTTTAATGAATCTTGATGTCAAAACTTACCGACAAACAAATTGAAAAATACTCTCGTCAAATCATAATTGAAAAGATTGGTTTAAGTGGTCAAAAAAAAATTCTTAACTCTTCTATTTGTATAGTTGGCTGCGGGGGGTTAGGTTCCTCTGCAGCTCAATACCTTTCAATGACTGGGATTGGAAATATAATGCTTATAGATAATGACCTTATCAATCTTAGTAATTTAAATAGGCAAACTTTATTCTTTGAGAGAGATATTGGTAAATTTAAAGTTGATACTCTTAAAAAAAATTTACAGGAGATCAACCCTGAAGCAAAGATTAATATTAGTAAAAAAAAGATTAACAAAAAAAATATAGACAGCTATTTATCTCCGTACAAAATAATACTTGATTGCACAGATAATTTTAAATCAAGATATCTAATTAATGAGTACTGTTTAAAAAAGAAAAAAATATTAGTAAGTGCAGCTCTTCAAAATTTTGATTTACAAGCATCAGTTTTTGCATCATGGAAAAAAGGACAGTATTATCCATGTTACAACTGTATCTTTCCTAAAATACATAATACTATTAATCAAAGCTGTGATGAACAAGGAATTGCTGCACCTGTTGCTGGTTTTGGTGGGGTATTACAAGCTATGTTAACTATTAAATTAATAATTTCTTCGTCTCAAAAAATTTTTCAGGAACTTATTTTATTTGATACATTTGAAAGAAACTTTCAAAAAATTAAAATTAAGAGAAACCCTGATTGTAAGATCTGCAAGACGTGACTTAGTCTCTTTTTCTTACCACTAAGTCAGGAAGGGCTTTTCCTTTAGCAAAAAATAAAATATTTTTAAGTACCCTTTCACCCATTGCTTCTCGGCTCTGACTTGTTGCAGAACTGATGTGAGGAAGTAGAACAACATTGTCTGATTCAAAAAGTTTTTGAGTAATTTGTGGTTCATGTTCAAATACATCAAGCCCTGCGCCACCAAGTTTTTTTTTAACAAGAAAATCAGCTAAGGATTCCTCATCGATTATTTCCCCTCTAGATGTATTAATAACAATACAGTTTTTCTTTAATAGTCGTAGTCTCCTTTTTGACAATAAATGAAAAGTTTCAGGAGTATAAGGACAATGAATTGAAAGCACATCAATATGAGTGAGCATTTTATCTAAATCTTTCCAGTAGTTTGCATCATATATTTTTTCTATTGTTTTATTTAGCTTTTTTCTATTATGATAATGTATTTCCATACCTAAGACTTTTAATCTTTTTGCGACAGCTAACCCAATTCTTCCCATACCTATAATACCAATCTTTTTTCCCAGAACCCTCTCTCCTAGTGTTTCGCTTGGCCCCCAACCACTCCATTCTCCTTTTATTATTCTTTCTCTAGCAACTAAAATTTTTCTGCAAATCATCAGTAGCATAGTTAAAACGACATCAGCCGTATCGTCAGTCAGAACATCTGGGGTATTTGTTACTTTTATTTTTTTTTCATTCGCTGTAATTAAATCTAAATTATCTACGCCATTGCCAAAGTTAGATATTAGCTTAAGTTTTTTTCCTGCTTTAATGATTGAGGCGTCTATTGTATCTGAAATACAGGGAATCAGTATATCTATATTCTCAATTTTTTTTTTTAAATCTTTATAAGAATATTTCTTATCATTTTTGTTTGGTACAACTGAAAAATTTTCTTCTAGCTTTTTTTCTATTTTTTCTGGTAATTTCCTAGTTATGAGAACTTTTATTTGTTTAAAATTCTTTATCATATCGTTAATTATATTAACTATAGCATTTAATAGAGTCGATGCTTCGAAAAAAAATAAATATTTGACTACCCGTTATGACAAAGTAAATGTAAGAAATGGTCCAGGACTTAACAACCTTATTCTTTTTAAAATTCTTAAGAAAGGGTACCCATTACTTGTCATTGAAAAATTTGAGAACTGGTATCGTGTCATTGATTTTAATGATAATAAAGGCTGGATATCAAAAACTCAACTTTCAAATGATCCTTTTGTAATTATGATAAATGGCTCAGAAAAAATTTTAAAATTTCCAAACTATAATTCAAAGGTATTAGCATTAGTGAGAATGAATTATATTTTTAAACTAGAAAAATGTAGAAAGAAGTGGTGCAAAGTGTCAAGTGATAAAATTAGGGGGTGGGTCCCAAAAAAAAGTCTGTGGGGTGTAGACTAATTTATTCAATATCGAAATCCTTTTCTAATTCAGACTTTACTTCTAAAGATAACTCACTAAAGTGCTTGTAGTTTTTGTGATTAAAGCCTAGAAAGACCGTACTTTGATCTTTGACAAACTCTTTTATAAGACCTTCAGTAAAATCAAAATGTAAAAAATGAACTGAAGACGCCTTACCATCTTCACTTGTTCTATCTGTGTCTTGTTCTGGCCTAGACATAATCTTATGTTCACCTATTTGAATGAAAGTTTCTTCTTCAATCCCACCGACTGAATTCAAAAATTCTTTTCTTTTAAACTCATTATCTATCTCAAACATCAAGGTTGCAACTAGTTCTTTTCCTTTTGGAACAAGAGGATTGTATGCTTTCAATTCATCTTTCATCTGTTCGATACCTCCCCTTTCTATATAAAGCATTTCTTGTACTTGATAAATCATTGTGTCATAGCACTCAAAATAAAAAGTAGCATAAGGACCCACAGGAATTCTTCTGAATTTTTTGATTTCAGAGATTTCCTTTTTTATCTTAGGTCTTTCTTTTATATACTTATCGATATTAATTACATCGCCTTCTTTGATGTTAAATTTTTTCATTACTCCTCCATTAAGTTTATTGACATTGATTTAGCTAAAATCTCTAACGGATGCGACAATACCTTTACATTCTTAGAATTATCAATTTTATTTGCACCTTGCTGAATATGAGTTCCTGCAAGAGGACATTCTGAGACAACGTATTCGTTTTCAAATTGGATTACTTTACGTGCAACTGGCTTACCAACTTTAATTGCCATTTCAAAGTTATTCTTTTTTATGCCCCATGAACCACCATGACCAGAACATCTTTCAATAACATCTAGCTTGAGTTTAGGTATGAGTCTTAATAATTCTGTTGCTTTTTGTCCTATATTTTGAGCTCGTGAGTGACAGGAAATATGAAGAGAAACATTATTTACCTTATCAACTGGCTTGAGAAGATGCTTATTTTCATCAGTAATATTTTGAATAAGAAACTCACAAATATCTTTTGTGTTTTGTGATAACCTTTTTACATCAGTATTTTTTGGTAAAAGTAATGGCCATTCAAACTTTAGCATTAACGTACATGAGGGAACTATTGACAAAACTGTATACCCTTCATCAATAAAATTTTTAAGCTTTAAGCTCGTGTCTGAAGCTTTTTTTGAAACAGATTCGATATCCCCACCTTCGAGTTGGGGCATTCCACAACAACCACTGTAAAAAAATTCATTATGAATTTCTAATTTATCTAATATTTTTTTGGTAAGAAGACCAAGATCAGGGTTATTATAGTTTACGAAGCAAGTAGGAAAGATTACTACTTTTTCCTGATTTTTTTTTGCTTTGATTTTCTTGGTATCAACTTGGTCAATTAATGTTTTTTTATAAAACATAGGTAGTTCTGCTTCTTTATCTATTTTAAGAAGCATTTCCATAATTGGTCTTGTTATTTTATTTGATGTTTTGGTTGACCAATTTGCAAGGTTGGAAAATTTAGAAAAGAATTTTCCATTCCTGTCTGTTTTTGTAAGTTGATCATCAATTAGTTTATTTTTTCCCTTATTTCTCTCAGCAACTCTATATCTCAACATCAAATGTGGAAAATCAATGTTGAATTCGTGAGGAGGTACATAAGGGCATTTTGTCAGAAAGCACATATCACACAAAGTGCAAGCATCCACAACATCTTTAAACTTCTCGCTTGGAACGGTATCCAGTTCTCCTGATTTAGATTCGTCAATATAATCAAATAATTTTGGAAAACTTTCACAGAGATTAAAGCATCTTCTGCATCCATGACAAATATCAAATACACGCCTTAGCTCATCGTCTAAAAGCTTTTCATCGACAAAGTTTGGGTTATTCCAATCAATAGGGTGTCTAACTGGAGCCCCTAAGCTACCTTCTTTTGTTGACATAAAATATAAATATTAGGGGAGATCACTCCCCTAATTTCCCATTATATGTCGTCTAATGTTCTTTGAAATTTGCCTGCGTGAGACTTTTCAGCTTTAGCTAAAGTCTCAAACCAATCAGCTATCTCATCAAAACCTTCGTCTCTAGCAGTCTTGGCCATACCTGGGTACATGTCTGTATATTCATGAGTTTCCCCAGCTATTGCGGCTTTTAGATTTTCTGGAGTCGACCCAATTGGTTCTCCAGTTGCTGGATCACCAACTTCTTCTAAAAACTCAAGATGGCCATGTGCATGACCAGTTTCGCCTTCGGCTGTGGACCTGAAAACAGCTGCGACGTCATTATGACCCTCTACATCTGCTTTTTGGGCAAAATAAAGGTATCTTCTGTTTGCCTGAGATTCTCCAGCAAATGCTGCTTTCAAATTTTCCTCAGTTTTACTTCCTTTAAGTGACATAATCAATCTCCCATTAAAATTAAGAAATTTTAATATATTGTAAGTTAATTAAATTATCAAGGTTAAATTAGAATTATTCTAATTTAAGATAATGATTATTAATATCAGTCTGAAATATTTACAACTATCTCAACTGATTTTAATTTTTTTCCTTTAGGTATTTTAGGCAGATTTGTTATTTTGACATCTGAGTATTTAATATCGCTAAGTTTTTCTGTACTTTTGCAAAAAAAATGGTGATGTCCTTCGGTGTTGGTGTCAAAATAAACCTTATCACCTGACATCCTAACTGATTTTAAAATCTCATGTTTAGTAAATTGGTTAAGACAATTATATATAGTTGCTAGTGAAATATTATATTTATTCTTATTAACCTCTTTGTGAACGTCTTCAGCTGTAAAGTGATGATCTCCATTTTTAAATAGAATCTCAATTAATCTTGTTCTTTGAATTGTAAGTTTAAGTGGTGATTTTTTAAGATTATTTAAAGCTCTTGCAATATGTGGGTTCTTTTTCATGATCGTATAATAAATGAAATTAAAAAAGATTACAATCCCTTCATAATTCTATCAACTAGTTGATTTACCTTCGGGATAAATCCACCCTTATAAAAAGGATCCATTGCAAATCTATAAACCGAGTGACCAGCAAACATTAATTCGTTTTCAAGATTTGAAAGACCATGACTAATTTTTTGAAGAGTTTTTTGTATACAAAAGGATCTAGGGTCAGCTTTTTTACCAGTGGTTCCGCCTTCTTCTTGTGACCAATTACTAAATAAACATTGAGATAGACAACCCATACAATCAATTTGATCCTTTACAATTTGACTTGCTTTTTTAATAGTAACCCATATTAATGTATTATTAGGTGTTGTCATAGGTTTTGAAAACCCTTTTTTAACCCACTCTACAATTCTTGGTTTATCAGAATTTTTTACATAGAAAGTCCTTTTTCTAGGCCCAATTTCAATCTTTTCATTAAACTCGTTTGTCTGCTCCTTGAGAAAGGGTGTTTGTCTTTGTGATCTCTCTTCAAGTTCAAGCAGAAACTTATTTTTGACAGCTGAAGAATAAAATCCTGTTGGACTAAATTTATGAAGACTTACTTCACCTTTTTTAATCGTCATAAGTTTTTTTTTCCACGCCTCTGGTATTGGACTTTCTTTTGTTAGTAATGGCCTTGTACCAAATTGAAAGGCAATTTTTCCTATTTCATCATTATCAATCCAATCTTCCCACTCAGATAAATTCCATACTCCTCCAGCCATTATGATAGGTGTATCTTGAAGTTTAAATTCATTCATCAAACTACGCAGGTCTCTTACACGATCATAAGGTGGTTGAGGTTTTAATGGATCTTCATTGTTTGACAGACCATTATGCCCTCCTGCTAACCATGGATCTTCATAAACCACACCTCCTAGAAATTCCGAAGTTTTTCTGTAAGATCTTTTCCACAATGCATTGAAAGCCCTAGCAGAAGAAACAATTGGATAGTAAAAAATACCATATTTTGCAGCTATATCTGATAACTTATAAGGCATTCCTGCACCACAAGTCACTCCGTCAATTATATCACTTGCCTTTTCCAGTGTTCTTGTCAATATTTCTTCAGCAGCAGCCATTTCCCATAAAATATTAATATGAATTGGAGCTTTTTTTCCTGCAATATCTCTGGCAATTCTTGCTTGCTCAATAGCTCCTGAAACTGAAAAATCAATTAATTCTTTATGTCTTCCTGACCTGGTTTTTTCTTTATAGATTTGAGGTATCAAATTTCCATTTTCATCATAAGAATCAGCGTTAACTCCAGAAAATGTTCCAACGCCTCCTGCCTTAGCCCATGCTCCAGAACTTTCTCCGCTACTAATGGCTATGCCTTTACCCCCTTCTATTAAGGGTAGAGTTTCTTTTCCTGACAAAACAATAGAGTCTATTTTTTTCATATTAAACTTCTTTAATACTTAATTTTACCTTACCTCTATCATCAACACCAATAACTTTTACTTTAACTACATCGCCTTCATTTACGACATCTGTTGTTTTTTCAACCCTCTCTTCCTTGAGCTGACTAATATGGACCAAACCATCTTTAGAGCCTAGAAAATTAACGAAAGCTCCAAAATCGGTTGTCTTTACAACTTTTCCCTCATAAATTTTGCCAATTTCTGGTTCAGCTACAATATCATTTATCATTTCTTGAGCTATTTCACCGTCTTTTGATGTTGAGGCAAATATTGAAATAAGTCCATGATCATCAATTTCCACCTTTGCACCAGATTTTTCACAGATATCTTTGATAACCTTACCACCGGAACCAATAACTTCTCTAATTTTAGACTTATCAATTTTTATGGTAATAATTTTAGGGGCACTTGGCTTAGTTCCATCTCTAGCTTTATCTATAACTTTATTCATCTCTTTCAATATGTGTTTTCTAGCCAACAAAGCTTTTGACAATGCAACATTCATTATTTCTTGAGTGATACCATCAACTTTTATATCCATCTGGAGAGCCGTTATACCCTCGTTAGTGCCTGCGACCTTAAAATCCATATCGCCGA
>MDTB01140865.1_pt1 | contig 82765 bp, 88 predicted proteins | sample 811161 | NCBI WGS metagenome assembly MDTB01 (sample SAMN05326650, study PRJNA326480) | marine metagenome | isolation source: seawater | place: Mediterranean Sea | collected 2009 | reverse complement strand
ATGAAATCTAAGAGGTTTTGAGATTCGAAAATTAAATTTTCGTCTTTAAAAAAACTACTAAAAAAACCTATTAAAAAAAGGAAAATTTGAACACTACATGCAACAATAGTTCCTATAATTATTCCTATTATAGAAACATTTAAAATTTTTAAAAACATGGCTCCTAAATTTTAGGAGCCATTTGCATAATAAGCAAAGTATTTTTAATATCTTTTAGATTCCGGAATTGTTTCCCATGCTTGAAGAATTGTATTTGCAACATCACTAGCAGGTTTAACATAGCTCATACACTCGTTATCCTGAATTCTTTTTGCCATATATCTTATGTATCTATAGCACCAACAAAGATTTTTCGCTATATCAGAACTCTCAAGATTTAAACAAGATTGCAATTGAAATGCAATGTTAGATATTCTTTCAGATTTCTCTTTTGCCTCTCTAGTTACTGACAACTCTTGAAACAATATTGTTTTAAGTTCATCAATAGAACTACTTAAAGCTTTTAGTAACTCATGAATGATTTCATATTTTGAGAGCTTATTAGTTTCTATAGTTTTATCAACCAACTCACTTTTTTTTGCTAATAAATTTTCTTTCTTTTTTTGTTCTTTGTAGGCTAAATTATTCTTCATTCCACTAACTCCTTAAATTAACATTTATATTAATATATACGACTGGGTAACAGAATATTTAGTTATGCTAATAATTTAAGTTTATCTTTCTCGGTTTGATTGCCATGAGCAACCATCGCTAAAGCATAATTATTGAGTATTGAGTTTTTAGTCAATTTTGCCGTTTCAGCGGCAAAGTCTGTATCCTCCAGATTTGCTGCTGCTTCAAGTAGTTGAGCTGCGCTTGTACTAGCTATATTTTGATAAGCCATCAAACTTTGTAGACTACCAGCAATATTACCGAGTGAAGTAGTAACTTCGGAAATTGTTGTATCTGCTGTCGTGGTAACTGTTGGGACAACAGTAACGTTTGTTGCACTAATACCATCAGTTGTTTTTATTGTACTTGTGTTTCCTTCGTCATCTATTGCAACATTAAATGTTTTTGAAGATGTTCCTAAGATGTTAATATCGTTAAATGTTAAAGAGGTTACTATTGAGTCAATAGTATCACTGACTGAAATTGATTCTGCTGATAAAGCAGCAGTCTCGTTTGTTGTTATTGTATCTTTGGTACTTTCAATAGATAATTCTCTTAACCTAGTTGCTAAATTATTAATTTCTGTAACAGCCGTTTCTGCGAGTGTCAAAAGATCAATACCTTCACGACTATTGACAGCTGCAACCTCAAAGCTTTTACCATGAGCTTTTAAAGTATTAGCCATAGTCTGATAACTAGCTTTATTTCCTCCAATTACATTAAGACCAGTCGAGATTCTAGAAATAGATTCTCTTATACTTCTTTGAATATTTTTTGTTTGAAAAGCAGGGACTATAGTCTGGTTTGGTAAATTAGACATTTATTCTTATGCCGCACAAGCTGCAACCTTTCCCCAACCTTTATTAATTTCATTAACCACTTTTTTTGCGCTATCAATATAAGAAAAATCTTTTTCATCAATTATTCTTTGTACACAATATCTTATATGCTGATAAAGTTTTTGTAAGTTAATAGCTAATGTACCACCATTTTTCATATCAAGAGTGGATTCAAGAAATGTGGATAATTTATTAATGTTTGTGCAAAGTTCATGAATAGTTTCACTTTTTTTTTGTCTTTCTTCTTGTCCAGAAAATGACTCAATTTTTGTTAAATATTCTTCTATTCTTTTAAGAACTCCTTCAACAAGCTTAATATGATTTTTAGCTTTCGTATCTAGGACATAATCTTTAAGTTCTTTTTCTTTTTCCATTAGCTACTCCTTACAAATAATATTAGATATTAAGAAGTAACGACTTTTATTAAAATTTATTTAGTTTTTTAATCCTTAGTATCTAACATTGCAGTCATCATATCTCCTGTTTCTGCAATTCCTGCAATCGTAGATTCCATAGCAGCATATTGTTTTTGGTATCTTCTATATAAAGACTCAATTCTACTATCTAATCTCATTTTCTTATCTGAAAGTTCATCCAGGGTATTGTTTGAATTACTAATTCTTTGGTCAATTATATTATTAAATTCTAAATAGTTTTTTAATTTATCTTGAACTAACGTAAGAAAACTTTTTCCGTAAAATACATTTCCTGAAGTTGTGCCGCTTGAAACATCTAAAACTATACCAGTTGGATTACCACTCGACACCGTATATTCTGTCCCACTTTTTGATGCGCTTTCTCCGCCTATAGTGTGCGTACTGCCGTCTGTTGAGAAGGCATAAGTACCTGCCTTAGTGTTTGCAAAATCGTAGGTTTTCACTACTATATTCTCATTATCAGTCGTGAGTTGATCTTCAAAGAATGCCCTTACTGTCTCAGCATTATATTCAAATTGCTCTGTAAGTTGCGCAGGTTTAAAAGATAATGTGCCATCACGATTTGTCTTAACGCCAAGATTTGACAAATAATAAGGTCCACTTTCGTACCCAGAAATTGCTGTGGAAGTTAGATTTCTAAGTGAAGACATGATAGATCTCATTGTACTGTCACCATTTAAAGGTCCGTCCTCACCTGCACCCGTAGTGTCGTCCACTGATAATAATTTAAAATTTTCTAAAATTTCATTATATGTTAAAACATAATCCTCGATTGTACTTTTAATTCCGGTAAGATCAACAGAACTTTTGATCGATATTGCACTATCAGATGTCTTTAATAAGCTTAGTGTAAAACCCGAAATTGCATCTTGAATCTCGTTGCTATCTCTTGTCATGGAAATCCCATCAAGAGTAAAAGCAGAATTAACTCCTGAAACTCTCTGTGTCATGTTAGAGGTTGTTGCATTATAATTATAAGAAACTCCACTTACAGTACTTGCTAAATTTGATGTAGCAGATACTTTCATTTCATTTGCTGCACCTGATTCACTTTTTAGCATCAACATATAATTTGTCCCGTCGTAAATAATCGAGGCTAGAACATCTTTTTTTCCGTCATTATCAGAGTCTGTAGCAGCCGCATTAATCATATCTCTTAAACTTGTTAAGGTGGTTGATGAGGATGTTGTAATACTGATTTGAGTTTGTCCATTACTTGTATGAGTTTGTCCCCCTCCTGAGGTTGGGTCAGCACTCCATGTCCCAAAATCGATTGTGAGATTTCCAGATCCAACAGTAGCACTTAACGAAGAATAAGATGGTCCTGTAAGTGTATGTTGAGTTGCAAGAGTTGACACTATTAAACTAGATTGTGTTTCTGAAGCTGCAGTTTTATTGTTAGCTGTAAAGGTTGCAATTGTAGTATTGCTTGAACTACCAACAAACCCTGAACCAGATGCGGATCTAAAATTATCAATTATTGAATTAAATTCACTAAGATAACTTTTTACAGTTGATAACGCAGATATTTTGGCTTTATTTTGTTCTTCACCAGATTCAATGCTTTCACGTTCAGCAGCAGTGTCTGCTTCAATTAAAGCATCAATAAGTTTAGTGGTATTGATTCCAGAACCCACACCAATTGTCGATAAAATTTCTGTTCTAGCTTCAGCCATAACTTAAATATAACGACGAAATTTATTCATAGTTTATCCTTGAAATAGGACTAACACATTTTGCATAGTTCTTCCAGCTTGTGCAATCATGCTCATTGCTGACTGTTGCAATATTTGAGACTTTGAAAGTCGAGATGACTCCAATGCGAAGTTAGCATCTAAAATTCTGGACTGAGAAGCTCTTTGATTTTGTGCTACATTAGTTAGGTTATCAACAACAACATTCATTCTACTCATGATAGCACCAAATTTAGCTCTTTCCATGTGAACTCTATCTAATGCTCTATCAACAACTTTGAGCGCATCAACTGCGCCAGCCATTGTTTTAAGGTCAATTGTAGCGATTGAATTTAAAGCTGAGGCTCTTGCAGACGATTCAAAAATACCTCCATTTGCATTACCTACAATTGAAAACGTGTGTGAGGAGTGAAAGGTTAACTCACCACCAATTCTAAAACTATCATTAGTTTGACTAGCATCAGAAACAGTTACAGCTGTTCCATTAGTATCTTGTTTAAAATTTAACCCAGTTACGGTCATTGTAGTATTTGCGTCTGAAACGCTAGCAAAATCTAAATTCTCTATAACAATATCTTCACCTTCATCTTGAACTAAAATTATATTTGCTTTGTTTGAACTTAATACTCCTTTGACCCCTGTGACGGAGCTAAAAGAATTAATTTGATCTCTTAAATCGGTTAAGTCAGATCCTGTAACAGCAGAAGCTAATGTAACCGTTGCTGATATTGCTTGAGCTGTTGAATTTTTACCATATAAATTCATTGTAACTACATGCTGACCAGTTGAATTACTTGAAGACATTTCTATTTTACATTGAGTTGAAGCAGTAGCAGATACACCTGTCGAATCAAACTCTGCGTTAGTCAAAGCAGCTATTGTTTTAGCAGTATTTCCTGCTGCAACATCGATTGTTTTTGAGCCTAGGAGACCTGTTACTGTAAAGTCATCTCCAGCGACTACTGCACTTGTTATACCTGATGCACTTGCACCGGCAAGAGCATTCATTGCAAGATTTGCTTCACCTGTTGTTCCTTGGGATGTAGCTTGATATGCACCGATAGATGTGTTTCTCATATTTGCAATGGAGATAACAGCTTTTTCTCTTTCATGAGCTCCTATCTGGAATCTTTTATCAGCAAAATTTCCATCAAGTACCGCAACTTCGTTAAAAGTGGTATCTCTAGTAACACGGTCCATTTCGTCTAATAATTGATTAACTTCTGTTTGTAAGTAAACTTTTTGTTCTGCATTTACGATATCTGTTGCAGCCTGAATAGCTAATTCTCTTATTCTTTGTAATGCTGACGAAGCTTCATCTAGTGCTCCTTCAGCTACTTGTGCCATAGATAAGACATCAGCAGCATTCCTTACTGACATATCTAAGGCTCTTATAGTCGCGCTCATTCTATCAGAAATAGCTGCACCAGCAGCATCATCACCCGCGTGATTAATTCTTTTTCCAGAAGAGATTCTTTCCATGGCCTGGAGCATGTCTCTCTCTGTCTTTAGAAGACTCTTCATCGACGCATGAGTCCCCATTGTTGTATTTATTCCCGGCATATATTTCTCCGTGTTAATTTACTTACGAAGAATAACTGCAAATCCAGTGCCAAATAATGAAAAGGGATATGTAAAGAATTACATATCCCCTAACTGTACTAGATGTTGTGTAAAATTATTGTAGTACTGACAATATAGCCGATTGTGCCTGGTTTGCTTGAGCTGCCATGGCCATTGCGGCTTGGTTTAATATCGAGCTCTTCGTCAGATTTGCAGTTTCCTGGGCAAAATCTGTATCTAAAACTCTAGCTCCTGCCGCAATCATATTTGCGCCAGTTGCATGTGCGACACCCTGGAAGCCTTTTAAGGCTGATAAATCAGCTGCAATATTACCTAAGGCATTTGCAACTAAACCCATGTGTGTGTCAGCAGCAGTTCTTGCGGTATCACCAGTAGTGTTACCAGCAAGTGTTGCCATACTTACACCAACACCAATTGTAGTGTTAACTGTGGAAGCTTCACCGGCGTAAGCAACATTAACGGTTTTTCCCGCCACACCTATATCGACAAGTGCTACTCCATTAAACGCAGTATTATCAAGAACTGCGTCAATAGTGGCTGTTATAAGTGCAACTTCTGCGTCTATTGCACCCTCGTCAGATGCAGACGTTAGAGCGTTATTATCATTTTGAACTCCAAGTTCGCGCATTCTAGTAAGAAGATTAGCAACTTCTAACAGAACAGATTCACCAGCTTGTAGATATGATATTCCATCCTCAATGTTTCTTGCAGCTTGTGCATGACTTTTTCCGATAGAATTTAAACTAGTTCCAATGGATAAACCAGCTGCATCACCACCATACGTAGCTCTGACACCAGTCGATAATCTAGCAATAGATTCATTCATACCATGTCTTGCTTTGTTGGCAGCGGCTGCTGCAAGCTGACCCCCTACTGATATATTTGATACTGAAGGCATTTTATATTCTCCTATTCTATAAAGTTATTGTATTACAGCTAAAACAGCAGCTTGTGCGTCATTGGCTTGTGAAACCATTGCCATAGCAGCTTGATTTAGTATAGTAGCTTTAGTTAAATTAGCAGTCTCCATTGCATAATCAGTGTCCTGAATTCTGGCAGCAGCTGCATTAAGATTTGCGGCAGTAGCCTGAGCAACTGATTGATATCCCTTTAAAGCAGACATACCGGCTGCTACATTACCAAGTGCTGTTGCAATCTCAGACTGAGTTACATCAGCAGTTGCTACTGCTGTTGTACCTGTTACTGCTAGGGATGTTAGAGCCGCTGTAGAACCAACGGTTACAGTGTTACCGGAATCATCAATAGCAAGAGCAATATCTGCATCACCTGTGACTACGATACCATTAAATTTAGTATTAGTTGTAATTGCGTCAAAAGCAGCAGAAATTGCAGCTGCCTCAGCAGAAATTGCTGTATTATCAGCTGTAGTAAGCAAGTTTAAGTTTCCGTGTTGAAGACCTAACTCTCTCATCCTTGTTGTTAAAGCTGCTAATTCTAGTAAAACTGATTCAGCAGACTGCAAAAATGAAATACCATCTTCCGCATTTCTAGCGGCTACTGCAAAACTAGCTCCTTTCGAACCAATGGAATTTGCGATGGACTGACCAGCAGAATCACCACCGTACATTGTTCTAATTCCAGTTGATAATCTGGCAATAGATTCGTTCATAGAATGTCGGGCTTTTGTAGCGGCTGCACCAGCCATTGCTGCTCCGACGGCAATATTAGAAACTGAAGGCATATTTTTTTCTCCTTTAAATTATTAACTATCTTCCATCAACTAATTTTCATTAACTATTAGTTAATATTTTAAACGACTCATAAAAAAAATATTTAGTTATTGCCACAAATTAAGTTTTTTGAGATAAAAACATTAAATACTTAATAAAAATTATGAGTGAAAAAGAAAAACTATTTTGTCCTACTTGGTTATATGAGGTTTCTGTTGGTATAACCATATTCGATTTTCTTACTAAAGAGTTTTCAATCGAAATGATAGCTAAAAAGTTTGCTGAGGGTTTAAGTGAACACTATCAGGAAATCCCATTTCAAGAGATATCATCTCCAGCGGAAGAATGCATAAGATTTGTGGCGGAGTTGAAAAATAATGAATATGAAGCCCACGAAAGAGCTAATCATTTCGCACACTATAGATTAAAATATGATGGAATAAAAGGTCCAAGAAAAATAAAGACATTGTTTGGAAGTGCTCTGGATGGAGATAAGAAAAAAAGGTATAATGAACAGACAGTTTTAAAAGATTTTAAAGCTTTTACTTTTGCTTTAAGAGCTGGTTCAGTTCCAAAAGCACCAAGTGGATGGAATATTAAAAATGAAAAAGATTTAGATTTTTTCACTGATATAATCAGTAAAGACTTTTCTTTAGATGATTTACTTTAAGAAATATAGTCAAATAAATTCAACTGAGTAATTCTTACAAAAGCTTTTTGTGAAGCCTCTTGAGAAACAAGTTTTGATTGAAGTTCAGTAACTAATTTTGAAAGGTCAGCATCTTCCAGATCACTCACATTTTTTGAAATTTGAATCTTTCTTTCATCCATAACGTCTCGTTGTCTATCAGCAGAATTTAATCTTGAACCAACCTTAGCCCTTTGATTTGATAAATGATTTTGAATAGCAACTAATTCATCTAACCTACTGGCAATTGTTTGATCAAAATCAACAAGCTTTTGTGCATTACCAAGTGACGCGCCAGCAGCATCAATTGGTTGAAAAGTAAAAAATGATGTGGTTTCCTCTTGAGCTGCAGTTATTTCAGGAATACCAACATTACTTATAGTTATGTCTTTTGAATATGTATTTGTCAAAGTCAAAGTATCATTTGAAGTCGATGTGGTAGAAATTGTTGCTGTTATATCAAGGTCAGCAGCGTTAATTGCAGTTCTTAAGTCAGAGAGATCGGAGCCAGTTAATGCGACATTGATGTCTGCGGTTTTATCCCCTGATGTAACTGTAAAACTATAGGTCCCAGGATTTTCATTTGTAAGTTGAAGCTTTGCAATTCCAGGTGCTTTAGCTGCCTCCACATGGCTATTAGCAGTTCTAATTGATCTGCTAATATTATCAACTGCTGCAAACAAATCAGTAGAAACACCTTCACTAGTAACAATGTCTTGAAAAACACTTCCACCGTCTATAGTAGTTTCAAGCATTCTGCTTTCTGATACTGCTACTGATACAGTACCTCTATCACCTTTATAAGTAACTGCTCCTGCAGAATCTAACTCAAAAGGCACGGTTTTGGTTTTAAATCCAGCATAAATTGATGAACCTCTAGCGTCCTTTGTATTTGCTAATGAAAGTAATTCTTTTTTTAATTCATCAAACTCGAGAGCTATGGCTTCCCTATCACTGATACTCAAGATATCATTAGCTGCTTGAATTGATAACTCATTACATCTAATAAAAATATTTTTAGAGGCCTCAAGTGTTGAGTCCATTAAAGCAAGTCTTTCTCTTGCTAGTTCTGTATTGTCGATGTATTGATCAATTTTACTTTTAACATCCTTTAATCCCGACAATTGAACAGCACCTACTGGATCGTCAGATGCGAATATTATATTTTTACCACTTGAAATCTGGGATTGTATCTTTTGAATATTTTCCATTTGCTTGGAAAATTGATTCACTTGCTGGGTATTAAAAAGTTTATTACTAATTTTCATACTTGTATCCTAGCAAATTTTGTGCCTATATTTTAGCTTCTTATTACACTCATTAGAGAATCAAAAAGTTCTCGTGCTGTTTGAATTATTCTTGCATTTGCCTGATAAGCCTGTTGAAATTGAATAAGGTTTGATGCTTCCTCGTCCATGACAACTCCTGATACCTCGTCCTCAAGAGCTTTTGCTTCGTCCCTTGATGCAAGGGCAGTTTCTTCCGTCATTTCGGAAGTTCTGACTGATGTTCCAATTTCTGCGGCAGTTGCATTAAATATGTCTTGAAAACTTCCTGAATTTACTCCATTTACGTCTGATTCTTGCAATGCGATCATTTGGAGTACATTTCTATTATCACCAATACCATTTTTATTATTTGAGATTGTGAATGAATCATTTATATTATTATCACCAGTAAATTTTAAGGATTTTTCTACGGCAGTTATTACTCCATTATCTGGAATTAACCTGGTTGCAATTGAATGTAGTGTGTTAGCTTCAAATATTTCAACTTTATTAGAATTGGTTGAATCAACTACCAGTTTATATTCTGCGTCCTCAACTACAGGGGAAATTGCTCCATATTCTGCTGAAATCTTTCGTGCACCTGAACCTGTCATAATAATAATTAAATCCTCAGGAGGTAAATTTGAAATATTCAAATTACTTCCAGATAATGATTTCATACTGTTAGATGGCACAGTAACAGATACAGCTGAAGTTTCTGGAGTATTGAATCCAGAAGAACCAATGGACGTTAATTTTATGTTATCACCTAACACATTCACTTGCGTTAGGTTTGTTTTGAATCCAAAACTCTCACTTGAGGCTCCGTAACCAGATAAAACATTATCAATAACAATATTATTCTTGTCAGCTGACTTTATTATTGAAATTTGAGCATTAGAATCACTGACTTGATTAATTTCAACCTCTATTCCTAACGAAGATGCTGTTGTTGGTGTTCCTATATCATCACTTATGTAAGCTTCAGCATAAACGGTTTTAAACGTATCAGAAGCATTTCCGTTCCCACCTCCAAAACTCAATAGAGTAGGGGTTTCTGCAGTTGCATTAGCAAAAGATGAGGCTAAACTGAATGTATTAGCATCAATTACTTTTGCATAGTAGGATGTACCGGATGTTAAACCTGTCATTGCTGTGGCAGCTGCAGTGTATAAAATTTTATCTCCAGTTTTAAATCCATGACTTGATGAAGTTAGAGTTGTCGAGGACGCGTTAACAGTTGATGTATTTATAGTCTTACTGCTTGTTCTTACAAATACGCCAATACTATTTGCATAATCATCCAAGGTTAAGTGAAAATGAGTTGAATCACTTCCTGAAGGCGTGGTTATTGATGTTCCTGTCATGGAGGTTTTAACAACACCGTCGTTCATTCCAAAAAGAGCAGCATTAGTATCGTTTATACTATCGGTTGCAAAAGAAAATTGTGAAGCAGAAATAGTTTTACCTGCTGATAAATATAAATTTTTTCCAGGATCAAAATTATCTAATGCATTTCCTCCACTTCCTCCTGTAATTGTTACAACCGAAGGAGATGCAGCCGTTGCCAAAGCAAAAGTATTTGCTAACCTAAAATTATGTTCATCGGTTTTAACAACAAAATAAGTACCTCCATCTGTTAATCCATTAATAGGACTAGCAAAAGTATCACTTTTACTGCCTCCAGTTCCACCACTTATTGTTAATTTTACTCCATTATTTGCATTTGTGGATGTTGTTGCAACTGCAAAAGTATTTGAATCAACAGAAATTGCATAATAAGTTGTCCCACTAACTAAACCATTTATAGCCTGACTTCCATTAGCAGTATAGACGATAGGATCTCCAGTTGAAAAACCATGAGATGTTGAGGTTATATTGGTTGTTGAACTAAAAGCAGTTGTATCAACTGTAACTTTTTCAGCTGCATTATAAGTAACCGCATCACCAGTTTTTAGTCCATGTTCAGTAAAAGAAATTGTAGAAGTATTGCTGAATGACGTTGTGTTAACTGTTAGAGAGCTTTTATCTTCAAAATAAGCAGAGATTTTATCTTTCTCTCCTCCAGAAACCAAAACTTCTCCGTCCTGCATTGTTAGTTTATATGTTAGTCCATCATGATTAATTTTGAAACTACTTCCGTTTTCAGGTAAAGACGCAATTGAAGTACCTTCAATTTCAATTGAAGGACTATTAGCTCTTAAGCCTTCTGCTAGTTTTGATGATATTAAAGAAGACGAAATTTCATCCTGCAGCGATAAATCTTGTGTTGTAGTAAAACTTGAACCAGTACCTGTAGCTGACAGTGTCAAGCCATAAGATAAAATAGAACTTGATGCTGTATCGCCATTATGGTTAGCTGAGGATAGGTCTGATTGAAAAGCTTTCGGTTTAATAGTTTTACTCTCACCGGTAGAAGTTGAATTTATTTCGTAATATCCACCTCTTAAAGCATCCTGTGCAGCAGTAACTGTAGAACCACCTCCATTAGCAGATGTGAAACCTGTTGAGGATTCTAATAATAATTCCCCACTAAATCTTGCTGCCCTGAAATTAGAACTATCTATTGCAACTGAGGCTCCGCTATCAGAGAAATCATTGTTAAGAATACTTACTGTTAGACTTGATGGTGAGGTAAACGAGGTGACTTGTATATCATCGCCATTTGAATTTTCCATTATGAGACTTTTCTTATCATTTGATAAAAAAGCACTAACGCCAGTTTTTCCTGAGAAATTATTAATTGAAGTCGCTAAATTTGTTAAATCGGTTGAAAGAACCGAGGCACTAATAGAAACACTAGAATTTGTTCCAGATTTACTTTTGAGGGTAAAAGAAATAGTTCCATCAGATGAGGGTGCTGGAACTTTTATTCTAGTAAGAGCTGATGCCTGAATACCAGTATTATTTGCATTAGTATTTATCAAACCAGCTACATATCCAGCGGAAGACTCTATTGGAACTGAAATGCTTACCGCATCGGTATTATCTGAATTTAGTGTTAATGTGTATGCAGCTGTTACATGACTAGATGGAACCGTAGAGGATGCTCTTTGAGCACTTACAGCAGTTCCATTAGCTCCATAGCTTATTTTATGATTTCCTGAGGTGGTAGAACGATCAACATTTATTCCTCTATACTGTTCTGCTAATATTCCATTTAGATAATCAGCTCTGTACTCAGATGAGGTATTAAAACCATTTTCTTGAGTTAAAAAAGTAGCAACTTCAGTTGAGGACAAAACATTTCCAGCAATATGCCTACCTTCTCTGGTAAAGATTTGTAAATTACTTGCGCTAGAAACAGACGGGTTAGTAATCACCCCATTTAATGTACTTCCAATCGAAACAGTTGCAGTTGAAAAATTTTGGTCATTACTTGCGATAGTTAAGTTTGAATTTCCTCCAGCAGCAAAAAGTCCCAGCGATCTAAAAGTATGAGACGACCCATTTACATCAATACCATTATTTAAAATTTCAGCAACTTCTTGCAGTGAAGTCGCACCAGTCAGATCTACAGTGACTGAGCTACTATTGGCTAGCGTCAGTGTGATACTTGTAAGAGAGGAGACATCAGTTGAAGAAAGACTGAATTTAGCTGTAGGTTGAGCTATATAGCTCCCAAGATTAATAGAGCTTGTTCCTTTAGGAATTATTGCAGCTCCCCCATCAGAATTAAATTCTGATGAAATTATTGGCGATAGACCGTTAGAAAATATGTTTTCAACATTTTTTAAAGTTGTTTCATCTTTTACTGAAATTAAAGCTATTTCCTCAAGATTTGCTTCTCCAATATTTGATGTCGACGAACTTATTAAAGATTTGGAAGCCGCTGCAATATCTTGAGGACGTTCCAAATTAAATTTCATTCCTTCGGATTCGTTTGTTGGCTTTAATGTAAATTCGTCTCCGTCTAAGGCCTGTCCGAAAAAAGTAATTGTAAATCCAGATGCAACTATTTTTTCGGAACCTAATAATGCAGTTTCCGTATTTTCAGAAGTTAACCTCCACTGATTATTATCTGCTAAATAAGACAATTTGAAATTTTCTCTCGTTATTTTTTCTGGATCATCAATTGATATTTCAACACCAACACTAGTTCTATTAGTCGGATTTGGAATAGCTTCCAGGCTTGTTAAAGAAAACATATTCTTTCCAATTTTGCCATCAAGGTCTAACCCGGATTTGTTAATTCTATTAAACTCTCTGTTAACAATAATAGCTAAATTATTAATTTCTTGATGAGTGTTTTCAGACAAAGCGTATGCATCAGTTAAGCCACTGATCAAACCTCCCTGAATTTGGTTGGTCGCTATTTTTGAAAGTCCAACGACAGGTTGTAACCTTGAGTTTTTTAACTCTATTCCAATTGTTATTGAATCAGTTTTATCTAAGAGCAAGGGTCCTGAGCCTGAATTTCCAAGTCTTATTTGTGCCTCCCCTCTAGCACCATAATTTACAGTAATTTGAGAGAGTTGTGATAACTTATCTATTAAATTATCTCTTTGATCCAACTTAGCATTAGAAGCTTGAGACGTAAGTCCTGAATTTAGCAAATCTTCATTAATATTTGCTATCTGTTTTGTCAAAATATTTACGGAAGTAACTGCGTCATTAGCTTGATTTTGAATTCTTAATTTGTGATTATCTAGTCTGTTTGAATAAGAATTAAATTGAGATGCTAAGTCTTTTCCTTTCTCTATAGCCACAATTCTTGGTGCCTGATCTTCTGCTGCCACTGCGACTTCTTGAAGAGCATTAAAAAAATTTCCCATCGAGCTACTAATATTTGAATCACCAGGTAATAAAAGATTTTCAAGATCTTTGGTTTCATTAGAAAAAGTTTTTGCTTTCTCATAAACTGAGTTTGCCTGTCTAGATTTGTCTAATAAAAATTCATCAAATGCTCTTCTGATCTCTTCAACTCTAACACCCAAACCAGTCTGATCAGATATTTCAGTTACACCCCCACCAGCTGCTGAAATTTCTTCTAGGGCTGCATCTCTTTTTTTGTATCCTTCGGTATTTACGTTAGCAATATTTTGTCCTGTGACAGCTAGAGATTGTCTGTAGGCCTGTAATCCGCTTTTTCCAATATCAAATAAACTAGGCATATTTATTTCCTGTTAGTATTGCTACCAAATTGTCTTATTAACCCTTCAGCGATTCCGAAACTATGATTTTTCGCAAGAGATTTTGAATATTCCTGATCGAGTAATGATTGGTAAGTCTTATTAGCTTCATTTGTCAAAATTCCATCAGATAGTTTTGCAGACCTTGCGCTTTTTAACATCTGATTTACAAAAATTGATTCAAATTCTTGAGCTACTTCTTCTAAACTCATTTTATTTGAAAGTTTCTTAAAGTTAGAATTTAAAACTTTGTTATCAACATTTTTTTTCGTTAACTTATGAATATTAATTTCATTCATTTTTAATTCCTAAATAATTATTAGCTCCGCTCTTAAAGCCCCAGCCTCTCTCAAGGCCTCAAGAATCGCTACCATATCAGTTGCTGTAGTTCCTGTTTCGTTTAAAGCATCAACCAAAGTTTGAAGCTCAATACCTGGATCAAATACGAAAGCTCTTGCAGGAGATTCATCAATCTCAATTTCTGAGTCTGCAGCAGTTGTAGCATCTGTTCCAGAAACTGTTGCCGATGTTCCAACAACTGTCCCTGTGCCTTCCGACAAAACCTTTGTATCCTCTTTAATTTTTACTGATAAACTTCCATGTGCTACAGCAGCAGGAGAAATTCTGACATCTCCTCCTATTACTACAGTTCCAGTTCTTGAATTCACCACGACTTTAGCCTTTGGTCTTACAGGTTCAAAGTTTATATTTTCTAATAAACCGATAAATGAAACTTTTTGAGTCGGATCGTCTGGTGTTCTGACTCTTATTGAGGTAGCATCCAGTGCAACTGCTACTTCAGGACCGAAAGTCGAATTGATTGATTCTGCAACTTTGTTAGCTTGAGAAAAATCAGATTGATGTAAATTTAATACTATATTGCTTTTATCTAAAAAATTATTTTCAACCATTTTTTCAACGGTTGCGCCTCCAGGAATTCTTCCAACTGTAGGTGTTCCTTGAATAGAACTTGAGCCATCAGCCCCCTCAACTCCTAAGCCACCAACAACTAGATTGCCTTGAGCAATACCGTAAACATCCCCATCAGCACCTTTGAGTGCTGTCATCAAAAGTGTTCCTCCTTTCAATGACTTTGCTTTACCAATAGTAGAAACTGTAACATCAAGTGTTTGTCCTGGTTTAGAAAAGGGCGGTAAATTTGCAGTCACCATAACAGATGCAGAATTTGTTGCATCAATATCTGTAGTAGATGCAATTACTCCGAATTGTGAAATCATTGCAGAAATATTTTGTTTTGTTAAATTTACACTTCCATCACCTGTTTTAGCTAAACCAATTACCAATCCGTACCCAACTAGCTGATTTGATCTAATTCCAGCTAAAGAGACCAGATCTTTAATTCTATCTGCATATGCTTTTTGAAAGCATAAGATGAACATAATTACATAGATAAAAAATTTTTTCATAACACAAAATTTAAAAAGGTTTAACATAAGAAAACGCCTTAGCAAGCCACCCTTTTGTTGCAACATTAGTTACATCTCCAGAACCAACTACGGAGATCTCAGCATCTGCAACCTTAAGAGAAGATACTGTATTAGTGGCATCAATATCTTCAGGTCTAATTGTACCAGAAACTCTTATATATTCAGTTCCGTTTTTATATTGTAATTTTTTAGAACCCTTTATTTCGAGGTTTCCGTTTGGAAATTTTCTTACAACTGTTACTGATATAGTAGCCGTCATATCGAGTGTCTGTGCAGTAGCAGCTGTGCTAGACATATTTTCAGCTGAATTAGCAGTAGATAAAGCAGCCTCGTCAACCCCGTCTTTGAAGAAGAGTTTTCCAATTAAGGACGAAGGTCCAAAAATTGCGGCTGGTAAATCAAAAGTATAATCCTGAGATCTATTAAGTGTTGCTGTTCCACCATTATTTGCTGTTAAATTTTCTGCAAGAGAAATAGTAATTATATCTCCAACCCGAGTAGCCCTGCGATCTGATGCAAACAAACCACCATCACCCTCATAAATTGTACCCTCAAGTGATTTTTTTTCTTCTATATTAGTGTAGTCAGGTTGCAAACTTTTAAAGTCTTGATTTATTCTATCTTCCATATGACCTGCACAACTCGATAGAATAATAATAAACAACAAAAATGTATAATTAAAATTTTTCATGATAATTATAGATTATTACTTACAAATCTTAACATTTCATCGACTGAAGTAATCGCCTTTGAGTTAACTTCATAAGCTCTTTGTGTTTCAATCATATCAACTAATTCTTGGATTACATTAACATTTGAGCTTTCTAAGGCTCCCTGAATAAGTTTTCCAAATCCAGCTGCAAATGGATTTTCTAACACAGGAGGACCGCTCGCAGTGGTTTCAATATAAAAGTTTTCACCGATTGGTTGAAGACCAGTTCTATTTTGAAAATCAGCTAATTGAAGCTGTCCTACCTCCTGGGCATCTACCTGCTCAGGTATCTGTACTGAAACTATTCCATCGGACGAAACGTTTATTTTTGTAGCTTCTGCAGGGATAACAATTTCAGGTTGTATTATAAAACCACTACTTGTTGTTAACACACCCTCATTATTTCGAGCAAAAGCACCATTTCTTGTATATACAATCTGGCCATCTGGGAGTAAAACTTGAAAGAAGCCTCCACCATCAATAGCTAAATCAAGAGAATTATCTGTGGATACAATACTTCCTTGTGAGTGTAGTTTGTTTGAACTGACTATATTTACACCCGTTCCAACTGAAAAGCCAGATGTTAATTCAGTATCAACTGAGGTTTGTGCTCCACTATTCCTAATAACTTGATATAATAAAGATTCAAAATTTGCTCTATCTCTTTTAAATCCATTAGTATTAACATTGGCTAAGTTATTAGAAATTATCTGCATTCTTACTTGTTGCGCATTTAGACCTGTTTTTGCAACGTGCATTGCGTTAGTTGACATATATTTGACCTTTTCAATTAAAGTTTCTACCCACAAATCTGCAAACAATATGCCATAAGTTAAAAGTAAATAAAAAATTCGGTATTTAGGCTCTACCTATTTTTGTTTTCTTTGCATTATTGAAATCAACAATACCAGAATCAATCATACGTTTAGAAAAATCAGATAATTTTTTATTATCAAATTTGCTTATTCCAATTCTAATTGCACTTACAACTGATATTGCTTGAAAAACATCGCCTTCACTTAGTCCCTTATTATCTTTAATTGACTGATCTATTATATTTAAAAGTTTTTCAACCAATAAGCCGATATTTTTAATATCGACAGTATTTTCATTTAATTTAAATTCTATCTCCAAATTTTCGTTATTGAACAAAACAGAAAAGTCTAATTTTTTTTTCATCATACGTATTAGTTAAATTATAGTATATAAATAAGATTTAATTTTGAATTTAAAATAATTTACTTTTGAATGAGTCTTTCTTTTATTATATTCCTATCTTTTTTTTTATTTTTTGGGTTTTTCGAACCTGAAATATTAAGTTCTATGAAAGATTCTATTCCTTTTTTACTAGGATTAGTAATGTTTGGAATGGGTTGTACAATTGAAACGAAAGATTTAAAAAATGTATTTAAAAATCCAAAGTGGGTCATTACAGGTCTGACTTTACAATATACAGTAATGCCTGTAACTGCATTTTTTTTAACTAAAATTTTTCAACTAAGCGAGGAAATTACTCTTGGGTTTATAATTCTTGGGAGCTGTCCAGGGGGTACGGCCTCCAATTTAATTGCTTATTTATCTAAGGCAAATATCTCATTGTCAGTTGGACTAACAATTTGTTCTACTTTTCTCGCAGCTATATTAACACCATTTTGGATTTTTTTTTTAACAAAAAAACAAATCGATATCAATTTTTTATCTTTAGTTAAAACTACATTCTGGATTACTATATTTCCGTTAATTGATGGACTAATCGTAAGAAATTTATTTAAAAAAAAAACTAAAAAATTTATTAAATATTTACCAAAATTCTCAGAGTTATGTATCGCAATAATTATTGGCATCATTTTTTCATTAACACAAGACTTGATTAGTCAGATTAACATTAGATTTTTATTGACAATAATATTGCATAATCTTTTAGGTTTTCTTGTTGGCTACCAGATTTCAAAATTTCTTAGATTTCCTAAAAACGTACAAAAAACTATATCTATTGAAGTAGGGATGCAAAACTCTGGTCTAGGATTGGGACTAGCCATGACTTATTTTAGTAAACTATCTTTACTGCCATCTGCAGTATTTAGTTTATGGCATAATATCTCAGGATTAATTATGGTCCATATTTGGTCAAAAAAAAATAAATTTACTTAACTTGAATAATTTTTTATAAATTAATAACTGAATTTAAATTTAAAGGGAGAAAATAAATTGGAAATAAGTGCAAAAAATCAAATAAAAGGAAAAGTAAAATCTGTAATTCATGGAACAAGTTACTCACAAGTAGCGATTGAACAAACAGACGCAGACGGTATAGAAACAGGAAGTTTTATCCATGCGGCTATACCTGTTGATATAGCAAAAAAAATGAAATTAATTAAAAATACGAAAGTTATGGCAATTTTTCCGGCTGCAACAGTTATAATTGCAAAAGAATAAACAAAACTAAATGATCCTGCATATTTAAGTATTCATTCATAATGAATAGTTTTACTGAAACTTTTTACAACTCAGCATATTTAATTTTTTCAGCAGATGAAGATCTCTTAGAAATAATTATACTATCTTTGCAAATTTCCCTATCCTCACTAATAATTTCAGTTATAATTGGTCTTCCAATTGGTGCTACTTTGGCTGTTAAGAAATTTATTGGTAGAGATTTTTTTATAATGCTCATCAATTCATTTATGGGCTTACCTCCTGTACTAGTTGGGTTGATATTATACATTTTATTTTCAAACTCAGGTCCTTTTGGAATTTTTCAAATACTATATACCCCAGAAATAATGATTTTGGCGCAGGTTTTACTAATTTTACCAATAATCATTTCACTTAGTAGAGAAACACTAAGCAGAGTATTAAATGAGTACGAAGAGCTCTTCTTTTCTCTGAATGCTTCTAATGAACAAATTATAAAGACAATTTTATGGGATTCAAGATTTCAACTGATTACATGTGTATTAGCAGGGTTGGGAAGAGCAATGTCCGAAGTAGGAGCAATTATAATTGTAGGAGGGAATATTTTGCATCTTACCAGAGTTATGACCACCACAATTGCCCTTGAAACTTCAAAAGGTAACCTAGAGTTTGCACTTGCTTTGGGAATTATTCTAATGATAATTTCTCTAATAATAAATATTCTAGTTTTTTATATAAACAATTATTCTAAAAGATTTTCCTATGACTAAAAATAAAAAACATGATCTCGAAAATAACTTGATAATTAAGATTAAAAATATTGATTTAAAATTAAAAAATAAATTTTTTTTTAAAGATCTTTCCTTAAACATTCAAAATAATGGAATCACTTTTTTATTAGGTCCAAATGGTTCAGGAAAATCCTTATGTCTTAAATTAATAGCAGGTTTAGTAAAACCAGATAGAGGAAAGATTGAATTTTACTCAAAGAAAACAATAAAGATTGGTTACGTCTCCCAGAAAACTGTTTTTTTAAGAAGAAATGTGTTTGATAATTTAAAATTCACACTTAGAATTATGAATTATCCAAAAAACAAAATCAGTGCTACAATAAAAAAAATTCTTTCCATTGCTAATTTCGAAAAATATTCAAATGTTTCAGCGAGAAATCTATCTATTGGTCAACAACAATTACTTTCTGTACTTAGAGCTCTGATTATCAAACCAAATATATTATTATTAGATGAACCTTGTAGCAATCTTGATCCCCAAACAACAAAAAAAATTGAGGATATTTTATTAAGCATAAAGAAAACAGAAATAAAAATAATAATAGTAACTCATGATTTATTGCAGGTAAAAAGATTAGCTGATGATGTTTTCTTTATTAATAACGGAGTTATATTAGAAAATTCAAGAAAAAATATCTTTTTTAATAATCCAAAAAGTAAATCTGTAATGAATTATATTAATGGCAATCTTTTAAATTAAATAAATTTTTAATGAGACATTTTTTTTTTTTAATAATTTTATCTTTTACTTTTTCATTTCAAAATGAGAGAGGTATCATCATACAATCAACCACTTCGATAAGAGATTCAGGGTTTTATGATTACATTTTAAATGAATATAAAAAAATTTCCCAAACAAAAGTTAATGTCGTAGCCGTAGGAACTGGACAGGCAATTAGAAATGCAGAAAACTGTGATGGTGATTTACTCTTCGTTCATCACAAGCCGTCTGAATTAGAATTTGTTAATAATAAGCATGGTTTGTACAGAAAAGAAGTAATGTACAATGATTTTATATTAGTAGGACCAAAAAGTGATCCTGCAAGAATTAGAGAACTAGGAGATATTAGAAAAGCTTTTAAAAAGATTTTCGACACCAAGTCGAAATTTATTTCAAGAGGTGACGATAGTGGAACTCATAAAAAAGAAAAATTGATCTGGAACTCGATTAATCAGAACATGAATTCGAAGATATATGATTGGTATCTAGAAACGGGTTCAGGAATGGGTTCATCTCTTAATATTGCTGTTAATTTGTTAGGATATGTTTTGACTGATAGAGCGACATGGATTTCTTACAAAAATAAAAATAACCATGAAATTCTGGTTGAGGATGAATCTAATTTATTAAATTTTTATGGCATCATTCCTGTTAATCCCAAAAAATGTCCAAATATAAATTTAATTGAATCAGAAAAATTTATTTCTTGGATTTTGTCAGAAGGAGGTCAAAATTTAATAAATTCTTTTAGGATAAATAATAAAAAATTATTTTTTGCTTTAAAAGAGTTTAACTAGCTCAAAATGATTCCATAGGTTATTCGAGTAAGAAAATAAATTATGTTTAGAGCAATAATAAACATAATAAAAATCCTAAAATTTTGATTTAACTCGGGTCCTATCCAACTTATAAATTTTTCTGATTTTCCAATTTTAAAACATAACTCTAAAATAAGTAGCAAAAAAAAAATTAAATTTGAAAGTTGCAGTCCTAATTCTTTTTTTAAAAACATTAAAAACGATGAAACTAAAAAAAAAAGAGTAAAAAATCCGAGATATAGTAAAAATTGAAAGGAAATTTTTCTAAGGATAATTTCGAAAATTCGTTTTTCAAATAATACTATGTTAAATATCTTACAAATTTGAATGGAGGAGGCTAAAACTAAAATTTGTAATAATGAGCACAAGAAAGTTTTATAAAATAAATCATTTTCTAATATCATCTTTTTTCTTTGGTTTTTTTTGAGAAAGCTGAAAGATGAATGCTATAAAAAGAACAGAAAATACGTAGAATATTACAAAAGCAAGTGGATTATCTATCATAGATTGATGAATGTGTTCTTGATCACATACGATTTCTTGTTTGATACTTAGATTTTCTTTATTACAAAAATCAAGTTTCTTGATTTCTTCTTTTGCCTCAACAAAACCTGTAGTAAGTATTAATGACAATGATAAAAGAGGTAAATTAAATTTCAACTTCAATCTTACCCTCTATTACTTCAGTTAAATCTAATTTCTCAATACTAAGATTAACTTTTACTTTAATATTCTCTGATTGTTTGAATTTTCCAGAACTTACGGCTTCTCTTATTGAAGTTTCGATTATTCTTTGGGAATTAACGCCAACATTTTTTTAAGAATTTTCTTGTTGAAATATTTAATTTTTCTTCGTTCATATAAACCTCATAAAAATATATTATTTTATATTATTAAGCTACATTATTTTTTATTAAAAGCAAACTAAGTGATTTATATGAATAGGTAACTTTATTCCAAATTTTTCTTTAATATCATGTTGATGAATATGATGGGAATGAACTAAAACAGGTATTTTCAAATTATTTTTTGTTTTGAGAGTATAAATAAAATCAGTTCCTCTAAATTTTTTTTCGACTACTATTAGCTTTAGATTACTCGAGTCGTCATGCTCTAAATCATCAGGTTGAATTAAAAGTTTAACTTGAGTACCTTTTTTGAAGTCTTTTACGAAATTACCTGTTATTTTCCCAAGTTCTTTTTGAAATAATTCATTTTTACCCACGACTGTTGCTGGTATTAAAGCACCTTTTTTAAAAAAATTTACAATTTCCATAGAGTTTGGATAGTGATAAAGATTATAGGGCGTATCGAATTGTTCTAATTTTCCATTTATTACTACTCCACATTTATCACCAAGATAAAATGCTTCGTTTGGATCATGAGTTACTACTATTGTAGAGATTTTTGTTTTAGAAACAATTTTTTTGATTTTTTCTTGAAGTTTAAGTCTTAAAATTTGATCAATATTTGAGAATGGCTCATCTAGCAATAACAATTCTGGACTCGATATCAATGCTCTGGCAATAGAAACTCTTTGACTTTCTCCTGTGCTAATTTCATGTGGATATTTATATTTTATTTCCTCAAGATCAAATATATCTAGTAGGTATTTTGCACTAAGTATTTTTTTTTTTAAATACTTTCTCTCCAGTCCTAAGTTAATATTTTCAATAACATTTTTATGAGGAAATAAAGAATTTTCCTGAAATGATAGAGCAATATTTCTTTTTTCAGGTTCTAAAAATTGCTGCTTTGAAGAAATAACTTTTCCATTAAGAATTATTTCACCGCTATTGAGTTTATTCAGCCCAGCTATGGTTCTCAAGATTGTAGTTTTTCCGACTCCAGATGGACCCAACAAGCAAATAATAGATCCCTTTTTCTGAATTTTAAACGATACATTTTTTATCGTTTTTTGTTTATTTGCTAAAAATGTTGCATTCTTTATTTCAAAATGATTTTTCATTTTTTAACTCTTCCATCTTGTAGAATAAATTTAGACGATATAAAAATAAATATAGATGACCAAATAATTAAACATAAAGAGGGAAAAGCAGCTGCTTCAATTAGATCTTGTTGAGCATATCCAAATGCTTTTGTTGAGAATGTTTCAAAATTAAATGGCCGTAATATTAAAGTAATTGGCAACTCTTTTATTATTTCAGTAGACAATAGAATAATTACAAAAAGGCAACTTTTTTTTAAAAAGGGAAAATGAATGTTAGAAAATATTTTTAACTTTGAGTAGCCAAGTATAAAAGCAGTCTCATCAACAGATTTGTTGATTTTTACATAATATGATCTTACGGCATTAAATGATAATGCATAAAACCTTATCATATAAGCTAAAACTAATCCAAAAATCGTCCCTATAAAAAGCTCTTTAATATTGAAATTAGTAATGTAACTGATGAAGCTAAAAAAATTCATAAGAGCAAGCGATAAAATTACACCTGGAATTGCATAACCTGAGACTGAAATAATATTTATGGCATTTAAAAGTTTTGTATTTATTATTCTATTGGTAAAATTATTAAAAAGTGAAACGAAAATTAAAAATATGCAGGAAAAAAAAACTAAAATAAAAGTATTTATATTTAATTTTAAAAATTCGTTGAATGAAAAAAAATTTGGGAATTTTAAAAACCAAAAAAGCATAAGTGATATTGGAAAAATAAAACTAAAAAAAAATAATGAATTACAAAAAATAGAAGCTAAAATAGCATTTATTCCTAATAGTTTTACTGGTTTTTTTTGTTTAAAGGAGTCTTTGTTATTTTCATGATATTTTGCTTTATTTCTCGAAAAATACTCAATAGTAAAGAACAGAAAAATAAACATTATTAATACAAAAGATATTTGATTTGCTGTTGAAATATCATCAAAGCCAATCCAAGAATTATAAATAGCAGTTGTTAATGTTGAAACTCCAAAAAAAGATACTGTTCCAAAATCCGATAATGTCTCCATTGCAACTAATGAGAGACCAACTATAATTGCAGGTCTAGAAGATGGAATAATTAAGTGTCTAAAAATATTTATTTTTGAAAAACCAAGTGTTTTTGAAACATCTAATAAGTTTTGAGATTGAAAAAAGAAAGCGGACTTTACTAATACGTAAACGTAGGCGAATAAAGTAAATGAAAGTGAAATAATTGAACCTAATAAACCATCAAATTCAGGAATTATTTTATTGTAGTTACCTTCACCAAACAAATTTACAAATATTGAATATGCGACTCCATAATTTTCAAAGAAAGAATTTAATGAGAAGGCATATATATAGGAGGGAATTGCAAATGATAAAATTAATCCCCATTGTAAAAATTTAGAACCAGGGAAGCAAAAAAATGTTAATAAATAAGCAGATGTAAACCCAAAAATAAATGTAAATAACATCACACCAATAAGCATAAAAAATGAATTCAAAGTATACTTTAGGAGGAACGTATCCTTAAGAATGGTTAGGTACTCTGTGGTACCCTGAAAAAAACTGAAAAATACTGTTAATAAAGGAATAATAATAATAATTGAAAAAAAAAAACTAATTAGATAAAAAAAATTACTAAAGTTTTGTAATTGTTGTGAATCTTTCACTTAATCCCAGCCAGATTCTGTCATAATTTTAAGAGATTCGGCTTGATGTTCTCCATATGAAGAAATGTGTGTATTTAAATCTTGTTTAAATGAACTACTCATTTCTTCTATTAGTGGATGAGGTTTAACATCGTCAATTATGGGATATTCATAAGTATGATTTACTATATGCTGTTGTGCATTTTTTGTTAACAAAAACTCAATAAACTGAATTGCATTGTCAACATTAGGTGAATATTTTAAAACTCCAACACCGCTAATATTCATATGTGTTCCCCTATCATTTTGATTTGGAAACAAAGGTTTTACTTTTAAAGCAGCATTTTGCTGCTCTTTACCCTTTCTTCCAGATAACATTAATGCATAGTAATATGTATTTGCTATTGCTATTTTTCCTTCACCTGAAGCAACAGCAAGTATTTGAGCTCTATCGTTTCCTTTTGGATTTCTTGCAAAATTTTTTACTAAATTTTTTGTCCATTCTTTGGTTTTTTCTAATCCGTTATTTGCAATTAAAGCTGCTACAAGTGACTGATTATAAACATTGTTAGATTTTCTTATTAAGACTTTTTTAAACCATTTTTCTTCTGCAAGACCTTCATAAGATAAGTTTTTTAACTCTTCAAATGAATAATCACTAGGATTAAAATAAATTATCCTTGCTCGTTTGGTGATTCCAAACCAAGAATCTGTTCTAAAGTTTTGAGGAATTTTTCTTTCAATTGTCTTAGACTCAATTTTTTGTAAGAAGCCTTTTTTTTCAATGCTACTCAGTCTTCCAGCATCAGCCACAAAATAAATATCAGCTTTTGATTTTTCTCCTTCTTGAATAATTCTATTTTCCAAAGCTTTTGCTGTGCCTGTGATATAATTTACTTTTATGCCAGAACTATTAGTAAACATGTCGTAAAGTCTTTTATCAGACTCGTAATGCCTTGCTGTATAAATGTTAACCTCAGCTGAATAGGTGTGATCAAATGTAATAAATATTAAAAAAAAAAAAAGAATTTTCATGTTTTACAAAAAGTAATAATAATTAAATGCATTTAATATAGTATCTTAAATTCTAAAAATAAAGACTAATAATAATTAATTGCAATAAATTTCTACAATCTAAACGCTTTTTAAAGATATAATTAAAGGAAGTTATTAACTTCCTTTAATTATTTTAAATTGTTATTTAATTTGAATTTTTTTTGGTTTTTTGTGCTCTGGAATTATTCTTTCAAGCTTTATAGTGAGCATACCCTCACTAAAATCTGCACTTTTGACTTGAATTTCATCAGAAAGTGTAAATTTTCTTGTAAAGTTTTTTGTGGCAATTCCTTTATGAACTATTTCTGACTCTTTCAAAAAGGGTTCATTTTTCTTAGAACTTATTGAAAGTTCACCTTCAATTATTTCAATTTCAATATCTTTTTTATTGTAACCAGCTAAAGCCATTTCGATTTGATAATTGTATTCACCTATCTTAATTATGTTGTAAGGTGGGAAACCAACTGAATTTGTTTCAAGTCCATACAATTTGTCAAAAAGTTCTTCAAACCCCACTGTGAAAGGGGTTATCCTGTTTGTGTCTATAGTATTTAAGTTTTGCATTTTTATCTCCTTTAAAAGCAAGATTAATATTTGTTATCCCTTATTATAGGCAATAACAATAATAATATAATGACATATTGACACAATGTCAATATGTCATTAATAGTTATAACCTAAGTCATTGATTTTTATACCCATTTTCTTTTTGTACACTCTATAATTTGAAATTACTTTTTTTACATAATTTCTAGTCTCGGAAATTGGAATAGATTCAATCCAATCAACATAATCTATCTGATTTTTTCTTGGATCTCCATATCTCTTTAACCAAATTTTGACCCTTCCTGGACCTGCGTTGTATCCTGCTAAGGCTAATGGAATTGAACCTCCAAATCTTTTAATTAATCCCTTAATATAAATTGTTCCTAAAAGGATGTTATATTGAGGATTGGTCATTAAAGCTTTTCTGTAATATTTTTCATTTATAGATTGTGCTACTCTTTTTGCAGTATAAGGCATTAATTGCATGAGACCCCTGGCTCCTGCTGAGCTATACGCATTTACCTTGAACGCACTTTCCTGTAATATTATTGAATGAATTAATGCTAAATCTTTTGTCTCTTTAAATTGTTCTGGAATCTTTTCTAAGATATAAGGGTATGAATATTCTATGGAGTAATGTTGAAATTTTTTTGTTAATTTCACAAGAAAATCTTTGTTTTCAAGATTGTTTGCTAAATTAAAAAAGTATCTTTTTTCATTTTCATTTTTTGATAATTCAATTCCTTTCTCAAGAAAATAATATGATCTTCTTTCTTCATTAGCTTCTTTTAGTATTTTTATTATTTTAATTAATTCATTACAACACTCAGGCTTAGTAATTTTATTATTTATTTCTTTAAAATTGAAATCATTTGTTTTGATTCCTGAAATTTGACCATAAAAAAAATTTTTATTTGAAGATTTTTTTAGCCATTCATATGTTTCTTGATTATTTTGTTTAAGAGCTCTAGCAATCCAAAAAGATGCTTTAGATTTACTCCTAGGGTGAGACACATTTTTATATAGATTTTTAAAATGTCCCTTTGCTTTTTCACTGTTCTTCAAAAATTTTAAAGAAACCCAACCAGCTAGCCACTCTGCTTCAGCTCCAGATATCGTATTAATAGGAATTTTATGATTGGATAATATTTTATATGCTGTACTATATTTTTTTTTATTGATAAGCCTTCTAATTATAATTCTTGAGTTAATCCACCAATTCCTATAATTTTTGATATTTTCAGGTGGATCAAACAAAAACTCAGTTGCGGTATCTAATTTATTTTTTCTTCTCCATCTCATCCTCTCATATATTAATCCAGCGTCTGTTTTTAAATATTTAGGAACTTTTGAAATAAGCTGTGATACGTTTGGTGCTCTTGTGCTCAAACCAATTCTTGCATTACCCAAACGCCGATAATCTCCTTTAATCCTATTTAAAGTTTTTTTTGCAGAAAAGGTCTTACCCTCCCACATGAGGCGATCAAATCTTTTCCAATTATCAGCAGCATTCCAGACATTGCTGTATTTTTTTATGAAGTATTTTTGTTGCTGAAATGTTAAATTTTTATTAATCCAAATGTCTCTAATGATTTTTGATTTTTCTTCGATAATCCCTAATTTTATTTGTGCCTCTAGTAAATCAATTGTACCCTTAATAGTAATCGGAGGGTTTTTTTCAAAATAATTTACTATATCTGCAGCATTAATTGCAGGACCAATCGATTCCTCAATTTTTCTTTTAATATTATCTTGTTTTGGTAATTCAGGATTCTCATACAAGAAATTTTTCAGGTATTTGAATTTTTTTTTACTTCCAGGTCTTGTTATATCAAGCCATTCAATATATTTAATTAAAGCTTTATTCTCATATTCATTAGCTAGGATTTTGGCCATAGACCAATTTTGTTTTTTTACCTCTAAAAATACATCAGAATATATTCGTTCTTTAAATAAAGGTTTTGCTAATGGTTTTGGAAAATTGTGTGCGTATATGTTATTTTTGAATAAAAATATTATTAAAAAAAAAAACTTGAAAGAATTTAAATTTAAACGCATAAGAGTTATATACTATTTTCAGATATTTTATTGTAAATAGTTAAATTTTTTAGTTTGTTAAGTTTAGGATGCAAGGTGTTTAAAGGTTCGATTCCAGCTATAATTACTCCCTTCAATAAAGACAAATCAATTGATTTTGTAAGCCTTGGTGAGCATATTGAATTTTTAATTATTGAAGGTTCTCATGGGCTAGTTTCTTGTGGAACAACTGGAGAATCTCCTACATTGACTCATCAAGAGCACAATAAAGTAACTGAATTTATAATAGATAAAACAAATAAAAGAGTACCTGTAATTGCAGGATGTGGTTCTAACTCAACTCAAGAGTCAATTGAGTTAGTTGAACATGCAAATGCTGCAAATGCAGATGGAGTTTTATTAGTTTCACCATATTATAATAAACCTTCTCAGGATGGATTGTATGAGCATTTTAAGATTATTGCAAAGTCAGTTCCGAACTTACCTGTTCTTCTATATAATATCCCTGGAAGATCGATTGTTAACATCAACCTAGACACAATGACAAAACTGTCAGAAATTGAAAATATAGTAGGGGTCAAAGATGCGACATCAGATCTAGGGCTACCAATTAAAACTAAAAAGATGTGTGGTGAAAAATTTATCCAACTTTCTGGTGAGGATGCAACCTTCTTATCTTTTTTAGTAAGTGGAGGGATAGGCTGCATTTCTGTTACTGCAAATGTGACTCCTAGATTGTGTTCTGATTTATTTAATTCTTGGGAAAAAGGAGATATGGTTGAAGCAACTAAAATTAATGATCTTTTGAATCCATTAAATGAAGTTTTATTTGTTGAGTCTAGTCCAATGCCAGTAAAATTTGCGCTCAGCCTACTTGGTAAATGTGAAAATCAATTAAGATTACCTCTTGTACCAATTCAAAGTAAAAATCAAGCAAAAATAATTAATGTTCTACAGAAACTAGAACTAACTGCTTAATTTTAGTTTGATGAATAAAAAGAATAAAAATCAAAATGCGGTTCAGAATAGAAAAGCAAAATATAATTATGAGATTGAGGAGGTGATCGAAGCCGGAATAATTTTAAACGGAGCTGAAATCAAATCTATAAGGAATGGCAGGATCTCCATAGATAATGGTTATGCTTCAGATAAAGATCATTCAATATGGTTGTATAATGTAAATATTAGTCTTAATAATTCATCAAATATAAAAGATTATGATCCAATCAGACCTAGAAAGTTATTGTTAAAAAAAAAGGAAATAAATTACTTGAAACAAAAATTGACTAATCAAGGTGCTACAATTGTTGCTCTAAATTTTCATTATAATTTAAAAGGATTTGCAAAAGTAGATTTAGGTATAGCTAAAGGAAGAAAGAAAACTGATAAAAGAGAATATAAAAAAGAACAAGATTGGAAAAGACAAAAGGCTAGTTTAATAAAAAAAAAGGGAACGTTAAATTGATTCTTATAGCAATAGGTTCAAACTTAAATTCTGAAAAATATGGAAGTCCTGAAAAAAATTGTATAAAGGCTATCCAAATACTCAAAGATTTCTTCGTCATTAATAAAATTTCAAATTTTTATAAAAGCGAACCAATACCATATTCGAAACAATCATGGTTTGTTAATTGTGCAATCGAAATATTAACAAAAACAAACCCAACGAAAATTCTTGAAATTTTACTTACCATAGAAAATTCTTTTGGAAGAATTAGAACGACAAAGAATGAACCAAGAGTTATAGATTTAGATATACTTGCTTACAATAACCAAATTCTTAGCTCAAAGAAATTAGTAATACCTCATCCAAGATTACATGAAAGAAATTTCGTTTTATTACCAATTTTGGATTTAAATCCTAATTGGATTCATCCGATATTAAAAAAAAGTGTTAAAGATCTAGTCGAAAAATCTAAGAATATTCAAAAGATAAAAAAAATAGATTTAAGAGTTGAATAAAAATTAAAAATTTTCTATAACAACTTATGGCTAGAGTAACAACAGAAGATTGTGTCGGTTTAATTCCAAATAGATTTCAACTTGTTATATATGCTTGTAGGCGAGCACGAGATATATCAGGAGGAAGTCAAATTAGTGTAGATAAGGAAAATGATAAAGATACGGTTATAGCACTGAGGGAAATTGCTGATAAAAAAATTAATATCCTCGAAATCAAAGAATCGATTGTTAAAGGTCTTCAAAAATACTCTCCTGTAGATGATTCAGATATTGATGCTTCTGAAGCTGTTCCCCTCAAGGATGACGCTTCAGATATTTCTTTTGATAATTTTGAAAAAGAAAGTGCCTCTGAAAAAAAGAGGAAAAAGATTTATGTTACTGAATCGGACATTCAGAAATTAATTGAAAATAATAGAAAAGATTTGAATGAAAAATCTGAAGATGAAATTATCGAAACTGAGCTTAATCCTGAAAAATCTGTTACTGAGGGAAACCCCACCTAATCTTAACTTTTTTTTGAAGAACGAATTTATTTAATTGAAAATATCTTTTTTTATTAATATATTTTCAAAGTGTTAAGGCAATTTGAACTTCTTGAAAAGGTTAAATCCTACGATCCTGATGTTGAGGAAAAGGCATTAAATAAAGCCTATGTTTTTGCTATGAAAGCGCACGGTTCTCAGCTAAGAGCTTCTGGTGACCTTTATTTCTCACATCCGCTTGAAGTAGCTGGAATTTTGGCGGACATGAAATTTGATTCTAGCACAATTATTACTGCTTTACTCCATGATGTGGTAGAAGATACCAATTATAAATTAAATGATATAAAAACTAATTTTGGGAATGAAATCTCATTGCTTGTAGACGGGGTAACTAAGCTCTCTAAACTCGAGGGAAAAACTGATAAGTTTAATCAAGCTGAAAATTTTAGGAAATTATTATTAGCAACTTCAGTTGATATCAGAGTTTTACTTGTGAAACTTGCAGATCGTTTGCACAATATGAGAACCATTCAATTTCTAAAGGATGAAAATAAAAAAAGAAGAATTGCCAATGAAACCTTAGAAATTTATGCGCCAATTGCAGAAAGAATGGGTATGCAAGAAATCCGAAGTGAGCTTGATGAACTATGTTTTAAAGTAATAGATCCGGATGCAAGACAGAGCATCATTAATAGATTAAATATGTTGAGAGAAAAAGATGAAAATATTTTAAATAAAACAATCAAGCAATTATACAATCTATTAATTAAAAGTAATATTGAATCCAAGGTATTCGGTCGTGAAAAAAAACCATTTTCGATATGGAGGAAGATGCAAATCAAGTCAGTTAATCTCTCGCAACTTTCTGACATTTTAGCTTTTAAAATAATAGTTAAAGATTTTCATACTTGCTACTCGTCTTTAGGTGTTCTTCATAACAAGTACACTTTCGTACCTGGAAGATTTAAGGATTATATCTCTACCCCTAAGCCCAACGGTTACCAATCCTTACACACCACTTTAATTGGACCTTTAAATAGGAGAATTGAAATTCAAATTAAAACTAAAGAAATGGATGAGCAAGCAGACTTCGGAGTAGCAGCCCACTGGACATATAAAGATAAGGTTAAAGTAAAAGAGGGAAAACAATATAGATGGATTAGACAAATACTAGATATTTTAGATCAATCGAGTGATTCAGAGGAATTTTTAGAACACACTAAAATGCAAATGTACAACGATCAAGTTTTTGTATTCACTCCAAAAGGAGACCTTATTTCTCTACCAAAAGGTGCAATGCCATTAGATTTTGCATTTTCTCTTCATACAGAAATTGGTTCTAGATGCGTAGGTGTAAAAATAAATAACTCTATAAAACCCCTAAATACATTACTTAAGAATGGAGATCAGGTTGAAGTGATTTGTACAACAAAAAATAACATTTCACCAACATGGTTAGGTCTCACAATAACTGGTAAAGCAAAAGCATGTATTAATAGATTTATTCATGTTTCAGAAGATAAAGAATTTATCAAATTAGGAAAAACTATTCTTGAATCCTACTTTAAAAATGAAAACACCAATTTTAGTGAAAAATATCTTTTACAAATTATTAAAAACTTCAATTTACAGTCAATTGATGATCTTTACAAAAAAATTGGATTGGGTAAATTAGATTGTGCTGAGGTTTTAATTGCTTTATTTCCAGAAAAAAAAATTATCAATCAGGATAAAAAAATTGTAGTTCTAAATAAAATTAGAAAAAAGAAAAATGCAAAAAACTCTCCTATTTTGATTAATGGTTTTACATCTGGAATGAGTATTCATTATTCAAAATGTTGCCATCCTATTCCCGGAGATGAACTTGTAGGTTATCTTATGTCAGGAAAAGGTTTAATGATTCATGTAATGGATTGTGAAAAAATTAAATCGACAAAGTCAGATAAAAAAAAACTTGTAAATATTTCATGGGGTGATCACGTGAATAAAAAACAAAATTTTACATCTAAAATAAAGGTCGTGATTAAAAATGAGGTGGGTTCACTGGGAGAGCTGACCTCAATTTTAGGAAGAAATAAAAGTAATATAAGAAATCTAAAAATTACAGAAAGAACGACTATGTTCTTTAAACTTTTTATTGAAATTGATGTTCTTAATTTGAGACATTTGAAGGCATTAATAGTATCTTTAAGGGCATCAAATCTAATTGAGAGTGTTGAAAGAATTTAGTTGGAAGTTATGGGAAAAAATCATAACAATTCTAACCGAATGAAAAAGAAATATAGCTTGTATAGATTATTTACTTTTTACAGGCATAAGATTAATAGGATCAAAGATGTTCCAGAGGCAATTTCAATAGGTCTAGCTTGGGGAGCAGCGGTATCATTTACTCCATTATTAGGTTTGCACATAGTAATTTGTTTCCTTGGTACTTTTGTTATGAGAGGTAATATTCTAGCAGCTGCAGCAGGAACTATAATTGGAAACCCTTGGACGTTTCCATTTATCTTTTATTTTGACTATAAAATTGGAGAGTTTTTTTATAATGATGAAATTGAAGAGTTTAATATACAAATTTCATTTCTTATGGAAAACTTTGAAGAACTATTTTTGCCAACATTAATTGGTAGTATTCCTGTTTCAATTATAGTATGGCTTATTACATATAAACTTAGTAAAGAATTATTTTATAAAAAAAAAAAATGGCAAAAGCAAAAATGAGACTTGGAGTAAATATTGATCACGTGGCAACCTTGAGAAATGCTAGAAATGGAAAATATCCAGATATACTAAAAACTGCTAGGTTACTAAAAAAGACTAATGTAGATAGTATTACTGTTCATTTAAGAGAAGATCGGAGACACATCAAAGACGAAGATTTATTTAATTTAAAAGAAAATAACTACCTACCACTGAATTTAGAAATGGCAGCCACTGAAGAGATGAAAGAAATATGTTTAAAAGTTTTACCATTTGCATGTTGTATTGTTCCAGAGAAAAGAGAGGAACTTACAACCGAGGGTGGTTTAGATGTTATTAAGAATTCGAAAAAATTAAGAAAGTTGGTTAGCACACTTATCAGCAAAGGAATAAGAGTTTCATTGTTTGTTGATCCTTGTCAACATCAAATTAGAGAATCTCAGAAAATAGGGACAAATGCTGTTGAGATACATACTGGACAATATGCAGATGCTTTTGAAGCTGATAAAAATTTTAAACATGAATTAAAAAAAATTAAAATTGCAGCAGAATTAGCTTTTAAACTTGGTTTAGAATGTCATGCAGGACACGGACTAAATTTTAAGAATGTTTTAAATATTACAAGAATTGAAGAGATTACTGAGTTAAATATTGGACATTTTATAATTTCACAATCAATTTTTGATGGTCTAGAAATGACAGTTAAGAAATTCAAAAATATTTTATCAAAATAGCATGATTATTGGACAAGGCATTGACTTAGTAAAGGTAAAAAGAATAAAAGAAATTTATGAAAAATTTGGAGCCAAATTTTTATACAGGATTTTTTCTACAAAAGAAATTGAGAGTTTTAAATCTTTTCAAAGTTCAAATAAATTATTATTCTTTCAAAAATTTGCTACCAGATTTGCAGCAAAGGAGGCTGCGGTAAAAGCAATAGGAACAGGTTTTTCGAAAGGTATTATCTTTAAAGATATTGAGATTTTGAAGAAAAAAAATGGACAGCCTAAATTGAAGTTGAGAAATAACGCTCTAAAGCAATTAAAAAAAAACTTTCAAATTAAATCAAAATTTACTTTAAATCTTTCTATGTCAAATGAAAAAAACTATGCTATAGCTATAGTAACAATCTCAATATACTAATGAAAAAAAAAAAAGATTCAGTTTATGATAATGTAAAAACACTTTTTTTAGCAATACTTGCTGCAATTTTAATTAGAAGTTTTTTACTAGAACCTTTCAGTATCCCATCCGGTTCGATGTATCCAAATTTAAAAGTTGGAGACTATCTTTTTGTATCAAAATCGTCTTATGGTTTTTCAAGGCATTCTTTCCCATTCAGTGTTCCTGTAATTCCAAAAAGAATTCTATACGAACAACCAAACAGAGGAGATATTGTTGTTTTCAAAACTCCTGAAGATAACAAAACTGATTACATTAAAAGGTTAATTGGCTTGCCAGGAGATAAGATCAGAATCGAAAATAATGAAATTTTTATAAATGATAAAAAGATAGCTAGAGAAAAATTAGGGAATGAAAAATATAAAAATCTAGAAGTAGAGAAATATAAAGAAACATTGCCAAACGGAAAATTTTATTATGTCTATGAGATTGTGGAAGAACTTCCATATTTTGATACTGATAATTTTAGTGAAATAGTAATTTCAGAAAACGAATTCTTTGTTATTGGTGACAATAGAGATAATTCACAAGACAGTAGATTTATTGGTAACATTCCTAAAGAAAATTTGGTTGGTAAAGCTCTCGTCGTGATGCTATCTTTTGATGGCGAAAAAGGAAGTTGGTGGAAATTTTGGACTTGGATTTCTGCTTTAAGAAAAGATAGATTCTTTTTTAGTTTGTTGCCTGATGAAAACTAGTAAAGATAGAGAAATAAATTTAAAATTTTTTTTTTCTAATATTAATTATAAATTTAAAAATTTTAAATTTTTGAATTTATCGTTAATTCATTCGAGTTATGATGAAAAAAATAAAATTCTTAACTATGAAAGATTAGAGTTTTTAGGTGATAGGGTCTTAGGTCTTGTTATTTCAGAACTCTTATTCGAAAAATTTCCTCTTGAAAAAGAGGGTGAGCTTTCAAAAAGATTCTCAAATTTAGTAAGTAAAAAAACTTTAGTTAAAATTTCATATGACATTAACTTGTCAGATTTTATTTTAACGTCAAAAAGCTATTCACAAAAGTATAAGATTACTGATTCTATGTTAGCAGATTCATTAGAAGCTTTAATAGGTGCAATTTTTCTGGACAGTAATTATAAAAAAGTAAAAGAGGTTGTAAAATCACTTTGGAAAGAAAAAATAAATACTCAAATTCAACCCCCTAATAACCCTAAATCGCAACTACAAGAATGGTGTTTAACAAACAAAAAAAATTTACCAAAATATTCACTAATTTATAAGAAAGGACCAGATCATCTTCCCCATTTTAAAGTGAAAGTTGAAATCAAAAATTTCTTTACTACTTATGGATCGGGTAGGACAAAAAGAGAGGCAGAACTTGTGGCTGCAGAAAAAATAGTTACAAAAATAAATGAAAAATCAATTTGAACATAAATGTGGCATGGTTAGTATTACTGGACTACCAAATGCCGGAAAATCGACACTGATTAACAGTATAATTAATGAAAAAGTCTCTATAGTTTCAAATAAGGCGCAGACAACTAGAAATGCTTTAAGAGGAATTTTTGTACAAGGTAAATATCAAATCATTTTCATAGATACACCAGGAATTCTAAAACCGAAATCATTTTTAAATAAAGAAATGACCAGATCTATTCATAATACCTCAGATGACTGTGATATAAATTTGTATATACATGACGTAAACAATGAAATCTTAAATCAAAAAAACCTTACTTTGAAAAATCTACTGAAAAGTCATAAAAGAAATTTTTTGATTCTAAATAAAATTGATACTATTTCAAAAGAGTCTCTATTGATTCTAAGTAAAAAATTGAATAATTTTTTTGATTTCAAAAAAACTTTCATGATTTCAGCGCTTAAAAAAAAGGGAATAAGTAAATTACTTTCTGTATTAAAAAAAGAAATTCCATTTGGAAGTTGGGTATATAATAATAATGAAAAAACTGATAAAAATTTAAACTTTATATTTTCTGAAATTACAAGAGAAAAAATTTTTCAATTGACCAATAAAGAAATTCCGTATGCAGTTAATATAAACACTAAAAAAATTAGAAAAAATAATCAATTAAAAATTTTTCAAGAAATTGTTATAAAAAAAGAGTCACAAAAGGCAATTTTAATTGGTAAAAAAGGTGAAAAAATCAAACAAATTGGAATTCGTGCTAGAATTGATATGGAAAAAAAAATTAAGGAACAAATTTATCTTAATTTAATGATTAAGGTAAAAAAATAAATTTAAATATGCAGATTGATGATCAAGGACTAGTTCTAAATTTGAAAAGTCATGGAGAAAATGGATTAATTGCAACAATATTTTCCAAAAATCATGGCTTGATAAAAGGATATCTGAAATCTTCGAAAAAAAAAAATAAACTTTTGTTATTCGATCTCATTTTATTTTCATGTAGATCAAGAGTAGAAAGTGCGCTTGGATTCATCTCATTTGAAAGAAAAAATAATTTATTTTTTAATAAAAATAATTACATATTCTCGATTATTATCTCTTCAATAAGTGAGTTGTGTCTAAAATTAATCCCATTCAACGAAAAGAACCTAGCCATCTACAATGATGTTCTTAATCTACTAAAATTATCAAATCCTCAGCATAGCGCAAAAGTCTATATCAAACACTATCTTTTATGGGAATTTTATTTGCTAGAGCACCTGGGTTTTGGTCTTGATTTAAGTCAATGTGCAGTAACAGGAGACAAACAAAACCTAAGGTATGTATCGCCTAAAACTGGTAGAGTAGTCTGTGAGAAAATTGGTAGACCTTGGAAAGAGAAAATATTAACACTCCCAAATTTTTTTAAAAATCACGATTCTCCGATTGAAATTCAAGATTTGATTGATGGATTTAATTTGACAAATTATTTTTTAAATAAAATAGCATTAAATCTTTTTAACAATAAAGCAGCTAATTTGATTTTCAGAAAAGAAATTTTTAGCAAACTAACTACTATGAAGAAGTTTTAAAATCCCATTTTCCGTTTACTAAAATTTGTAAATTATTGAAGTTAGATTTATAACTCATTTTTTTTGATTCTTTAATCCAATAACCTAGATATAAATACTCGAGATTTTTTTTTTTCATTTCATCAATTGTTTTCAAAATCATAAAAATACCAAGACCTTTTTTATACTCTTCAGGATCATAGAAACTATATACTGCAGAAAAACTTTGTTTTAAATTATCTAACAATATTGAACCAATATATTTTTTATTTTCATCAATAACATCATAAATAAAGTTTTTTACAGGTGATTTATAAAAAAAATCATTAAACTCAGTTTCATTCATTATTTTCATCTGTCCTTCTGGATGTCTTTGTATTAGATATTTCTTAAATAGTTCGTATCTATTTTCAATATTAGAATATTTAGATTTTAAAAATTTTAAATTTTTATTTTTATTCAAATTTCTTTTTTGACTTTTTTTTAACTTAAATCCATCAATCTTTATTCTTGAAGACACACAACTTTTGCATTCACTACATATCGGCAAATACATATGATTATAATTTCTTCTAAAACCATAATTCATTAATTCATAAAAAAAATCCTCTTGATTCTCATCTAGTTTAATAAATAATCTTTGTTCTTTTTTATTACAAATATATGAGCATTTTGCTGGTAAAGATTTGAAGAATCTTTGTTTATTAAAATCTAAATAATCCAATTCATTTCACAATAGCTAAAATTTGAATATCCGCGACGTTTGTATTTGTACCATTCATTATTACAAGAGAATTAATTTCTTTCAATACATGATTTGAATTATTGTTATTTAGTTCTTTTTCTAAATCAATACCTTTATTGATTATTAAATCGTAGGAATTTTGATCAACAATACCTCCTGCCGCATTTGTTGGACCGTCTCTACCGTCTGTGCCTGCTGATAAAAAAGTATATCTTAGGTCTGGTATAATTTTTCTTGCATAAAAACTAAAATAAAGCGAAAACTCTTGATTTCTCCCACCTGCTCCACTGCCATTGACTTTAACAGTTGTTTCACCGCCAGATAATATAATTACTGGAGCTTCAAAGTTAATTTTATTTATGTATTCAACTAGTTCCTTTGATTTTTCTTTAACATTACCCTCAAGATTTTTTTTCCAGATTATAACATTTACGTTTTTTTCTTTACAATTATTCATAATTTTATTGATACTAATTGAATTACTACCAATAATAGTATTTTTTGAATTTTTAAATATTTTATTGTTTTTTTTTGGAGTTTCCAGTGACTTATCTTTAGCACCTTTTTTTATATAATTCCTAGCATTTATTGGAAGTTTCTTCCATACTTTGTATGTTTTGAGAATTTTTTCAGCATCTAAGAATGTTGATGGATCTGGTACAGTCAAGCCGCTAGCTATAGAACTTAAATCGTCACCAACAACATCAGAAAGAATAAAAGAATGAACTTTTGAGGGATAACATATTTTAGTCAGATTTCCACCCTTTATTTTAGAGAGATGTTTTCTTACTATGTTTATTTCATTGATACTTGCACCCGATTCAATAAGGATTTTATTTACTAAAGTTTTTTCATTTAATGAAAGCGAGTTTACCGGGTAAGGAAGCAAAGATGACCCTCCACCTGAAATAAATATTAAAATTAGATCTTTTTCGTCAGTTTTTCTTAATGTTTCTTCTATAAATTTTGCAGCTTCGATCCCTACGTTATTTGGAAGGGGATGGCCAGAACTGAAGCAAGTAAAACCGTCTATTTTTTTATAGTTTTCTTGATTAACAACCACAACACCCTTGTTAAACTTTACATGTTTATTATCAAATAAATTTTTTATAGTCATTGCAGTTTCAACAGCAGCTTTCCCGATACAAATAGGAATAATATTATTGAAGTCTTTATAAATATAAACTTTAGATTCGTCTCTTACTTTAATTTCTTCTTTAGAAATTTCCAAAAAGTTAGTTATTATATTTTTGGGACGGACAACTGAAACTCCCAAGTTAAAAAGATCTAATATTAACTTTTTCGCATCAGTTTTTACCTCATTTAAACTAATGGTATTCATTTTAAAGCAAACTAAACAACTTTGTCTTGAGGGGTTTTATTACTAAAAAAAGATTTAATATTTTCGAAAACTCTAAGTCCCATTGCTTCTCTGGTCTCATTTGAGGCACTGCCCAAGTGTGGTAGCAGAAAAACATTTTGGAGTCTTTTTAAACTTTCAGGTACTGCAGGTTCTTTTTCATATACATCAAGTCCGGCACCTCTTATCTCATTCTTTTCAAGAGCATCAATTAAATCAGATTCATTTACAATGTCACCTCTAGCTGTATTAATAAGAAATGCATCTTCTTTCATTAATTTTAATGTTTCATTGTTTATTAATCCTCTCGTTTCATCGGTAGATGGACAATGTAATGAAACAAAATCGGAATTTTTTAAAACTTCTTCGATAGAATCGCATTTTTGTGCATTCAATTTTACAGTTACATCTTCGTTATCAAAGTATGGATCATAAAACAAAATGTCCATTTTAAATCCAAAATGCGACTTAGACGCCATTGATTGTGCAATTCTACCCATTCCAATTAGGCCAAGCTTCTTTCCTGTAACCTTAGTTCCCATCATATGTGTGGGACGCCATCCAGTCCAATGATTCTTTCTCACGTGAACTTCACCCTCTGATGCTCTTCTAGCAACACCTAACATTAAAAGCATTGCTATGTCTGCTGTACAGTCCGTTAAAACCTCTGGAGTATTAGTAACAACGAGATTATTGTTTTTTGCACACTCAATATCAATATTATTGAATCCTACGCCAAAATTTCCAATAATTTTCACTCTTCTATTAGCACACTCAATAATCTCTTTGTGAATCTTATCTGTGACTGTAGGAAGCAAAGCGTCATAACTTTGCATTGCATTGACTAGTTCATTATCATCTAACGGTTTATCGTCGACATTTAATTCCGCATCAAAAGTATCTACAATTTTTTGTTCTACAGCCTTAGGCCACTTCCTTGTCAGTAATACTTTTATATTTTTCATCATCAAGGTTCTTTCTCCAGTACTCAGTAGCAGCAGCTACACCACTTCCTGGTTTCACATTAATATTCGAATCAATCATTGCCATTTCAGCACCAGCAATAAAAGCTGCAGCTTGAAGTTCGTTAAGATCACCTAAATGACCAATTCTAAATACTTTGCCTGCGACTTTAGTTAGTCCAGCACCCAGAGATAAATGGTATTTGTTAAAAGCAGTAGATAGTACCTGCTTTGCGTCTTTGTCCTCAGGCACGACAACTGCTGTAACAGTATCTGAGTACCAATATTCATTTTGAGCGCATAACTTGAGTTCCCAACCTTCCAGGACTGCTCTCCTCACTCCTTCGGCAATTCTACGATGTCTTTTAAAAACATTCTCTAAACCCTCTTCAAATAACATATTACATGATTCTTGAAGCGCTCTAAGCATCGGAATTTGCGGGGTATATGGAAAATAACCATCTTTATTAGTCGCAATTTGATCTTCCCATGAGTAATAGCATCTTTTCAGTTGAGCAGTTTTATGAGCTTCAAGAGCTTTCTCGCTAACGCACATAATAGCCATACCTGAGGGTAACATGAAACCCTTTTGAGAGCCTGATATAGCACAATCTACTTTCCATTCATCCATTCTGAAATCTATAGATGCTATTGAACTAACTCCATCAACAAAAAGAAGTGCAGGATGATTTAGATCATCCATAACCTTTCTGACATCACCAACGTGAGATGTTACTCCAGTAGCTGTTTCATTTTGGGTAACACATACAACTTTAATTTTGTGCTCCTTGTCGGCCTTCAGTGCTCTTTCCACATCTTCAGGTGGGGTTCCTGTCCCCCATTCTCTGTCAACGACATCAACTTCTAATCCCAATCTTTTAAACATATCGGTCCAAAGATGACTAAATTGACCAAAGCGATAAATTAAAACTTTTTCATTAGGTGACATGGTATTAATAATTGCAGATTCCCATGCACCTGTACCTGACCCAGGAAAAAGAAAAATAGTACCATTGTCAGATTTAAAAACTTTTTTGACATCTTTATACAAAGGAATTGTTAAATTTGGAATTTCTGGATTTCTTTGGTCTTCTGATGAAATATGCATTGCATTTAAAATTCTCTCAGGAATATTGGTAGGTCCTGGAATTGCAATATGAAATCTACCCGGGTGTTTTCTTAACATAAAAATTCTCCTAAATTATAATTTTTTTTATTTTTTAATATTTTAACATTCAAAAAGCAATATTATAATTTATTTTTACTTTAGCCATGATGCAACTTCTTTTGCAAAATAAGAAAATATTATACTTGCTCCCGCTCTCTTTATACAATTTAGACTTTCTATAACTAATTCTTTGTAATCAAATAAATTTTCATCAGAGGCTAGTTTTATCATAGAATACTCACCACTAACCTGAAAAGCAGCAAGTGGCAGTTTGGAAAAATTTTTTATATCTCTGATAATATCAAGATAATACCCCGATGGTTTGATCATTATAATATCCGCACCTTCGTTAATATCTAATTCTGCCTCCTTGATAGCTTCTAACCTATTTGTATAACTTAACTGATAAGAGGACTTAGACGACGAACCAAGATTTATTTCACTGCCAAGAGCATTTCTAAATGGTCCGTAAAGATTTGAGCAGAATTTTGCAGCATAAGACAAAATTATTACTTCATTAAAATTATTTTTTTCAAGGGTTTGTCTAATTAATTTTATTCTTCCATCCATCATATCGCTAGGAGCAACAATTTGACAACCTGCTTTTGATAAATTTAAAGCCATTTGAGCTAAAATTTTAATGGTTTTATCATTGTCAATCTGATTATTTTGATTTGTTACTCCATCATGACCAGAAATTGTGTATGGATCGAGAGCAACATCGCAAATTATTCCTATACTCGGAAATTCTTTCCTTAAGGTACTTACAGTTTTACAAACTAAATTGTTTGGATTTAATGCTTCCTCTGCGTTTTTAGACTTTAATTTTTGATTAACTTTTGGGAAAATTGCCACGGCTTTAATTCCAAGTTTAGAAATCTCACTTATTTCCTCTATAATTTGAGATTCTGTAAATCTCTTAATACCGGGCATTTTTTCAATATTTGTATTATCATCATCACTATCGTCATCTATCAAAAAAAGAGGCTGCACTAAATCATTTACATTAAGTATATTTTCGGAAGAAATTTGTCTAATCCATTTAGATTTTCTAAGTCTTCTAGGTCTTAAAAGTTGGGGTTCAGTATTAATTGACATCTAAACTTTTGATAGCGACTGTTCCAGGTCACTTAATATATCATCAATATGTTCAACTCCCACAGAGAGTCTAACGTAACCAGGTGTGACTCCTGCAGAAAGTTTTTCTTCCTCAGAAAGTTGTGAATGAGTTGTTGATGAAGGGTGGATGGCAAGTGACCTTGAATCGCCGATATTAGCAACATGATAAAAAAGTTTTAAATTATCAATAAATGATTTTCCTGCTTTTTCTCCATCTTTAAGTTCAAAACCAAGTAAAGCTCCAAATCCATCTCTAAGATATTTTTTAGCTCTTGCTAAATATTCACCCTTCATAAGGGATGGATAGATAACTTTTGAAATTTTGGAATGGGATTCAAGGAATTTTGCTACTTTTTCTGCATTTACGCAATGTCTCTCCATACGTAAAGGCATCGTTTCCATTCCTTGAATAAAAGTGAAGGCATTAAATGGGCTCATTGCACACCCCATATCTCTCAACAAGGTGACTCTTGCTTTTAATATGTATGCAATTGGTCCTAATGGTTTAGCTGCTTGTGACCAAACAGCACCATGATAACTTGGATCAGGTTGATTTAACATAGGAAACCTTTCTCCAGCTGATTCCCAGTCAAACTTTCCGCTATCTATTATTAATCCTCCTATAGACAAACCGTGTCCTCCTATAAATTTCGTAGTTGAATAAATAACAATTGATGCCCCATGTTCAATTGGGTTGCAAATGATAGGAGCAGCAGTATTGTCCATAATTAAAGGAATATCATTATCTAAACCAATTTTTGCTACTTCCTCAATGGGAAAAACTTGAAGTTTGGGGTTAGGCAGTGTCTCTGCATAAATACATCTAGTTTTCTCGTCAATTGCATTTCTAAAATCTTCTGGATTAGCAGGATCTATAAATCGGCACTCTATCCCCATTTCTTTCATCGTGTTGGAAAATAAATTCCAGGTTCCTCCATACAAATCTGTTGAGCTTAAAAAGTTGTCTCCAGAGTGACATATGTTTTGAATCGATAATGCAGTCGCTGATTGACCAGAACTAACTGCAAGTCCAGCAACTCCTCCATCTATTTTAGACATTCTTTGTTCTAATACTGCAGTTGTGGGATTCATTATTCTTGTGTAAATATTACCTAGTTCTTGAAGACTAAAAAGTTTTGAAGCATGCTCTGTATTGTCAAATTGAAAAGACGTTGTTTGATATATTGGTACAGCTACTGAATTAGTATTGTCGTCTTTTCTATGGCCTTCGTGTAACACTATTGTTTCGGCTTTCATTAAGTAAATCCTTGTTAAAAATTAAAAAATTAGGATAATAATAAACTGTGAACAACTTTATTTCAAATAAATACAAAAGAAAATTATTAAATTTATCATTTCATAACAATGATGGAGAAAAATTGCAAAATGGAAAAATTAGAATTGATGATAAGTTTTTGTATAATTTTTGTAGTAATGACTATTTAGGTTTATCAAAAAGCAAAGAATTGATAGAAAATTCAATTGATTGGGCTAACAAATTTGGAACAGGATTATCGTCATCAAGAATGGTATCAGGAAATTTAGATTTGATTTCAGAAATCGAGAATAAAATTTCAGTTTTAAAGCTTAAAGAAACATCAGTAATAATGGGAAGTGGTTTCCAATGTAATCTTACAGTAATACCAGCAATTACAAATAATAGTCTAGGACAAAGACAAAAGATGATAATCCTAAGTGATAAACTAAATCATTCAAGTATCCATCACGGTTGTTTATTAACTCAACAAAAAACTTTAAGATATAAACATTTAGATTATTGTCATTTGGAAAGTCTTTTAAAAAAAAATATAAATTCAAAAAAAATAATTATATCTGAAACAATATTCAGCATGGATGGTGATATCGCAGACATTTCAACACTTAGATTTTTAGCAAAAAAATATAATTCTCTTTTATATTTTGATGAGGCTCATGCAACAGGAATTTTCGGTAAAAATGGATTTGGACTTACAACACTTAACAATTCTGAGGCTAATGAAAATGAGGTTGTAATTGGTACATTTAGTAAAGCTTTTGGGAGTTATGGCTCTTACATATCGTGTTCACAGCAAATGAAAGAAAGGATAATAAACTCCTGCTCTGGATTAATATATTCGACAGTTCTTCCTCCACCAGTTTTAGGAAGCATTCAGAAAGCCATTGAGCTAATTCCGAATATGAAATATACCAGGAAAACCCTTCTAAAAAATTCTGAATTTTTAAGAAGAAAACTCAAGGAAAATGGATTTAATATTTTTAAAAGCAAAAGTCATATAATACCTGTTGTTTTTTCCAAAACTTCAAAATGCACAAAATTAAGTGAAATGTTAAAAGAAAATGGATTTTATATTCATCCAGTAAAGCATCCAACTGTTCCAATTGGCCAGAGCAGGTTAAGAATATCTCTTACATCCTTTTTAAAAAAACAAACTATTATGGACTTTATAAAAAAACTTAGGTTATTAGAGGAAATTTATGAGAAAAATTAACTTCCACTTTGTTCATGGATGGGCTTTTGATCCTAGTTTTTGGGATAACCTTAGATTTGAATTAAAAAAAAGCTTTTTAGATAGCTATTTTTTTTCTTATAATTTAGGTTTTTTTGGAAGTGAAAAAATAGATGTTGACTTTAAGAAATCTTCTTTAAATATTTTCATTGTACATTCATTCGGTTTTAATTGGCTAATAAAAAAAAAAATTAAAGCAGATCTCATTTTTAATTTTTTTGGAAGTCCAATTTTTTCTGATAAAAAAAAAATTTCTTTTAACTGCCCCTTAGACATTATGATAAAAAGGTTTTATCAGAATCCTATCCCAGTAATTAAAGCTTTTTATAAAAAATGTGGTTTAGATTATAAATTTAGAACTAATTATAAGAATTTTGATTCAGCAAAACTGAGTAAAAGCCTGGCTGAATTAAAAAATGATAATTTAATCAAAATCTTAGAAAAAAAAAAATGTAAAATTTTCTCTTTTTTTTCTGATTCTGACAAAATCCTCTCTTTTAGAAATTTTGATAATTTATTTTTATCATTAGAACACAAGACTATCTTTCTTGAAAAAGAAGAACATGCTTACCCATTTTTAAAATCATTTGAGGCAAGTAAAATAATAAAAGAAATACTAATTAAAAATTTTATTTATGAAAAATAAAATTAAACAATCTTTTGAGAAAGGTGCTAATTTCTATGATGCGTTAAATGACATTCAAAATAAATCATTAAATGAATTAATTAAATTTATGGAAATAACTATTCCAAATCAGTTTCTTGTCAACAAAAGTATTCAAGTACTTGATCTAGGTTGTGGAACATCAGAGTTAACCAAAAAATTATCAAATAAGTATTCATTTTTGAACTGTGAGCTTTTAGATATTTCAACAAAAATGATCAATATTTCAAAACAAAAATTAAATAAATTTAATTTTAATTATCAAACACAGGATTTTGATACTTTTGAAAAATTTGGTTTTTTTGATCTAATATATTCCAATATGTCCCTTCATTGGTCTGCAAATTTTTCAAAACTTGTTAATAGAATTATTTTAGAAATGAAACCAAAGTCGTTTTTTTGTTTCTCTTTTCCTAATAGTAAAAGTTTTAAAAATTTCTTAAATGAATTATCAAAAAAAGATATCCAGTTAATTATGAATAATCTTCCGAGTAAAAATTGTTTTCAACAAATTTATGAATTACGTTGGGTTAAGATAAAAACAAAAGAGACCATTATTAAAAAAAAATTTTTAAGTCCTATAAGTTTTTTAAGAGAATTGAGATTAATGGGAGCCGGAACATCTTTAAATATCAAAAGAAATAATTTATTTAAAATTAGGAATATGCAAAAAAAACTTTTTGAGGTTGATTTCCATATTTCTTTTTTCATTATAAAAAAATTATGAATAAAATCCAAAAAAATTTTTTTGTAACAGCTACAGATACAAATGTTGGAAAAACTATAATCTCAGCTGCGCTCAAATATAAGTTCAATGCTCTATATTGGAAACCAATTCAATGTGGTAAAAATTCTGAAGGTTTGACCGATTCAGAAAAAATAAAAAAAATACTAAATTTAAAAGACAATGAAATTATCAAAGAAGTTTACTGTCTAAAGGAACCACTGTCACCTAACATTGCTTCAGAAAAAGAAAATATCAAAATTAATTTAAGTTCTTTTTCTATTAAAAAAAAATATAATTCAAAAAATCTTATTGTTGAAGGGGCAGGGGGTCTATTAGTCCCGATAAACAATAAGTATTTTGTTGTTGATTTAATCCGCAAAATTGGTTTTCCTATTGTACTTGTATCTTCGACTAAACTTGGAACTATTAACCATACACTCATGTCTTTAGAAATTATCAAGAAAAATAAATTAAAAATAATGGGGATTGTTTTCATAGGTAAAAAAAATATTGAAAGTATTGAAACAATTAAATTTTTTGCAGAAAAAATATTTAAAAAAAAAATAAAGATTTTGGGGGAGATTCCATTGTTTAAAAATATAGACAAATCAAAAATTTTAAAGATTTCTAAATTAATAAAATTATGAGTAAAAATATTTTAAAAAAAGATAAAAATTTTATATGGCACCCTTTTACCCAATTAAAAACAGCTCCAGATCCGATTTTAATAAAAGAAGCAAAAGATGACACATTAATTGATATTGATGGTAAAAAATATATTGACTTAATTTCTTCTTGGTGGGTGAACATTCATGGGCATGGAAAAAAAGAAATCAACGATGAAATTTATAAACAAGCAAATACAATTGATCAAATAATTTTTGCAGGGCTAACTCATGAACCTGCAGTTACTTTGGCTGAAAAATTGGTAAATATTCTGCCTAAAGGACTCAAGAGAGTATTTTATTCAGACAATGGTTCCACATCGGTTGAAATTGCACTAAAAGTTTCTTATCAATATTGGTTTAACAAAGGTAAGGAAAGAAGAAAATTTATCTCTTTTAAAGGGGGATACCATGGAGATACATTAGGGGCTATGTCCGTTGGTTACTCTACTGGATTTTATAAACCTTTTAAAAACCTGACCTTTAAGCCTGACTTTATTTCTTATCCTGATAACTGGAAAGGAAATAATATGATTGAAGTACAAGAAAAAAAAGCATTATCTGAAATAGATGAAATCCTAAAAAAAGAATCAGATGATATTGCTGCTGTAATTGTGGAGCCAATGGTTCAGGGAGCTGCGGGAATGAAGATTTGTAGACCTGAATTTTTAAATAAAATCGTTAAAAAATTTCAAGAAAAAAAAATCATCGTGATTTTTGATGAGGTTATGACTGGTTTTGGCAGAACAGGGAAAATGTTTGCTTCTGAACATTTAAAAGTGAATCCAGATATAATTTGTCTTGCTAAATCATTAACAGGTGGAATCTTACCCTTAGCAGCAACTGTATTCAAAGAGTATATCCACGATGCATTTGTTGATCTTAGTATAGATAAGAGTTTTTTACATGGACATTCTTTTTCAGCGAATTCTATTGCATGTTCTGCAGCTCTTGCTTCACTCCAAATTTTTGAGAGAGAGAAAACTTTTTTGAAAATTAAGAGGATTGAAGAAATACATAAAAATGGGTTAGAAAAGTTAACTAACAATGAATTAGTTTGTAGAACAAGATTTTTAGGAACTATTGCTGCATTTGACATTGTTGGATTTGATACGGGTTACGGGGCAAAAATAGGAGAAACATTAAAAAAAGTTTTTTTAGAGAAAGGATACATTATAAGACCTTTAGGAGAAACTTTGTATTTAATGCCTCCTTACTGCATTCAGGAACATAAACTTGAAAATGTATATAATATTATTAATAAAGAATTAAAAAAAATTTAGTATTAACCTTAAATTGACTACTTCAAAAATAATTAGTATTTTTTAATTTAAAATATGTTTGAAAACTTAGATAAAGTAATAGATCAATTTTTACAACCTGTTTCGGATAAGGTTACAAATTTTGTTTTCACATCAGTCAACATAAGTGGAAATGGCGTACCATTAGTAGTTGTTTGGTTAATATTAGCTTCTCTATTTTTTACTTTTTATTTTAAATTCATAAATATTCGTGCTTTTAAAACTGCTATCAATGTAGCACTAGGGAAGTATGATAAACCGGAACATCCAGGAGAAATTACTCATTTTCAGTCTTTTACAGCAGCGATGTCAGGCACAATTGGTCTAGGAAATATAGCAGGAGTTGCAGTGGCAATTTCAATAGGAGGTCCAGGTGCAATGTTTTGGATGATCATTATGGCTTTTTTTGGAATGACCTTGAAATTTGTGGAAGTAAGTTTAGGTCATAAATATAGAAAAATTTACAAAGATGGCACCGTATCAGGTGGGGCAATAAGATACTTATCAGATGGATTTAAGGAAATTGGATTTCCAAAGTTTGGAAAATTATTAGCTGTATTTTTTGCTGTATGTTGCATTGGTGGTTCGTTTGGAGGTGGGAATATGTTTCAAGCCAATCAGGCTTTTCAACAAATAGTAATAGCATCGGGTGGTGAACAAAGTTTTCTATTTGATAAAGGCTGGTTGGGAGGTTTAGTTTTTGCAATTATAATAGGTCTTATTATAATAGGAGGAATCAAGTCAATTGGAAAGGTTACTGAAAAGTTAGTACCGATAATGGGTATAATTTATGTTATTTCATGCTTAATAATAATATCAATGAACTATGATTTGATACCAAGTTCTATTTTGATAATTTTTAAAACCGCATTTCAAGTCGATTCCACAATCGGGGGCATGATTGGAGTTATGATAGCTGGATTCAAAAGAGCTGTTTTTTCGAATGAATCTGGAATAGGATCAGCTCCTATAGCATACGCTGCAGCAAAAAGTGACAACCATTTGAACACTGGTTTTATGTCTTTATTATCGCCTTTTGTTGATACTATTTTAGTTTGTTCTATGACAGCTATGGTTATTATTATAACTGGAACTTATCAAGATTCAAATGGAATTCAAGGAGTTGAACTTACATCTAAAGCATTTCAGTCAGCTTTTGACTGGTTTCCTGCTATTTTAGCAGTTGCTATCACATTATTTGCACTTTCTACACTGATAACTTGGTCATACTATGGTTTGAGGTGTTGGACATATCTTTTTGGTCAAAATAAAAAAACAATTATTTTCTATAAATTAATTTTTTTGGGATTTACAATCATTGGAACATCTATGAATTTGAGTAGCGTGATTAATTTTTCGGATGCTATGATCTTTGCTATGTCTGTACCAAATATTATTGGTTTATATTTTTTAGCACCCAAACTGATAAAAGATTTGGAAAATTATAAATTTCACAATGAGTAAAACTATAATTGTAAGCTCCGATCACGCAGGATTTATTTTGAAAAAGAAGATTTTAGAATTTAAATATGATAACGAGTTAAGTTTTATAGATTTAGGCCCATTTTCTGAAGATTCTGTTGATTACCCAGATTTTGCACACAACTTATCAAAAGATATTAACTGCGGTAAATATAGCTCAGGAATTTTAATTTGTGGTAGTGGAATAGGCATGTCAATTGTGGCAAATAGATATGAGAATGTCAGAGCAGCACTTTGTTTAAATCACGAAATGGCTAGGTTAAGTAGACAACATAATGATGCTAATGTATTAGTTTTAGGTTCAAGGTTGATTTCTGAGAAAGAAGCTATTAAATCAATATTAGCATTTATGTCAACAGAATTTGAAGGTGGTAGACATCAGACTAGACTTCAAAAGCTAAATGATGTAAAAAATTAATATTAACATGTATAAGGGAGATATTATGAGTGAACAAGCTTTTTTTGAAAGTAGCCTTACAAAAACTGATCCGTCAATTCTGGATGCCATTAAGAAAGAATTTCATAGACAGAACGATCAAATTGAATTAATTGCCTCAGAAAATATAGTGTCTAGAGCTGTTTTAGATGCACAAGGTACAATCTTAACCAATAAATATGCTGAAGGTTATCCAGGAAAAAGATATTATGGAGGTTGCGAGCATGTAGATGTGGTTGAAGAAATATGCATTGATAGAGTAAAAAAACTTTTCAATGCCAATTTCGCAAATGTTCAAGTACACTCAGGTTCACAGGCAAATCAAGCAGTCTTTCTTGCTTTGTTAAAGCCTGGAGACACAATTATGGGAATGTCCCTTGCTGCAGGTGGGCATCTAACTCATGGTGCGCCGCCTAATGAATCTGGTAAATGGTTCAATGCTATCCAGTATGGTGTTAAAAAAGAAGATGCTTTGATTGATTATGAAGAGGTTCAGTCACTTGCCAATGAACATAAACCAAAACTTATAATTGCAGGAGGCTCTGCTTATCCTAGAATAATTGACTTTCAAAAGTTCAGAAATATTGCAGACTCCGTTGGTGCATTACTATTAGTTGATATGGCCCATTTTGCTGGCCTTGTTGCGACAGGACTATATCCTAATCCCGTTGATTATGCTGATATAGTGACAACCACAACTCACAAGACTCTCAGAGGCCCTAGAGGAGGATTAGTAATAACAAATAACGAAGCTTTTGCAAAAAAAATAAATTCTGCAGTGTTTCCAGGCTTGCAGGGCGGTCCATTAATGCATGTAATTTGTGCTAAAGCGGTAGCTTTTGGAGAAGCTTTGAAACCCGAGTTTAAAACTTACATTCAAAATGTAATCAAGAATGCAAAAGTTTTGTCTGACGTCATGATTGAAAGAGGTTTAGATGTTGTTTCAGGTGGAACTGATACTCATTTAACTCTTGTTGATTTAAGACCTAAGAAGTTAACTGGAAAAGCTGCTGAACATTCACTAGAAAATGCAGGAATAACATGCAATAAGAACGGTGTTCCTTTTGATCCAGAGAGTCCATTCATTACATCAGGAATAAGATTAGGTTCACCAGCTGGGACTAGCAGAGGATTTTCTCAAAGTGAATTTGAGATCATTGGTAATTACATTGGAGATGTTTTAGATGGTCTTGTATTGAATCCGGAAGACAATTCTAAAGTTGAAAATGAAGTAAAAAGTAAGGTTAAAATTTTATGCGATAAATTTCCAATTTATTCATCTGTAATTTCATAGGTTTTAAATGCGTTGTCCATTCTGCGGTCATGATGAAACTCAAGTAAAGGATTCTAGGCCTGCAGATGACAACTCATCAATAAGACGACGACGACAATGTCCTGGTTGTGGCGCACGGTTTACGACATTTGAAAGAGTGCAACTTAGAGATCTGGTAATTTTAAAAAAAAATGGAAATAGAACAATTTTTGACAGAGAAAAATTAGTAAGATCAATTGATATTTCATGTAGAAAAAGACCTGTAGACCCAGGCAAAATAGAATTAATAGCAAATAGTATACAAAGAAGACTTGAAAGCTCTGGGGAACCTGAAATTCCTTCAAAAGTTGTTGGAGAATTAGTCATGGATGCTTTGAAAGAGCTTGATAGGGTAGCCTATTTAAGGTTTGCTTCAGTATATAAAGATTTCAAAGAAACTGATGATTTTAGAAAATTTATAGATAAAAATATCAATCTAAAGACTGATTAGGTACATGCATTTTGATGAAAAATACATGAAAGTTGCAATAGATCTTGCTAAAAAAGGTAGTCATAAAAGTTTTCCTAATCCTTCAGTTGGGTCAGTTTTGGTGGAGTGCAATCAAAACTATACGTCTGATAAAATAGTAGGTTTTGGTATGACGCAAAAAGGTGGAAGACCTCATGCTGAGTATGAAGCCATTAAAGATGTAAACTTTAACAAGAAAAAAATATATATATGTTACACTACTCTTGAACCATGCTTTCATAAAGGTAGAGACATTCCTTGCTCAGAACTAATTATAAAAAAAAAAATTAATGAAGTAGTTTTCTCAATTTCAGATCCTGATATGAGGACAACAAATAAGTCAAAAAATGCTTTTGAAAGAAATAAAATTAATGTTAGACACGGTATTTTGAAATCAGAGACTTTAAATTTTTATGATGGCTATTTTTTAAACAAACTTAAATCTAGACCTAAAGTTACTTTAAAGATAGCATCCTCAATGAATGGAAAAATATTTGATTCACAAAATCCAAAACTTTGGATAACAAATCGAATAGCAAGATTGTATTCTCATTATCAAAGATTAGAGCACGATGGAATTTTGATTGGAAGTAACACAGCAAAAATTGATAACCCTAGGCTTACCTGCAGGATTAGGGGTATGAGTGAGTATTCTCCGATAAGATTTATAATCAATAGAAAATTAAATTTATCTGTGAATTTAAAAATTTTTAAAACTAAGGACAAAAAAACATTTCTTATTTCTAATAGTAATAGCATGAATAAAAAAAAATCTACAAATTATAGAGATGTAAATCATATTTTCTTGAAAGAAAATCAAAATATTTTCAAAACATTATTAAAAGAATTAGTTAAATTGGGTATATCAAGATTGATCGTAGAGGGTGGTTCTATTCTCAATACATTATTTTTAAAACATAAAATTGTAGACGAAATTGTAATCCACAGAGGTAATTTTTTTATGGATGAAAAGTCTATGAATATTCTTAATCCTATAACTAGATACGAGAATTTGATTATGAAAAATTTTAATTTATTAAATGTTTTTTGTTTAGGAAATAATCATATTGAAACTTATGAAAGTAACAATTTAAAAAAATTTAAACTTGAAATATTGAGAAAATTTTAATGTTTACAGGAATAATCAAAAACTTTGGCTCAATTGAAAAGATTGACTCAAGCAAAAGTTGGAACATAAAAATTAAATCTGATTTTGTTACTGATATACATTTGGGCGATTCTATAAGTTGTTCTGGTGTATGTTTAACAGTATTTGATATTGATGAAAATTCCTTTTGGGTTAATGCTTCAGTCGAAACCTTAAACAAAACAAATTTAAAGTTTTTGAAAATTGGTGATTTGATAAACCTTGAAAAGTCTATGAAAGTAGGAGATGAAATTGGTGGTCATCTTGTTTATGGGCACGTAGACGGGTTGTCTGAGGTTAAAAAAATTATTAAAAGTAAAGACTCTCATGTCATAGACATTGAGATTGAGAGCGCCTTATTAAAGTTTTTAGCTTCAAAGTGTTCAATTACATTGGATGGAATATCGCTGACGGTTAATAGTATATCTAAAAATATTTTTTCTATTAATATAATCCCATATACGTGGGATAATACTTCGTTAAAAAATGTTAAGGTAGGGACACGATTGAATACCGAGATTGATATGCTTGCACGATATGTTTATAAGGCTGTTGAAAATTTAAAATGAAAAAATCATATTTTTCACCGATAGAAGAAATATTAGAGGATTTATCAAAAGGGAGAATGGTTGTCGTTGTTGATGACGAAAAAAGAGAAAATGAGGGAGATCTAATATTTGCTGCTGAATTTGTCTCACCTGAAAAAATAAACTTCATGGTAAAGTTTGCAAGAGGACTAGTCTGTCTTGCTCTTGACAAAAAAAAATCTGAAAAGTTAAAATTAAAATTTATGTCAGAAAGTAATAGAAGTAGACATAAAACTGCTTTTACCATTTCGATTGAGGCAAAAAAAGGTATTACTACAGGAATAAGTGCTAAAGATAGAGCAAAAACAATTCAAGTAGCCGTATCCAAAAACTCCAAGGCGAATGATTTAGTATCGCCTGGTCATATTTTTCCTCTTATTGCGAGAGAGGGAGGTGTTTTAGTCAGGGCAGGGCATACCGAGGCTGCAGTTGATTTATCTAGATTATCAGGCAGCAGTCCTCAGGGAGTTATTTGTGAAATTATGAATGATGACGGAACGATGGCTAGATTTGATGATTTGATAAAATTTTGTAAGAAACACAAATTGAAGATATCTTCAATTAAAGATCTAATTGAATACAGAGTAAGAAAAGAAAAACTTGTAAAATGTATTTACAAAGGAAAGTATAATACCGAATTTGCTGGTGTTTTTGATTTGTACATTTATTTAAATCTCATTGATAATACTGAGCATTTAGTCCTGATTAAGGGAAAATCATTTAAAAATGAAACAGTATTGGTTAGAATGCACACTTTTGACTTTTCAAAAGATTTTTTAGGAATTAAAGATTCAAAAAATAGTGAACTTGTTTTGTGCTTAAAAAGAATAAATAAAGAAGGAAAAGGTGTTATAGTAATTTTACGAAATCCAAAAAAAGAATTATTTGATTTAAAAAAAAAAAAAACAAGTGATAAGAAGATACTAAAAGAATATGGTATTGGAGCTCAAATTTTATTAGACATTGGTGTTAAAAATATTATTTTACTAAGCAATACAAATAAAAATATAATAGGTATTGATGGATTTGGCTTAACAATAAAAAAGAATGAAAAAATTAAATAAGAGTTATAATGAAAAATCTATCGATATTAGTAATCAATTCTAATTTTTATAAAAATATCTCAAAAAATCTACTCAAAGGAGTAGAAGAAGTGTTAGATGATAATGAAAGTAAATATAAAATTGTCAATGTTCCCGGTGCTCTTGAAATTCCAGTTGTGTTGAAAAAATATAAAAATGATTTTGATGGATTCATTATACTTGGGTGTGTTATCAGAGGTGAAACTAGTCATTATGAGCTAGTTACTAATATAACTGCTGCTGAAATTTATAGTATTTCAAATTATTTTCAGTTAGCTTTGGGTTTTGCTCTTATTACAGCTGAAAATTTGGAGCAGGCAATCACTAGAGCGGATCCAAAAAAAAAAAATTATGGGGGGAAAGCAACAATTACTTGCTTAGAAATGATTAAAGTCCTTAAAAAAAAATGAATAACAATCAACGTTCACTTTCGAGATATTTGGCAGTTCAGGCAATTTATCAAGTTAATGAGACAAATATCTCATGTGATGAAATTTTGAGTCAGTTTGATAAGAATTATTTAAAAAATATTTGTTTTGACTTCCAAAACTCTTTTGAGGGAAGTCTGCTGAAGGCCGATAAAAATTATTTTAAAAATATTATAGAAAATTATTTCTTAAATAAAAATAAAATCAATGAATTAATTACTAGGAATTTATCTCAAAACTGGAAGATAAATAGGTTACCGAAAGTATTACAATCAATAATTAAAGTGTCAATAGTTGAAATGATGATTTCTCCTAATTTATCATTAGCTATAATTGCAAGTGAATATGTAATACTTGCTGAGTCATTTTTTTCTAAGAATGAAAGTTCTTTTATCAATGCGTTTATAGAAAAAATTTATAAGATTATTAAAGATGAAAAATTTCATTAGTAAAGAGCAACAAATAATTAAAAACTTTTTCGAACCGATTTCTCAAAATAAAGATTCATTAAATCTTTCGAATGATGCAGCTTTTATAAAAAGTTTTAAAAAATCTCTAGTTATTTCAAGTGATATGATGATTCAAGATACACACTTTAACAAAAAAGATATTCCAGAATTACTTGCCAGAAAATTACTTAGGGTAAACTTATCGGATTTGGCAGCCATGGGTGCAAAACCGTATGGGTATATTTTAAATGTTGGCATTCCAAGTGTCAATCATAAGAGATGGCTAAAAAGTTTTTGTAAAGGTTTATTATTAGAACAAAAAAATTTTACTATTAAATTATTAGGTGGAGATTTATCAACTTCTGAAAAAATATTTTTATCAATAACGATTCTCGGAAGTTCAAATAATTATTTTCATAAGATATATCCAAAAAGTAATTCAAAAATTTTTGTATCTGGAACTATTGGAGATTCTTTTTTAGGATTTCAACTAAAAAATAATTCACATTTTAAGAAAATAAAAAAACAATTAGATGATAAATCATTGAATTATCTTTACAAAAGTCATGCTCTCCCTGAACCAAGAATAAGTTTAAGTAAAAAATTAAAATCTTATCGGGTTTTTTGCACCGATATTTCAGATGGACTAATATCTGAAATTAATAAGATGAGATCTAAGTTCAAACTTGGTTCCGAGATTTTTTTGAAAAATATTCCATTATCAAGTCCCGTAAAAAAAATACTTAAAATTTCTGACGGGGATATTAATATTTGGGAAGATATTCTTTGCGGTGGAGAAGATTACGAATTAATTTTTTCGGTTTGTCGAGATAGAGAAAAAAAGTTTTTAACAGATTTCGATTTAAAAAAAAATAAAATAACTGAAATAGGCTTTTTTGATAATACTAATAAACTAAAAATCTTTGATAAAAGTTTAAATTTGATTAAATTGAAAAAAAATGGATTTAGTCATTTTTAAATTTGATAATGAAAAGTATTTAATATATAAATGATAATTTACTGTTAGGGAAAATATGAGTTATGAGTTTTATTTAGTTTTACTGTGCGCTTTAATTTCTTTGATCTATGGTGCGTATACATGCAAAGTTATCCTTTCAGCACCTGATGGTAATGATAAAATGAAAGAAATAGCTAGAGCTATCCAAGAAGGAGCTCAAGCTTACTTAAACAGACAATATAGTACAATTGCAATAGTAGGTATAATAATAGCAGTGGCTTTATATTATGGCATTAGTAGTTATGTTTCTATTGGTTTTGTAATAGGAGCTTTTTTGTCTGGAGTTGCCGGTTATATTGGAATGTTTGTTTCTGTAAGAGCTAACGTTAGGACAACCGAGGCAGCAAAAAAAGGTATCCAGCCTGCATTGGATATTTCATTTAAATCTGGAGCAATTACAGGTTTCTTGGTAGTAAGTTTAGGTTTGCTTGGTTTAATTTCTTATTACGGATTTTTAGTTTCAAAATTTGGCTTAGATGGTGGAAGGTATATAATCGAACCATTGGTAGCCTTAAGTTTCGGTGCATCATTAATATCAATTTTTGCAAGATTAGGTGGAGGCATTTTTACAAAAGGTGCTGATGTTGGAGCAGATTTAGTTGGTAAAATAGAGGCTGGTATACCAGAAGATGACCCAAGAAATCCTGCTGTAATTGCTGATAATGTCGGAGATAACGTGGGTGATTGCGCGGGAATGGCTGCGGATTTATTCGAGACATATGCAGTTACCATAGTTGGAGCAATGGCATTAGGTATGATTCTATTTTCGGGAATCGATCAACAGCAATTAATGATGTATCCTCTCATTATTGCAGCTGTCTGTATTATTTCATCCGTGGTTGGAACCATGTATGTCAAACTTGGAGAATCACAAAATATTATGGGAGCATTATATAAGGGTTTGATAGTGACTGGTGCATTGTCCATCGTATTGATATATCTTGTAACAAGTTATTATATAGGGTTAGAATATGTAATGAACGACAACACTGCTTTGTTTAAATCATTTACCGGTTACAATCTTTTTGTTTGTACTTTAGTTGGGCTACTGGTAACTGGACTTTTAGTTTGGATAACAGAATTTTATACAAGTACTGATTTTAGCCCAGTTAAGTCAGTGGCTGCTGCTTCAGAATCAGGTCACGCAACTAATATTATACAAGGCTTAGCAGTATCTTTACAATCAACAGCTTTACCAACATTAGTTATAATACTAGGAATTTTAGTTTCTTATATTGAAGCAGGACTTTATGGTATATCGATAGCTGCAACCACAATGTTAGCATTAGCTGGGATGATTGTTGCTTTAGACGCCTATGGCCCTGTTACAGATAATGCGGGCGGAATTGCAGAAATGGCAAATTTACCGGAAGATGTAAGAAAAACCACAGACGCTTTAGATGCTGTTGGAAATACTACTAAAGCTGTGACTAAAGGATACGCCATTGGATCAGCTGGTTTAGCCTCTTTAGTTCTTTTTGGTGCTTACACACAAGATTTAAAATATTATTTTCCTTCATTAAACGTCAGTTTTTCTTTAGAAGATCCTTATGTGGTTGTAGGTCTTTTCATTGGGGGTATGTTGCCCTATCTATTTGCTTCTATGGGGATGACTGCGGTTGGAAAAACAGCACAAAAAATTGTAAACGAGGTGAGAAGACAATTCAAAGAAAATAGAGGAATTATGACAGGTCGCTCTAAACCTGAATACGGAAAAGCAGTTGATATATTGACTAAAGAAGCAATCAAAGAAATGATATTGCCTTCTTTACTTCCCGTGTTAGCGCCATTTGCAATTTATTTTTCTATTTATTTTATTTCAGGAAATGAGCAAGCCTTTACGACACTTGGTGCAGCCTTGCTTGGTACTATAGTCACTGGAATTTTTGTTGCAATCTCTATGACTTCAGGGGGAGGTGCTTGGGATAATGCTAAAAAGTATATTGAAGATGGAAATCACGGTGGCAAGGGTTCTGATGCTCATAAATCTGCGATTACTGGAGATACCGTTGGAGACCCTTACAAAGACACATCCGGGCCTGCAATTAACCCCATGATTAAAATAATTAACATAGTATCAATTTTGATGCTAGCGTTGTTATCATAATTAATCGCCGGTTCTCCCACTTCCTTGAAGGATAGTTCCGCTGGTCCCTTTGAATCCCATTCCGGAAAAAATCTGTTCTAAAAGACCAATTTTTCTCGCAGATACGTCAGTTGTCCTGTCAGACATTTCTATTTTATTTTTGTCATTATTATCATAAAAATAAACATTTTTAAGTTTATTTAACTTATCAAATTCTAACTGTATTATTTTTTGGTTTACAAGTTTAGGATCTAAAAAAGCTATCTTTTTAGACAAACTTCCAACATAATAAAAAGAATTATCACCAAGATTTCCCTTGAAAGAGGGAGAACCTAAAATATTTTCAATCATATCTTTATTATCAATTCCAATCTTAAGAGTAGAGAGTAATAGTGGATCAGGTACTTGACCTGATATTATTTTTTTATTAGCACATGAATTCAATAAGAATAATATTATAAAAAATACTGTTTTAATTTTCATTATTGTGTATATTTTTTTTTATGTTTTTTCAAAAGAAAATAGATTTAGCATATAACTTTTATACCAAAATTGCTGAACAATCAAGAATGCCGTTTTTTTTTAATGAATTAAATATTCCAAATAATTTTGAAGGTAGATTAGAGATTCTTAGTTTAAATTTGACTCTAGTTTTGTGGTCTTTAAAAAAAAAAAAAAGATGAATCTACAATATCACAAGAACTAATTGATATTTTTTTTCAAGATTTGGATAATAGTCTCAGAGAATTAGGTGTTTCTGATCTTTCTGTAGGAAAGAAAATAAAGGTTTTAGTAGAAAATTTTTACGGAAGATTAGTGTCTTATAATGATGTATTTGAAAATTTTTTAAAAAAAAAAAAAATGGATGAAGTAAGAAAAAAAATTAAAAAAAACTTTAAGTTTAAAAGTAACTATAATTCTAATTTTGATAAGTACATTCACCAAAATTTAAACTATTTTCAAAACTTGAGTGTTGATCAGTTAAAAAAGGGAAATTTTTACTTTCGGCAATTATAGATTTGTAATAAATAGAACTTTTTTAAAAATTTTATTGTTAATTAAACTAAATATGTATAATAGTAATTTTTTACGATAATAATGTTATGGCAGTTCCAAAAAGAAAAACCACACCATCAAAAAGAAAAATGAGACGTTCTCATGATTTCTTAATTGGATATAATATAATTGAATGCAGTAATTGTGGAGAACCAACCCTTAGTCATCAAATCTGTCGCTCCTGTGGATTTTATAATAAAAAAGAAATTTTAAAGATCGATGATGATTCTTCAGAAGTTGAAGAAGAGTAAAACAGTATTATTCATTTGGAGATTAATTTTGAAAAAAATCAACCTTGCCATTGACATAATGGGAGGAGATCACGGTCCTTCTGAAACCATAAAGGGAATTTATGAGGCGTCAAAAATATATCCAAATGTTTTTTTTAAACTGTTTGGTAATAAAAAATTAGCTGATGATGAATTACTTAAAATTCCTGAATTTAAAAATTTTGAAATCGTTCATACTGAACAATATATAAAAGCAGACGATGAACCAGTTAATGCATTAAGAAAGCTTAAACAATCCAGTTTGAGATTAGCTATTAATTCTGTAAATGAAAAAGAATGTGATGGAGTTGTATCTTCGGGTAACACAGGGGCATTAATGGCAATTTCAAAATTTGTATTAAAAACCATTGAAGGGATAAACAGACCAGCGATAGCAGGACTTATGCCAACTCTCAAGGGTGAGAGCATAATTTTAGATTTGGGGGCAAATATTGAGTGTAGTCATCTGAATTTAAATCAATTTGCCATAATGGGAGAGGTTTTTGCTAATTCATTGCTTGGAATAAAAAAACCTTCGATTGGAATACTTAATGTAGGCTCAGAAGAAATTAAAGGCAACCTAACAGTAAAAAAAACTTTTGAGGATTTAGATCATTTAGCACCTGATATTAATTTTTTTGGCTTTATTGAGGGTGACGATATTAATAAAGGTAAAGTAGATGTTGTTGTTACGGATGGATTTACAGGAAATGTTGCCTTAAAAACAGCAGAGGGAGTGGCAGAATTAATTTTAACTTTTTTACAAAAAGCATATAAAAATTCATTTATTTCAAAATTAGGTTATATCTTATCAAAACCTGCACTTAATAGATTTAAAGCAAGGATTGACCCCAGAAAATATAATGGTGCTATTTTATTAGGATTGAACAGTATAGTTGTTAAAAGTCACGGAAGTGCTGACTCTTTCGGATTCTCAAATGCAATTTCAGTTGCTGTTAGCTTGATACAAAATGATTATAATTCTGAGATCAAGAAAAAACTAATCAAGTATAAAGAAATTTTGTAAAATGATTAATTCAAGAATAATAGGAGCTGGTCACTATCTTCCAAAAAAAGTTTTAACTAACGACGATCTTTCAAAAATTGTTGATACCACAAACGAATGGATTATCACTAGAACTGGTATAGAAAGAAGATATATTGCAAAAGAAAACGAATTAACGTCTGATTTAGCATATGCAGCAAGTATAAAGGCCCTTAAAAATGCAGATTTAAAATCCTCAAGCTTGGATTATATAATTGTGGCTACAACAACCCCAGACGAAACATTTCCATCTACAGCATCAAAAATACAATATAAGTTAGATGCTTCATTCTCACCTGCATTTGATGTACAAGCAGTCTGCTCTGGTTTTTTGTATTCTATGCAGTTGGCAGATTCATTAATAAAATCAGGAAAAGCAAGAAGAATTTTGGTAGTGGGTGCTGAAACATTGTCTAGGATAGTCGACTGGGATGATAGAAGAACTTGCGTTTTATTCGGTGATGGTGCTGGAGCAGTAATTTTAGGTGCAGATAAAATAAAAAAAGGAATTTTGGCAAGTAATCTATATTCAGACGGTTCTTTCCATGATAGTTTGTTTGCGGACGGAGGTCCATCAGTCAATCAAAAAGTTGGTAAAATTAGAATGAAAGGAACTGATATTTTTAAGCAAGCTGTTAATAAGTTATCTGATGCAACATTAAAATCGCTAACAGATGTAAATTTGAAAATAGAGGATATTGACTGGCTTATTCCCCACCAAGCGAATTTAAGAATAATAAATGGAACAGCAAAAAAATTAAAAGTTAAACAGAGTAAAGTAATTTCCACAGTCTCAGACCATGCCAATACTTCAGCTGCTTCAATTCCATTAGCACTTTCGACTTCTTTAGAAATGGGTAAGGTAAAAGAAGATGACATAGTTGCTATGTGCGCAATCGGCGGAGGTTTAACTTGGGGTAGTTGTATTTTGAAAATATAGCTATTATAATTTATTATGCCAAATAATCTCACGAAAGTAAGAATTGTTGAAAAACTACATAACTTTGTTGGTCTATCAAGAAGTGAATGTTCAGAAATTTTAGAGGATTTTTTTAAAATTATTTTGAAGTCACTCAAAGAAAAAAACTCAGTTAAAATTGCTAATTTTGGTAGTTTTACTGTTAAATCTAAATCACAAAGGATTGGAAGAAATCCTAAGACAAAAGAAGAGGTGATGATATCAGCTAGAAAAGTTGTTAAGTTTAAACCGTCAAAATCAATTATAAATAAAATTAATAAAGTATGAAAAACATAGATGCTCTAAAAACAATTGGAGAGGTATCTAAAACAATTAATGTTCCTCAGCATGTTATAAGATTCTGGGAAAAAAAAATCGATAAGATTAAACCTATTCAAAAAACCAATGGTAGGCGTTATTACTCAAAAGGCGATGTTGAGATTTTGGAAAAAATCAAAAATTTGTTATATGATTATCACTACACCATTAAGGGTGTTCAAAAATATTTCAATTTAAGAGATAAGGAAAGTAAAAATAATTCTGATGAACTCATTGAAGAATTGAAATTTTTAAGTTCGGAAATTAAGAAAAAATTATGAACTATACCTACCTTAAAATAAAAATAACTTTAGTAAATTTTTTTTTGAAGGTTGACACATTCGTAAATTAGGTTAATTTCTATCAAATTGGAATTTAAATGAAAACATTTACTTTAAAGCAAAAAGACATAAAAAAAGATTGGTTTATCATTGATGCAGAAAATGTTGTTTTGGGAAGACTAGCATCATTTGCCTCAACTATACTTAGAGGAAAGCATAAAACTAATTTTACACCACATTTAGACTGTGGTGATAATTTAATCATTATTAATGCAAAAAAAATTAAGCTTAAAGGGAAAAAAATAAAAGAAAAATTATACTATAGGCATACTGGTTATCCTGGAGGAATTAAATCCGAGAACGCAGAAGAAATTTTGCAGGGTAAAAAACCTGAAAAGGTTTTAACGTTAGCTATAAAAAGAATGCTTAAAAATAATCCACTTTCTAGAAAGCAATTTTCTAACCTCAGAATATTTCCCGATAATAAGCATAGTTTAGAAGCTCAACAACCTAAGAGGATTGATTTTATCAACTTAAATAAGAAAAATTCATAGTTAATGACATGGCAGATGAAAAAAAATTAGGTTCTAAACCAGTAAACACAGACTTAGACAATAAACCTAGACTTGATAAGCTAGGTAGAGCATATGCAACCGGTAGAAGAAAAGAATCTGTTTCAAGAGTTTGGATAAAAAAAGGTAGTGGAAAATTTATTGTTAATGGAAAGACTAGCAATGACTATTTTTCACGTTCTGTTCTAAGAATGATGTTAGAAGAACCTCTAAAAAAAACAGATAGATTTAACGAGGTTGAGATTCTTTCCACTGTATCCGGGGGTGGTTTATCGGGGCAAGCAGGAGCACTCAGACATGGTATTAGTAGAGCTTTAGTAAATTTTGAGCCAGAGCTGAGAATAAAACTAAAGAAATTGGGTTTTTTGACAAGAGATGCAAGAAAAGTTGAAAGAAAAAAATACGGAAGACATAAAGCAAGAAAGAGACCTCAATTTTCTAAACGTTAATTAGGTATGGAAATAAATGTTTCTGTTTTTGGTGTCTCTGGATTTACTGGAAACCAATTACTAAAAATTTTAGAAAACCATCCAAACGTAAATTTAATATCAGTACATGGTTACAAGTCATCTGGATTAAAGTGTAAAGATATTTGTCCAAATTTGACGAAATTTTCAAATATTATTATAAAAGATATAAAAGATTTCAAAAAAAGTTCATGTGATATACTTTTTTTATGTCTGCCTCACAATAATTCGCAAGAATTAATTGAAGAGTATTCTGATATAAAAATCATTGATTTATCAGCCGACTTTAGAATTAAAGCTCCTGATAACTACAAAGAGTGGTATGAGAGAGAACATTCTATCCCATCAATTTTAAAAAATTTTGTTTATGGCCTCTCTGAAATTTATAGAGATAGAATCGAGAGTGCTAAGTTGGTTTCAAACCCAGGATGCTACCCAACCTCTATTTTAATACCCTTAATTCCAATATTAAAAGAAAAAATTTTAAATATAAGTCAAATTATTATTGATTCTAAATCGGGTATGAGCGGTGCAGGAAAATCGATAGTTGAAAAAAAGTTATTTACCGAAATGGCTGATAACTTTAGACCTTACAATATCGAAAAGCATAGGCACTTGGGAGAAATCTCACAAGAATTAAAATTATACAATGAAGATTTAAAAGCAACATTCATTCCTCATTTACTTCCTATTTCCAGAGGTATATGCTCAACAATATATATTGATGTTTCCGATAAAAGTCTTAATATTGAAAATCTAAAAGCATTTGTAAAAAATTTTTTTAAGGGAGAACACTTTATTAAAATATTTCCAGGTAAACAAATACCTAATCTCAAAGATGTAAGAGACACTAACAATATTGCTTTTAATTTTTTTCAAGATTATTATAATCAAAAAATTATAATTGTCAGTTGTATTGATAACTTAATTAAAGGTGCGGCTGGCCAAGCAATTCAAAATATGAACATAATGTTTAATCTTGAAGAAACCAAGGGTTTATCCTTTTTAAGGACTGATAAATAAAATAATGGAGTCAATTAGCAAAATACTACCGTTTAAAGGAGTTTTCCCTCAATTATCAAATGGAACATTCATTGCTGAAAATTCAATACTAATAGGTGATGTTTTTCTCGGAGAAAATTCCAGTATTTGGTATAACTGCGTTTTACGTGGTGATGTAAATCATATAAGGGTTGGTAACAATACAAACATTCAAGATGGTTCAGTTGTTCATGTTTCTTCATCAGGATTTTCTGCTACTGGAGGGAAAGGTCATCCAACTAAAATTGGTAATAACGTTACTATCGGACATAATGCAACTATTCATGCTTGTATTATTGAAGATTTTTCTCTCATAGGTATGGGATCAATTATATTAGATGGAGCAATAATTAGTGAAATGTCATTCGTTGCAGCAGGAGCAATAATTACACCTGGAACAAAGGTAAAAAAAGGTGAACTATGGGCTGGTAACCCTGCAAGATTTGTTAGAAAGATAAATAAAAAAGAAGAGCAATTAATTATCAATACTCCTGAAGTATATAGCAATTTAAGGGAGGAATTTTTAAAAAAGTAGTTTTAGTTTTTTTTTAAATGTATAATGATGTAGGTGATTAATAAAAATGAATAAAATTTTTTTTAAATATTTAAAGTTGTCTATTTGTTTTGTCCTCATTGGGTTTGTGCAATCTTGTGAAACGTTAATTGCTATTCCAAGTTCAATTATTGAAACAAGCTCAAAAGCAATTGATTATGTAGGATCGGTTTTTGAAGATGACGAAGATGCAGTTGTGGAAACTACTGAAATGGGAAATACTTCAATAAGCATAAAAGGTTCTGAAACTGAAAAAAACAATCAAATTTCAAATTTAGAATCTGCTGAATCTGTTGAAAATAAAATTCAATCGAAATTATCAGAAGAAAATGCAAGTAATCAAGCTAACATTACTGATTATGAGCAAGTACTTGATGCAGTGCCTTCTGAGAACTTGATTACTGAAGAATTATTAGAAAATTCTGTAACTATTCTTGACGAAATTGTTGAGCCTGAAAAAAAAGAATTACAAAAAGAAAGTGTTTTAAAATTTAACTTTGAAGCTCCAGAACTAAAATTAGAAAATAAGATTCAATTTAGGATTGCAACTATAAATTTTCCATCTGGTTCTAGTGCTTTGAAAAGAGAAGATATAAAAAAAATTAAAAAAGTAATGGAGATTGCTCTTCAAAAAAATGCAATTGTAAAAATAGTTGGTCACGCTAGTACTAGAACCAGAGATTTACCAGAATTACAGCATAAACTAGTAAATTTTAATATATCGGACAAACGTTCACAGTCCGTAGCAAAAATATTCATTGATAATAAATTCCCAAAAAAAAATCTAATAACGGAGGCAGTTTCTGATTCAAAACCGTTATTTCATGAATCCATGCCTGCAGGAACAAACAGGAATCAAAGAACAGAAATTTTTATAATTTATTAAAAATGAAAGAACTTAGAATTGCAATTGCAGGAGTCGGGACTGTTGGTTCTGGTCTGATTGAATTAATAAAAAAAAATAACAATTTAATAAGTAAAAGGTTTTCGAAAAAATTTACAATCAGTGCAATTGCTTCAAGAAAAAGTATTTCCACTGAAAATAATATTTTTAAAGCAACCAAAATATTTAACAATGCAAAAGAATTCCTAAAGTTTAATGATTATGATGTTCTGATAGAATTAATTGGGGGGGAAGACGGAGTTGCTAAACAAATTATTTTTAATGCGCTTAACAAAAATAAACACATAGTTTCAGCAAATAAAGCACTATTTGCAAAATATGGAGAAAAAATCTTTGATATTGCAAACAAGCGAAGTTTATATGTAGGGTTTGAAGCTTCTGTAGCTGGAGTAATTCCAATAATAAAAGTATTAAGAGAGTTTTTGGTGTCAAATAAAATTAAGAGGATCTATGGAATTCTAAATGGAACATCAAATTATATTTTATCAAAAATGTTAGAAACAAATCAGTCATTCAGTAGTATTCTCAAAAATGCACAAGATTTAGGTTATGCTGAACGCAATCCTCTATTTGATATTAATGGAACAGATACTGCTCAAAAATTATCAATAATTTCTTCATTATCATTCGAAAGTAAGTTTAATTTGAAACAAGTACATATCGAAGGAATATCAAATATAGAATTAGTTGATCTTTATAATGCAGAGTTATTGGGATATAAGGTCAAACTGTTGGGTTTAACAGAGAAAAGAGGGACAAAATTGATTCAATTTGTTTATCCATGTTTAATAAAAAAAAAGTCAATGATAGCTTCGGTTGATAATGTCTACAATGGTATAGTCGTTGAAGGAGATTTTTCTAATAAATTATTTTTTCAAGGAGACGGAGCTGGTTCTTTTCCTACAGCAACTTCAGTAATGAGCGACATCATCAATATCTTAAATTTTAGGTTAACCGAACCACAAAATAAAAAGCTAAAAGATTATCATGTAGTCGATATTTCCAACAGAGTAGGTTCATATTATATTCGTCTGACAACACTTGATAAACCGGGTGTGATCGCAGATGTTACAAATGAATTTAAAAAATTTAAAATATCAGTAAATTCATTGCTTCAAAAAGAAAGTAAAAATTTAAAAAAAAAAAATGCAACAATAGTTATAACAACCCATAAGTGTAAAGAGTTACAAATTACAAAAGCTCTAAAGAGGATCGATTCACTCTCATTTATTATTGAAAAAACTGTTTATTATAGAATTGAAAATTTCTAAAATTAGTTAAGTAAAAATTGGTAAGTTTTTCCCTATTAAAGGAGTTGCATAATTGGCGAAACTTTTTGTTACGCCATTTTCAGATTTATTAATAAATTTTTTTGGCATGTATTTTGTTTTACCTGCAATTTCACCTAGTTCGTTTACACCATAAATTGCTTTATATTCTCTTTGTTGTCTTCCTATAATACCAATAGAAAATGAATTTTTTTTTGTCAAAGAATTTCTAAGTGCCATTTTACCAACTTCAAAAGACTCCTTTTGATCAATTTCCGAAGAAAAATTTGGGAAGCTTCTTTGAGCATAACCTAGAGTGTCTGCTCTCACTCTTTTAATTTTTAGTTTATTTTTTATTTGATTTGCCAAGTAATCTGAAAGAGCACCAGAACCAGATAGTTGAACATTTCCATGAGCATCTGTCTCATTATTAGAAGTTATTCTGCTTGAAATTAATTCATTCCTATTATCCTTTATTCCTTCTGAAACAGCGATGATGCATTTTCCGTATTTATTATATAATTCTTGAATATCATTATAAAACTTTGGTAGCCTAAACTCTGATTCAGGTAAATAAATTAAATGTGGTCCATCTGAAGCTCTTTTTCGCAAAAGACTTGAAGAAGCTGTCAAAAATCCAGCATGCCTTCCCATTATCACTCCAACATAAATTCCTGGCAAAGAATTAATATCTAAATTAATACCAGCAAATAAATTAGCTACATATTTTGCAGCAGACCCAAATCCGGGGGTATGATCATTCATTACCAGATCGTTATCTATTGTTTTTGGCACATGAATACATTGCAGACAATAAGAGATTTTTTCTGCCTCTTCAGATATAATTCTCAAACTATCCGAAGAATCATTTCCTCCAATATAAAAAAATTTTTCAATCTTTTTATATTTTAAAATTTTCAGAATTTCTTTGCAATATTTTTTGTCTGGTTTGTCTCTTGTAGAACCTAGAAACGCTCCTGGTAAATTTGCAATTGTTGTCAACTTTATATTACTCATATTTGTCAGAGTTTTCATTCTATTATTGATGATTCCATTAACTCCGTTTATCGAACCATATATTTCAAAATTTGCTTTTTTAGCATTTTGAATTATAGCTACAAGTGATTGATTTATTACCATAGTCGGACCGCCACCCTGAGCAATCAGTATCTTTATTTTAGATTTCATATAGTATTATTTTATTCTATCTTGAATATTTTTAAATAAGTTTTTAATTTATTTATAAAAGATTATGAATTACTCAGCAAAAGGTTTTCTTTGGACAGAAATAGATGTCGACAAATCAAAAGTCGAGCTTTTATCAAAAGAACTAAAAATAAGTCTTAGCCTAGCAAATATTTTAGTTTATAGGAATATAGAGAAAAAAGATGCTTCTAATTTTTTAAATCCAAAACTAAAAAATATTTTACCAAATCCTAGCTCATTAAAAGACTTAGACAAGGTCACAGAAATATTGGTGAAAGCAATAATTGAAAAAAAAAAAATTGGAATTATTGGTGATTACGATGTTGACGGTGCAACATCAACAGCGTTAATTTGTACTTACTTAAAGTCATTAATGGTTCCTTTTGAATATTATATTCCAGATAGGATAAAAGAAGGATATGGCCCAAATATAAATGCAATTCGAGATCTAAAAAGTAAAAATTGCGAGCTAATAATTACCGTGGATTGCGGCACAACAGCCACAGAAGCTCTAAAAAAAGCAACTTTAGAACAAATAATAATATTAGTAGTTGATCACCATCAACCAGAAGAAAATTTTCCAGAACCTCACTATTTAATTAATCCAAATAGATGCGATGATAATTCAGGACTTAATAATTTAGCTGCAGTAGGTGTTAGTTTTTTTTTACTCATTTCTACAAATAGAAAGTTATCTGAAATAGATTTCTTTAGACATCTAAAAAAACCTAACCTAATAGATCTTTTAGATCTTGTGGCGTTGGGAACTATTTGTGATGTTGTAACATTAGACAAGTTTAATAGAAGCCTAGTAAAACAAGGTTTGAAAATAATAAATAACAGTAATAATTTTGGGATTAGGGCACTTATAGAAATTTCTAATATTGATGGGCCTCTAAACGAGGAACATATTGGGTACATCATTGGTCCCAAAATTAATGCAGGTGGAAGAGTCGGTAAATCATTAAAAGGTGTTGAATTATTGTTGTCAGAAAATGAACTTCATTCCAGAGTTTTGGCTAAAGAATTATCAGATTTTAATCATAAAAGACAAATGATCGAGAAAGAGGTAGAAAAAATGGCGATGAATATGATAGATGTTAATGACCAAATCATCTGTGTTAATGGAAAAGATTGGCATGAAGGTGTAATTGGAATCGTATCGGCAAAAATAACTGAAAAGTTTTCAAAACCCTCTATTGTAATTTCTGAAAGTGAGGATTTATGTAAAGGTTCTTGTAGGTCAGTAACAGGATTTGATATTGGTGGTTTGGTTAAAGAAGCAGCAAAAAAAAATATTTTGGAGAGTGGTGGAGGTCATCAAATGGCTGCCGGTTTGACTATAAAGAGGAAAAAAATCATTAATCTTAAAAAATTTTTAAGTGAATATTCAATAAAAAAAAAATTTAGAAATGCTATCAACAAAACTTATGATCTCAAGATTTTTTTATCAGGAATCACAGAGGACTTTTTCAATAATATTAATAAGCTAGCACCCTTTGGGCCTAGTAATTCAAAACCTAAATTATTTATCGAGAATTGTTTTATAAAATTCCCTAAGCTTGTCGGAAATAATCATATTTCTTTTTATATTAGTGATATCTATGGAAATAGTCAAAAGGCAATTGCTTTCAAAGCTTTTGGTAACCAACTAGGAGAAGACTTAATGAATAATGATGGTATGTTAATGAATGTTATTGGGTATTTATCAAAAAAAAAATGGAACCAGAAGAAATTTCTTGAGATAAATGTTATTGATGTAGTAAAAAAAACTTAATCTACAAGTCTCATTTGAGAGTAATAAATCCTACAATTCTCACCATCGGTTTCTATTAAACAATCAAGATATTCTGACAACCTTGCTTTCGAACATCCTGAAGATTCATATAGTCCAAGACCGAAGAAATTTTCCTTGAACATTTTGTTATAATTTCTAAGCAGTTGCTTTTCTTTTGAGAGATCAGATTTTACTTCAGTTTTTATTTTTTTTATTCCGTACTGATAGGGCAGTATTACCTCTACCCCTCTTTTGAAACAAAGTCTGTCGTTAGACTCCTTAGATGATAGGAATAAGGGAAAAGTCAATAATAATATAAAAAAAGCTTTTTTTAACATTTTAAAAATTAACTGTTTAATAAATTATAAAAAAAATATATATATGTTCTAAAAGATAATGCAAGTACTTTTGTCCCCTTCGTCTAGAGGCCTAGGACACTGCCCTTTCACGGCGGCAACACGGGTTCGAATCCCGTAGGGGACGCCAAAACTCATTTATGTGAATTTGAATTTACACTTAAAATCTTTATTCGTGTTATTTTAGAAATGGTTCCAAACAGAGCCCAAAAAAAAGTTAAACTTTAGTGCAGTAAAAGTTTTAGAACAATTAATCATGCATCTCTCATAATTAATTATCAAAATTTTTGATATTTTAGTCAGGGTAACAGGCTAGAATTACAACGTTAAAAATTAATTAATTAAATATAAATTTTTACACTTTTCTTTTTTGAAAAATTTATGAAACAGGTTTCTCTTCAAAACATTAATTATGATTTTAGATTTAACAAAGATTTGATATATTGACAATTTTTTCATTTGTGTAATAAATATTTATGCACCTTGTATTAGGAAATATCACTAAACCTCCATTCCCTGAAAATGTTAAACAAATACATTTTGGAATGGGATGTTTTTGGGGAGTAGAAAAGCTATTTTGGAATACTACTGGTGTTTGGTCAACTGCAGTTGGATATGCTGGAGGTGATACTCAAAACCCAACTTACAAAGAAGTTTGTAACGGTAATACAGGGCATGCTGAGGTTGTCAAAGTAGTTTACGATCCTAATAAAATATCATTGCATAAATTGCTTTCTATTTTTTGGGAATCTCATGATCCAACTCAAGGAGACAGACAAGGTAACGATTATGGGAGTCAATATCGTTCTATGATTCTTACAAATGACAATCGTGATTACAAGGTTTGTATAGAAAGTTCAGTGAATTTTCAAAAAACATTAAACGTACATATGCATGATAAAATAACAACTGAAATTATACCTTTAGAAATTTTTTACTATGCTGAAGAATATCATCAACAATATCTACAAAAAAACCCTTATGGTTATTGTTCATTAAAAGGGCTTGGTATTAAATATAAAGCTTAAGGAACCAACCAAGATCCATTAAGCTTTGCTTTTTTTTCATTTCTCATAACAAAGAATTTTGCTCTAATCGATTTTGGATATATTAGCTTTAACCAATCAATTTCCTCAATGGTTATTCTGCAAACTAAAAAATTTTCAAGTCCTTTATCAATATCTTTATTATACTGGAATTTTTTATTACTTAACTTTGAGCCTGGAGCTAAAATTGTATTATAATTTAATTTTGAGAATTCTGAAAAATTTTTCCAAGATGTTTTTTTTTTCAAAATAGCAACTTTTCCATTCATCCTAATCTGAATTTTTTCAAATTTATTGTAATATAGTAAAGATACAAAATTGTTGCTCTTCATTTCTTTAATTTTACTCGAACGTGCATCCGTGAAAATTTGAATTGTATAGTCGGGAGAAAATTTTCTTAATATTACAATTCTTGAACTTGGGATATTTTTTACAGATGTAGAAAGAGTAATTTCTCTTTTATTTTTATCATGTTGAGCAAAGGATAACTCCAAATGAATATTTTTTTTTATTTCAGACAAATTAGTAAATATTTTATTTTCTTTCATTTTATTTACTTAACTCATAAAAAACAATTGAGGCCGCATTGGATACATTTAAGCTATCTATATATTGATCACTGTTTTTCATAGGAATATTTATTAAATAATCACAATTTTTCTTTATTAAGCTTCTTATTCCTTTTGATTCTGAACCTATAACAATGGCTTTTTTAATATTCTTTTGTATATCTGATACATTATTTAAACTTTTATGATCAAGTCCGACGACCCAATATTTTTTTTTTTTTAAAATTTGTATTACCTGAATAATATTAACTACCTTACAAAGTTTTACTTTTTCATAAGCTCCTGAAGCTGATTTTATTAGTACAGGGGTAATATCAAATGAATTTTTGTCATTATATATTATTAATCTAATTCCAAATAAATATGCACTTCTGATTATTGCGCCTACATTTTGTGAATCTTTAAGTGAATCTAATATAAGTATTGTTGAGTTATAATTATTAATACAAGTAATAGAATCTTCATATTGCAATTGGTTTGATAAAACTTGTATACCTTGATGAAATTTATTTTTTAAGTCTTTATCAAGTTTTTTGCGGTCTACAATAATATTTTTTTGTAAATTAATCGGAATAATTTTATCTTTAATTTTATTGAAAATATCCTGAGTACACTCCCATTTTATGATGTCTCTTTTATGGTTGTTTAGAGCAGAAAAGCAAGCGTGCAATCCAAAAATTTGTTCTTTCTTTTTCATCTTTAAATTTTTCAATATCCAAAATACTTTTTTACTTTGCAAAAATTAAAATTTCAAAGTATACATTCTTTCACGGAGAGATGGCCGAGTGGTTAAAGGCATCAGACTGTAAATCTGACGACGCAAGTCTACGTAGGTTCGAATCCTACTCTCTCCACCATTTTTTGTCACAATAATTCATTCACTTTTTCTGGTGGCCTACATACATGATATTTCATTCCATCGAAAAAAATAGGTCTTTGAATGCAATTTTGATTATCATGCAAAAATTTAATTAATTCTTTTTTGTTACTTAAATCTCTCTTATTTAACTTAAAATTTTTTTCATTAGTTCTTAAAATTGAATCTACTTCAAAGATTTTACTAATTATTTCTGATATCTGACTCATGGATAGTTTGTTTTTTGAATATTCTATCAATTCGAATTTAATCTTTTTTTGTTCTAGTATTTTTTTACAATCTCTTGATTTTGAACAATTATGGTTGTGTATTAATTTAAACATAGCCTTTGCAAAATTATTTACAATTATAACAGTACATGATACGAAAGAAAATACAAAGATTTATGCGGGTGTAGCTTAGTGGTAAAGCTCCAGCCTTCCAAGCTGATTACGAGGGTTCGATTCCCTTCACCCGCTCCAAAGTTTAAGGGGTGTAGCTCAGTTGGTAGAGCGACGGTCTCCAAAACCGTAGGTCGTGAGTTCGAGTCTCTCCGCCCCTGCCACAAAAATTATAAAAACATTTGAAAAAAAAAAACTTTCTGTTAAGAATACGGTAATTTCGAGTTTTAAATGATGATTAATTTAAAAAATCTTTATAAAGAAGTTAAGCAGGAAACTTTAAAAGTTACATGGCCTACGAAACAAGAAACAATAACCACTACAATCATGGTCTTTGTTTTTGTTTTTATATCTTCATTATTTTTTTTACTAGTTGATAAATTAGTATCTTTTATTGTTGAGTTTTTACTCTTTTTGTAGGTATCAAAAAATGAGTAATTGGTACATACTACAAGTTTATTCCGGTTTTGAAAAAAAAGTTTCTGATCAGCTTTTATTACAGGCTGAGAAAAAAGGTATTAGAAAAAACATTGAAGAAATTTTGGTGCCTTCCGAAGATGTGATTGAAATGAAAAAGGGAAAAAAAATAAATTCAGAAAGAAAATTTTTTCCTGGATATATTCTTTTAAAAGTTGTAATGAATGATGAGTTATGGCATGTTGTTAGAAAAATACCAAAGGTTAGTGGTTTTTTGGGAGGTAGGAAAGGAGAGCCTTCTCCGGTTTCTCAAAAAGAAGTCGATAGTATTATGCACCAAATCAAAGAGGGTTTAGATAGACCTAAGCCATCTGTAAGCTTTGAAGTTGGAGAACAAGTTAGAGTTTCAGACGGTCCATTTACCTCTTTTAATGGTATGGTTGAAGAAGTTGATGAAGAAAAGGCAAGATTAAAGGTTTCGGTATCTATCTTTGGAAGGTCCACACCTGTTGATCTTGATTATTCACAAGTAGAAAAGGTGTAAAGAATTATGGCAAAAAAAATTGATGGATATATAAAACTTCAAATACCTGCTGGACAAGCTAATCCTTCTCCCCCTGTAGGTCCTGCTTTAGGTCAAAAAGGCGTAAATATTATGGAATTTTGTAAAGCATTTAATGCGGCCACACAAAAAGATGAGCCAGGCATGCCTATTCCTGTAATTATTACAGTCTATCAAGATAAAAGCTTCAATTTTGAAACAAAATCACCACCTGTTTCATTTTTTATAAAGAAGTCTTTAAAACTCAAAAAAGCCTCAAAAACACCAGGAAAAGGTGTGATTGCTACAATTTCAAAGGATGAAGTAAAAAAAATTGCGGAATTAAAAATTAATGATTTAAATACTAATGATGTTGAAGCAGCATCCAAAATGGTGAGTGGTACTGCAAGATCAATGGGAGTAAGTGTAGAGTAAAATGAGTATTTCAAAAAAACAAAAAAAGATTAAAGCGGAAATTGATTTGAATAAATCCTTCGATATAAAAGAGGCCGTAAGCACATTGAAAAAATTCTCTTCTTCAAAATTTGATGAAACATTAGATGTGGCTTTGGTTTTAGGAATTGACGCAAAAAAATCAGATCAATTAGTTCGTGGTGTAGTTTCTTTACCCAAAGGAATAGGAAAAAAGGTTAAGATTGTAGCTTTTGTTGGAGAATCTGAATCAGAAAATGCAAAAAAAGCTGGTGCAGATATAATAGGAGATGAAAAGTTAATTGAAGATTTAAAAAACGGAGAAAAAATAAATTTTGATAAATGCATTGCATCCCCGGAAATGATGGCAAAGCTTGGGGTATTGGGACAAATTCTTGGTCCTAAGGGACTTATGCCTAATCCAAAACTTGGAACAGTAACCAAAGATGTGTCACAAACAATAAAAAAAATTAAGGCAGGACAAACCGAATTTAAAACTGATAAAGCCGGCATTGTTCAAGCGGCAATTGGAAAGGTAAGCTTTGAGGTTGAAGAAATTTCAAATAATATTAAATATTTCTATACAGAATTAAATAAAACAAAACCTACAACCTCAAAGGGTGTATTTATTAAGAAAATGTTTTTAAGCTCGACGATGGGACCAGGCTTGAAAATTAATTTAAATAGTGTTATTTAAACTGAAGGGATTTAGTTACCCTTTAACTGTCCTAGATTTTAGGTGGCTCTAAGCCTTAATACCCTAAATTAGACAGAGTTAATCTTTGATTTGCTCGGACAGAAATTATTTTGGAGATAAAGTGAATCGTACTGAGAAAAATGAATTTGTAACTAGTTTTAATAATACACTAAAAGATGTTAATTTTTTATTGGTTACACATTATAAAGGTTTAACTGTTTCGGAGATAACCGAGCTCAGAGAAAAAGTTAAAACCAATAATGCTACTTTTAAAGTTACGAAGAATAGCCTCATTAAGAGGGCCATTAAGAATACAGATTACGAGAAATTAGATAACTTTTTTGTAGGACCAACATCAGTTACTTACTCAAAAGATCCAGTCTCTGCAGCAAAAGCAGTTTTTGATTTTTCAAAAGAAAATGAGAAATTAAAGATTATTGCGGCTTCAATGGGTGATAAAGAATTATCCGTTGATGATATTGAAAAACTTGCAGCTCTGCCCTCTATGGACGAACTAAAAGCCAAAATATTGGGATTGTTGACCTCTCCAATGAGAAACATAGCATCAATTTTTAACGAGTCCGCATCTGGAATCGTTAGAGTGATTAATGCGAAAAATAAAAACAATAAAAATTAAAATATTAATAAAGGAAAAACATGGCAAATCTAGAAAAAATAATTGAAGACCTATCAAATTTGACTATTTTGGAGGCATCTGAATTAACAAAACTACTTGAAGAAAAATGGGGTGTATCTGCTGCTGCTCCAGTTGCGGTTGCAGCTCCAGCTGCTGGTGCTTCAGCTGACGGTGCAGGAGCTGAAGAAAAGACAGAATTTACCGTAGTTTTATCAGCTTCGGGAGATAAAAAGATCAACGTTATTAAGGAAGTAAGAACCATTACAGGGTTAGGTTTGAAAGAAGCAAAAGATCTCGTTGAAGGCGCTCCTCAAAATGTTAAGGAGGGTGTAAATAAAGAAGATGCTGAAAAGTTTAAAAAACAGCTTGAAGAAGCTGGTGCATCAGTTGAATTAAAATAATTACTTGATTCAGCACACATAAATATGAAACGTTCTTTCACACTAAAGCATAATGTTAGAAAAAGTTTTGGTAAAATTCCAGAACTTCTAGAAATGCCTAACTTATTAGAAATACAAAGAAACTCTTACGAACTTTTTCTTCAAAAGAATATCCGACCTAACGATAGAGAGGATATAGGTCTCCAAGCCGTTTTTAATAAAGTGTTTCCAATAAAAGACTTTTCAGGAAAAGCTGAACTACAATTTGTAAAATATGAACTTGAAGACCCAAAATATGATGTTGATGAATGTATTCAAAGAGGTGGCACTTATGCATCTCTTTTGAAAGTTACTCTTAGGCTAATTGTTTGGGAAGAGGACGAGGATGCCGGAACACGTTCGATAAAAGATATTAAAGAGCAAGAAGTGTATCTGGGTGATATGCCATTAATGACAAATAAAGGAACATTTGTATTTAATGGAACTACTAGAGTTGTTGTTTCACAAATGCACAGATCTCCTGGCGTATTTTTTGACCATGATAAAGGAAAAAGCCATTCTACGGGAAAGTTTTTATTTGCCTCAAGGTTGATTCCGTATAACGGCTCTTGGATAGATTTTGAGTTTGATGCTAAAGATCTTTTATACGTAAGGATTGATAAAAGAAGAAAATTTTTGGCATCCTCGTTACTACTTGCATTAGATAATGGTAAATCAAGTAAATATAGAAAAGATAATCTTGGTAAAGAATTAGATTATGAAAAAATTACTGGGATGACACACGAGCAAATATTTGAATATTTTTACAAGAAAAAATCTTTTACTTCTAAAAATAACGGTTGGGAGTTTGATTTTAATAAAGAAGATTATATTGGTTCTAAACTCGATTTTGATTTAATTGATTCTACCTCAGGTAAGGTTGTAGCAAAATCCGGAGAAAAATTTAATATCGTGTTGTCGAAAAAAATTGAAGAATTAGGATTAAGAAAATTAATTATTACAGAATCAGAACTAATAGGAAAAATTTTAGCTGAAGATATTTACGACGAAAAATCTGGGATTATATATTTTGAAGCTGGTGATGAAGTTAGCGAAGATTTATTAAAACATCTAGAAAAAAACAATCAAAAAACCATTAATCTTCTTGATATTAATGCAAATAAACAAGGTTCATATATCAGAGACACTTTTTTAGCTGACAAAAATAAGAATAGAAATGATGCTCTTTTTGAGATTTATAAAATAATGAGGCCTGGTGAGCCTCCTACCATTGAATCAGCAGATGCTCTTTTTCAAAGTCTATTTTTTGATAGAGAGAGATATGATCTTTCACCCGTTGGAAGGTTGAAGCTTAATTCAAGGCTTGGTTTGGAAACTGATTTAAACTTGAGAACTCTTGAAAATTTGGACATTATTTCTATTGTAAAATATTTAGCCGAACTAAAAGACGGCATTGGAGAAATTGACGATATTGATCACTTAGGCAATAGAAGAGTAAGATCAGTTGGAGAACTATTAGAAAATCAATATACTCTCGGTGTAATTAGAATGGAGAGAGCAATTAAGGAAAGAATGAGCAACTCAGAGATTGAAGTGGTCATGCCAAATGATCTTGTTAATCCAAAGCCTGCCTCAGCTTCAGTAAGAGAATTTTTTGGGCAAAGTCAATTATCACAATTTATGGACCAAACAAATCCTTTATCTGAAATTACTCATAAAAGAAGATTATCAGCACTTGGTCCAGGTGGACTTTCAAGAGAGAGAGCAGGATTTGAAGTAAGAGATGTTCACCCAACCCATTATGGAAGAATTTGTCCAATCGAGACTCCTGAGGGTCCAAATATTGGTTTAATTAATTCTCTCGCAACATATTCAAAAGTAAATAATTACGGTTTTATAGAAACACCTTATAGAAAAGTTGTTAAAGGTAAAGTAACCAATGATGTTTTGTATCTGTCTGCCATGGAGGAAGAAAATAAAAGTATTGCGCAAGCTAACGAACCTTTAAATCTTGATGGTTCTTTTAAAAGTGAGCTAGTAAATTGCAGGAAAGATGGAGATTTTTTCTTATTAAAACCCAGTGATATTGATTTAATAGATGTTTCTCCAAAGCAATTAGTATCTGTCGCAGCAGCGTTAATCCCCTTTTTAGAAAATGATGATGCCAATAGAGCTCTTATGGGTTCAAATATGATGCGTCAGGCGGTTCCTTTACTCAAATCCGAATCGCCCTATGTCGGTACAGGAATGGAAAGCGTAGTTGCAAGAGATTCAGGTGTTGTTCTTGTCGCAAAAAGAAGTGGAATAGTCGATCAAGTTGATTCATCTAGAATTGTTATTAAAGCTGAACAAAAAGGTGATAAGGACACTGGAGTTGATATTTATAGATTAAGTAAATTTCAAAGATCTAATCAAAATACATGCATAAATCAAAAACCGTTAGTCAAAGCTGGTGATTATGTGAATAAAAACGATATCATCGCTGATGGTCCTGCATCTAAAATTGGAGAACTTGCTTTGGGTAAAAATGTTACTGTAGCATTTATGCCTTGGAACGGATATAATTATGAGGATTCAATATTAATTTCGCAAAAGCTAGTTGTTGATGATGTGTTTACTTCAATTCATATCGAAGAGTTTGAAGTTTTATCAAGAGATACAAAATTAGGTCAGGAAGAAATCACTCGTGATATACCAAATGTAGGGGACGAAGCTCTAACAAATTTGGATGAAGCCGGCATTGTTCATATTGGGGCTAAAGTAGCACCAGGAGACATATTGGTCGGTAAAGTTACACCAAAAGGTGAGTCACCAATGACCCCTGAAGAGAAATTACTAAGGGCTATCTTTGGTGAAAAAGCTGCTGATGTGAAAGATACCTCTCTTAGGCTACCTCCGGGTGTTTCAGGAACTGTAGTCGAAGTTAGAGTTTTCTCTCGAAGGGGTATTGATAAAGATGAAAGAGCACTCTCGAATGAGCGCTCACAAATCGAGCAACTGCACAAAGACATGGAAGACGAGAAATTTATTCTTGAATCAAGTTTCAAGTCAAGCTTAGTAGATTTATTTGAAAATTCAACATATTTGAGCGGCCTAGATAAAAAACTGAAAAGTAAAAAAATAAACTCTAGTGAAATTGAAAGTTTAGGCCTTTTAAAGTTGAGAAAGATTAAAGTTAAAGAAGATAAAACTATGTCTCAAGCTGAATCTTTGTGCGAGGCCTTCGACAACAGTTTGAATTTACTTCAGAATAATTTTAAAGACAAGGTTGATAAGGTTCAATCTGGAGACGATTTACTTCCTGGAGTTATGAAATTGATTAAGGTGTTTGTTGCTGTCAAAAGACAACTAGCACCAGGCGATAAGATGGCTGGAAGACATGGAAATAAGGGAGTAATATCCAGAATAATTCCTGCTGAAGATATGCCATACATGGAAGATGGCACACCTGTCGATATAGTTTTGAACCCATTAGGAGTCCCATCTAGAATGAATGTTGGCCAAATTCTAGAAACCCACTTAGGTGCAGCTGCAGTTGATCTGGGAAGAAAGTTTGAGTATTTATCGGAGGAAGCAAGGGAAAATAGTTCAAAAATTAAAGAACTAAAAAGTCTATTTAAATCTGTATATGGTGATAATGTTTATAAAGAAAGGTTTGAAAATTGTGATAATGAGAGTTTAATAGAGCATGGAAAAAATTTAAAAGATGGTGTTCCTTTTGCAACTCCAGTTTTTGATGGGGCTAAGGAACTGGACTTAAATAATTTTTTTGAGCTTGCTGGCTCTGAAACAAGTGGGCAAAAGAGACTAATTGATGGAAGAACTGGGGATTATTTTGACAGACCAGTTACTGTTGGACAAATTTATATGCTTAAATTACATCATCTAGTTGATGACAAAATTCATGCTAGATCGATTGGTCCATATAGCTTGGTTACTCAACAACCCTTAGGTGGTAAGGCACAATTCGGTGGACAAAGATTTGGTGAGATGGAAGTTTGGGCACTAGAAGCATACGGAGCATCGTATACCTTACAAGAAATGCTTACTGTTAAATCTGATGACGTTTCAGGTAGAACAAAAGCTTACGAAACAATTGTTAGGGGTGATGATAATATAGAATCGGGAATACCAGAGTCGTTTAACGTTTTAATTATGGAACTCAAGTCTTTGGGATTAAACGTAGAACTTTTAGAAAAAAATATTTGAGGAGAAATCAATTATGAGCGATTTAATGAAGTTGATAGAAAAACCAAATTATAATGACTTTGACTCGATCAAAATTTCGATTGCTAGTCCTGAAGACATGGTTTCTTGGTCTCATGGAGAAATAAAAAAACCCGAAACAATAAATTACAGGACTTTTAAACCAGAGAGAAGTGGCCTGTTTTGCGCCAGAATATTCGGGCCAATCAAAGATTATGAGTGTATTTGTGGAAAATATAAAAGAATGAAGTTCAAGGGTATAATTTGTGAAAAATGTGGAGTTGAGGTCACAGTCGCCAAAGTCAGAAGAGAGAGAATGGGTCACATTCCCCTTGCTGCACCTGTTGCTCACATTTGGTTTTTGAAGTCATTACCAAGCAGAATTGGACTTTTACTTGATTTAACTTTAAAAGATCTTGAAAGAGTACTTTATTTTGAAAGTTTCATAGTGACAGAACCAGGAATGGTCAAATCTTTGAAAAAATATCAAGTAATTGGAGAGGAGCAAAATGCTGATCTTCGAGATGAGTTTGGAGATGAATTTGAATCTATGATAGGAGCCGAAGCTATTCAGAAACTTTTATCTGAGCTTGATCTTGAGGAACAAAGGGCAGTTGTTAAAGAAGAGCTTAAAAATACAAACTCTGAAACCAAAAAAAAGAAATTAGTAAAAAGATTGAAACTACTAGATGCATTTATTTCTTCAAAACTTAGACCTGAGTGGATGATACTAAACGTAATACCGGTTATCCCTCCAGAACTAAGACCACTTGTTCCTTTGGATGGTGGAAGATTTGCGACCTCAGATTTGAATGATTTGTATAGAAGAGTGATAAATCGTAATAATAGATTACAGAGGTTACTTACTCTTAAAGCCCCTGAAATAATTGTGAGAAATGAAAAAAGAATGTTGCAAGAAGCTGCTGATGCCTTATTCGATAATGGTAGAAGAGGGAGAGTTATTACAGGAACTAACAAAAGACCTTTGAAATCTTTATCTGATATGTTGAAAGGAAAACAAGGTAGATTTAGGCAAAATCTTCTTGGGAAAAGAGTTGATTATTCAGGAAGATCGGTAATAGTTGTTGGGCCAGAACTTAAACTACATCAATGTGGAATTCCAAAAAAAATGGCAATTGAACTTTTTAAACCTTTCATATATTCGAAATTAGAGAAGTATAACTACGCAACAACTATTAAAGCTGCTAAAAAAATGGTTGAAAAAGAAAGACCAGAAGTTTGGGACATCTTAGCAGAGGTTATCAGAGAACATCCTGTGCTTTTAAATAGAGCGCCAACACTTCATAGATTAGGTATTCAAGCTTTTGAGCCTATTTTGATTGAGGGAAAGGCAATTCAACTTCATCCTCTAGTTTGTACTGCATTTAATGCGGATTTTGACGGCGATCAAATGGCTGTTCATGT
>MDTB01084886.1_pt1 | contig 82925 bp, 79 predicted proteins | sample 811161 | NCBI WGS metagenome assembly MDTB01 (sample SAMN05326650, study PRJNA326480) | marine metagenome | isolation source: seawater | place: Mediterranean Sea | collected 2009 | reverse complement strand
TTGATGAAAAATTGAGATCCTCCAGAATTTGGGCGGCCAGTATTGGCCATTGAAAGAGTTCCAATTTCATTGCTGAATTTTTGAGTCAACTCATCGGGAATATTTCCTCCTCGATCGCGAACAATGGCTTGACCATCAGAAGTTGTGTATGTTCCTCCCCCATCTGGACCGCCAGTACCAGCTCGTGGAGAATTTGGATCCTTGGAATTTGGACATCCGCCTTGTAACATGAATCCTTGAATTACTCTGTGGAAATGAAGGCCGTTGTAGTACCCCTTGTCTGCTAAATCTAGAAAATTGCCTGCTGTAATGGGCATTGTATCTGTAAATAGTTCAATCGTGATGTCTCCTGTTGTTGTCTTCATGAGGACGTTTGTTCCTGCCATGCCCTTGCGAGCATTAGGAAGGATTTAGCCTCATGCATTGACAATATCAGATAAAGTGAGTAACGGATAAAGAGGGATTTCAGCATCTGTAAAGGCTTCATAGCCTCCTTCTTCTCTGTCTAGAATGGTGATACAACCAACAATTTCGCAACCCATTTCCACTAAACGTTGGCATGCTTGTAATGCTGAGCCGCCAGTAGTAGTGACATCTTCTAAAATCAGACACCTATCTCCAGATACAAGTGTAGAGCCTTCAATCCCTGGAGGGTTTCCGGTTTTTCGACCTCCTCTTCCCTTGGGCTCCTTTCGAATGATGAATCCCCTCAATCCACTTCCTGAAGGGGCTTTTGCAATAGCAATCCCTGTCAATGGAACTGCTCCCAATTCTAATCCTCCAACTGCATCAATAGATCCAATTTCGTTTATCTTATCATGAATCAAAACTCCAAGCAAGTGAGCACATTCGGGGTCACACATTACTGGTTTCATATCAAAGAAATGCGGAGAAACTCTACCAGACGCAAGAGTAAATGGATCATCTGGCTGATACAAGTAAGCTAGGTTTCTAACACGATCTGCTAAAGTGGCCCTAGCGCTCTCAGGGGTTGTTGACTCTGCCATGTTACTTCCTAACTTAGACGATGAATGAAGGTTCCCAGCCATTTAGCGATTTGTTCATGTAGCGTCATTCCACAGAATAGTTTCCTGAGGGTTGGGAATGAGCGGCATTGGAACCTCTGCTTTCGATGAAGAAAGGCTCCAATCCGAGATGGAAAGATACCACAATCAATTGGATAGTGAAACTGAGAGGCTGTATACTCTTGCAAGTGAAGCAAGGGAGAAGGGGCTTGATTTTGCTACTGAGATAGAAATCCCAAGAGCAATAGATTTGGCTGATCGAACAGAAAAATTACTAGAAGAATATCTAGATGGTCTCGAAATTGCTGAAAGCATCAGAACAATGTTGCAGGAAGAAGATCGCGAAACGACTGCAATCAAAATTGCATGTCAGGTTTCTAACCAAATGATGGAAAGAACTGGAGATCAACAACGTTCTATCGATTCTGGTTTGAGAGTAGGTCTTGCTATCCTCACTGAAGCTATCTTGGTTGCTCCATTGGAAGGAATCGGTCAAGTCAGATTGTTGAATAATGTCGACGGTTCCACCTTTTTATCCATCGATTTTTGTGGTCCGATTAGAGCTGCTGGGGGAACTGCTCAAGCAATGGCAGTTCTGATTGGTGATATGATTCGTTCAGAATTAGGTCTTGCGAAATATGAGCCGACATTTGCAGAAGTTGAACGAGTCAAGGAAGAATTTGGACTATATCGTGCAGGAATGCAATACAAACCTACTCCCGAAGAAATTGATGTAATCGTAAAGTCATGTCCAGTGATGATTAATGGAGAATCAACAGAAGACATCGAGTGTGCAGGTTATCGAGAAGTAAGGAATATCGATGACGGGAGAGTAAGAGGAGGTGTTCTTCTAGTAATTGGAGAAGGGTTATGTCTCAAAGCACCAAAGATTCAGAAACATGTTGAACGACTAGAAATTCCAGGTTGGGGATTCATCAGTGAATTTGCGAATAGAGGGAAAAAATCAGACTCTCAGGGAAAAAACGAATTTGTATCAAAAGTAATCAAAACTGATTCTAGATTCATGAAAGATATCATTGCCGGTCGTCCTGTTTTTGGAATGCCGAACGAGCCTGGTGGGTTTCGATTAAGATATGGAAGGCCTAGAGCATCCGGACTCGCTGCTGCTGGAATGAATCCGGTATCCATGAAAGCAATGAGTTCATTCATTTCTGTAGGGACACAAATGAAGATCGAACGCCCAGGTAAAGCATGTGCTGTAACACCATGTACTGAGATAGATGGCCCAATGGTACTCTTAGATGATGGAACATTCGTCAGAGTGAATGAAGAAGAAAAATGGAATGAAATTGAAGACCAAGTACGAGCCATTTGGGACAATGGTGAATTGATGCTAGGATTTGGTGAATTCTTAGAAAACAACAAGACTCTCGTTCCATCTGCATTTACTTCAGAATGGTGGGCATCCGATGTATTGGATTCAATCAAAGATGAGGATGATTTGGATTTTCTCAAATCAATTTTAAGTTTTCAAGAAATAGACGGTCAAAGATCTCCGCCCTGGGAACTAAAGCGAAGATTACGAAGTAAATCTGAGAGACTGGAAGTTGAGTGGCAGCTACGTGACTGGCACCATTCACTTCGCCATATTGACGTTGATTGGAATGCAGCAATTGAAATTTCAAAACGTTGGAATATAGGTATTCATCCATCTCATAATCCACAATGGTCTGATTTGCCGATTTTCATACTACCAAAATTCATTGATGCATTAAGTGAGGCAATTATCGGAAATGAAAATTTACGAATCCCAGATGCGGTTCTTGGATGGACAGCACCAATGATCATTGAAAGTACGCCAATAGTTGACATAATTACTAACAATCAAACTAATCTTAGAAGAAAGGATAGTTCATCAGATCAAGAAACAGAAATATTAGATGTAGGAAAGTACAAAATTTCTAAAATCGAATTAGAACAAATATCTCCAAATCTAGGATTCAATCAACATGGACTAGTAAAATCAGTACTAATGTGTCTGGGGATTTCACATCAACACGAAAGTGATGACATTGTTATCGAAGGAAATTGGAATGGCCTATTACATGGTCTTGGATTTTCGATTAATGATGGAAAAATCACAGAAGGAAAAGATGTTAGAGATTTAATCCAATCCAAAATAAATAGTATTGATGATGCAAAAAATATTGTTAAATTAGAGAATGAGAGAAAAAGAATATTAGATGAAAAACGACGTACTGCTAGGATTCAAGCAGAAACTGCAGCAAGGCAAAGAGGAGAAGATATTGCAGCAACGGAATTAGCAGGTAAAGAGGCACAAGAGGCAATTGAAGATCTTGGTTCAGATGACGAAGAAAGTCTGAATAATGCAAAAATTGAACTTGATGAAAACGAGGTGATGAATAGTCTTTGGATTGTAAATAATGTTAGTTCATTGGAGTGGATAGATGCTGCTCCATGTCGAGTTGGTTGTCGAATGGGTCGTCCAGAGAAGTCTGCGCCCAGAGAAATGAAGCAGAAAGCACATGCACTCTATCCAATCCAAAATTATGGTGGCCCACAACGATTGTTGGCAACTGCAGTATCTAGAGAAGGATCTATTCGAGTAACTGTTGGGCCTAGAAGATGCTTGAGATGCGATAGAGAAACTCCCCATATTCGATGTCATCATCGAACTATACCAAATGAACCTCAAGAATGTGGAGGTAGAACTGTTCCAGCAGATAGACGTGGGGGGCATCTTCGAAATCGATTGGGTGAATTAACAACTATTCCTCTCGCTGATATCCTAGAAGTCAAGCGAATTTCACTTGGACTTGACAGATTACCTGAACGAATCAAGGCAATGAAGGGACTGACTTCCAAAGCTCAATATCCTGAACCTATTGAGAAAGGAATTCTAAGAGCAATTCATGATGTATCTGCATTTAGGGATGGTACCATTCGTTACGATATGATTGATGTCCCTGTAACTCATTTTAGACCAATAGAAATTGGTACATCAGTAGAGAAATTAGTCGAATTGGGATACACCCACGATATTAGAGGAAATGAATTGAAAGAAGATACTCAAATCTTAGAATTATTTCCTCAGGATTTTATTCCCAGCAGAGATGGAGGAGAACATCTACTAAAAATTAGTCAATATCTAGATGATCTCTTGGTTAGATTTTACAAGATGGAACCAGAGTTTAATGCAAAAACCATCGATGATATGGTTGGTCAACTTGGTATTGCACTTGCTCCGCATACTTCAGGAGGGGTGCTGTGTCGATTTATTGGATGGACAAATGCATCGGCTGGATATGGCCACACATTATTCCATGCAGCAAAGAGAAGAAATTGTGATGGAGATGAAGACTGTGTCATGCTACTACTCGATGGACTATTGAATTTCAGTCGAATTATTCTCCCATCTTCTAGAGGTGGACGGATGGATGCTCCATTGACATTGACGACAAGATTGAATCCAATGGAATTAGACAAAGAAGCATTGCATGTTGATGCAGGATGGAATTATTCCAAGGAATTTTATTTGGAAACATTAGATTCCCCCCATCCTCGACAAATTATGGATAAAAAATTAGTTGATCTCGTCAACAATCGAATTGGAACTGTAGGCGCAGTACGAGGATATGGTTTCTCTCACGATTTAGAATCATTAGATGCAGGTCCAGTAAACTCGGCTTACAAAACTCTAGGCAGTATGACCGACAAAATGAGTGCACAATTAGCCCTTGGTCGTAAATTACGTAGCGTAGATGCAAGGATTGTTGCTTCGACCGTGATTGGTTCCCATTTACTCCCAGATGTGAGGGGAAATTTGAATGCATTTAGCAGACAAAAAGTTAGATGTGCAAAATGTAATCATTCATACAGAAGATTACCATTGGCAGGAAAATGTATCCAAATGCAAGGAGCAAGTGGAGGGTTGCATGGACACCATTCCAGTAGAATGGAAGAAACTCGATGTGGGGGTAATCTGATTCTGACTGTTTCTCAAGGAGCAGTAAGAAAATATCTTGGCGTTATCAATCATGTAATCGATAATTTCGGAATTGATCCCTACACTCAACAATATGTAGATTGGATGGCAGATAGTGTAGAGTCCGTCTTTCAAAATGATAGAGTTACGGTCTATACGTTAGATGATTTTCTTTGACTAGAGATCTCGTCTTTTGTTTTGTCCATCGCCTAGTTTGTCCCACAAATCGCTAATCGTGTCTACATCTTCATCCAGTGTAGCTTTACCTTGTAATCTAGATTCATCACCTTCTCCAAGTTCATCAAGCGACTCTAATTCGGCATCCGCATCCTCCATTTCTTGATCTCCTTCTTCCGTTTCCGGTTCTGTTTCTTCTACAGACCAATGGCGCCTTTTAGACATCAAATTTGAAGCAGAATTAGATTCAGAAAGTAAATCATCTACATCAACTGGATTTCCTCCAGAAATTGATTTTTCGACTTCTTTCCATTCCTCACGTAATTTTCGTACAACCGGCGAGCCTCGTTTTAATCGACGGGATTTTGCCCACGAACGTAGAGTTCTGTCTGTAACTATCAACATTAATGCAAGTATGTTGGCAACCACATATCCTTCAATTCTAATTGGAGTGTAAAGATCCATCTCTGTTTTAAGATCAATCTCAACTATGTCTGAAGGGACTGGATATACCTGTCCATTTTGTTTTATTGTGATTAAAAATGATGAGGGACCTGGCGAAAGAGAATATGTTTCTGAGGATGATGCATTTGAATTTCCATCAAAAACTTCGATAATGGTTCCGTCCGACAACTCTAGTTCAATGGTAACCTCAGAAGAACCCATTCCATCTACCTCATTAATTTCATAAAACACATGAAATGGAATTTCTTTTCCTAGAATATCAGGGCCATCGAATCGATATTCTGTTACAATATCACTATTTGGAGAAATAAGATATTGATCAGCTGATGATGTCAGTGCTCCTGTCCAAATTATGTTCAAGAGAACAAAAGTAACGATAGTAGTAATCGCGGACTTTCGTGAATTATCCCCAGTCACTCATGCACCCCCTCTAACAATTTATCAATGACCTCTTGCATGAATATTAGTTTTCGTAATTTTCTTTCTGGATCTGTTGCTCCTGACCATTGGCCAACAATATCACTTCGATATCCTAAAAGATTGATTTCTGAAATTGGCACTCCTAAGAAACCAATCAAACATATTGTACGATCACCATCAGTAAATCCTCCAGGATTGAGCATACCTTCTATTCTATCTGGAGTCTGGTGAGTTAATATCACTCTAGGTGGCGAATTCATCTTTGATATTTCTTTGACTAATTTCGCCCAATCATCTTCATTGTCTCCATGAGCATGTAAAATATGCATTATTTCCCGTTCCGCTGCTTGAGAAACATGTGGATGACCGTCAGCATCAGTTACCAATGCCAACGTCTGTGACCATATTTCTTCTCTAATCTCATTTTCAAATTCTTGAATTATTCCAATTGAACCATCGGCAAAAATAAATCGATGATTGGACTTTAGTGCCGATAATATCTCATCGGATTCGACTGCTGCACCAACGGCAGCAATTGGACCATTTAGCAATCTCTCTTGGAGAGATACAATGCTGTTCTCTCTTTCTACTACTGTCCAATCTGGAACCTTTGAGGATAGAGAGTTAACACTCTGTAAAAGCATCATTGCACTTTCTCTATCAGATTCTAAAGGCCATGAAAACTGGGCTCGAACTCGATCTTGAATCCTCATTCCAATCGAACGAACCTCATGAGGGCCCATGGTGTGTACAGACCGGTCGCGTTGAAGAACCCCCGTGTTACTTCATGCCTGAGAATCATGCCCATGCCGTTGCGTCCTCCTCTCATTGATGATGCAAAAGTGCTAGCACGCTATCCGTTTTTACCACAATCCGCTGAAAATACTCGAACCATATTATCTGATAATGGAATTAGTATGGAAGATTTACTTTCAGCCGCATGGTTATCTGATATTCGTCGTAAAGGAGATATGAGGGTGAAAGAATCAGTCCTACATGATGATGGAATTGAACAAAGTTCTGGAGATCTGAGTACTGAACTTGGGAGAATGTCAGAAAGTCTCTCGTTTCTTTATGCAATGATGGTCGCTTGTGCCACATTTGACGAAAGGGTTACTGCAAGATGGGCAGAAGGAGAGTCTACTCGAGCAGATAAATTACTAGGAAGTGATATTCTAATTTTTGAAAAAATCGCTACTACTTATTTATCTAATATTCAGAGCGAAATTAAAAATGGGGAGACCATCTATTCAATCCCTTTAACCGATTTTATTGAACTTAGTCCTAGAATTAGTGGAGACTATTGGAGGCTCCCAAACAGGGCTATGAAGGATGGATGGGTAGAAATGGGGCCTTCAACTAGTGAAAATAGTCAACAAAGATTAGCTAGACTAATCAAAGAAAGGATTCGTGAAGACTTGAGAAAACGTTGCGATGACAGGATGGAAAAAATAGATGAAGAGTTTGCTGAAAGATTGAGCGAACCTGTTGGGGCTGTATTGACTATTCTACAATCAAGATCTACTCTAAATTTTGAAGCAGGAGAAGCAACTAGATCAGATTGGCCACCATGTATGGAGATTGCAATTAAAGAATTGTCAATGGGAGAAAATGTAAACCATTCTGGTCGTCTTTTCCTCGCTGCGATTAGTGCTGCACTTGGCATCGAGCAAGAGCAGTGTGCTTCATTCTTTCAAGGTGCACCTGACTATAATCCTGAAACTACTAGCTATCAGATTGGTCATGTGTATGACAGAGAATATACCCCAGCTGGTTGTAGCCGATTAAAGATGGATGGAAGATGTCCTGTTTCACCTGGAGATGATCCCATTTGTGATAAGCCGAAAATGAAGCATCCATTGTCGTATGTTTGGTGGAAACAAAGAGATCGGTCTCAGGCAGAAGAACCAAGAGAATCAAACGAAGAATCTGCGGAGTCGGCCAACCCTTGATAGGGATGTACTTTTTATCTCCACCCGAAGAAGATGACCCGGACCCTTGTGCTGACTATTGATCGAGACAATGATCTCGGAATTAAAGCAGGACTCAGAGGGCCAGTAATTGGAAGAAAATCTACTCTCAGTGCAGCATTAAGACTTGGACTTGCAGATCCAGAAGAGAGTGATACAAATGCAATTCTCGGAGCACTTCACCACCATGACAGAATTTTAGATTCTGGTGAGCCGAATGATGCTGTTGAAGTTGCAATACTTACAGGGGATGAAAGAGTAGGGGCTCGTTCAGATCGGGCAATTGCAAAACAGCTTGAAGAAGTAATTTCTGAATTTCAACCAGATTGCGCTATCTTAGTTACAGACGGAGCAGAAGATGAGGCTGTAATGCCAATCATTCAAAGTAGAGTTCGAATTGATTATGTTGAGAAAATTATTGTAAGACAAAGTAAGGGTATTGAAGGTACATTTTACTATATCATGAAAGCAATCGAGGATCCTAAATGGAGAGCACGGCTTCTTGTTCCATTATCTGTGTTCATGATGATAATTGGTTTAGGAATGATCTTGCCAGGTGGAGGAGTTCTAATTGGTGCAATGCCCCTTATTGTCGGAATTTGGTTACTAGCAAAAGGACTTGGGGCTGAAAATCAATTTGAACGTTTGATGCTTGACATGAGAGATAGTGCAATGGGTGGGATCATTTCATCGCTTCTATGGGCATTTGCATCATTCTCAAGTTTACTAGCAATTTTGGAATCCTATCGTACAATAGTGCAAGCAGATTCTGATTTATCTACCGTTCAAATAGCAATTGAAGCAATGGATAGTGGATTACAATGGATTGTTCTCGCCTCTCTTGCTGTAGCAATGTCAATGGTAGTTTTGAGATGGAGAAGAGGTACGCTAACAGGACGTGTTTTCCAAATTATGGCTGGAGGAGTAGTCATTTACGCATTTGCTGAGGCAGGACTTGATGTCGCTAGACAAATTACAGGCGGAGTAACATATGAATTAGATCCGGGAGTTATCTACAACGATTGGGGATTGGCCGTAGTTGCAATAGTTGTTTATTGGATGGTAAGAACCGGTGTGAAATCTTGGTCAACCAGACAAGAAACGCAAGGACGATTTTGGGGAGTTTAATTACTACTCAAAAAATAATTCATACATACAATGAGGACAAGTAACTCGAATTGGGCGTATTGAAGGTATTCCAAGTGGAGACCTGCACTCCGTACAAACAATTGCTTGATCTACTTGTGATTGACGTGCTCGTCCTGACTCACTAGGATCGTATTCCATACGAAAACGATGGGCATTTTGCAATGCTTCGGGTTTATCTGTCGAATTTTGAGTAGGTTCCAAATCATAATCTACAGATTTACTTCGTGCAAAAGATGGATCTAGAATTGGATCTAGTTTAGGTTCTGGAGATTCTCCTTTGGCACTAGCCATTAATTGCAAGAGTTCTTCTTCGGATACACTATACTCAACTGTAATTCGATCTATTTCTAACATTTGTTCGTATCCGTCCATTGAAATTAGGCTAGAAATGACTGAGGCTGGAACGTCTGCCATAAAAACGGAGTAGATAACTATCTCTTGACATTTGAGTATGGTCGTTTACTAATATTCACAAAGGAGAATGTTTTCAAATGTTTCATGAGCGACGGTGTTGGTTCACTTTACATGTTAAACACATGTCCATTTACATGGAAGGTTAGAGCGCTTCTTGATCATCTAGATCTTCCTCATGAAAGAGTAAAAATCAATCCACTAAAAATCAAAAAAAGTGTTTCATTTGCAGGAGATTGGGGAAAAACACCAGTATGGAAAATGTCTGATGGAGAAGTTGTTGTTGATTCTACTCCGATTATGAAAAGAATCGATGAAGTCTACAACAATGGAAATCTATGGAAAATGGACGATCAAGTTCGTAGAGATAAATGGATGGAATGGGCAGATACTAAAATGAAAGATGCAACTATTCCAATCCTCTATGGATCAATTGGTTCTGCATTATCTACAACTAGATCTGTAGCAAAACACGAACGATTTGGTTTCTTTACAGGACGAATCTATGCTTGGCTAGGTTTTCCCATAATGTGGGGGATTATTGCTAAAAAAAGAACCAAGAAAACTGGAATGGAACCTGGTGAACTATGGCATCATTTACTCAATGAATGGACTGAAGAGATTGGAGAAAAGTCGTTTTTTGGAGGTAACACCCCCCATATTGTTGATCTTGCAGTTTTCGGATATATGCAATCCATTGAGATGCATTCCAAAGCATTTCGTTTGATTGAAAATCACTCTAAAGGTATGCTATGGTTTAACCGAATGAGAAATTCTACAGTTGCTCAATAACTACATTTCTTCTACATGTAAACCGAATGTTGCTAGCATTGCAAGTAATCCTAGACAACAAGAAGAGTAGTAATGTCCTTGGCTAAAGAATACCAAACCAGCTCCAGTTCGTAATAACAGAGTACTCTTCGTTCGCCACCCTGTAATCCCAAAGAATACCGCAATTAGAGATATACCAATGAAAATCGTTCCTGCTATATCATACACAGCTGCAGCAGTAGGATCGTAGAGTTCTTTGCCCCTTTCTTCTTCACTAAGATCCATCCATCGAGTCAAACCATTTGATTTCTGTTCAATTAAATCAAAATCTTCAGGAGCAGCAAAATCTAGGTTAAGATGCGTAAAACCATATGGTTCAAAAAGTGCTCCAGGAGACAATAATATTCGATGAGTCATGCCCTCAGATGGATTGGACATATTTACTACATACATACTCATTAATCCTGGATTAAGACCCTCTAATCGAAATCTTCCTTGCGAGTCAGTAGTTGCTGCAGGTCGTGTGATTCTCTGAATCCCATCTTCGTCAATAACTGGAGTGACAACTTCAATGGTGAAATTGACACCTGGAGAACCGTCATGTAATGTAAGAACACCAGTAAGTATTGCAGATCCTGGAGCGGATGTGCTCAACAAATTTGCAGTCTGAGTTTGACTGTAAATGAAACCTCTGTCAGTTACTAACCCCCCATCTCCTTCAATGAAATCATAACCATTGACTGTACCTAAGATACTTGCTAATAAAATAAACAATAACGCAACATGCATCCTCGGATCACGTGGCATCTGAGAAGGGAGAAGGAGTGTTGCTCCTGTAGAGGCAAATACTGGTTCTTCCTCTGGAATAGATGAAAGTGGGACCGGTTTGGGCACTACTTCGTCTCCGTCCACGGTGGGTTATTCGCGCCCCCCCTTATTCAGATTGCGAAGTTTTGATAATTTCAGAAATTCTAGATCCCAGTGATTGTTGTAATCTAAACCAATCAACAGGATCAATCCATGCAATCATTCGAAGACCTTGGTCATTCACTTCTCGTTCACGAACCATTGCCATTCTCCTTATTTGAGATTCTATTGCTGCAAGTGGCCTTGCATTAGGTAAGGATGTGTCAGAGATTTGCATCTCAATAGGAGGGCCATGTAATCGAGTCAATATTCCTGACCTCAAATCCTCTATTCCATCTGAAGAGGATGAAGACGTTACAACTGCATCTTCAACACTAAGTAATTGTAAAGCTCTCTGTACTTCTACGAGATGTTCGTCAGAACATGAATCTGATTTAGTTAGAACTACTTGAAGATCATATGGCTCTAAATCGTGATCTGTTCGATCAAATAATTCACGTCTGGACGTCTCAAATTTTCGAATTAATTCAGGAATCGAGTCTGATGCATCAAGTAAGAGCAATAGAAGATCACAGTCGATACTCTCTAGCAATGTAGCAGAAAATGCATCGAGAAGATCTGAAGGAATTTCATCAATGAAACCTATTGTGTCCACCAATAAAATTCGGGGACTAAACTGCATTCTCCCAACAGTAGTTTCTAATGTAGAAAAGTATCTATCTTCTACCAAAACTGGTTTACCACAAAGCGCTGCAAACAAACTTGACTTGCCTGCATTAGTATAACCTGCTAAACCTACAGTTTTTGCACCACTCGATTTTCTCTGTCTTTGTCTCTCTTTGATTACTTTTCCATACCTTTTTTGGCGATTTTTTAGAGTTTGTAACTCTCGACTCAATGCTGAAAGAGCGATATTCCATCCTGTTCTACCCCCAGCTCCAAAACCAAGTCTTTCTCCAGTTGTTTCACGATTTACTAATTCACGTAAAATATTGCGATCTGCATTCAAACGTGCAATTCTAACTTGATTCCTGGCTTCTACACTTGATGCATGTTGAGTAAATAATTCCAATAATAATCTGACTCTGTCCCATGTTTCACATTGAAGTAAATCAGTCAAATTTACTAATTGTCTAGGTGTTAAATTTGCATTGACAAGTATCAAATCAATGCCAAACCATGGATGTGACTCGGGAGCCATTCTAAGTTCGTCTCGAATGGCCTCGAGGCGACCCCTGCCAAAATGTAGTCGAGGATTAGAACGTCCTTTTTGAGAAATAATCTCAACAACATCAATATCCATTGTCTTGGATAAACTGAGAAATTCAGAAGGATTTCCTTGTCTGGTTAACATCAATGCCTTTCTACCAGAATGTGATGTACGTATTTCTTCAGTTAGAACACCACCTGAGCCGGCTATCAACGGTACATTATCCCAATCTGGTTCTGTCATGATTCACCACAACCTGCTGCGTCCAAAATTCTTTGATCTAAACGTGATATAGGTACGCTGTCAGAACGGATTCCTCCCTTCACTACATCTACTTTCCATACTTGTAGATGAAAATCTCTATGGCTAAATGCATGATGAATCTCACCAACTCTTTCTGGAGATTTTATGTCATTATCAATACATAATGTCTGAAGGCCATTTGGATCTTCGGTAATTGGTACACCCCATAATCCTCCTAGTTGAGAGCCTTTACGCTGGGACAAAACTATTCCATCAGGCGAAGAAATAACCAATGCATGTCCATTCACTTTAGTTGATGATCTACGTTTTGATGCTGGATATTTCGTCGGGTTATCTGTCAATATTGCTTTACAATTCTCTGATACTGGACAGGAATTACACTTGGGTGCACGTGGAGTACAAATGATTGCACCTAACTCCATTATTGCTTGGTTCCAATCACCAGGACGGGTTTCATCTAGACTGATGTTTGCCCATTCTTGTACATCTGTCAAATTTGTATGTTCTATTGCATTTAACCTAGAATATACACGTTTTACATTCCCATCGACTACAGCAATTGGAACATCAAAAGAAATTGAAGCAACTGCTGCAGAAGTATAGGGACCAATACCAGGGAGTTTCTCTAATTCTTTAGGATCAGAAGGAATAATTGGAGGATCACGAGAACCAATAATCACTGATAATTTATGCAAATTTCTTGCCCGTGCATAATATCCACAACCCTGCCACAATAACATTACTTCTTCCAATGAAGAAATAGACATTTCATGTAATGTTGGAAATCGTTCGTACATTCTCTTCCAATAACCAAGTCCGACCTCCATTTTTGTTTGTTGGAGAATGAATTCAGAAAGTAAAACTGGCCACGGTTCAGGGTTTTTCCTCCAAGGAAGTTCTCTAGCATTACAATCATACCAATCAAGCAGGAGAGCCCTAGGGGGGTAAACTTGGCCCTCCATACTAGCCAATAAAGTCGGAGCATCCTTATGGGTTATCCATAATTGGAAACTAATGAAGTCCCATGAGGCGGTACTGAGTTGGGCAGGAAACCCTGACGAATTAGAGGTACTCAAAGCCTCAATAGAAATTGATGACCCTGATTCTTTTGATATTACAATTCTACAAGATGAAATGGAAATACGTGTGCATTCAACCTCGCTCAGAAGTTTAAGAAGTACAGTAGATGACATCTTAGCGTGTCTTGCTGCTGCTGAATCTGCACTAAATCAAGTGAATTAGATGAAAGAAATTAATCGGAATCATTCAAACATGAAATAGGGTTCGTAGGCATGGTGACAGACACTGATTCCACCGTGACGGACTCTTCGGAGTCTGGGGACCTCTCGATCACAGCCGAGAAGGTTCGACTACCGCACGACCAGAGCGGAATGCTATGGTTTGAAGATCAACCTACAGCACTTTTCCTTGAAAGTATAGATCGTTGGACGCGTACGTTACTTGAAGATGATGGGTTCGTTCCTGTGGGTGCCTCAAAACTTACTGTAAGAGCTCGTGTTGTTACTAAAGAGGCTGGTACATTATGTGGAGTTCATGTCATTAATCGTCTTCTTGATGTTCATGTCCCCCATATCAACAGAGCATGGCAAGCCAGGGAAGGAGGGCACTTTCAATCCGGTGATGTAATTCTAATACTTGATGGAACACCTAGAGATATCCTCTCAGTTGAACGAATAATCTTAAATTTCTTGGGAAGACTTTCTGGAATTTCTACCTTAACAGAAAAATGGACAAAGGGGCTAAGTGGAATGAAAGTGGCATCTACTCGAAAGACATCATGGGGACTTCTAGACAAATGGGCTGTCCATGTCGGGGGAGGATTAACTCATCGTCTTCGAAAAGGTGATGCTGTAATGATCAAAGAGAACGACCAAATCGCACTGAGAGAAGATGATGAAAGTCGGTCTAAAGAGACAATGAAGAGATGGATACAGACGACCGATTTTAATTGGCATGGGTCCTTTACAGTAATCGAAGTTGACTCTATTTCATTGGCATTAACTGTGGCAAAATCATGGTGTAATCGTATGATGGAGACAGATGAAAATCGACCCCTTGTAATAATGTTAGACAATATGGGACCTGTAAAAACAAAAGAAGCTGTAATGGATCTGAAAAGTCATGGATACAATGAATGGATTTACACAGAAGCAAGTGGGAATGTAAAATTTGAAGATATTGATGAATGGAAAATAACCGATGTGGATGTGATTTCAACTAGCAAACTCAACATGGGAGTGTCTTCAATTGATATGAGTATGTTATTGGATGACGAAGGTATTAGAGAAATTATACCAGAATAATCAAAACTATGAGGAGAAAATATGGGCGATATCCCAGAATCACATCCTCGAAGGGAGTCATTATTGTCTAGACAAAAACTAGTTGATGCTGCTTCAAAGGGAATGTTAGCAGAATCGGCATTGATTGCACATGGAAGAGGTGAAGCCTTCGATTATCTCTTAGGAGAGAAAACCTGTGATTCTGCTAGATTAGCGATTACGGAAACTGCATATAGATTACTAAATTCTGAAAACTGTGTTATTTCAGTCAATGGAAATACAGTTGCACTTGCAGGACCGCAACTGATTGCCTGTGCCGCAGTATTGAACTGCCCTATTGAAGTCAACATTTACTATAGAACCCCAAAAAGAATGGAGGTTTTACTTTCGACATTAATGGAACAACAACAACTTGCATTGAAATTATATCCTCAAATAAAGAACAAAATTACTGAAGTAGAAATTCTTGGAGGAAGCCCAGATAGTAGAATCCCTAACCTTGAGGGGCCGCGAGCTCGATGTCATTCAGAAGGGATAATATCGGCTGATACAATACTTGTTCCTCTAGAAGATGGAGATCGTTGTGAAGCACTTATTGCAATGGGGAAAACTGTGTGTGTCATTGATCTCAACCCATTATCCAGAACCGCACAGATGGCTACAGTAACTATTGTAGATGAGTTAACACGTTGCGTTCCGATTCTTCTTGAAACATTAATGCAAAACTCAGTTAAATCCCTTAGATGGAATAATAAGGAAAATTTAGAAAATGTCATTCAAGAAATACTTAGAAATTTCAATAATTAAACTAAGCATTGTCATAGTGAGATTTTAGTTTATCAGTTACAGAGTCACATATTGCTAACGAAACCTCAGAAGTGGAAGCAGAACCGCCTAAATCATAAGTTAATGGATTTCCTTTGGCAATCAATTCTTCAATAGCTGACTCTACTATTTGAGAAACAATAGTTGCATCCGGATCGTCTTTTCTGCGACCTAACCATTCAAACATTAATTGAACTGAACTCAGCATTGCTATTGGATTCACTTGTCCTTTACCTGCTCTTTTAGGTGTTGAACCATGAACTGGTTCAAACAACATATGATGATCACCGATATTCGCACTTGCTGCCATACCCATGCCACCTTGAAGTGCACTAGCTAAATCTGTAACAATATCACCAAACATGTTTGGAACGACTACTACGTCATAAAATTCAGGTTGACGGACCAACCACATAGTAAACGCATCAATGTATGATTCATCGGTTTCAATATTAGGGAAATCCGCAGCTATTTCTCGGTAAATTTTTCTAAACAGTTGACAGCCTCGAGTAACATTACTTTTGTCAACACAGGTTACTCTTGTAGTACCATCAGAAGGATTTCCTGATCTTTGTAATGCAAGTTCAAAAGAAAAACGTATGACTCTTTCTGATCCTATACGGGAAATAGGGCGAGGATCCCAAGCAAATTCTCCATCCATTCCAGGTATTGAAATATCTGAAATTCCAGAATATTCCTCTCCTCTAGCCAAGTGTGCAGAGCGAGAAAGTAATGGCTGATACAGCCCCTCGGTATTTTCTCGAATAATACTCATATCAACTAGTCCAGGAGTCCAAACTTGTTTGAATTCTCCATGAATTTTATGCCGAATCCCATTGTACAATTTTATTGGTCGAACATTAGCAAATAAATCGAGGCCTGAACGTAACCCCAGTATTACTTGTCCGCCAGCAAGATCCCCATTCGGCTTAACAGCTCCAGGCCAACCAATTGCACCAAGAAGAATGGCATCAGATTCATCTCTACAATGTTCAAATGATCCAGCCGGCCACTCTTCACCTGTTTCAAGATAATATTGCCCCCCACAAGGGATTTCGGTAATTGAAAATGACAAAGGCGAATGCTGCTCTACAACTTTCAATAAATTAAGGGCCTCTGAAGTAACTTCTCGGCCAGTTCCATCTCCCGGTAAAACTGTGATACGATGGCTGGCCATGACTTTCCCAATCGGTAATCATTCATCAATGCCCCTGTCTAAAACATAAATGGGCAAAACAAGGGAATCGTTCATAGACGGGGGTGATGAGTTAGTAGGCTATGGATGAACAGGGGTCATCTGAAGATTCGACAAAAATTCGTATAGATCCTGATTCTCTGCCAATAGAAGTTCGGGAATTATGGGAAAATATGCTTCGAATAGATCCTTCTTGGAACTTGTATGATTGGTTAATAGAATGTGCAAATCAAGAAATGGAACTACTTGTATCAAAACTCAATGAAGAACAATTAAAATTAGAACATCGTCAACATCGAATTGAACGATTGATTGAACGTGTTGAAAGACAAATGAATGACTCAAAACGCATTAATGACCCTCATCAAAAGAATTTGTTTGATGCATATAAACAACCAAAGTCCGATATTGCCCCCAAAATTGTGGTGATTCAATCAGAAGAAATAATCTCAACGGAAGACATTGATGCTGTAGATGATGATCCGATCTTACGAATCTGTTGCGAACATATTCTTCAAGAAATGGAAGAGTCGCAAGATGCTGTTCTTCATGAAGATGAAATGATGGAAGTCTGTTCCTTACTAGGCTTTGATTCAAAAGAAGTCAAAGAAGCAATTGAACATCTGATGTCTTCAAATCAAATTATCCATCTCGGTGATGGGCTCTACGGCTTTGCAGATTAATGGGGCCCGGGGTTCCCCCATCCACTCATAATATAGTTTGGAGACTAAGAGAATATTGATGCCTCGTTTAATCGCTATAATTCTTGGATTTCTTTCTGCATACTACCTTTGGACGCTTTGGCCAGCTCCCATACCTACAATTTCGACTTGGATAATTGTGACGACTCTTGTTGATGCGCCGTATAATTCATCAAATCATAGAAAATTCAAGCAATTATATTCAGAACGGACAAAAAATGCCGAGCATTTATCTCGTGAATTAAGGGATATTCGGGTTAATTTTGACAAGTTGAATAAATTTTCAAGAGAATTGGAAGATGAATTAACGAGAAGAGATGCTATTGGAGCCCCTGAAGCAAGGAAATTGTTAGATGAACAAAGAAGAGCCTTGGCTATTCAAGAAAGTGCAATGAAAGAAACAATGAAAGCGATAGATAAACAAAATCAAATGATGATTAGAAATCAAGAGTTATTGGATGGAATTCGGCAATCACAGAGATTTGAAACAGAGAAATGGAACCAGATGAAAGAGATGATTGAAGTCTTAATGGATGGGCACGCTCGAAGAAATGAAAACACGCGTGCGCAAGCTATGGAAGATGCAAGAAGAGTAAATCAAGAAGTCTTCGAAAATAACCGATCTGTACAAGGTATGCTGAGTGATTTATTATCAGACATTGCAAGATTACCAAGGCATCAAACGATTTCGGTTGCTGATTCGGTTATGGTTTCAGATTCAAATAAAAAAGGTACAATCACATTACCAGATTTACCGAAAAATATTGCTGACTCATGGGTCCGAGCACTTGAAGAAGACATGCAATAATTGTGGACCATGAAATCTAATGAGGTGGACCACGTTACCCCTCCAGAAATCGATGAGCTAGATATCTTGAAACATAGATTAGATTCAGAATTTCAGCGAACAATATTCAGAATAATTTCATTGATACTTACTTGGTTGATTGGGATTTTTAGTATCTACATGCTTATTGATGTTGAACCATTAGTGAATCAGGTTGGTATTCCAAGTTCGATATTGTTTATTCTATTGTTTCCAATTTTATTGATTATTGCATGGGGTGCAGCTGATCATCAACGAAGAGTAGACTCGAATGAAAGTATTAGAGAAACTCATCATGAGAGAGTGGAATCTGATGTTGATCAAATTATCAATAATGTATCGAATGATCCTCTTGCAAAAGAAGTTAGTTCGTCTGGGGGAGCAATATACAGAACAAGAGGAAAAGATCCCAAAGGAGTTGCTTTTGGCGGGGGCGCTGACACCTTTGATTCAAAGATGCCAGCAATTGATGGAATGGACTTGAAAATAGAACACGAAGGTCTTGAAGCAGAATTAGAGCGAAGTACATTGATTAAGGTTGAAGCTGACAATGTTGCTGCTGAAATTTCACAGACATCATGGGAAAGAGCTGAAAGAAATGATCCCGAATTAATTGAAGCCGGAGTTGAACGTTTGGGCGATTTAGTTGGACAAGGTCATTTTGGAGGTCCGGTTCCATCTAATTCAGAAGAATATTCTGAAAGTCCATGAACCATGACTAGAAGGGAAGTATATGCCGGAGTCGATGAAGGCCATTCTCGTAGCCGGTGGACACGGTTCTCGTCTATTGCCATTCACCAGGTATATGCAAAAAGCAATGCTTCCTCTTCATAGAAGGCCCGTCATTGATTTTGCTCTCGGATTCATTAGACGTGCAGGAATTCAAGATATCACTATCATTGGAAATCGGTTTATCGGACAAATTGCGCAACATGTAGGTGTAGGATTGCCTGGTGAAAATATACATTATGTAATCGAAGAAGAGCCGCAGGGAGTTGCGTATGCGCTTAACTTGGCTAGACCTCATGTCGAAGGTAGTCGTTTGATGGTGTATTTTTCTGATAATATTACTACAGCTGATTTAATCGAAGAAGTAGATATGTGGAAAAAATCAGAAGATGCCCCTGGTTGTCTTTTACTGGGGCGATCTGTAAGTGATCCGAGGGCTTTTGGCGTAGGTGTTTTTGATGAAAATGGGAAATTGACAGACATCGTAGAAAAACCGGCCAATCCTCCTAGCAATATTGCAATCGGTGGAATCTATCTTTATGACGAAAGATTCTGGGATCTTCTCGATGAAGTGAGTGCAACTGAATCTGATGGCTTCTCTATTTCGGATCTAAATCGCAAATACATTGCAATGGGAGATATTCATCTCAAAGACCTTGGAGATCAAGAATGGTTGGATTGTGGGACTCCTGATGCATTACTTCGTGCTGCAGAGTTGGCAAAAGAGGGATTACTCTCTCCGGAACCATGCAATTTGCGCCCTGGAGATCCTGATCCTTTTGGTTCGCAATAAAATGGATGTGATGAAATGAAAGTAGGGATAATCGGTGCTGGAATTGTTGGCGGAGCAATGGAGCATTGGTTCTCAGATATTCATGAATTATTTATTCACGACCCTGTTAGAGGAACTACCCTATCAGATGTGACAGATAATGTGGATATGGCATATATCGCAGTCCCAACTCCAATGTCAGACACCGATGGGTCATGTGATCTTTCTATTGTAAAGTCAATATTAAATGAATTACCAAATGGATTTACTGCAGTAATAAAAAGTACTGTTGTTCCAGGTACAACTCAAAAATTTCATGATGAGTATCCACATCTAAAAATCGCATATTCTCCTGAATTTTTAGTTGAAAGACGTCATTTAGAAGATTTTGGTAATCAAGATATTCTTGTCTGTGGAACGCATCATGAAGATGTTGCTAAACGAGTTTTTGAACAACACATTGATGCCGGAGTGTTGAAAACGAATCAGACATTTTTTGTTGACCCATCAGTTGCTGAAATGGTCAAATATGCAAAAAATACATTTTATGCTGTTAAGGTAATTTTTGCTAATCAAATGTACGATATTTGCACTGGGTTAAATGCAGATTGGTACAAAGTAAAAGAGATAATTACGTCCACTCAAGTTCAACCAATCGGAGATTCGCATTTAGATCCTATTTTTGGATTGAATCGAGGATTTGGTGGAAAATGTCTACCAAAGGATAGCAATGCTCTGAGAGTATTGGCTGAAGAATTAGGGGTGAAATATGATTGGATGGAGGCTATTCAATCAGATAATTATCGATTAAGAAATATCCTAACGGGTAAACCATCTGATGTAGAGACTGGGGATGACTGATGTTTTCTGGACGCTAGATTGATGTGAGGGCAGGCTAGGTGAGGGGTATGCTTCCAGACACGCTGCACACCCTCCCACAGAACGAACGGTTTGCTTATGCTAAACTTCTTGCATTCATTGCAAAGATAGATAATGATGTTACTGTCGATGAAATGGCTATGTTTGAACAACGAATGGGAACTGCTTTACTATCTCCAAATCAAAGAGCTGCTATTCGTGATTATCTCCAGAATCCACCTACACTTTCTGAATGTCTTGAAGACTTGAAAACTAGTTCTGATGGCAGAGCTGGAAAATTAGCATTGCGTGATGCTATAATGATGTCTGCCGCCGATGGAACTGTAGATGAAGACGAATTTGATGTGCTCATAAAAATTGCTACTGGATTAGGAATGGAAGAATCCGTAGTTGATAATTTGCTTGATTGGGTCATGGATGGATACGATTGGATGGATCGCGGAACAAAGATCCTTGATGCTTCGTGAGGGAGCCAAGTGTTACCTGACGCTATTGATTTTCTAGAAGATGAAGATCGAGAGGGGTATGTTCGAATCTTAATTGCCATGGCTGGAGCAGATGGAACGTTGGTTAGGGAAGAAACTGCTGCCATCGAAGCTGCAATGGGAAGAGCATTGATTCCTCCTGGAAAAAGAGATTTGTTAAGACAAGAGTTGAAAACAAAATTGAATATTGAAAATGTAGTTGTAGGAATGAGTAACGTTGCAATGAGGTTAGCGTTACGTGATGCAACAATTGTAGGAGCGTGTGATGGTGAATTTCAAGAAGAAGAAATTCAGTTTCTTCTAGAATTAGCAAAACACTGTGATTTGGGAGAAAAGGATCTGAATCGAATCTTTAAGTGGGTTGATCAGGGATGGACGTGGTTACAAGACTCAAGAGAGTGGTTAAATTTAGCAGTTGAAACTGATGAAAACGATATACTTGATGACAATGAATAAAATATTCATTTAAAATTCGGCTAAGAACTAGAAACAGATTTTGATAACTAATCATCAATGAACAGGAGGATGGTTCATAGAGGTGAACAATCTTCGTTAGGCTACGCGCGATGTATCGTTCGGAGGCGAAGACTAAGAATGGGTGTTCATCCGAAGATCGGAATAACAGGGCTTCCTCGCAGCGGTAAGTCCGCTGTGATGCAAAAAGTCGTGGAGATGTTAGTTAACGAAAGGACTAGTGAACTTAGGGCTCGTGGCGAAGGTACAGTTGATGTCCTAATTATTGCAGGAATGAGAACTGAGCCATTAATCGAAGATGGAGAAAGAAAGGGATATCGTTGCATAGATATTGTTACTCAAGAAGAGGCAATTATGGCACACAAAGATATTGATTCAAGGAACAGGGTCTTTGGGTTTGGAATAGACACGGACACCATGAATACAGTAGCAATTCCAGCCATACAACATGCTATGGACAAGGCAGAAGTAATAGTCATTGATGAAATTGGGAAATTTAGTGTTGAATCCGAAGAATTTGTCAAGATTGTAAGAGCCGCATTAGAATTAGACAAACCTACAGTAATGACTCTAGCAAAAAAATCACGACATCCTTTACTTCAAGACATTAGGCGACGCGATGATGCTCGAATTCTTGAGGTAACTCCAGTAAATCGTGCTCTTCTTCCTTACAAAATTCACAAATTAATGCGTGAGACCTTTTAATCTCCGTTCATTTCATGCACGTAATCGGTATGTGATGCCATGGAGACGCCTGCAAAGACCGTCGAACGATTGGTTTGGCTAGTAGCAACGGTTACTGCATTTGGTGGTGGAAATTTACTTCTTAATCTTCCAGAATGTGATGCTAATACGATGTGTTCTTATCAAGAAATGTTTGATTGGAAACTTGGAATTGGTTTGTTATCTATATCATTAATTGGAATCATATTGGGGATACAAGCCATATTAGCAAGAAATACAAATAAGAAAATTTGGATTACAATAATATTTGATGATAGATCTGAACGTGAAGTAATTCAAGATGCAATAATTGAGGACGATATAACCGATATTTCAGATGGGTGGGCAAAGTTAGAAGAGCGTCATCTTACAAATAGATTGGAAGAAGAATAATGGAGCACAGGAGGGGATTCGAACCCCTGTAAAATGGATTTGCAGTCCATCGCGTAACCGGGCTTTGCTACCTGTGCGTTAAACGAGCGTGCATCCAGTTCTATATGAAAACGACGAGGAATAGAAATCGACAAGATAAACAAAAAACGGCGAGAAGTCTATCAATAAAGTATAGTGAGACGGGTATATGCACCCGTTATTTGAAATGAATCAATACCTGATCCAAGAAAAATTTTGGAGGTTTTTCGGAGGTAAATTTTGGTTTAAGGACATGGAGGGAAATATTGTCGCTTATTGTAAGCAAAAAAGATTTAGATTGAAGGAAGATATTTTTCTATATTCAGATGAATCATGCACTACAGCTCTTCTAAATATTAAAGCAAGAAATATAATTGATTTTTCAGCGACATACGATATTATTGATGTTTCATCGGGGGAAATCTTAGGATCAGCAAAAAGAAAGGGTCTCAAATCATTATTGAAAGATACTTGGAAATTGTTGGATGTAAATGGAAATCAATATGGCGAAATGATTGAAGATAGTAACGCACTAGTTAGACGGTTCGTTCCATTCGGTAAATGGATTCCTGCTCGATATCATATGGAAATTCCTGGAACTGCAGAAATTACATTGAATCAATTATTTAATCCATTTATCAGACGTACTGTTGTAACTATTCCTCAGGGACATCAAATTGATCGGCGAGTTTTGGTTGGTATCGCATTACTAAACGCTTCCATTGAAGGAAGGCAATCGTCATAATCTGTTTTTTAGTATCCATTGGCTTCATATGAGACCCGTTAGGTAAAGTATCCATGGGGGCGGAAAACCAGGTAGGTCAGTTCCACATCCAAGATTTTCTTGATCAGATTGCTAACCTCGACTTAGACCCTCGAATTCAATCTTGGTATACAGTGGATGTTACAGCAATGTTGGGTGAAACTAATATTGTTCATCATGAGATAAATGATGAAACTGGATGTTCTCTAATTTTCCTCCCTAAAAGTATCATCCATTTCTGCCCCAATAATAGAAAGATGCAACATTATCCAAAGCATTTAGTCCATTGTTTTGTAGACCATAATGATAAGATTAAACAATCATCAGAAAATATCCCAGTATATTCTGCTGAAATTTTTTCTATTTCTCCGTCTAATGAACATCTCAACTGGGCAGTACATACAAATTCGGAAACAGATATACCTGGATTACAAGCAAAAACGGCTCGTTGGCTCAAATATCTCAATACATGATTCTTCGTGTTATTCATGAACCTACGGCTAAAGCGAGTACCATGGACGCTTACATTACAGGCTTGAATGCAAGATCTATTCTCGATTCTCGTGGTAATCCTACTGTCGAGGTTGATTGTTTCGTAAATGGTGCATTAGCTGGGAGGGCGGCTGTTCCCTCAGGTGCGAGTACAGGCAGTCATGAAGCTGTAGAACTTCGTGATGGAGGTAAACGGTGGATGGGCAAAGGTGTCGATAATGCAGTCCAAAATGTCATTGAAACAATTCAAGATGCGTTGGTGGGATTACGGGTTGATGATCAAACAACTATTGATCAATGTATTTTAGATCTAGATGATTCTCCAAATAAGGCTAATATTGGTGCGAATGCAACATTGGGGGCATCTATGGCTTGCCTCCATGCTGGGGCAAATGTACACTCTCAACCACTTTGGAGATATATTGGAGGGTTGTCAGGTGGTTGCCTACCAGTTCCTTTGATGAATATTCTGAATGGTGGAGCGCATGCAGCAAGTGATGTCGATGTGCAAGAATTCATGGTTGTACCTCACGGATTCGATAGTTATCCTGAGGCTCTAAGAGCAGGTGTAGAAACTTATCATTCATTGAAATCTGTTCTAAAAGAACAGGGGCTGCTTGGAGGAATAGGAGATGAAGGTGGGTTCGCTCCAAATCTTCCTTCTAACGAAATTGGGCTTAGTTTGTTATCTGAAGCCATTGAACGTGCTGGCTATTCACCTGGTGATGAATTAGGAATAGCATTGGATGTCGCTGCGCAAGAATTTCTTCATGATGATGGATACCATATGGATGGTGAAGTGCTTAGTGGAGAAAGTTTAGTTGAAACCTACGCAAGGTGGGCTGATGAACATCCAATCATTTCTATTGAAGATCCATTTGGTGAAGATGACTGGAATTCTTGGTCATCATTGACTAGAGAAATAGGAGATAGAGTTCAAATTGTAGGCGATGATCTATTTGTAACGAATGTTAATCGATTAAGTGATGGAATTGAACGCCGATCTGCGAATGCTATTCTAATCAAACCAAATCAAATAGGAACAATAACTGAAACTCTTGAATGCATAGAAATGGCAAAAAGCAATGGGTTAGGTACAATCATGAGTCATCGATCTGGAGAAACTAGTGATGATACAATTGCTGATTTGGCAGTTGGATCGAGAACTGGTCAAATAAAAACTGGAGCGCCTGCTCGATCTGATAGAACTTCAAAATACAATCAATTACTCCGAATTTCAGAAACATGTGGAGAATTCCTTCCCCCATTCTAATCGTGATTCATATCAACCATGATTTGAGACGTTTGATTCCTTCAATAATTTGGCTTTCATCAGTTGCGTATGATACTCGAACATGGCCCTCTCCTCCTTGAATTAAAGAACCTGGAATTAATTGTACTCGTGCTTCTGATAATGCTTTATCTGCAAATTCAATTGCATTCATTCCGGTTCCAGTTATATCAATAAAAGCATAAAATGCACCTTCGGGAGATCGAAGATTTAATCCAGGAAGTGCATCTATTCCTTCACACAATATTGCTCTTCTTTTGAGATAATGTTCACAAAATTCATTCACAGTTTCATCTTGTTCTAAAGCAACTTCTGCTGCAGGCATCAAGAATGTAGGGACATGAGAATTGGCATTTGCCTGACATGCAAATGCAGCACTCATTGCATCTTCTGGTCCGCTTAATACTCCAAGCCTCCATCCAGTCATTGCGAAGGATTTAGAAAAGCCAGTTACTACTAATGTTCTATCTTTACCTCCTTGTAATGATGCAGGCGAAACGTGTGGCCACTCACTCCAAACTAGGCGTGCATAAATCTCGTCACTAATGATCCAAAGGTCATGTTCAACAGCTAAATCTACAATCGCTTGGATTTCTTCAGGGGTATATACAGCTCCAGTAGGATTATTCGGAGAATTAATTAGTATACAACGGGTTTTTGTGGTGATTGAATCTCTCATATTTTCTAAATCTGGATGGAAATTTTCGTTTGTTGCAGTAAATACTGGTTTAATTCCTAATAATGCTGCTTGGCCATCATATGTTGGCCATGCTGGTGAAGGAACTAGCATCTCGTCACCTGATTCCATAGTTACCATCATCGCATAAAGCAAGGCCTGTTTTGCACCAGGAGTAACCATTACTGACTCTGGAGTTGATGTTAAATTCCATAAACGGTTTAGTTGTTCAGATATTTTAGTACAAAGTTCAATCGAACCAGGACCTCTCGTGTAATGAGTTTCGCCCCTTTCAAGAGATGCAATTGCTGCATCTACTACCGGCCGGGGTGTATCAAAACCTGGCTCTCCAACAGTCCACCTGACAACATCTTCAGGCGGTTTGATGAGGTAAGGGGAGAAGCCTACGCCAAGCCCTGTAAAGCGTGATGGGACTGATGGCATGTAAGTGCCATACACAGGTCGTTTATGTCTTTACTCCGTTAATCTCGACGAAAAACATCGAAGCGAAACTTTGACTGCTTGTCGAGAACTCGAAGGGGTTGGGGAGATACATGTCTGAGATACCAAATGAACTTAGATACACGAAAGAGCATGAATGGATACGCTTAGATGGGGATGCTGTAGTTGTTGGAATTACAGATTATGCTCAGAATGCTTTGACTGATGTGGTATGGGTAGAGATGGATCCGGATTTAGAAGGTACTGATGTAGCAGAAATGGAATCTTTCTGTTCTGTTGAATCCACAAAATCAGTTAGTGAAATATATTCACCTGTATCTGGAACTATTTTAGAATTCAACATGTCATTAGAAGATGCTCCAGAACAACTCAATCAATCCCCATATCAAGATGGTTGGATTGCAAAAATTAAACCCCATAATTTAGATGATATCGATAATCTCCTCGATGCTGAAGCTTATTCCAATGTTGTTGGAGAGTGATTAATTACGTGGAGGGTGAATCTTCTCCACCCATTTCGATTTATGTTGATGGATCGTGTATTGAGAACCGAAATGTTGGTCCAGACACAGCCGCAGGTTGGGGCTTTCTCGTTGTTACTGGTGACAGAGGATTGGGAAAAGGAACTGGGGATGTCGTCTATGAAGAAGCGGGTAAAGTAGTAACTAATAAAGACAAAAATGAGTGGATTGGGGCTGAAGTAGGATCAAATAATACTGCAGAATTATCCGCTATGATCTATGCTCTAAGGTGGGTAATTACTCGATGCCCAAACGTACCAGTCACCATTAGAGGTGATTCCATGTATGCACTCAGAATTACAGATGGTTCATGGAAAGCAAAAGAAAACAAATTGTTAGCAAATAAGGCACAAGAAATTTGGAAAGAAGCAGAAAAATTAGTTGATATCAAATTAGCTCATATCAAAGCACATACAGGACATAGATGGAATGAAAGAGCAGATCATCTAGCGTTCAGAGTTCAATCCGATCAAGTAGCAATACCGCTCCAATTTTGGAAACCCGGACAAAGGTAGTCATTCTTCCTCATCCGATAGTCCACTAACAAAAACTAGTCTAGCATATATCGCCATCAACATCATCAACATTCCTGATACAGTCAATATCAAGGATGTTGGCTCTGCAAATAATGATTGAAGCATTGAGTTCCCAATTAACCAAGATAACATTAATGTCGCAATACTAGCAAGTAATATTCTAGAGGTTGATCGGTGCGGTTTGGACCAGAGATGAAGAGCGGGAATTAATCCGTGGAAGCCGAAAGTTCTAGCATACCATGCTCGATAAAGTAGTGTAAGGCCAATTAGCCCTAAAACACCCCTAGTGAAATCTACATCACCCCATGGGCCTGCGAATCCAACACCAAAAGAAAGTGTATTTAGAACCAAAATCAAGCCAATTAGAACTTCAAAACGGATATCAATCGGTTCAAATGGATGTTGGCCCATATATGCTGGATACCAACTAGATTCATGATTTCATCGATTGATTTTGTCGGATTTATATCCCCTGCGTATATTCTAGTAGTTATGGACGAAGGTGGTTTGCAAATACATATTGTTGGAGCGGGTGGAATCGGATCAAATTTAATTGCATTATTACTGCCCTCATTAAGAAACGGAATTATTGCTAATCAATTGGGTGGAATCTCTTTCCATCTACATGATGCAGATATGGTAGAAGAAAAAAATTTGGTGCACCAACGTTTTACAGAGTCGCATATTAACATGCCTAAAGTCGATGCTTTGGCTATGGAATTTAATTTAATTCATCCAAATGTACGTGTTATAGGACATTCAACCAATCTTAGATCTTCTGAGCCTCTTAGAAATGCAAATATCATAATAGTAGCTGTGGATAGACCCGAGCCACGCAGAATTGTACATTCTCTAAGAAATGTAGAATGGTATGATTTGAGATGTGGACTTGATTCATGTCTCGTACTCACTCATGAAACGCATCCTGATGATATAGAAAGATTGACTCCTGAACACAAACCAGCTAGCTGTCAACCAGATGGTGCTATTGAAAGTGGTAATATTCAATTTGGTTCTGCTTTAGCAGGAACATTTGGTGCCAATATCATTCTGAGGTCACTCATGAATAGAATAGGTAACAAAACGAATATCCCTGGTCCCGTTTGTTTTTCGATGGACATGGGAATGATACCTGTTTTCATACAAACAAAAAATACAGTTCCATTTAGTCAACAGCCACCAAAACGTCCTACTCATCTATGGTCAGAAAAAGAAGATGTGCAATTGCTTGAACAAGCAAAAAGGGGGTTAACTCTGGAAAGAGTTGCGAGTCATCATCAAAGATCTCCTGGGGCAATTTGGCATAGACTTCTAAAAATTACAGGAATAAGAAAAGCATTAGATTCTGAGGCAGGTGAGTAAATGGAACTTTCTTCAAATTCAGTACTAAAAATGTGTGAGAAAATTCAAAGTGGGAAAGCTAAGGATGTCGAAATAAAGCAAATTCTAGTTGAACTTGGAAATCAAAAAAGATGGGCAGAAATGTGGGGTATTAGTCATGCCCTTAGAGTAGAAATAAGTTGGATTAAAGATGCTAAAAATGATGTTTGGGTAGATATTGGAACTGCTGGTGAGGTCACGTTAAATCCGCCAATCGGTGCTCAACTACCGTTTCAATTATGGATTCATACTCATCCATGGAATGCATATTGGAGTATTACCGACCTTCGAACATTAGCAAAGTTTTGTGGTCTGATTCAAGAAGCATTGGTTTTAGGGCATGATCATAGTAAGCATACAGTATGTAAGTTACCATTTGGTCATTCATTAGAAGAGGGTGTAGAACCCCTATCAACTTGGACCGACGAACCATGTATTCCCTATGAGGTATCAAAATGAAAATTCGAATTCCTGATGATGATGAAGGTAAAGACATTCGTAACATAATTGTGGGAAACGATATTGGAATTGGTTTGAAGAAGTGGCTAAAAATGCAGATGGATATTGAAGCGGATGATGCATTAATAGATGCATTGATCATGTATTTCGAAGCATGTAAACTAGCTGGACTAGAATTTGTAGATATTGAAGAGGCCATCATATCACATAATAAATGGAAAAATAATTCTATGTAGTTTGGACCTTAGTATAAGTAGTCTCTAGAAAGATATTCAAATATGGTGTCGATTAGTGAATAATTGTGTCAAACAAGTATCCAGTTGAAATCGAACGGAAATTTTTGGTTCATTGTATTCCAATAAACCTTCAAAATAGTACTCATCTGAGACAATGGTACATTCCTTCATCGTTGATTGAATATAAAAATAAAATTACCCTAAATGAATTAGAATTAGTTTCAGAAGTAAAAAATGAATGGCAAAGTAAGGTTCGTGAATTAATCAACCTTGAAAATACTACAATTCGGATACGAATAGATAACAAGTCTGCAATTCTATGTATCAAAGGAAAAACAAAAGGAATTTCTAGAATGGAATTTGAATGGGAATTGCAAAATTATTCAGTTATAGAAGAATTACTTGTAGAATCAAATTGGCCCATGGTGGAAAAACAGCGATGGGAGATAATAGCAGAAGATGGGCATTTGTGGGAATTAGATCAGTTTCTAGGATTGAATGAGGGGTTATGGCTCACTGAAATTGAGCTTGCTAATGAAAATGATGATTTCGTATGTCCTAATTGGGTTGGTTCAGATGTTTCTCAAGATCGAAGGTTTTCATCAAAACAGTTGGCTAAAAATCCGTATGTTGAATTCAAAGAAGATCAATTAAGACCACTGAGAAAATGTTAATTTTGAAGGGTTTAAATACCCTCGATACTAAATTACATTCCTGTTGAGAACTAATCGATTTCTATAGGAATTGTAAGAAATTGGATTAGAAAATAGGATTCGAGGGAAAAGTTCAAGCACCTTACTCATCTGAATCCAATTTCCTGGCGGCGAAAAGAGGTGAACATATGGAGATAAAAGAGAATTGTATAGAATGTGGTAGCGATAAATTTGAACATGATGATGTAAGAGCTGAATATCATTGCACTATTTGTGGATGTATTGTTGAAGACCAATTAGATGATAATGTGACCCAATTCATGAATAGTGAAGGTCAGATAGAGAGAGAGATGAATTCTAACAGACTCGGAGGTGATGAAACTAAAACATGGGCTTCCACAAGAGATGCTGCGGGCAGACCTGTTGTATACAATAGACAAAAGAGGTTGAGAAATAGTAGATTTGACAGAAATTCGAGGGCTGAAAGAACTTGGTTGAAAACTGATGTTGAGCGTTTTATCGATTCACCTAATATGCCAGGCTCTAGAACAATGAAGACTCTTGCAAAGAAGATTCTTGCCCAAACCCACTCTGTAGAGGAACACGAGAAAAGAAGAGGTAATTCTGTGATGTGGGAGGCAATGAAAGATGTGAATAATGGAGAAGATGTTCCTCTACCACTCAATCAAACAAGACATGCTCAGAAAACTGGGAACGATGATACTAGAAATGGGAATTATTCAACAAGAATGGTAGCAATAGCTGTCATGAATATAGCCGCTAGAATTATGGGAATTGCTCTACCAACAAAGCAATTGTCGACTGCATTCGATGTTCGTCATGATCATTTGACTAGAGAGTCAATGAATATCACGAAATATCTTACAATTATTTGGAAAGCCGACAATTTGATTGTTGAACAAGGAAACCAGAGTCAGTCTCTACCTAGAATAGGAATTTCACCAGGAATGCTTAGCGAAGGAAGAACGTGGAGTGAAGAAGACATTCGTGCTGCTATTGATGAATTAAGACCTTCATTAGAAGAAAGATTTGGAACAATGACTGCCAGATTAATGATTACAGAGATTTGGGCAATGCTAGAAGAAGCGAAAAGTCATGCTTATCTCTCAGGACAGAATATCAGATTAGTTACTGCAGGCCTAACTGTGCGTTCAACAAAAGCAAGAGGACAATCAAGACTTAAGCAAAGAATTGCGGAATGGTTAGGAATTACCACAAATAGACTGAAAAGACTTGAGAAAGATTACAGTTTAGTCATTGATGGAATTTTCAATAATCACCATGTACCAACTGATGCATAATATCTTGATTGATATACTCTGGAGATACTATACAGATGTCTTAGGACGTAAAACGAATGATTTCGAACGCTAACAAGGAGGAAGAATACATGAGTAATATTACATTGCGCATCGTTAACGAATCTGGTGATACAATAATGAATTCTCTAAGTGAAGCCCAGCTTCGCCAAGAGATTTCTACACTTGACAATGAAAAGTGGATTTTTGTGGATGGTCGCATGGTCAACCGCAGTGAATTGGCTAATGTCGAGGTAGCAGACAATGCTACAGTAATCGTAACGCCAAAGATTGTTGCCGGGCGCGCCTGAACATCAATCTAAGCCCCTTAGGGCACATGGGCTTGTCCCAGTCCTCGATCAAGAAATCGATTCTTCCTTTTCTTTGATCGAATCCTTTCCATCTATTTTCGAAGAAGATATCTGTAATAGCCTAAATCACCTTTGATGAAAGCATCATATACAGGAGTATTACGAACTCCAGCAAACGTCTCAAAGCTGCGTCTAATTATTACGTTAGTTCCATTTTTGATTCTAGATTGTTTATCATCACTTACTTGGTCTAGCGCTGAGACTACTTCTTCGGTTATATCAGATTGTAACTCTATTTCAAATCCTGTTGAAAGGAATTGTTTGTGTATAGATTCCATGGTTTTCTTATCTCTAAAGTCAGTCCAAGCAAAATGTCCTCCAGGTCTTAAAACTCGATATGCTTCTGAAATGAATTGAGACATGTTACTGTAACAATGGCTAGATTCTACATTGTAAATTATGTCATATGATTCATCTTCAAAAGAAAGAGACATTGCATTTCCTTCAACGAATTGTAAATTTTCTTGGCGACCATACATTCGATTACATAATTTAACTGCAGCTCCTGAATAATCTAAAGCTGTCAGAGATTGAGGAGAATAGGTTCTTGCAATCCAATTAGCACCGCCTCCTCTACCTGAGCCTATTTCTAATACTTCTTTACCATTCAATTCAACATCTCGTATATTCATATGATATAATTGAATGAACAATCTATCTGATTCGTCTTCTGGATCTAATATTGGTGGATTATCGTCAATAAATCCATAATTCATGAAACCAAACTCACCCCATGCTTTAGCTTTAGCAAGGCGTTGGTACCACCAACGCCACATACGATCTCCAATCTTACTTGGGAATACCTTCAACAATGTTGCAAAAATTCGAGCAGGGAGGCCTAAACGCATCCTTATTCCTTCCACTTTACTGAACAACCTATCGGATCTGTTCGATTAACTCCAATAGGGCTGTTAGAAAGTGTTGAATTAATTGCATCAAGTAATTCACTAGTAGTTGCTTTAGTTGGATCTCTGGGAGAATCATCGAGACGTCCTCTGTAAACAATGATTCCTTTTCCATCAATAAGATAAAATTCGGGGGTTCGTTCTGCCCCATATGCATGTGCAATTGTTTGATCGAAATCATGCAAATATGGATATGACATCTCTCCAGCTCGGATAATCATGTTATCCCAGTTGTCACTAGAATAAACGATTGAATCGTTCGAATTTATACCTACAAATCCTAATCCATTTTCACGACAAAAAGATGCAATCGATTCTATTCTTTCTTCACTGGCAACAACATATGGACAATGGTTGCAAGTAAACATAATCACTCCACCAGTTTCACCAATTGTTTGTTCAAGCGTCATATGAACAGGTTTGAATGGATTTTTAGATGAGTTAGAATCTATTTCATCCATTACAAATGATCGGGCATTTCGTAATTTAAAATCAGCAGCAGTATCGCCTGGCTCTAATCCTCTGGCAGAAGGCATGGTTGTCGCACCATAGAGAACAAGTTCAACCTAACGGATTAAACCACTTTCTTACTGAATAATTCTTCCAATCTAGTTCTTGCTATGTTATTTGTTGGATCTAGGTTCAAAACTCTTCTCCAACATGATTCAGCTCTGTCTAAAGGTCCAATTTCATGAGCAATGGCTGCTGCATGTAACAATGATTCCATATGGGATGGTTCAGCACGGATGGCCGATTCTAAATCTGCTAATGCTGCAGGTAATGCCCCTTGTTCAATATAAAATTGGGCTCTCATATGCCAAGCATTTGGATTATCTGATTCTAATCGAATTGCCTCATCTAATGGAGGTAGTGCTTCTTCTGCCCTATCTAAGGCGCAGAGTGTTGCGCCCATGGAAATCAATGCTGGAACATGCCCCGGTTTTCTCTCTATAATTTCTCTTAATGCCACTTCCGCCCATTCCCATTTACCTAAACCCATTAGTGATTCTGCTCGTCTTAATCTTGCTAGATCAAGGTTAGGATATTCCTTGAGTAATAATTCTGAATCTTCTAAAGCCAAAGAATGATCATTCATCAAAACTGCTACAGTTGCTCGATTTAAGCGAGCACGAACATGTTTTGGATCTTGGACTAAGACTGTATCGAAACGTCGCCTTGCTTCTGGATAATTACCTAATTCCGCTGCAATTAAACCCCTAATATAATGCAAAACATCCTTGTCAGAAAGTGATGTTTCTGCCTCATGAACTAATCTTTCTGCTTCAGAAATCTCTCCCTGATCTATTCTTAAAAGAGCATATTCAGCTAATATCATTGGATTTTCATTATCTAGACGTGATGCGCGAACAATAGATACTTCTGCTTCATCAAATTCTCCGAGTTGCCGTAGTGTTCTAGCACGTCCTACCCATGCTAAAGCAGATTCTCTGTCATAAGAGAGTGCAGTATCAAAAAATGTCAATGCACCTTTAACTAAGCCTCGATCATGAAGTCCTGTACCATCTCTAGCAACATCTGCTTCTCCAAGCACCAATCTACCTTTCTGAATATGCATTTCTGAACATTCCCATGCACTTGGAGATGATTCAACTAGAATTTTTCTTGCAGCCTGGTTATTATCATCTAACATATGTAATAGAGATAAATGGGCTCTCACTAATCCATTATCTGGATTTATGTCTAATACTGATTGAAGTGAAGAAATGGCCTCTTCAAATCGATCGAGTTGCATCAATAAATCTGCTTTTAAGATCCATTCAGGTTCACCCAATGCAACAGCATGAATGGCTGCCTTCAATGCATCTTCTAATCGATTGGGTTCCTTAGATAACAATTTAGATTGTAATGTCCATGAGGGGCCATGTTGTCTATCAAGGCTAAACAATTGATCTAATGCATTTAGAGCTCTTCCAGGTTCATTTCTAACATAATGTAATCTGGCTTTAAGATGCCAAGAATTTGAATCCTCTGGATTTTCTTGGAGAGCTTCATTTACCTCTTCAAGTGCTGAGGCTGGATCCCCTGCCCTCTCTCTTAAGCCAGCCAATAAGGCTAAATCTGCGGCATTTTGTAATCCTAAGGCTTCCAAACGTCTAGAATCTAATTCCGCATCTGGATCCCCTATTCTGAATAATAAATGAGCTCTTTCTCTCAACAATTCGGGATCATCTGGATACAATTGAAGCAATCGATCTAAACGAGTTTTCAAGAATGTATCATCTCCGCTTTCTCTAGCGATTGCTGCTAATCTTCGAAGAGTGTTTTCATGTCTTGGGGCAATTCTCTCTGATTCAAGGAGGCTAGAAAGAGCAAGGTCTCTGAATCCCAAATAATTGCAAATAAAAGAAAAATTCCTACATTGTACATCATTCCTTCCAAAGAGAGATTTCATTTCAACATTATTTTCTTGAATGATTTGTATATGATTGGTTAAGAGTTCTCGACGTATTGAGTCTAATCTCTTCATGTCTTCTTCTAATGTAGATTCTTGAAATAAAGAAAGAAGATTCCTTAGAGAAATGTTGAAGCTAGATAATTCAAATTTTGAACCACTAATCAAAGATTCAATCAGTTGTTGAGATTTCAATAACGTATCTGATCCTGATAAGCGTCGACTTGCATCAGATTCATCGATTAAATCGTTTAGTGCATTGCTTAAAACCGTCATATCGTCTTCAATTAATGCATCATTTGAGGAAGAAGAAAATTGTAGTTGATTTATGCGTTCATTCATTTGTTGTAATGCATAGACTGAACCACCAATTACAATCGCAAGTAAAGCAATCAATCCACTTGTTAGGGGATCCATTGGATCAATTCGTACTTGACCACACTTAGCCGCTTCCCTTTGAATAGGTGGTATACGCCGATTTTTATCAACTCGGGCGATTGTCCAAACCCTTCTTCAGGGGATATATGACAATGAACAACACCATCCTTCAAATGGCGCGTATATGATTCAGGCATAAGGTGGATGCGTGACTGACTGGGCGGGATATCTACAACACTTCACAGAAGAAGGGTTTAGTGAAGAGGGAATTAGAATCTTGTTGGGAGAAAATCCAGATAGTGATTCAGTATTATTCGTTCAAGAAACGCTAGAAGATGCAAAAAAATTGATCATGATGTTAGATAGCGTTCCTAAATCACTAACCGAATCAGCAAATGGTATGAAAAGACGATTATTACAACATCCTTCTGAATTAGAAGATATTCGAGCTAGATACAATGTAATGGTTGTAGCAACAACCCCTTGGGTTGCATCGGCTGAAAAAATGAGAGAGCAGTGGTCAATGGAAGGTAGGTCAATTGAATTAGCTGCATGGCTTAGACGATTGGGGTCTATTGATCATAATCCTCCTAAAGAAACAAGAGAAGTGATCCAAGTAATCGAAAATATTGCACCTAGAGATGAAGTAAGAAGAGCAATTGAAAATTTAGAAGGTAAACAGAGAGAAAGACGTGTAATCCTTCAAGACATGATGAATATTCTAGAACGAAAGGGGTGGAACTTAGAATTCTCTGAACATGCAAATCTTTCACAAAAGTTTGAAGAAGTTTCTGAATGGTTAGAATTGGAAGATCGAATTGAAGCATTAGAAAGAAAGATTTTCCAATTTGAGGAAAGAAGGCCAAATGAAGCTAACATGGGTTTGAAAATTATTGAAAAAGCAAGACTCAATGGCGATAGAAATGCAATAAAACAATTAGAATTAGATGTTAATGATGAGATTCAAGATATTCTAGAAAGTGATGAAGAAATCAAAACTCGATTGAATTATTGGTCTCAAAATGGACTGATTATTACTGATTCGGAAATTCTAACAAACAATCAATTATGGAAATTCGAAGAAAACTTAGATGAATTAGAAAAACGTTGGAATTTAGTTTATGAAAAATGTATTATTTTACGTAATCTTCTTGATAAATCAGGACAGAAATATCCAGATTGGATTGGACATGTTGATTCATATGAAAAAATTCTAACTACAATTGATGAATTAACAGATCAACAAAAACAACTGAATGATAATTTACAACTAGAAATTGAAACATGGAGAAATTACGGACTAAATTTAGAATTAATTGGTAAAATATTTGAAGGAAATAATGTATGGGAATTAGATGAACAGATTAACGGGTTACGATCATTGGCTGAAATAGCAATTTCGATTCTCAATTCTATTGATTATTTAGATCAATCAATAGACAGCGAAAGAATCGGTGAAATTCGCGAAAGTGTAATTCGAGACTGGAATCTACATAGTACACTTCAATTTGAAATGGAAGAAATTGACAAGATTTCGCGAAGACAAGAACATCATTTAGTAATGCTATACGAACGTGCAGAAGAACTTTCTATGGACGTCACAGAATCGAATGATTGGACAATTGAAGAATTTGAAAATAGAATATTTGATGCTGAATTAATAAGAAATCGTGATGTAGAAAAAAGGGCTAAGAAGAATGAGGAATTGAATAAAAATATAGTAGAGTTGTCAAAAATTCCTACCCCTAAAGAAAAAATTGAAAATTCGTCTGACAATAAGAAAAATGATCTAAATAATTGGATCGAGAAGAAAGCGGCTGATGGGAAATTATTCTACTATAATCAAGAAACTAAACAGTCAACTTGGTCAAAACCTGATGGAATAATTCTATCAACAAACGAACCAGTAAAAACTCCCATCAAAGAAGAGATTGAGTTAATCATTTCAGATATCAAAAATATTAGTGAAGAAAATGATGGAGAAATTATTGAAGGTGGGATTCCCAAAATTCCGGAGATAGAAACTGTTGTTCAGGAAAAAGAACCTATTCGGTTCAGACGATTGGGTGTAAATGGAATCAAGATGCCGGTTCTAGTTGAAGATGAAACCAAGATGAAAAACGATACAGAATCAGTCTCAGAGACTAATCAAAAAAAGAATCTTAATCATATTCTAAGAGAAAAATTGGGAATTAATAATGAGAATCCATTGATTGTAGAATCTTCACGAAACAGGGATCTAAGAATTCAACGTATTCTAAGACTAATTCCATTAATTGAATCAAAGTTCGATTCAGGTGATCAGCAAAAAATAGTTGATGACTTACTGCCCGTCCTTGAGAATATTGAACAATGGATTCGTGTAAGAAGTGAGCATCGACGATGTTGGAATGACAATGGAGGAATTGTCCAAAAAATCGATCGCTTACAAGATGTGTTAGATGAAGTCCCTGGACCAGGAATTCAATTGCCAATTGGGTTCGATAAGATACCTTTGCCATCTAAAACAGAAGATCTGATTGAAGAAATTAAGGATTTTTCGATTAATGCTCTAGTCTCCACTTCTGGTGGAATTATCGCATTATAATCAAAGGTCACTTAATACAAAAACATCGATTCCTTCTAAGGTATCTTCATTGACTGATGATGCTAAAATCTGAGTGATTTTAGCAGTTTGAGCAATTTCAAGTGTTCTAGATGTTACCTTTCCATTAAACAACATTCCTAGTGCCCCAGATGTGTTTTCAGCCTCTGTAGCAAGTTTACTTGCACCTACTGGCTCAGAAAGTTCTCCATTCTCTAAAATAAAACAGGCTTTATTCTTAGCCAGGGCTTCAAAATTTTCTTTCCAATCTCGAACGTTATCTGGAACTTCGACGGGGGACAAGTCTTCTTTTTTGCCTAAAACTTCTGTATCTTGTTTATCCAAATCTGCCTTAAGCTTTGAAATTATCTTGGATGCTGTCTCTTTTTGATTCAAACATTTTGTAATCACTTTACCCTCGAGATGTTCTACTTCCCTACTTGTTGGAGCTAATGCAACATGAGTCAATGATTTGCCCAATGCACCTTCTAATTCTACGAGAAGTAATGTTCCACCTCTATCTCCATCCATAAATGCTGTAACATTCTTTTTCTTTTTAGCCAATTCAACTAACTCTTTGGTAATACCGGCACCCATAGTAGCAATAGAATTCTTAATTCCATGCTTTAACAAATTTCGAACATCATTACGACCTTCGACAATAATGAGGGAAGTGCTTTCAACGGCATTTGGACCGCAGGTCATTCCATTAAAATCAGTCTCAGTTCCTAACGTCAAGACTGAACGTACTTCGTCGAGAATGTTTGAAGATTCGGCAGAACCCGCATTCACGATTTGTATCAAAAGATCTTTCGCACGATCTACAACTTGAGTTCGCTTTGCAGAGCGTACATTCTCTATTTTTAGAACTTTAATAACTGCTTGACATGGACCTATTCTATCTATTGTTTCTAGTGATGCACCGATAACGGCAGTTGTCACTTGATCTATCATAGTAGGTAATCTAATGATACCTTGGACCTTTCCTCTTTGATTTTCTAATTCGACATCTACGTGCCCTATTCTTCCCTTTCGTTGCATTTGACGTAATTGTAAACTTTCACCTAGTAAGCCTTCAGTTTGTCCGAAAATTGCCCCAACGACATCTTTTCTTTGAACTGTACCATCTGTTCTAATACTCGCTTCAATCACATACTTTGGTTCTGCTGCCATATTGATTCCTTCTTGACCAACTCACACAGACTGTCTGAGACAAATCCCCGCCATCCGGCGGGCACGAGACCGAAAATCGGTCATGAGTGTGACTTGGATATCTCTGACGGATGAAACATCATGAATTAACCCACCGGCATTTCTTAGACTAAATGATTAAAATTTTCATTGATAGCCTTCAAGGAGGATAGATGGTTACGATATTCATGACCGGAGCACCAGAGACACTCAATGTCTTCTCAGCGGTGATACGGGTAGTTCTAGCAGATGGGGTTCTTACTCAAGAAGAAAAAAGATTGATAATTGCTATTGGAAGAGAATTAGAACTAGATGATGGTGATCCACTAAAGGTCTACGAAGCTGTTCTTCGCGGTGAAGAAGTTGATGGAGGTAGGGAAATGACTCGAAAAGAACGTGTTGATCTTTATCGCAAATCATGGCTGACTGTGCATTTTAATGAAGATGAATCTGATGATGAAGCGGCTGTGATGAAATGTCTCAGAGAGGAATTACATTTTTCAAAGGATGAGGCCAATGCAATTATTGAGCCAATGAGAGAAAAACAAAAGAAAGAGGATCTAGATATTTCAGATACATTCGTAGGTAAAATAAAGAAAAAATTACGGAAGTGATTCAGTGGAAGATCCGCTGGATGACTATCTTTCATCTATCAATAAACGTTCATTAAAAAAACCAAAATTGATCCTTAATCATATTCGAGGTGCATATCCTATTGGAATTCCTGCACTTTTAATCAAATCTACCACTGACAGAATTGGACTTGATGCAGGGTATTCTTTTCATCTAGGAACTGCAGAACCTGAATTACGTAGAATCGCATCTTGGATTTTTACTAATATCTCACCCTCAGAAAAAATTGAAAATATAATAGGAAGATTGTGGAAAAGATTTGGAAGAGAAGACTTGGTATTATCTTCAATTTTATTGGCTAATCTACCTGATAAAGAAATAGATACAAACTGGAAATGGATTACTCTAGCGGAATTAATTTCACATATAGAAAAAAAACGTGGTAGGATTCCAATAGAAATAATGCTTCTACATATTGAAGAAATGGGGAGAGCAAACTGTTCAATGATAGATGAAAAATTAGGGTCTAAATTACTAGAAGGAACTATTGCTGAACAATATTTGGGAATTTTAGCGATACATCAGCTTTCAAAAAAGAATATTGTTTCAAACTCTATCAAAGAAAAATTAGTTAATATTGATCTACCAGTTGGCGATAGTCTAATTCGACGAATACGAAACAAAACAGTGGAATAAATTCGTAACTGTCAAAGACAAACTAGACTTGCATTAACTATGAATAACTCAGTAGTTCCAGCAAATGAACCAATTGTTGAGAGCGTTTTAGAATGGACAATAGCCAGAGATGCTGAAGATATTGGAGTTTTGATGAATTGGATTTCTAAAGCAAACAAGAAAAGGGAACGTGAAACATTAATTCAACGAACGAGAGAATTGTTGGCTGAAATTGAACATGCTGCCCGCCGATTAGATGACTTGCGGTAGGTGATTTAATCCAAGGATTAATTTTAGCTGGAGGCCTATCTACTCGAATGGGTTCTGATAAAGCCAGTCTTCTTCTAGATGAGAAAATGTTGATCGAGATTGTTGTTGATAATCTCCAAGAAGGAGGTTTTTCTCAAATTGTTGTGTCTGTAAGAGATTCTAAACAATCAGAATGGATAAAAAATATTTTTAAAAATAATGTCAGGACAGTGATTGATTCACATGATTCAAATGGGATTTGGGATGTGCTAAAATTTTCACTTCCTAGTAATGAAATTGTACAAATTATCTCTGTTGATTCTCCGTGGTTTGATGGTAAATCTATACGACAATTAACAAATATTTTGAAGAAGAATCAAGAAAAAATAGGGGTTGTTCCCTGGAGTAAAGATGGTCCTGAACCATTGTTAATGCAAGTAAACTCATCAAATTTATTAGAAATAATGTCAAATTCAAAACCAATGCCATTAAGAAAATTTGTAGATTCTAATAATTTTAGAAAATTAAACTGGAAAGAATTGACAAATCCAAATGCTCTGAAAAACCTCAATTATCCAGATGATCTTCCAAACTAATTATTTCTCCATTAATCAAACGAATCTTCCCCTTTGAAAAGTCATCAATTATTTTGGGGTATAATTTGTGTTCTACAATCTTCACTCTTTCCTGTAATGATTCCAATGTATCATTGGGAAAAACTGGCACGGTTGATTGTTCAATAATTGCACCTGTATCCATGCCAGAATCAACAAAATGAACTGTACATCCAGATTCTTTTTCTTGAGAAGAAAGAACTTCTTGATGGGAATAAGCTCCAGGGAATTTCGGTAATAATGAAGGGTGAATATTCAAAATTTTACCTTCCCATTTTGAAACAAAATTAGGAGTTAGAATTCTCATATAACCTGAGAGGATAATTGCCTCAACATGATTCTCAATAAGTTTTGATTGGACTAATTCCTCGTGCATTAATCGTCTTGAAATAGAATCAAAATTTCCTTTAGGTAAAGGGATGCAAAGAGAAAAAATGTCATATTCTTCGGCAATTGAAAGTCCTTTAGCTTCAGAACGGTCACTAAGAACAATAACGGTACTATGGCAGCATGTTTTTTTGTGTTCAGTATGTTCTAATAATGCCTTCATTCCGGAACCACTCCCTGAAATCATTACTGCTAATCTCAATGGATCTGTAGGTGTTCCGACCCTGAGAGACATGTACATTGGATAGGGGGGTAGCGCTTGAGCATATTCACAAATCAATACGATTATACATATCATTAAACCCAAAAAAAAATGAGGACCTGTTGATGCAGCGCTTGGAAACAATCGATGCGGTTGTAGAGCGTTATTCTGTTACGAGTAGTAAAATGAAAAGCCGAATCTATGTTACGTTAGGCATAATTTTTCTTGTTTTCGCCATTATTGGAATCTGGGTTCCAGGTTGGCCTTCAGTTTCATGGGCTGTCCCTGCAGCATTTCTATTCTCATTATCTAATGAACGATTGTTTCGATGGACTCTATCGAATCGATTTTTTGGACCAACTTTGTTCGAATATTATGCAACTGGAAAAACACTTCCTTCTCATGTAAAATTCATAATAATAGGGATGATAGGACTAATGTCTACAATTTCTGCATTCTTTGTTTGGAGTGTGTCTACAAAGGGAGACAATGGAAATCTGCTAAATCCTTCATCATGGACTGGTGCAGATGAATTTGCAGCAGGTTCAATCACTATTTTAGTCGTAGGCTTCATCGGAATCATTTACATTCTTAGGCGGGTAAAAACCAGAATTAATTGAAATTATTCACTTTCTGTCAGAATTATGGGTTCGGGTAAAATATTCAAATCTTCGGAAGATTTTGACCCTCGAAAATAGTCCCAAGCAGCAAATGGAAGGCTCCAGAAAGCGCCCCCTACTGCTGCTATTGGAATCAATACTAGCCACTCAGGTCCCATGTCTGGTCCACCAAAGACTGCTCCGAAGACTGGAAAAATGAATGTTACAAATGCAACGGGAATCAGGTGGACTAGGCTGACCTCGTTCGGTTTGGCTCGCTTAAGAATGAAGGGTGGAATGAGAATCACTGCAAGGAGTGAAAGCATTGCAAATACGAAATCAACGCCGTCAGTCAAACCAATGATAACGTTGAGAATCATCAGGATTGCCATCATTGCACCATTCACAGAGCCAAACAATAGGATGCTTTTCCAGCTCATGCCCACCACTAATGTCTGAATAGTCGTGTACCTGTGAACAACATAGTCATTTTGTGTTCATCAGCAGCATTTATGACTTCTTGATCACGAATACTTCCACCTGGTTGTACTACAGATGTGATCCCAATCTCATAACTTGTATCAATTCCATCTCTGAACGGGAAAAATGCATCAGATACCATCATCGCGCCCTTAGCACGTTCGCCTGCACGTCGAGCTGCTATTCTGACGGCTTCTACGCGGCTCGTTTGACCTGGCCCTATTCCTACTGTTGCAAAACCTGTTTCAGTTGGTTGAATAAAAATTACACAATTACTCTTGACTTGAGCACAAACTGCAACACCAAATCTTGCCAAGTCAACTTGGTTTGGATTCGCTTGTTCCTTCGTTACACATTTGACTTGAGACCAATCAATCATAGGAGCTCCTTCTGTTTGCGCCAACCATCCACCATCAATTTCACGAAAGTGAGTTTGCATTTTTAGTGGCGTCATATTTTCTAGAGTTAGCATCCTACGATTCTTCTTCAGGGATAATACCTCTAATGCCCCATCTTCATACTGAGGGGCAATAATGCACTCAACAAAATGATCTCCAATCCTTTCTGCTGTCGCTTTAGTTACTGGCGTATTGAATGCAATAACACAACCAAAAGCAGATTCTGGATCACTTGCTAATGCATCATCCCAAGCAGATATCTGACTGGTTGAAACTGCAACGCCACACGCATTAGTATGTTTTATTATTACACAACAATGAGGCCATTCAGACCACTCTGGACCTATATGAGATCGGCAAAAACGTAGTGCTGCATCTAAATCCAAATAATTGTTGAATGAAAGATCTTTGCCCCCATGTTGTTCAGCCGCTGCTAATCCATGTGATGATTCACCAACGACGTTTGTTGGATAAAATGCTGCAGGTTGATGTGGATTTTCACCATATCTTAGGGGATTTTTCATTCCTCCTGAAATTAGGAGTTTCTCAGGTAAAACTTCAGAGGTAGCAGGTTCGAGGGATTCTAATCTAGTTGCCAATGTATTAGCAAGCGCTACATCATATGCAGCTGTTCTTTGGTATGCGGTTAATGCTAATCTTTGCCTAGTTGACAAATTTATTCCACTTGGACTACCATCTGCTTCTTCTAATAAATCCAAAATATCGTTATAATCATCAGGATTTGTAATGATAAGTACATCTTGATGAGACTTGGCTGATGCTCTGACAAGAGTAGGCCCACCTATATCGATCATTTCGATCAATTCTTCTTCACTAACTGGGGGATCTCTTGCTGCTACTTCTTCAAAAGGATACAAATTAACCGCAACTAAGTCTATCCTCGGATATCCTAACTCATCAAGTGTGGTCATATCTTCAGAATTATTACCTCTGGCAAGGATTGCTGCGTGTATTGCCGGATGAAGTGTTTTGACTCTCCCATTGAAAACTTCTGGATGCCCAGTAACTTCTGTAACATCTGTAACATTTACTCCTTTTTCTCTCAATAGTTTAGCAGTCCCTCCAGTGGAGAGAATTTCCCAACCAAAATCTGTCAATTTTTTAGCGAAATCAGATATTCCGGCCTTGTCAAATACGCTGATCAATGCTCGAGGAGATTCGTCCTTCACGATGTATCCCCTTACATGGGCTGAGACTCAAGACCATGAAGATTCGTAAGTCAATCACCGCGGGCTGAAATAACTTGATCTATACGAAGAAGGCCACACGCAGCCTCAGTTGCTCCAATTATTCCATTAAGAATTGTTTCTGCAGGATGGACTATTGAGGAATCAATAATTTCCACCTTTCCATTTTCATTTATTCCCCAATTATCCTTCCCATTAGTTGCTGCACGAAGAGATAATACAGTATCTAAAACATCTACTCCAGCATTTTCAATAAGAGTAGATGGAATTACTTCTAATGCTCGAGAAAAGGCCTCCATTGCTAAACGTGCACGATTTGAATGTTGTTCCGATGCTGTTCTAATGCTTGATGATAATGTGGCATATACTGACCCTCCACCGGGGACTATTTTACCTGAATTAACAACAAGTGTTGTACTACGAATTGCATCATGTAATCCTCTAATCACTTCTTCACCTGCAGTTCCTTCAACTCCTCCGACTAGAATTGTAGCTACATTAGATGAATTTCCTCCAAGTATTGTAATCTCATCTTCAACTCTATCAGTTGATGATTTTCTAAGGCAATTTATTTCTTTAGCAAAACCAATATCTGTATTATCTAAATGATGAATGCTTGATGCAATTGTAGAACCAGTTGAAGATGCCAAATTCCTCAATTCAGATTCATCGAATTCACCGGCCACAAATATTTCCTTATCTGCTAAATGGTGAAGGATATCTGGATCTATTTCTCCGCCTGCGATAATCGCTCGAATCTCTAAATCGACTAATTTTTCAACCAATGAAGTTCGAAGTTTTTCTTGTTCCTCAATAAATTGAGATAATTGATCTGGATTTTGAACTTCAATCTCAGCATCTCTAGTCAAACTGCGAGGAGACAAATCGCCACTAATCACTGCAATTCGAGAATTCTCATGTTTCCCTTCTAACCTATCTAGTAAAACTCGACGACGAACAATAATTCCTTGAATAACACAGCTATCGTTTAATCCTCCAGTTCCTTGGAGATACATGGATATATCTTCAGAATTTGCATGGGTTTTACCATCAACTAAACGAGATATCTGAATTGTTGCTACTGAAGCCAAAGAAGAAAATAATGCAATATTTTGATCTGCTGACTTTCCTCGAAGAGCTGTGTTAGCAATTGATTCCAGTACTTTCTGATCCTCAGAATTTATCGAGGTACTATAACTAGAAATTTCATTCTCAACAATCTCTAATGCAGCTAAAAAGCCATCAACAATAGTTAGAGGATGTAGGCCCATTCGAATCAAACGATCGGCTTCTGCAAGTAATTCTCCACAAAATAGTAGACTACGAGTTACTCCATCACCACAAGCATTCTCTTGAGATTCGGCCAAACTAACAAATGCCTTAGCTGCTGGATGTTTTACCATCAATTCAGCAACAATTTTTGCACCGTCGTTTGTTACTGCAGTAGTACCGTCGGTTTTGTATAGCATTTTATCCAAACCTCTAGGACCAAAAGTTGGTTTCAGTATATCTGCAAAAGCACGTGCTGCTGCTATCATTTTCTCCTGAACTGCTGTTCCACCAGAGATAGTAGTCTCTGGGCGAACAATAACTACAGGGGGGGTCCCTTCACCTTCGGACATACAATTACCAATTCTCCCGACTAAGACATGTTTCAAGAATCATTCCGAAGCCCAAATTGCCCAAGGTTCTCCAGAATCTGGCTTGCGATAATAATTAATTCCGCTACCTTCTGGCCATTCTAGCCATTCAAATCCATGTTCATCGATAGTTCCAGCAATATCATCAGAAGGTGTTAATTCAGCTTCTGGAGGTTCTATCTCCGATTGCTCTAATTCTGTATTGGTTTCTTCAATTAATTCTTCTTCAAAAATTGATTTTTCATCTACCTCAAATGGTGATGTTGGATTATGATCTTCTGATCTTCTAGATATTACAGTACTTAATTGAATTAAGAAAATTGCAGCTAATAGACCAATAACTGCTATCTCAATTATTGGGAAAGTAAATCCAGATTCATCACTAGTTTCCTCTAAATCAGATAATTCATTATTCGTTTCATTTTGTTCATTAGGAATATTGGTTTCATTGACATAAGTCATATTCTGAAATGTTTCATTTTCAAAAGTTGTTGATGTAGAGTTTGCATATGTATTATTTTCATATGTATTATTCAAAAATTCATTTTGTGTTTCATTTTCATATGTATTGTTGATGAATGTTTCATTTTCATATGTATTATTGACATATGTATTGTTAACATACGTATTATTCACAACAGTAGATCCTCCATCATTTGTTGAATCATCAGGATTTTGTCCAGGAGCGCAGCCATTGGAATTAGCAGATGCGCCTAATGGTGTTCTAGAACAACGATCATTTAGATCTCCTACTCCATCTCCATCATCATCCCAATCTTCGTTCCAATCATGACAGCCGTCGGAATCGAAATCAATTGATGGGTTTGTCTTCCAGCCATCAATTCCTTTGGGACAATTATCATCAATATCTGGAATGCCGTCGGAATCATCATCAGTATCTTCATCTGAATCGTGACAGCCGTCTCCATCATAATCTGTTACAGAGCCCGATCTCCAATCTACAGTCCCATTCGGACAGAAATCATCAACATCAGGGAAGTCATCGTTGTCATCATTGTCATCTTCCTCCAAATCATGACAACCGTCACCATCATTATCTGATGTTGTAGATGATGTCCAGCCAGTCTTTCCAGTTGCACAATCGTCTACATGGTCATCGATTGAGTCGCCATCATCATCATCATCTTCCAAAATATCATGACAACCGTCACCATCAAGATCTGTTGAAGGTGAAGATGTCCACCCTGTAACTCCAAGGGGACATGAATCCGGAGTATCATAAATTAAATCGTTATCGTCATCATTATCTTCTGTTGAATCCTTACATCCATCATTATCATGATCAGTAGCATTGGAAGAGGTCCAATTTAGAGCACCGTACAAACATGAATCTGAGGAATCTAATATGCTGTCGTTATCATCGTCATCATCTTCTACAGTATCTGAACATCCGTCGCTATCAAAATCTGTAAATGCCGATGATATCCAACCAAAAGACCCCATTGGGCAAGAATCAGACTGATCTGGGATACCATCTCCATCATCATCTGAGTCGCAAATATCTCCAATCCCATCTGATTCATAATCTGCTTGTATTGGGTTGTAAATAGTCTGACAATTATCTCTATTATTTGTTATACCATCAGCATCTTGATCTGCACTCATTCGAGAAATAAATAGATCACTACCATCTGAAGATGTCAAAGAATCTAAACCAAATTGTCTGGGTCCTCCGTTATCATACAATATCTCTCCAGCAACCTCAATTGAACCATTTGCAGCTGGAACAACTGCTCTGATGTTTACTGGGCCAGTGGGTTGTTGGGCCCATGACCAAGTTCCTTGGTCTGAGGCCATAGCAACAAACCCAGTTCCTGCATTAGATAAGGTGGTTAAACCAACACTAATGACTCCAGTTTTTTTGCCTACTCCTACTATACTGCCATTACCAACAAAACGGACATCATACAGATGATCATCAGAAGTTCCACCTAATGCAATAGACCAGCCCCATCCAACATTAGAATGATTCCACATTGCAATATAGCCGTCATCGTTTCCACCAGAATTGACAGAACAACAACCAGAAAAAGAAACTGAATTTTCAAAATAACCTCCAATTACGACATCTCCATTAGATCTTACATCCATCGATTGGACATGATTACAACTATTTCCAGAAGTACAATCAGGTCTATCCCAAAGATGCATTGTACCGTTTTGATACAAACGAACTAAAGCACCAGCAGAACTACCACTGATAGAATAACTAGTTCCTCCTGGTGTAGTATATGTGTCACTTCTAGTCCAAAATACCACACCACCATCTGGATGGCCGGCCATTGCATCTAGAGATGGTGAATTGTGACTTCCATCAGTTCGGAAAACGTTGTTCCAGCCATTTGTAGTATTTCTTTGAGCAAAACAAATACGATTATCACTTCCAAAGGAGTATGATTGGCCGACGATAGTAACAGTATAACTGCAAGCACCTGTTACCCAAAGATCGCCATTTCCATCTATTGTAGTTTCAAAATATGCTGCCCAAGATTTGGACATTCCTGAAATTTGATCAATAGATGACCATGAACTAGATGTCGGATTCCAACTTAAAACATAAAAATTCGAAGAAGTGCTTATTCTAGAATAACCTGGAACATCCAAGAATCCGTTAGGTTGTACTGTAATCCAAATCGTTCCGTTTGGAGCAACTGACATTGAAAGGCCTTGTTTCTGAAGGTCAGAATTCCATTCAGTTTGGAATGAAAAACGATCTAAATCGGTCCATGCCCCAGTTTCATTGAATATTCCTAACCACACATTTTCATCATTGGTCGCACCAGATGTTAAATTTCCAAATCTAAGTCCTTGAGATTCTCCATGAATTAATACTGCAGTATGTGTAGAATTTATTCTCTCTAGATCAATCACAGTTTCTGTATTTGAAAATCCAATTTCTTCCTTTACATAATGTGTATTAGTTGGACCCGGATATGATGTTGAATCACTCCAAGCATGTACTCTCATTGAAGTGTGTGGAGAATCAGACCAATGATCGTCTATTGAAGTGGTGTCAGTTGATGTTTCTGTCTCACCAGTTCTAGCGAAATTCGACCAAGCAGCAAATGCATAATCTGTTCCTGAAATGGAATCGATAACATCAATATCAAATAAATTAGAATAACAAGAATATCGCTGATTATGATAAGTAATTTTACCTGTGCTTGTAATGCCTACAAAAGCAGCAGAGGAACTCGAACAGCCAGTGTTAATTTCATCTGAATTAGAACTGCCGTAAAATTTTACACGATTGTCGCCACTAGAATGAAAAGATAGAGCTAAATTCCCTGAAGATGTTGGTTGTTCAGGGACTATTATTGATGGACTCCATTGCTGTTTATTACTTTGATAATAGTAATTATTGTAATTAGAGGTGCTTTTAATTGCCCATCCAATGGCCCCAACATTAGAAAATTTCACAACATAGATCATCTGATGATTTTGGCCTGTTGACATTCGAATAGATCCCCAAGTGATTTCATATGATCCAGAATTATTGTAAAATAATTCACCTGCAACGAATATATTTCCTCCCGCATCAATGTCTACGGACCAAGCCCTATCATTTGCAGTAGCAATTGGCTTCCGTACCCATTCCACTCCAGTTGTTGCTATTCGCATAACCAAACTATCTGACCCGGTTCCACCTCCATGAGTAATTGTGGTCTGATCTAAAGCTAGTGTTGAAGAAGAGAATTCTCCGACCACAATTACACGATTGTTGTTGTCTGCAGTACAATCATGCGCTTCTTCTACACCTATATCTCCATAACGCCGAAGTTGATCCCAAACTCCAGAGTTTGTAGACCATGATACGATGATATCATTATCAATTCCACTTCCATTATGTGCAGTTCCATTTACTACTAATGAACTGCTATTCGTCCAACCGCAATAAGCAATATTTCCTGTTGAGGTTTCTGCCACACCAGTTAGATTATCAAATCCAGAAGATCCTAACGAATTTGACCACAAAAAAGAGCCGGTTTGACCATTAACTTTCAATGAAAATCCATCTCTATCGCCTTGATTAACCAAGCTATTGGAATTTACATTAATCGAAGATGAACTAAATGAACCTACTAAAATCAAATCACCATTAGAATCTACAATCATGTCTTCTAGATATTCATCAGATTCTCCACCAAATGTTTGTAACCAAGACCAGAAACCGTTTCCTGAATTGTATGTATAGTGTCCAATGAATACATCGAGCCCTCCATTATTTAGAACTTGAATTGAATCTGTTGTTGTTGTTCCAGTTTGAAGATTAAGTGACCCGCCTTCATAGATTCCTGCAGCAAAAAAAGAACCATTGGATTGTCCTTCAACTTCCTTAACCCACGTATATCCAGTATCCTTGTCTTTGTTGACCCATTCCCAACCCAATGGATTTGTAGCCGCAACACTATTTTCTGGAGAGTAGATTTCAGGCAACTGCTCGTCATTATCATCAATTAAAATACTCAATAACAATGGCAACAAAAAAAGTGTAACTAAAGCAGATGCTGTCCTCATTGGATTATCATATAAGTAATTAGACTTGAATTAATCGCTATGTTTTTTTCATCTTCGACGTCTTCTTCCTTTTCCTTTACCTTTTTTCGATCTCTTTGAACTTCCACTTGATTCCCAAGAACGTAAGGCTGTTGATGGATCGAATCCATGGTCTCTAAGATGATTTTGTTGATCTAAAATTCGACGTACTGAATGAGATAGTTCTTTGTATCCTTTCACCTTTAGCCGAACCCCTCCAACTTCTTCCTCTAAAGCACGGATTGAGTCTCCACCAGATCCAACAATAGCTCCTATCGCACCTTCATCAACATAAATTTCAGCGGCGGACTCGCCAGTGAATATTACATGATGGACATGAACTCCTGTGAAGGATCTTGCCAATCGTTTCAATTCCTCAGCGGCTAATTGTCGAATTGGACTTGATTTAGTTGGATCATCAGAGCCTGAAACAGGTACTACTGCAATTTCTGAACCAAATGCAAACATTTCATGAGTTAATTCTCCCGAAGGGAATTTACGAATTTCAATCACTGGTCGTGATAGATCAGATTCCATTCCTGTAGGAGCTCGAACGACCATCTGTAATTCTAAAACTTGGAACACCTTGCCCTTCTCAATATGGATTACTGTATCAAGTACTTGAGAAATTAGACCAAGTTCCACCTTTCCAACTAATCTTTGAATCGCTTCAAGTCCACTATTCGCATGAGTTACACCAAGTAAACCGACTCCTGCCAATCTTACATCAGAAAATATTCTGAAATCGTTTGCTCTTCTAACTTCATCATAAATTACAAAATCAGGACGAACTAAAAAGATAATTTCGGCAGTTTTCTCTAAATCGCCCTCCAAAGGAGCATACTGAGTAATCCTCTGAGCAACTTGTAAATCACGAGGTGCTTCCATTGTCTTTACCATGGCTCCAATTTCTAGATCCAAGTGATCAGCAATAGCAGTTGCAAATGTACTCTTCCCTGACCCTGGTTTTCCAACAACAAAAACACCTCTGTGATGATCTGAAAGTCTATCGATTAAATCTTGGTTCAGATCATAATCTTCCAAACTGAGGCGAGCAACTGGACGGACGACTGTAATTTCCCAAGAATCAGAAAAAGGTGGTGATGCACAAGTCACTCGAAGGTCACCAATTTGGAGAATTGTACATCCAACTCGCTCAATTTCTACAAAACAATCAGATCTATCTTGATTATCAGTTACAATCTCTTTAAGATCGGAAGCCAATGATTCGACTTGTCCTTTACTCCATTGGCCTTCTTCTAACTCCACGAGACGGAGTTCACTGATATGTCCACACTTGACTCTAGGGGGACAGTCTGCTTTGAGAAATACTGTACTGGTGGTATCATCTGAAAGTAATGATTCGAGTTCATCCGGTAACAAAGGGTGATCACCAAATGATGCCATAAGCAAGAGGAGGCATCGAAGGTGTTTGAATCCGACGTACGTAATATCGGTTAAACATCAGTTGGAGTAAGAACATCAAATGTCCATTTCCACAATAATGTTGATGTTATTGCAGTAATTATTGCTCCAGAAACTGGGAATGAAAAGGTAATAAAAATCTGATACTGGATAATAGTTGCAATACTATATCCAATAAAATTTGTAATTTTTGCAGATGAAATATCGAAGTTTTTCGTTAACAAAGTAGTTTTTCTCATTGTTTGGATTATGATAGCAATCATTCCTAATATGATTAAATGGCCAAAAAACCATCCAAATGTTGGACCGAAAGCCAGTTCTAATTGATTACTGAAATCACCAAGTAGAGGTGTCGCGAGGTCAACCGTTGCCATAACCTAGTCCACTTACTAGCGATTGATGAAGACTCGCATTGTATGTGGATATAAACCACAAGAAATTATACGCTTACAATTTTTTTAATGTTTATGAGGCGGGGTTTGGTTGTCATCTCAATTTTAGTTGGGTTGCTATTGATTTCTTTTCCTGTTCAGGCACAAGATCTTGTTGAAGAAGAGGGGAATGTGATTATCGATATTGTCTTACCAATAGCACTAGCATTCATCATGTTTTCACTGGGATTGGGGCTAACTAGGGCTGACTTTTTCTTAGTTTTCAATGAACCTAAAGCATTTGCAATTGGCGTCTTCAATCAAATGATTGTACTTCCAATAATTGGATTTAGTGTTGTGATTTTATCTGGACTGGAGGGTGAATTAGCAGTTGGATTAATGATTTTAGCATGTTGTCCGGGGGGAGTTACCTCAAATATTCTAACAAAATTAGCAAAAGGAGATACTGCTCTTTCCATATCATACACTGCAGTGATTTCTGTAATTGCAGTATTCACTTTACCCCTAATTGTTGGGCTCTCAATGAGTTATTTCATGGGCGAGGTAGCACCTAATATCGATATTCTTGGACTTGGAATAACTATGTTTCTTCTAACAACATTACCTGTAATGATTGGTATGACAATTAGACATCAAGCATCAGATATGGCAAAATCAATTGAAAAGAGTGTGAATATAGTTGCAACAATTCTGTTTGTAATTATTGTAATAGCTGCAATTGCTAGTGAATGGGATACATTAATCGAAAATATTGGGACGTTGGGGCCTTCAGTAATCATGTTGAATGTACTTATGCTTGGAATAGGATATCAGAGTGCTAAATTTTTCAATATTGAAACTGCAAAGGCAACAACTGTTTCGATCGAAAGTGGAATTCAAAATGCGACTGTAGGAATTACGATTGGGGGGCTAATATTGGCCTCACCTGATGGTGGTCTTTCTACTCTCAGTTTGCCTTCAGGAGTATATGGAGTCTTGATGTATCTCATTATTTCTCCCTTCATATATTGGAGAATATCGAAAACAAACATTCGGGAAAATGAACTTGAAGAATAATCTATTCTTCAGACTTGATAGATTCTATCGGTTTCTGATCTAATTCTACAATTAAATTTCCAATTAATAATGCAATTGCTCCTATTGGTAACCAAAATGTAATGTTGCCTTCGAGGCCCAGAAATAGTGATGCTGACATTGCCCATACTGGTTCTAATGCATACAATATAGCCGCTCTTACTGGAGAAACTTGTTTTTGAAAAATATTCAAGACCAATAATGCTACTAAACTACCAAGAATTGCACAAAGCATCAAGGGAAAAACGAAATCGAAATTCCTCATTAAAATTGTAAAATCATTGAGGTTTTGTCTTGATGATAATAAGAATACGATAATTGATAATACTGCTACCGTAATCAACATCGTTGCAGTAACTTGAATTGGATCAACAATTTTTGTTACCTTGTCTGTAGCAATAATATGTGCTCCAAATAACAATGCACAACCAACTGTCAACCATTCACCTAAACCAAAGTTCAATTGAGGTGGTCCACTAATCCATCCGGCACCAAATGTAGCCAGAATGACGCCTATAATAGCGAAACGAGTTAATTTTTGCATTCCTGTAAACACACCAATTAATGCAGTAAATACTACGTACAAACTGGTCAAAAACGCTGAAACCGCTGGAGTTACTTCTGTCAATCCAAGCATTTGGAGAATAAATCCACCCCATACAATCACTCCAAGAATTAAACCTCCTTTCCAGACTTCGATGTTTCCTAAACCAGACCAGGTTTTGGGAACAAGTAACAAAAGAAAAAATCCGGCGATTACGAAGCGCATCATAACAAAAAATATAGCAACATGATTTTCAGATAATGTTGGAATGAGGTTTGATGCTGCATCTAAAGATTGTTGCATCCAAATGAATGTACCACCCCATAGAAGTGTGACTCCAAATAAAGAAAAAAGTGCAATCGAACGATTGTTTTCCATATATTCACTCAGCCACAATTCTTAGGTCTTGTAAGAATAATTCAATCATTAGGTCAGGGTTGTCCCATAAAACACGTACATTTCCATTATTATCGATAATATATGTGGGTTGAGTATGGTTGAAACCATATCCTTCTTCTGATTGATCTTCAAAACTAATCGGAGCTACCCCGAATTCATTCAGCACAGGCACTACTGCTTCTGGAGAACCTGTCAAATGTGTCCAAGAAAAATTATTGTTTTCTGTCCATTCTTGCAACACTATTGGGGAATCATGCCAGGGATCAGTAGTTACTGAAACAAATGTAATATTTTCTTTTTCTTCGGATGATAATTCAGAATAAATAGCAGAAAGTGAATGAGAAATTACTGGACAAGTTGAGTAACATCTGGAATATGTAAAGGCCAATACTACTGTTTTTCCTCTTTCTTCCTCCAATGACCACAAACTACCATTCATTGATTCTAAAGTAAATAATGGAGCTGGATTTGCGCCTGTCCATTCATATCCGTTATACGGATTAGTAGACTCAGAGTCGGTTTCCGAACCAATACATCCAGCAAGCAATAATATGCAAGTAAGAAAAATGACTTTCAAATCTACTTGTTGCATCTTGTCAGCCCACTTCCTTCATTGTATTTGTACTGGTCACCTGTTTTTTTACAAAATAAATTTGAATCAAGGGGTTCCCCATATTCGCCAACCCAACCAACTCTACGAGCAGGATTGCCCATCATCAAGGCATATGGTTCAACAGAAGAAGTAACAACGGATCCTGCTCCAATTAACGCATACTTTCCTATCTCTATACCACAAAGAATTGTTGCATTTGCCCCTATAGATACACCCTTACGGACAAACGTTTCTTTGAATTCATCTCTTCTATCAATCTCGGCACGAGGATATAGTATATTGGTAAAAACAGATGATGGGCCACAAAATACATTCTCTTCCAAAATGACACCTGAAAATATTGAAACATTGTTCTGAATTTTACAACCTGAATCGATTTTTACTCCACTTCCAATCATGATATTTTGTCCAAGTGTACAATTTTTACCAATAGAAACATTATCCATAATATGTGAAAAATGCCAGATCTTAGTACCATCTCCAATGATTGAACCATCATCAATTATCGATGATGGATGAATCCATGGTTCAGGCCCACCCATACCTCTCGCACAAGATATTGTTGTTTGAGCCGTTGGGTCAACTGGGAGTGTCTAAATCCAAGGACTTCTTCGTCTATTCTGAATTCATATGGAAATACAATATGTGTGGGAATCTTCAGTCAATGATGCTCATTTAGATCTTAGATGGAAAGTTCTTCGTATAGGAAAGCCGAGACATACAGCACATTATGATGGAATTGATACTGATCAAAGAACTCGTTTTCTTGTAGCATATCACGAAAATAAAATGGTAGGTTGTTCGACTTTACAAACTGATCCGCGCGATGGAGCCATGTTTAGAATCAGAGGTATGGCAGTTGATTTTGATTTTCAAAACAATGGAATTGGAAGTAAAATTGTTGAAATGTTGCAAAAATATGCTAGAGAAAATAATTCAGGAATTTGGTGTAATGCGAGAATTCGTGCAGTTCCAATGTATGAAAGAATGGGGTTTGCCATCATTTCAGATATTTTTGAAATCGAAGGTATTGGCCCACATCATGACATGCAATGGAATTTTAATGATTAAGCAAGACATGTAACCGCTATACACATTACTAACATCAGAGATGCTGGAGTTGCTCTGCTCAATGGATCTCCTCGGGTTTTAAGATGGCAAATAATTGCTCCAGCCATCAAAATACCCATTCCTAACGCAGCGTATTGAACAACAGAAGAATACCAAATTCCAGCAATCAATAACATTGCTAGGCCTAATTTTGTTCCTCCGATTAAATAAACAGACCAGTTTGGCAATCCATACACTTCAAATTCTTCAAAAATATTTGTTGCATTGCCCGCACGGTAATTTGTTTCTAGCTTTGGCCTCACTAGCCAAACAGCAATAATCACAATAGCAATAGTCAACTGAAGAAGGGGTACCAATGTCTCAATCATAACTAAAGTTTTGACAAATGACGTATATACTCTTGTTTTGAAACTAAATTGATAATTTAGGATGATTCGGTCTCGATTATATCTAATGCAGAGTTCACAGATTTTCCTTCAATAATTGAATTAATTCCCAATAAATGTCTATCAAAAGTAGCCAGATTTGTCTGAATTATATTTCTAATTAATGATTGAGGTGGGTCTATTCCATCTAAATCTAATGCTGTTTTATAATTTAATTCGCCATCCGAAATATCCATTTCAAAATTTCCAACTACTAATCTATAATTTACGATAGTAATGAAACGCATGATTTTCTCAATCATGGATTCTGGAATCCCATTTTCTAATGATGAATAAAAAATCAATTGGTTTTCATTTTCTCGTGTTTGTACCATACAATGCCACTTACCATTTTTCCCTTCGAATCCAAATGCAATAGTGCTATGGCTTTCTAATAATTCATATGTCCATCCATCGCTTTCAAGATATTCTTTGGCTAATTTCAATAAAGGATATTCTTTCAAAGGATCTATTTTCCTATCTATTTGTTCCGGAATATTTCGAGTAAGGTATTCTTTGAATTTAGGATTTAATTCAGGACTAGATGAAAAAGAATGGGAACGAAGTGTGTCAGAAATCCCTTCCATAAATTCTTGGTCGCTCATAGAAGAGTAATCTTGCTCAAAGCGACCGCTCATCAATGCACCCCAATATAATATGGTATAGAGTGCTTAATTAAACACTTGTTATATCAGTTATAATAAAAAATAACTTTTTTAGTAAAAGACAATCGTTCCATCAAATTTCAAGTTCGATATTTAGATTCTGAATTAATTCCTTGTATCTATTTCGAATTGTGACTTCAGTAACTCCTGCAACCTCTGCAACCTCACGTTGCGTACGTCGTTTACCACACAGGACTGAAGCAATATAGATAATCGATGCTGCAATACCAGTTGGACCTCTTCCTGATGTCAATTCTTTCTCTTGTGCTCTTTGAATCAACTCATATGCCTTTGATTGGACTTCTGCATCTAGATCTAAACCACTACAGAAACGAGGGATGTACATCTCTGGTGTAGTTGGTGGTATTTTCATCTTCAATTCTCGGACCATGAATCGATATGTGCGTCCGATTTCTTTTCTACCAGTTCTACTAGCTGTACTAATTTCATCTAATGTTCTAGGATTTCCACACTGCCTACAAGCAGCATACAAACTGGCTGCTGCTACACCTTCAATGGATCTGCCACGAATTAATCGGGCCTCTACTGCACGTTTGTAATTAACAGCAGCAGCTTCGCGAATTGACTTTGGAAGATTCAATCGGCTAGCCATTCTATCTAATTCAGCTAACGCCATAGCTAGGTTTCGCTCAGTTGCATTACTAACTCTACTTCTCTTTTGCCACTTTCTCATTCTGTAAAATTGGCTACGATAACGACTGCTGATTGTTTTTCCAGAATAATCTTTGTTTTGCCAATCAATATCGGTGGAAAGTCCCTTATCGTGAAGCATAACTGTCATTGGTGCACCGGTTCTAGCCCTTTGATCTCCTTGTTCTGGACTAAAAACACGCCATTCTGCACCTTGATCGATTACGTTATCTTCCACAACTAGACCACAAACAGCACAGACAATTTCACCCCTTGTCTCGTCACGATCTAGGTCGCGGCTTCCACATTCTGGGCATTTTACGATGTCTTCTACTTGAGGGTCTGACATATTGATTATCTCCAAAGATATTATACACTCGAATAATTCTCTCTTATAAATCTTTTTCAAAATAATGACCGATTTTTAAGCAACAGATTATTCATTTCTTTGAATTGAATCACGGCCAAGGTCAAATAGAGTCAGTCCATGCTCAGTACGGTGTCGAACATGAGTGGGTCCTGGCCTCCATCATTTGTGCAATTATCTGATGGTGCTCGAGTTTTATTTTTGACTAAAGATCTGGACTTGATCAAAAAACAATTGTATGAAGGTCTTGAATTACAAATGGAGGATTTATCGGTCGATGATTTATTGGACGATATCAATACTGATGTTATGACTCCTGCATGGGTTTGTTTTGATCATGACCCTGCAATTATTGCTGAAAATGCATATGCTGGTTTAATGCACGATGGTGAAAGAGTCTTTAGAGAAAATGCATTGAAGATGGGTGGTTTTGAAATAATAGTTTCAGGACATAGAAAGGGCACGGGATCTAGCAGAGAAACTGCACCTCAATGTGAACGATGGTCGGGTATTAGAATCGTGATTGCTGCATCTTTCGCACCCATCCATGAAAGAAATAATATCAATCTTGGACAGTTAATGGGAGATCATGAGATGTTAATACGTCTACAGAGAGGAGAACAAATATCCCTTCAAGAATTTACAAACAAATACGATCCTGTAACTAGATTGATTTTAGAAAGTGGGGGGATTTTTCCTTTCGCTAAAAAATTAGGGGAAGGCGAAGTGGTTCTTCCCCCTATATCTGAAATCGAAAAACCAATGACAATGGCTGAAAAAATAATTGCAAGAAAATTAATTGGAACAAATAACAAAAAATGTTTTGTCTCTCCTGGAGATGCTGTTTTAGCAACAGTAGATGGGGGATATAGTCATGAATTTACAACTGCACAGGTTCATAATTTCTTAAGTTCAGAATATGGAGAAGATTACACTATTCCCAATCCTCCAAAATTTGCTGTTTTCGAAGATCATTTACTCTATGCAACCGGAGTACCGCGTTTTGGGCCATTTGTAGAAAAAATACAAACTCTCCGTGACCTTCAAATGACTTTCCAACAACATACCGGTGTCAGAGATTATTCAGCAGTAAATGGAATAAGTCCTGGAATTTGTCATCAAGTTGCAAGAGAAGAATTCATTGACGTGGGTGATTTTATCCAAGCTACAGATAGTCATACTTGCATGGGGGGGGCTTCGAATGCCCTCACATATGGAGTTGGGGCAACTGAATACGCTAATTTAGTTCACAATCAATTTGCATTCGTAAAGGTCCCTGAAAGTATTAGATTCGAACTTGTTGGGAAATTAAATCCTGGTTGTACTGCAAAGGATGTAATTTTGCACATACTTTGGTACTATGCTAAGCACTCTGATACATTAGATCGATCAATGGAATTTGGTGGATCGGGGCTTGCATCTCTTTCGATGGATGAAAGAGCTACACTCTGTAATATGGCAACAGAATGTAGTGCTAAAACCGGAATTTGTGAACCTGATCGATTAACAATTGACTGGTTAATGAGAAGAAGAAATAATCTTACAGATGAAGATATTAGAACTGCATTTGTATTGCCTGATGAAAATGCTCACTATGATGGGGGAATACATACAATTGATTTGAATGAAATTCGTCCAATGGTGGCTCATCCTGGAAACCCAGACGAAGGTGTTCCATCAGACCCAACAAATGGAGCATATATCGACGAAATTGGAGATGTGAAAATCGATATTGCATATGCCGGTTCATGTACAGCAGGAAAAGATGATGATTTTGCTTACTATGCAATGGTTACCAAGGCTGCCTTAGATGCTGGTTTACAAGTAGCGGACGGAGTTGATTGTTACATTCAATTTGGATCAAAGGCAGTCAAGGATTTGTCTCAAAAAAATGGTTGGACTGATTTATTTGAGGCGGCTGGAGTCAAATTAATTGATCCAGGATGTGGGGCATGTATTGGCGCTGGACCGGGTGTCTCTGATAATCCAGACCAAGTTTCAGTTTCTGCAATTAATAGAAACTTTCAGGGTCGTTCAGGTCCTGGAAAATTGTACCTAGCAAGTCCATTAACTGTGATGGCTAGTGCTTTTACCGGAAAAATTACTGCTTGGCATCCTAATCTGTTTAGGGGAGCATGAGGTGAAAATTTGGCTCGAAGGGAGCCCATGGCATTATTGTGGGAAAGAACACATAGTGTGTTATCTTCATGTATAGAAGAGGGAGTGAAATTTGCTCCGCTTCCTTCACCGCCATACCTATTCGAAGAGATGCCTGTTGTTCAACCGAAACCGGATATTATTTGTCAACAAGTAATCGGTTTGAGTTCAGTAGATAAGGCTGGATTCAGACGAATTATCGAAAATTATCTAAATTCAAATCTACCTGATTATGTTAAACGTTCAATTGATGAAGAGCGAGCATTGGACCAGTATATTTACGATTCAATTGATATGTTAATTGATAAATTTCTAATCGCACGAATATCTGAGTGGTTTAGATCGGGGCTAGATTGCGAGGTTCCAGATACAGATCGATGGTGGTGGGCAGTTGCTCTATTTGTTGGAGTAAGTATTCGGCGACCAAAAGCAATCCTAGATGATGGATTTCACCTCTTAGAGTCTATCACATTAGGGTCTCCACCAGGTCAATGGCAAACTAAAGCGCAGAAGGGCCCTCATCTGGTTGATTGGAATGGAATAGATGATTCGGAAAATAATGTTGAGATACATGTTGATGGTGCGATAGCTGCAGCGTGGATACTTGATACTCTAAATGCTGAGAAAATGTTGATTGAAAGATGGTGGCCAGAAATAATCAATCGAACACACTTGTACGTCCCACTAAGAATGAATGAAAGGTTGAATCTTTCTATCGGAAAGAAAGAATACTTGGATGTGCATCTAAATTGTATTTCTCACCTTGTAATTCAGGATTTAGACTTAACATATACATTAATTGGAAAATTATTAGAGGAAATTGATTTAAAAAATCTAGCAAAAATGGTTTCTATTTCAGAAAGGATTTCGTTTCATTCCATTGATATTTCTTTGCAATTAATTGATGCCGGGTTTGAACGAGGAGGGGACGCGGCTGTGATTGCTCAGAGTGCGTTGAGTGCCTTAGCAGCACACGACGAACAGGCATTTTTGAGTCGTGTTGAAGTTGCTGCTTATCATACTGATATACACTCAAAAAGGAAATTTGTTCAAAGTGGTTTGAGAATCCTAATGCAAATTGATCCAAATGATTCTCGATCCATTTTAATAAATTCATTAATAGAAAATGATGAGGTTTCAAGAGTAAGATTACGTCGTTTTGCAATTGAAATGTGTGAAATAAATCCTAGTTCCAAGGAAAAAGTTGTCAAGGCATTAGAAGAGCATGTAATGGATGTTGATTGGTTACACTAATCATGAACAACCTGTGGTTTCGCCACATTCATTACATTTCAAACAGGTTCCATTACGAACCATCTGACTACTTCCACAAGTTGTACAAATATCTCCGGTGAATCCCATGGCACGAGCCGATTCAGCCACTGAATATGTAGTGTCGCTTTCGACTTCAACCTTCAGTGGGACTTCTTCATATTCATCTATTGTATCGATTGTTGGCGATACCATCATATCAACATCAAGAGTTGTCTGAATATTGCGTTGATGTCCTACATTTCTAGCAATTCCGTCAGGAGTATGTTCTGGTCGACTAATGGAAGTTGAGTCAAGATCTTCAGCCAAAACGTGGGATAAATCGTCACGATTCAAATGATTAATTGCTAACTCTCTGAATATATAATCAACAATAGAGGTGGCCATTTTTACACGACCTGAACCGCCAGAAACCATTCCACTTGGTTCAAACTTTTGGAAAGTGAATGATTTCACAAATGCATCCAATGGAACACCATATTGTAGCCCTATTGAAACTGCGATTGCAAACTGATTCAACAATGAACGCCAGGCCATTCCTTCCTTCGAAGTTGTTAGCATAATCTCCCCGAGTCGGCCGTCTTCATACATACTTGAAGAAAGATAAACGGTATGTCCACCAACACGCGCCTTCATGGTCTTAGATTCTCTAACGTCTGGAAGTGGGCGACGGGTTGCGATATAATTGTGAACATATGCATCTGCTAAGGGCTTAGCTTGTTCAGCAGGCAATGGGAGTGCTTCAATCACTTGTTGTACAGCATTCTCTGTTGTTATGGTAGATGATTCATTTACATCTTCTTGGTCCATGGATGATGTATCGACTAATTTATTCATCAATGGTTGAGATAATTTGCTTTGATCTCTGTAAACTGCTGTTGCCTTATTCATAGTTGAGTGTGATAAATTGTACACTTCACGTATATCGTCAATGGTTGCAGAAGATGGAAGATTAACAGTCTTCGATATTGCGCCTGAGATGAATGGTTGTGCAGCAGCCATCATTCTAACATGAGCCGGCCATGCAATAGAGCGTTCGCCATATTTTCCACAAGGAGTTGCGCAATCAAAGACTGCTAGGTGTTCTTCTTTCAAATTCGGTGCGCCTTCGATTGTCATTCGTCCAAAGACATAGTCGTTTGCTGCATCGATTTCTGAGGGTGAAAATCCAATGTGTTTCAATACATCGAAGAATGGGTTGTCGAGTTGATCTTGATTCAAACCAAGTACGTTAGTACAGAAATCAGTGCCCAATGTATTGGCATTGAAAGCGCCTCGGATATCATAAGCAGCACCGATTGAATCCTCTATCATTGCAAATTCTGCTTCTCCAAATCCTGCCTTTGTCAAACGTTCACGAGAAATACTTGAGCATCCTTCGATGCTTTTACTCCCCATCACATATGATTCAATTTCATCGATTTGATTATCGTCATATCCTAATTCAGTGAGAGCTAACTTGACTCCATTGTTGATTATTTTCAACATACCTCCACCAGCAAGAGATTTGAATTGAACTAAGGAAAATGATGGTTCGACACCAGTAGTATCACAATTCATTACAAGACCAATGGTTCCTGTTGGAGCGATTACTGTTGTTTGTGCATTTCTAAAACCAAATTCAGTTCCTAGGTTAAGAGCTCGGTCCCACGTATCTCTCGCAGCATCCAATAAATCATCTGGGCATAATTCTGCATCAATACCTAATGGTTTTACTGAGAGTCCAACATATTCTTTTGATTCAACATCATATGCTGCACGACGATGGTTTTGAATTACTCGAAGCATGTGTTCCTTATTTTCTTCATATCTTTCAAAGGGTCCAAGGAAACTGGCCATCTCAGCACTTGTTGCATATGATTCACCGCACATTATCGCACTTAATGAGCCGCAAATAGCTCTTGCCCTATCATCATCATATGGGATGCCCATATGCATCAATAAAGAGCCTAGATTACAATAGCCCAATCCTAATGTTCTGTATTCGTAAGACTTTTGAGCTATTTCTTCACTAGGGAATTGAGCCATTAATACTGAAATTTCTAATGTTGCTGTCCAAAGACGTACACTATGTTGGAAATCTTCAGTTTGGAATGTTCTTGTATCAGCATCATAATATTCGAGAAGATTGATGCTTGCTAGATTACATGCTGTATCGTCAAGGAACATATATTCTGAACATGGATTAGACCCATTGATCCTTCCACCTTCAGGACAGGTGTGCCACTCATTAATTGTGGAATCATATTGAACTCCTGGATCTGCACATGCCCAAGCAGTGTAAGCAATTTGATCCCAAAGGTTTCTAGCGGGAAGTGTTTTACAAGGCTCAGGGTCACGGTTTTCTTTTTCAGCTGCTGATAATTCAGTACGCCAGAAAAGGTTCCAATCATCGCCAGATTCAACTGCATCCATGAAATGATTTGGTACTCTTACAGAATTGTTACTATTCTGACCAGACACGGTAATGTAGCCTTCTCCTTGCCAATCTGAATCGAACACTTCAAAGTTTACAGAGCGCCATCCTTGATTCCCAAGATCAATAATTCTCTTGATATGAGGTTCGGGGACTCCGTTCTTTACTGCGGCTACAATAGCCGACTTTAATTTTGGATTAGTACTCATATCTGAAGCTGCTATCTCTGCTTCGTCTGACCACATAGAGGACATGATTTCAGTTGCGTGTTTTTGCAAAAGTTGACTTCCGATAATTAGAGATGATACTTTCTCTTCTTCTGATGCTTTCCAATTTATGTATTCCTCGATATCGGGGTGATCTAGATCTAATGTTACCATTTTGGCTGCACGCCTAGTCGTACCACCAGACTTGATTGCGCCTGCGGCACGGTCACCAATTTTCAAAAATGAAAGAAGGCCACTTGATCGGCCCCCGCCTGAAAGAGGTTCGTCTTTACCTCGAATATTACTGAAATTGGAACCTGTTCCTGAACCGAATTTAAACAATAGAGCTTCTCTCTCCCAAAGTCCCATAATTGATTCGCTTCCCCCTACTAGTGAATCGCTAACCGACTGAATGAAACATGCATGTGGCTGAGGGTGCTCATAAGAATTTGAAGACTGTCTCATTGTTCCAGTATCAGGATCTACATACATGTGTCCTTGTGGATTGCCTTCTATTCCATAGGCCCAATGAAGGCCGGTGTTGAACCATTGTGGACTGTTCGGAGCAGAACGTTGACTAGCTATCAAAAAGCACATTTCATCATAATATGATCTTGCATCTTCTTCTGATGCAAAATATCCGTACTTCCAACCCCAGTATGTCCATGTTCCTGCTAATCTACGGAACATTTGACGAAAATCGGTTTCGGCGATAAATCGCTCGGATGCTTCCAAATTCTGTAATTTCTCTTCATCTGGTGCAGAGCGTTGAAGCCAAGTTGGAATTCCTTCTTCAGGGACTGGTCTAAGTACTGCAGGCACCCCTGCTTTTCGAAGATATTTTTGTGCTGCAACAGTACCTGGGACTCCTTCAAATCCACTTGGGAAACATACGCCCAACATATTATCTGCCACAGTTCCATCCATGTTCCGAATTTCTAAATCAGTGGTTACCCATTCAAAGGTTTCAAATGGATCTTCGCCAATAGTAGTAAATCTACGTTTAATCGTCATACCACTAGTTCCTTCGTTGCTATTGTTCATAGTAGTCTGCATTCTTAACCCTCCTTTCACCTAATTGACATTGTACGCACTTCATATTCGCGTTGGAATTTGTTGGCTCAATCGAGGGTTATTGAATGTTCATGGCAGAGACTGGATGAAAACACGGAACATTGGGGTTTTTGGGGTTTATCAAAATCTGCTAAAACTATATCTGTATATTGATTTTCTATATTTTGATAATTATTGATAAAATAATTATACATTTTTCTAAAACTTCTGCGGGATGGTTTGAACAACCCCTACCCCATCCACAAATTATGAGCAACGATGATGAAGATGAATATAGAGTACCTGACAGTGGATTAGAGATGGGCGATTCGATTGAATCAGAGACGCATGATGATGTAGATCCATTTGAAGAGCTTGGTCTTGGTTCTCGTTCAAGTACATCTACAAATAAAAAGCAGGTAAGCAACGAATATGATGCTTTTTCTGATCTAATGAATGATGAATTAGAAGATGATGATACTGAGATTGAAGATATTGGAGGTAATGTTACAGAAAATGGACATTCAAAGTCAGAAAGTATCTATGTTATGTTACTTCAAACTGTATGGGTCGATGGGATATTGGATCCTGCAGAAGTTCGATTATTATCTAAAAAAAGAGTGGAATTGAATATTACATTTGAACGTCATCTTGAATTGGTTGAAGAAGTAATTGGGTGATATTATGAAGCATCCGTATACAATTGGCCTAGAGTATGGATGGGGAGATGATGCATTGAATGTACAGGGACACAATTTACTTTCTAAACTCTCAGAAATGTTTCATTTATCATCAAAAGAAAGAGAAGAAATCGAAGTGGAATTTAATGAAACTTTACCATCTATTTCTCAAGGTGTTGGGGCTGGAAAAACAGCATTGAAAGCATATGTATCTGATTTAGAAAATTGGTTTCCAAGTCAAGGAAATAGATGTGCTCAATACTTGGGAAGAATGGCTTTAGATGTTGGAATGACGAAAAATGGGTGGAAGAGTGCATATTCTTGGATGAATTCGATTGGCCTTGGTACCAGTTTTGCTATGGGTGCGTGGATGGAAGGTGATGAATCTAAAGATGTTGAAATTCCTGCTTTTTTTGATGATGTTGTTGCAGTATTGGGTGTTTAATCCGTCTGCATTTCCAATGACCATTTGAGTGAGGTGCCTGATCTGGTAATCATATTACCAACACTGCAATATTTTTTATGACTTGATTCAATTAATCTTTCAACCAATTTCTCTGGAACTGTTCCTTTAACAATATATTTCATCGTTATCGATGTGAACACTTTAGGAGACTCTGTAGCTCTCTCGGATTCAATTTTGATAGTAATATGATCAACATTATCAATTCGGTGTTTAAGCCCATCTTTCACATCAATCAAAGAGCATGCAGCATGAGCGTGGAGTACCATTTCCATGGGGCTAGGGGATGTTGCACTATATATTTCAAATTTTTTTCCACCAGATGTTTCACCAATATAGCCAGTATCAGCAGTCCAACATACTTCGCCATCCATGGCCCACTCACCCGGTAATTACGTTTAGAGAATTGGGCGGTTGATTGATGAACGTTGTATTAGTCCCGAAGAATGATTACGATGTCAGGTACGAGTATTACAATGGAAAATGGAATCTTGAATGTGCCAAATGACCCAGTTGTCCATTTCATTGAAGGAGATGGAATTGGAATTGATATTACTCCAGTAATGATTAATGTGGTAGATGCAAGTGTCGAAAAGGCCTACAATGGAGAACAAAAGATTCATTGGAATGAAGTTTTGGCTGGAGAAAAAGCGTTCAATGCAACTGGTGAATGGTTACCAGAAGAGACATTGGATGCAATGAAAAATGGACTTGTGTCGATTAAAGGACCCTTGACGACCCCTGTTGGTGGAGGAATAAGAAGTCTGAATGTCGCTCTTCGTCAAAAGCTCGATCTGTTTGCTTGTGTTCGGCCTGTGAGGTGGTATGCTGGAACTCCTAGTCCTGTTAGAGATCCGGGTGCAGTTGATATGATAATTTTCAGAGAGAATAGTGAAGATGTATATGCTGGAATTGAATGGGAAGCTGGATCAGATGATGTTGCAAAGGTCATCGATTTTTTACGAAATGAAATGGGAGTGGATAAAATAAGATTCCCAAATACAAGTGGAATAGGAATCAAGCCAATATCTAGTGAAGGGACTGGAAGGATTGTTAGAGCCGCAATAAAATATGTAATTGATAATGATAAGGATAGCCTAACATTAGTGCATAAAGGAAATATCATGAAATTTACGGAAGGAGGATTCAGGGATTGGGGGTATCAACTTGCACAAGATGAATTCGGGGCTGAATTACTAGATGGGGGTCCTTGGTGCACCATGACAAATCCAAATACTGGTACTAAAATTACAATTAAGGATGTTATTGCTGATGCTATGCTCCAACAAGTTTTGACTCGCCCTAGGGAGTATGGTGTTCTAGCAACAATGAATCTGAATGGCGACTATATTTCAGATGCTCTGGCTGCTCAAGTGGGTGGAATTGGAATTGCCCCGGGTGCAAATATCAATTATGATACTGGAATCTCAATCTTTGAAGCAACACATGGAACCGCTCCAAAATATACTGGACAAGACAAAGTCAACCCTGGATCGTTGATTCTTTCTGCAGAAATGATGTTACGGCATATGGGTTGGACAGAAGCTGCTGACTTAATTGTCAAAGGAATGGAAGGTGCAATCTCTGCGAAGACAGTTACATATGATTTTGAACGATTAATGGATGATGCTACATTGCTCAAATGTTCTGAATTTGGTAATGCAATAATCAACCATATGTGAGTTGAATATATGGATGAAAATCTAGAAGATATTCGATTAAAAATACAAAAAATGGCTGAAGTGGCTGAGTCGAAAGGAGAACCTTTTGGTTGGTTTGAAGAACTTTATGAAAATGCAAATCGTCAGTCAGAAGATGTCCCGTGGGCACGGATGGAACCACATCCAAAATTGGTAGAATGGGTTGCTAATCGTCCAGGTGTTAACGGGAAGGCATTGGTTGTAGGATGTGGGTTAGGAGATGATGCAGAATGGCTTGAAGAAATTGGATTTGAGGTTACTGCTTTTGATATTTCAAAATCCTCTATCGACTGGTGTCGTGAACGATTTCCCCATTCATCAGTGAATTACTGTGTGTCTGATTTATTCGCTCCACCAAAAAATTGGATGAACGAATTTGATCTAATTGTTGAGATACATATTTTACAAGTAATCCCAGAAAATATACGAGATCAAGCTGCAGAAAAAATGTCTTTATTTTTGAATGACAATGGACATCTTCTTTGCATTGGTCGATTACTTGAGATGGATGTTGAAGAACAACCAACTCCACCTTGGCCCTTAGGACAGGTGTGGTTAGAAAGTAGATTTCAGCACCTGCAATTAGTAAATTTTACACGATTCATTTCTGAAAACAACAACGTTGGAGACTTTCCTCCACTTCCAAGATTTATTGCTGCATGGAAAAAAAGTTAGAATTGTTACTGGTTTTCTTCATCGTTACATTCACGTCTTTCTTCAACCCAAGTACCGCCACGTTCCTCGCATTCTCTTTGTGACTGAGATTCGGTTTCTTGATTATCCTCGCTACCATTACTGCGGGTACAATCAATCCATGTATCAATAAAGTCGATCACAGCATTGTATGAGCCGTTAAAATCATCATATATTTGGTTCTCAATGATATTATCACAACTCATGGAGAAAGATGCTGCATAATAAGGCAATTCTTCGATATCTGAAGAATTTATTCCGTGTTCATTTCCAACTAATGGTGTAAATGAGAAATTTATTCCATACTGTTCTGCATAGTTTCTTGCTTCTTCATTAGTCGCCTCTTCCATATTTCTATTCTCATCTAAGTAACCAAAGATTTCAATTGGCTGTGTTGAATTGAATATATCATTTAAGCCAGAATAATTAGGATGCTGTGAATTCCATGAAGATAGTACTATTATGATTGAGGCATACGCCCCACATCTGCCGATTGGTTCATCGCAATTTCTGTCTCCACATGTGCTGGGGTAGAGAAAACCATCTACACAAGTAACAGCATCACCACAAGTCATATTTTCATCACATGGAGTGTCATTATCTCCAAAATCACAGTAAAATTCACCTTCACGGTCGGATGCTGCTGTCCAAGTCCCGTTTCTACGTTCACAGTCTTCTTGTGTGATTTCTCGATCTTCGTCTGTATCATCACGATCATTCTCACCGAAGTCGCAGTAAGGCTCACGAGATCTATCTGATGCCTCGACCCACGTTCCATTTCTACGTTCACAGTCTTCTTGTGTGATCTCTCGGTCATCTTCGCGATCTTCTTCAAAGTAACATAGACTGCGTTCCTCGAACCAAGTTCCACCGCGTCGCTCACACTCATCTGCTGAGATTTCAGGTTCTTCAGCTACACATCGATAGAATGCACTGAGTGAAAATTTATCTCGGGTATCATTACTTCGATTTTGTTCAGCCGTAGAGTTTTCGAAAATGATAGTAATTTCAGAATCAGTCCAATTTCCACTCATTGCTTCACAATGAATCTTCAATTCTTCGAGCACTTCAGGATTATCCGTATCACAGACACCACCGTGCTGATGCGCGTGTGTATGTGTTGTATCTCCATGAGAGTGTGAGTGAGAGTGTGGGGCATGACCCCTAGGGTTATGTCTTCCAGGGATTACCCAATGTTCACGAGTTCCACTATCTTCTGTCCAGTCGGTTTCAAACCAAATCCATGTTCCCTCCACCGATTCACAGACAATTCTCTGAACATCTAATGCGTCGACGTCACAGTAAGATTCCCCTTCACGTTCTGATGCCTCAATCCAAGTACCTCCATTAGAATTGCAATCATCTAGGTTTGTACCGGCACGATCCCTACCGATTCCTACATCAGCGGCATAGATGACATCACCTGTTGCAGTTATTGATCTATCATCAACAATGATATCATCAGTTGTATCTGAATCCACATCAAGATCTTCAATGCAACCAGCTAAAGCTGATGTAATCATTAGTAGTGTAAGTACCAAGGGTTTAGTATACATGAATTTCCGTATTTACTAGAGTGTTTAATATCTACCCTATTAAATGACTAATCTATTCTTTCATCTTCGAACTTCTCTAACTTGATTTACTCATTCCACCAACTATTCCTAGTACTCCAGAAACTATTGACAATACAGCAGCAAACACTGTGATGAATACCCCTGTAGATGCCCCCATTGTACTGCCTTCCGAACTTGGAAGCATTAGATACCAAACAAGTACTGCTAGAACCATCAGAACTCCGCTAGCTAGTGAAACCCATTTTCCATGTGATTCAATTCCACCTGGTAGGGCTACTCCAACCATACCAAGAATCGCAAAGACAAGTGCTGCTAATGCTACTACTGTTCCAACCCAAAGAACAATTCCACCTGTGGAACCTGCAGAAACTCCTTCGTCACAACTTGTTTTAGCGGCAGTGGCGTTTGTTCGTTCTTCTGTAAATTCAACTGTTGTCCCAGTTGCTGCTGAAGTCATTGTTTCACCTAAAGTGATCATTCCAATTGTATAATCATAAAGATTCGTGCAATAATCAGACATAGAGCCGGTAACTGCAGTTTCTTCACTAAACTTCTCCGTCATTTCTGCAATAGATGCGTTCGTCATTCCTTCTGAAAGGATCGATATCCCCATTTGCATACATGCAAGCTGCGTTGTTTCATTTGTAATCCCTGAGCAATCTAAAGTAACCGTTCGAAGGCCAGATGAGGAGGATTGACCTGTTTCATCTGCATCCGAGTTTAGCCAAGACCCATTAAATTGTCCAACCGCTGAAAGAATTAGTGCCAGAGCAATACATACAACTGCAGCTATTGCCATAATATCGATTCCACCTTCTTCAGATGGGGTTGAAACCATGGGTTGAGGGGTTGCCATAACTGCAGGTGCTGGCATAGCTGCAGGAGAGATAGGAGCTGCTGGCTGTGCTGGCGCTGCTTGGAAGTCAGGATAATATTGTTGAGTATAAGTCACGGCTTGATCAGGTGTATATCCTTGAGAAATCAGGCCATCGTAGTAGCTTTGGGCGTCAGTCATGTGTAATACAAGAGGTGGGGATTGAATAACTGTATTCCTAATCAATTCGGAGAAAATTTCAAAATATAACTTACTTTTTTTATTATATGCATAAGATTTGGTGTCTCATTTTCATTGTCTTATTCTCTCTATGTCCTATCGTTGCATCAGAAGAAAATACTGAGGTGGGTGATGAAAATACAAATGCAAGAATTGGTCCAGAATTCAGTTTTGATTGTAATGATGATGGAACACGACCTGAACATCCAATAAATCAATACATACCCTATGAAGAAAGACCTGATTTACCATCTGGTGATATACATAAACACCTAGCGTGTCAATTGTACAATCCCAATGACTTCAATATTACAGTAAGTCTTAGTGTACCTTTGGGAATAGATATTTGGTCCCCAGATCAATATTGTGTGGACTATTATTACTATGGTTGGGACTCCGATACGGGCATGTGGGGAGTGATATCTCAACCAAATTGTACCAATGGAAAATGGTTAATTCAAAATGGGCATTCATTAGATGAAAACTATTCATATGAATTAGTCAGAAACGAAACAATATACTCTAATTTGACCATATTCGCAGATTCGATATATCACCCAATGCAGCCTGGCTCACAAGAAATCAATCTTACTACTAGAATTACTAAAACTCAATGGCTAGGAGATAATGAGACATTATGTCAAAATTGTACAACAATAAACTACACTTCAACTCAGTTTTTCAATGAGTGGTGGAATATTGATGTATACACAGATTTGACGAATTGTTATTTGCTAAATAGAGGATATTACTCGGGAGATATGCTAGTAATATTCGAGGATTTTTGTGATGATGTAGGAATGGCTAACGCTGTAGAAGTATTAACTCAAAGTGATTTCATCGATGTGCGCTGTTTTCAGCAACAAAAGTATGTTTACACTGAATGGAATGCAAACGGGCAAACTACTAACGAATGTGATTTTGAGGTAGATTCGAGTTGGCAACAATTATTCAATTCTAGTAAATTAGATCAAACAAAAATGCTTGATAGTTATGATGGTGACGATTATTATTATGATGGTGGCCATTATTATTATTGGGATGGACTTCACCATTATGAAGAATATATTGACAGAGATACTAATGAAGAAATTGATTATTGGGGATCAAGACAATGTCCTGAACAGATTCCAATAACGGTTTCTGTCGATATCATGGGAAACATAAACTTTACAAAAAATGGTAAAATTCAATTAATTTCTCATCAGTATAGTCTCGATGATGGTTTAACGATTCATAATATTAGTAATCAAACATTCGAAATTTCATCAAATAACACACCAAATTTAGCATATAACATTCCTTTATCTCAATCTGATGAAGAAAATCTTCTGATAATTATAGAAGGTAGGGTTATTCTCGAAAATGAGTCTTATGATGAGATAATCTTGGGTAGTTGTTTAACAAGATTTGGGGCTGATTCCTTGAATGAAATTTATGAGGAGGCTGCGTTGACCATGGGAATTAGTGGAGGTCCACTTCAACGAATTAGTAACTCGATTGCATATTCTATTGGAGTAGATAGTTTTGTTGTTGTTGGGTTCTTTTCAATGTGTATTCCACCTATCTTATACTTGGTACTGACACGAATGGTTAAACGCATCAATGAAGAATTTTGAAGAAAAAGAAGCGGATGACTGATGAACCAGTGCTGATGCATGTAGTAATATGGTGGAACGTCCAAGGGGGACAAGGGACTTCTATCCAAATGAAATGAGATTGAGATCTTGGTTATTTGATAAGTTTCATGCTGCTTCTAAAGCACACGGATTTGAAGAATATGATTCGCCTATTCTAGAGTATGAAGAATTGTATACTCGTAAACAAGGAGAGGAGATTACTCAACAATTATTCAACTTTGAAGACAAGGGTGGAAGAAAGGTATCTCTTCGACCTGAAATGACTCCTTCGCTTGCTAGAATGGTAATGGCTCAAGCTAAAACATTACCCTTACCGCTCAAATGGTACTCTATTCCTCAATGTTGGAGATATGAGAGAACACAACGAGGGAGGGGTAGAGAACACTACCAATGGAATGTAGATATTTGGGGCACTGAAAGTATTTCAGCAGATGCTGAATTGATTTCAATAATGGTTCATTTTTTCAAAAGTGTAGGGTTGAATTCAGAAGATCTTGTTATCAAAATCAGTAGTAGAAAGGTACTGGAAGAGGTATTGGGGGCATTAGGAATTGATGGAAATGGGTTTACACAAACGTGTATTATTGTAGATAAAATGGACAAACTTCCTGCTGAGGTAATTGAAAACCAATTAACTGAGATAGGGCTAGATTCTTCCTCAATTACAACAATCCAGACAATTCTTGGAATCAAAGAATTAGATAAATTGGAAGAGAGCCTTGGTGAGCAAAGTTCAGCCGTTTTGGAATTGAGAGAGTTGTTTTCAATGTTAGAATCTTACAACATTCGAGAATGGATAGAATTTGATGCATCTATTGTACGTGGTTTAGCATATTATACTGGTTCAGTTTTCGAAGCCCACGACAGGAAAGGTGAGTTAAGAGCAATTTGTGGGGGGGGTAGATATGACCGTTTACTATCTAGTTTAGGTGGAAATGACTTGCCAGCTAGTGGTTTTGGTTTTGGTGATATGGTCATTATGGAATTATTGACAGATCGAGGATTATTGCCTGATATTACATCTGGTAGCCAGGATGTTGTAATTTCACTAGGTGAAGAATTACGCCCTGAAGCGATGTCTGTTGCTTCAAAATTAAGAGAAAAGGGTAGATCAGTAGATGTCGTCTTAGATGATAAAAAATTGAAATGGGCATTTCGTCATGCAGATAGAATCGGAGCGTCTCGTCTTGTAATGATAATGCCGGAAGAATGGAAAGATGGGAAAATAAAAATCAAGGATTTAGAAACAGGCCAAGATGATGAAATTCTTGTCAGTAGTCTATGATAAAATATCAAATCAAATTGGAAATTGATTGTAAGATAGGTTCGAATTGAGAAGTTAATAATGCATATACTAAGCCCAATGTGAATATCATAAATATCCAAAAAATTGGTTCAGACCAATTCTTTACTTTACGACCATCAAGAGGGCCATATGGTATCATATTGAAGGCAGCCAATATCGAATTACCCCATAACCAAGCTATTACAAATTGGTTGACAAAAATATTGGTGGTTATACCTAAGAGTAAACCTCCGCCAACTATTCCTATTCCGAAAAGAATCAAATTTGAAATGGGTCCAACCAGTGCAATCTTCCCATTTTGTTCTCTACTGATATTTCCTGCAACCATCACTGCTCCAGGAGCCATGAAAACGATTCCCAATATTGCAGCAATAATAATTCCCGTTTTCAGCCCCTTGGGATCTGCCCTAAATTCTGCCCAACAACCATAATGACGAGCTAAAAATTTGTGAGCTAATTCATGGATAATGAATGCTGGACCTAAAGCTAAAATGTATAGAATGCCCCAAATCAGCATGGTAATAATTACCGAAAGCAGGGAATCCCCACTAGACAATATCGTGAATATGCCACCCATTCGCATGAAAGCTAAAGCAAGACCAAAGGCAAGTGTGGCTAAAATTAGATCGTTCATTTCTCTTTTAGAAAAATGCCAAAAAGAGCCATCGTGTTTTTGCAGTGTATGTTCCTGAAAATATAATTGATTCATAAAAGAGCTTAGTAGTGCTCCACCCTTGAATTCGGGGGCTGGTCCTTGTTGAATGATAACGCGAACATGACGTTGGCCTTGAGATTCTTTTGAGGTGTTTTTTTGCGTGCCGCGAAAAAAATCTTCCTCTTCTATAATTACGCCCCCAATTCTACTTATGATCCGAATCTAATTTAGGGTTGTGATTATTCCTTCCGCATCTACAACTAATGATTCAGAGTGTTTCTCATCCATTTCAGGATAATCTGTTCTTCTATGAGATCCGCGACTTTCTTCTCGTGCATCAGCAGTAGATGCAATAGTTCTAGCAAGTGCAAGCATCCCTTGAAGTTCCAATGCTCTAACCAATTCAGTATTCATTACAAATGATTCATCAGATATTCGAGTGCTTTCTTTCACCATCTCTTCTATCTGAGCAGAACAAGATGAAATAATTACTGCTTCTCTCTCTAAACCCATACTTGAATTCATCAATCTTCGCAATGATGCAATTCCTGCTCCAACGGATGGTCCGGATTCAGTTCGTGACAATGCCTCTATGGAGTTTTCAGATATTAATGCCATTTCATGTAGAAAATCTTGATCTCCGAAACCAACAGTACCGCTCCACTTAGCCGCGGAAAGTCCTGTATTTGAACCCCCGATCAAATCATCTAATATTCGATTACCTGGAATCATGTCTGCACCATGCATTCCTGAATCTGCTGAACCGCCAGCAGCATACAAGCCGGTTAGCCAGAGATCTTGAGAAAGTAGAGCTCGTCCTTGATTATCTACTGCCACACCTCCGATCGCAAAATCAGGTTGTGGTTCGATTGGGACTACGTCTTTCCATAAATTAATACTAAATCTTGATTCGAGAATATTCGCAGTAGTTGTAAACCATGCTCGTTCGGAAGTTGCTACATTTCTAGCATCTAAAACATAATCGCCATCTATCAATGAAATTGATGCTTCGGTCATTGTTCCTGTTAATTCAACATCGTCACCATTGGATTTTCGAATTCGTGCGCCCGCAGATAACAAAGAAATTGGTAAACGATAATTGGATGTTGGAACGCATAATGGGTGCCATGAAATAAATTCCATTCCACGTAATTTCGCACCGGATCTCAATGCAAGTGAAGCCCCTAAGCCATTTCCTCCTTCATCGTTCCAAAGACCAGAATGATCTTGTGTAGCGAGAATTATTGCCTTAGATTGAATTGAAGTAATTACTCCTGTTTGTATATCTAAAACAACTAATCCTCTAACTCTTTGACTTTCTACAGAAATAGATACTGAATGCAGATCGTATTTTCGAGGAATTCCACGTTTCATACACTGTTCTTCTAAAATTCGAATGATTTCTCTTCCAGTTGAGTCTCCTGCCGTACATAACCTCGGAGATGAGTGACCTATACTTTCAGCAGGATGAGGTGAGCCAGATTCGTTTCTTTGGAAATTAAAGCCCCATTTCTCGAGTTCGATTAAATTATCCAAAGCTGATTCGCATCGTTGATTGACTATTGTAGAGTTAGAAAGACCGAATCCTGCTGAAGATGTGTTCTTTTCATGATGAATATGATCGTTTTCGGAAACAGAAATTGCAATGCCTGTCGTACAGGTTTTTGACTGAGCGTTACTAGGTCCGCCACTTTCGATTACTGCTACAGTAGCACCTGCATCTGAGGCAGCGATTGCTGACCTAAGTGCTGCAATTCCAGAACCGATGACTAGTACATCCCAAGACTCCATTGACTCACCCGATGTAGTGGCCACATGAAGCAACAACATAAACGCGGCGGCTTGAAGAGTTACTAAATTATCTCATCTTCAAAGTACTACTAACCTCTCGAAGTGCTTCAATACCTAGACTACTTGCTCGCCTCATTCTAACTTGAGTACTTCCTGATCCACCACTACGTTGTAGAACATCGGTAGACAATACTACTGATGAAATAGTTTCTCCGCCTTCTTTTCGTAAATGAATCTGGACAGGGTGTTGCCCCCTACTCTTAGGGGACCAAGCAATTCCAATCCATAATACGAGGCCTCTCTCCATCAAAATGGAAAGGCGATCTGCAAGTGTTTCTGTCATTGACATGGTATTCAGAGGAATAGCAGCGGGCAAACAAGGGGTGGGTTGTGGAGTTACTCTAAACGTTTGAGAAATTGGAAGACCGTCTGGTACAACTACTTCTACTTCTACAGTTTCTTCGGTTTCACCAAAATTATGAATCATCAAGAATAAATCTCCTTGACCATCTGAACATGCAAGAGGCAAATCATGATCCATTCGCCATTCAGAATCTGTAAGTGATACATTGCCTGAAAGTATGTCATTTCTTACTCTACGGATAATTCTGAATAGCCCAGGTTGCCAAGCCTCTGTATGTTCCAATAGACGGTTAAGAGTGGTAATATTGAATGGTAATGGTTTCTCACTTTGGGGGGAAGAAAGATCTTCGTATTCTGATGAAATAGATTCTTGTTTCATAATTCTATCTCGCATTTCTCTTCTTACAATTGAAGTCAAGATATTGTTCAATTTCCAGGCATTAGTTCCATCTTCGCCAGTCATATTTGAGAGATATACAGCTTGAACTATTCTTTCTCTAGCCAAAGTTGCTGGTAATTTATTTCGGATAGATGGTTTAAGTTCATCTAACCACGCAGACCATTGTGAAGCTGAATCTGGATCCATGTGAGCCTCAATTAGATCACTTAGAACTGTGTGCATCTGACTACTATGTTGTGTTGGGGCATGGAATGGTAAATATTTGAATTCAGTAGATCTCATTAGAATTGATCTTTCCAAGCGTATTGTTTGTGCTACTCCAATAGATAAAAGAATTAGACTAGTCATTAAAATCAAAACATTTCCTGGACTGCCTTCTTCGAAATTATTATGCAGAAGTACCAAAATTCCAACTGAAGAAAATGTCACTAAACGTATTCTTTCATTCAATCTATTTTCTCGTATCATACTCAAGATTCGTTCTGCTCCAGGGAATGAATTTAAAGATAATTTATCTGTATTTTTGTTGTTGTCGCCAAAATCATTCTCAGCAGTGGCAAATTGTTTTTCGGCGGCATACCAAGAAGGAAGGAGTACCAATGATGGGAAAATTATCATAAAAATTCCAATTTCATTTGTCTCTACTTGTTCTGAGAATACCATCAAAACTATCAAACAAAATATCATGATGGGGCCCAATAACAATCTCAAAAGTTTAATGGGCAAAGATGATGAGAAATTTACAGATATATTCCTAAGTTTATCTGTATTGATTTCTGCATTTTCTTCAAATTGATCTAAGGGTATATTGTCGCCATCAGGATCTGGAATTTCCAACGGCGTGGTCGACGATAGATCGAGAGATTCGTCGCCCTCCATGACTCTCCGTTAGCATCAACCAACTTCATCCCATCGCAACGATTCATGAAGGAAGGGCGATTCCATTGGGAATGGGCGTGTAGCATAGCCTGGATAATGCACCGGCCTCCTAAGCCGGGGACCGCGGGTTCGAATCCTGCCGCGCCCGTATTTTACCCAATTGAAAGGCCATATGCCCGTCCTATAGTTCCATAACGATGCAAAAGATCTTGTAGATAGATTCGAGGATTTTGAGTTCCAATCATTTCAACCTCAGTTAAAGCCAATGCGTCTAACAACTCTTGACGCATAGAATCAGGAATAGATAATCGACCATTCATTACTGCCATATGGACTTGATTTACAATATCGCTGCCTTCTAATGCATGTTCACGAAGCATGTTATCTAATTCACGTAATGCTCCTGCTGGAGTGCGCTTTCTTCTATTACCAACTTGTTCATTCTTCCATTCATTCACTCTACCTCGTATGGCCAATTCAACCATATGACGGCCCGCTTGTAATGTGACAGAATTGACTAATCTTACTACTGCTTCTCTATCTTGTGCTAATCCCCTATGTACCAATAAATCAAGAGTGAAAATTGCCTTACGTAGATCTCCATTTGAAATATGTGCAATATCTCCAAAAACACCATCTGAAACTTTTATGTTTTCCTTGGTAACAATTTCACGAAGTAGAGTCTCGATTTGTTCTAAAGTGGGAGAAGGTAAACGAATAGATCTAGTTCTAGAACGTAAAGCGTCAATTATCCTACTTGGAGATCTAGCTACCAAAATAAATCGAGATGTTTTTCCTGATTTTTCCATCATTCTTCTAAGGTATGCTTGTCTTTTCATTCCGAGGTGATCTGCATCTTCAATAATGATTAATCTGGAAATTGGAATTCTTCCATCTTGTAAATCTATTTCTTCTCCTCCAGGAGGAGGATCTGATGAGTTTGTTTCCCATAATGATCTATCAAACGCATCCAAACTAGTTCTATTTGCTAATGTGGATGATGAATCGGATCCGCCTTTCAAAAATTCTTCAAACTTACCCATTGCTCCAGATGATCCCGCTAAATCTCTAGCTTGTAACACATGATGTGTTGCTTCCCAACCCGGGCCCAAAACTTGCCGAGCAACTAACTTCCAAGCTGTTGTTTTCCCACAACCTGTTGGACCTGATATCAACAAATGTGGAGGGTCACCCTCCATACTTGCAGAAAATAAAGCGTCACGAAGGTTTTGGGGCAATAATAACTCATCAAAACGACGAGGGGAGTGTGTCGTTAACCAAAGTGCCACACACACTGAACTGAGGGGGGGTCTTTCAATTCAACGCAAGGGTAATTATTCTGCAATAACTGATTTGTAACCACCACGTCGGGGTTTAGAGAAAATTCGATAGCCGCAGGATTTGCACTGAAGTGTACTGGTTTCACCCATTGTATCAATAGCAATCATGTGTCCACACCTAAGACATCGATAGTCGACTTCTGCCATAACACGCCGACATAGGCCTCATTATTGAATGCGACGGTATAATATTGAAAACAGAAAGGTTGCACGAGAATGCATGGATGATGATTACCAACCTGACTTAAGTGGCGAAGGTGGTGTTCTTGGAGCGCTGTTTATGACTGCTTTTGGTTCTCCATTTTTGGGTGCAGGTCTGTTTACCCTCGTTGCAGGAGTCGGTATACTTCTTAACGAAGGTCTTGAAGGACTGTTTTTGATTTTCTTTAGTTTGCCTTTCATAGGTGTTGGAGGAATGATAGTATTTGGTGGATTATACAACATAGGGATAGGTATTGGAATCATAAGACAGAAGGACAATTTGTCAACTCCACCAACTAATATCCAGTCGCAAAGTCAAACATTCTTGGGAATTAGCTCTGAATCTGTTGTATTCTCCAATCCTCTGGTAATTAATACGGAATCTCTGAAAAAAGAAATCTCACTTGAAAAATCCAATGAATTACCTCGAGAAGTAGTTGATCTACTCTCTTCTAGCAAAGAGTTCTGGGTTTTACAATTATCTCCTGGTGAACGTTTTTTTCAGATGCACATCGAGAGCGGGCTAATTGAGTACTGGGTTGATGGTGCAATGCAGCATCAGCAAACCGGCAATATTGATGATGCGCTAAAATATCTTGAATCAATAATCTTCGAAGAAGATGTACAGCAAAGTGAGGATTTAGTTGATGTTTTTAAGCAACAACTAGAACATTCGATACAGCAACAGGAGTTGGACTTTCAACTAGATAATGAAATTAAATCCGCCAGTGAACATTTAGTAAAAGACTCAGAAACCATTCAAACTCATTCTGGAATAGGAATTGGTTCACGTTTGCGTGTTTTGTTAAATAATGGCTTCCCGGTGTTGGTTTTTATTTTGTTTGGTTTATACTTTTTCACGCCATTGGGTGCGATTATGGACGAGGTCTTCGAGGAGGAGATACCCGATACTTGGTGTGATGGTACGAATCACTATCCTGTAACAGTGCCAATAACTATGCAAAGTGAATTGGTAGCAGATTATGACACCGTTAACGGAGAGACCATGTCATATGGGATGGATAATCGTAATACAAATACCGATTCTAAAATGGAATTGGCAATAAATGGAGGCGTTTGCAACTACCAATACAGAGTGGGAGATACGCAGGGTTTCGAGTTTACATATCGGTTAGATCATGTAACTAATATTGATGGAGTTAGTATTTTGGTAATGGACCATCCACTTGGCCTTACAAATGGCTATTCTGGTGTCACCATAGAAACTACCACTGATAATGGTTCAAACTGGGAATTACAGTATTCGTCTCGATTCATGTTTGGTGAATACGAGAGGGGGGCAACTTTCGAAGAAGTGCATGAAAATTTTTCTTACAATGAATGGTACAGGCATCAATTTGACAAAACGGTTAGTAATGTAACGCATGTAAGATTGATAACAGCAGTAGCCGATCAGTCAGAAGATTCTGCAGTAAGTTTCTCGGCGCTTAGAATTGATGCTGAAGGTGATTATGATTATCCCGATTATCGTCTTTGTAACGCTACTTGGGACGGACGGTTTGTTAACTCAACCAGCGACATGATTGAATGGCCTGTCGTTGGGTCATTGGGTTGCTAATCGTTTTTCCATATCTTTATCCAAACAACAACTGAAGGAGTCATTAAATGAATAATCACTTAATCAGTTATGTCGTTCAAATAATATGCCACATTGATAATCCCAGCAAAACAAACCCAGGCGATATACGGCCAAACTAATTTTGATGCTGTTGGAGCGTGTTCGTATATCAACCAAGCATATATTGTTGTGAAAATGACCATTCCCAAAATCATAAGACTAGACATAAGATAATTTGCAGAATTAAACACGCCACTCCAAGTAAAATTGAGCGCAAGTTGTATGAGGAATAAGATTACAATAATAGCAAAATAGTCAATTTCATTTATTTTAGTAAGAAAAATGGAGAAGCTAATGGCAATCATTGTGTAAAGAACCATCCAAACGGGTCCAATAATCCAACTAGGTGGTTGAAAAAATGGTTGATATTCTGAATTAAATGTCAAAAAAAATACCCCAAGTGAATTATGATGATTTTGCTTTTTTGCAGACATCGACGAAATTTTCAAACATTTTTCTACCAAACTCTGAATGATCAACTTCAGGATGGAATTGGAGGCCGAACCTGTCTTTAGTTTCATTTTCCATTGCTTGGACTTTGCATGAATCACTGCTAGCCGTAATTCGGAAATTTTCTGGGACT
>MDTB01158007.1_pt1 | contig 83031 bp, 73 predicted proteins | sample 811161 | NCBI WGS metagenome assembly MDTB01 (sample SAMN05326650, study PRJNA326480) | marine metagenome | isolation source: seawater | place: Mediterranean Sea | collected 2009 | reverse complement strand
TCCATATGCCCAATGCAACCCTGTGTTGAACCACTGGGGGCTGTTAGGTGCAGATCTCTGACTTGCAATCAGGTAGCACATCTCATCGAAGTACGCGCGAGCATCAGCCTCGCTTGCGAAGTATCCGTACTTCCAGCCCCAGTAGGTCCAGGTCCCTGCAAGTCGACGAAAGAGTTGTCTTCCATCGGTCTCACCACCCATTCTAACGTCAGCTTCAGCTTTCTGAAGCCTTTCATGATCCGGCTCACTTCGCTGTAGCCAGACAGGTACCCCCTCCTCAGGAACGCTCCGAAGATACTTCGGAACGCCAGCCTTACGCAAATATTTCTGCGCGCAGACTTTTCCAGGAATTCCGGAGAATCCTGATGGCAACCTAACCCCATTAATGGAGTCAGCAATCGAACCATCCGGATTTCTAATCTCAACGTCCATGTCAATCCATTCAAAGGCCTCAAACGGATCCTGGCCGGCGGAAGTGAATCTCCGCTCTATGACCAGGCCACTCTCAGACCCAGATTTGTCTTTGGACGTCTTGATTTTTGTCTGCATTGTTCAGTCTCTCCCAGTATTTGTGGTCAGGATTGGTCCCGCCTGTGCAAGGGAGTTGCGCTTCCGAATGGGGGGTGTTTAATGATTAGGATAAAACCAGACATCATGAAGAGTATTTTTCTAAAAAAAATTCTAATTCCAATATCTAAAACTCAGAAGTTAACCAATCATCTCCAGAGACCAATCTAGACTCGCTCCTGAACGAGTAATCATGATACCTACACTGCAATATTTCTGATGACTACTCTCAATAAGTCTTCTAACCAGTGATTCTGGGACCTCCCCCTTGACGATATACCTCATCATCACAGATGTGAAAACTTTAGGTGATTCATCCGCTCTTTCGGCATCAATCTCAACTTTAATGAATTCCAGGTCCTTCTTTCGATGCTTAAGTCCGTCGATGAGATCGATCAGTGAACATGCTGCGTGTCCATGAGCTACCATTTCCATAGGACTTGGTGAATCTGATCCATAGATTTCAAATTGTTTTCCTCCACCTGTGGTACCCACATATCCCCCTTCACCAGTCCAAGTAACTTCTCCTTTCACAGACCTTCGTGGTAAGCAACCCCCTTCAAGGGTTGGCTTCATCTACGTCAATCTAGTCGGAGCAATGAGAATCATGTCTGAAGGCGAAATGATAACTATCTCTGAAGGAAAGTTGGAAGTACCAAATCACCCTGTAATTCACTACATAGAAGGGGATGGAATCGGAATCGATATCACTCCCGTGATGAAGAAAGTAGTCGATGGTTCTGTCGAAGTGGCTTATGGAGGCAACAGGCAGATAAAATGGGTAGAAACATTGGCCGGCCAGAAAGCATTCGATGCTACAGGTGAATGGCTCCCAGAGGAGACGAAAAAGGCCATGAGAGACGGCCTAGTTTCAATCAAGGGCCCCTTAACGACTCCAGTTGGAGGGGGAATAAGGAGTCTGAACGTCGCATTAAGACAGCAATTGGATCTTTTCGCTTGTGTTAGGCCAGTAAGATGGTATGAAGGAACTCCAAGCCCAGTAAAACAACCCGAGGCAGTTGACATGATAATCTTCAGAGAGAATAGTGAAGATGTCTATGCAGGTATAGAATGGGAAGCAGGTAGTGATGAAGTAGCCAAGGTAATCAACTTTCTAAGAAATGAGATGGGAGTCGAAAAAATTAGGTTTCCAGAAACTTCGGGGATAGGAATCAAGCCCGTAAGTAGAGAGGGAACAGAAAGAATAGTCAGGGCAGCAATAAACTACTCCATAGAAAATGACAAGCGAAGCATCACATTAGTTCACAAAGGCAATATTATGAAGTTCACGGAAGGAGGGTTTAGAGACTGGGGATATGAACTAGCCAAGTCGGAATTCGGAGCTAAAGAATTGGACGGCGGACCTTGGTGCACTTTCGAAAATCCAATCACTGGCAATATTATCACAGTTAAGGACGTGATAGCCGATGCAATGCTTCAACAGGTTCTGACACGCCCCAGTGAATATGATGTTCTCGCAACAATGAACTTGAACGGAGATTACATTTCAGATGCTTTGGCAGCACAAGTAGGCGGGATAGGGATCGCACCAGGTGCGAACATAAACTATGACACTGGAGTAGCGATTTTCGAGGCAACTCACGGCACAGCCCCCAAGTATACAGGACAGGACAAAGTAAACCCAGGAAGCCTAATCCTGTCCGCTGAAATGATGCTCAGACATATGGGTTGGGAAGAGGCTGCAGATCTAATTGTCAAGGGTATGGAAGGAGCAATTTCTGCTAGAACTGTGACCTACGACTTCGAGCGCTTAATGGATGATGCAACTCTGCTTTCTTGTTCCGATTTCGGAAATGCAATAATTTCGTACATGAATTAGAATATTCAAATTAGAAGAGATCTGAAAACACTAAGAAAACTACACTAAGTATCTAAATAAACATGTATAGCAAACTTACACACTTGTTGGTTTAATTAAATCTAAACTACGGAAATAGTATGGGGTCGGTGATCGCGGGATACTATCGGTCTCCTTTCACCAGAGCAATGAAGGGAGATCTAGCCAAAATTAGACCAGACGACATCGCAGCAAAGGTAGTGAACTCACTAATTTTGAATCTCAAGCTGGATCCTAATCTAGTTGAAGACATAATCGTAGGAACCGCCTTCCCTGAAGGAGAACAGGGCTTCAATCTAGCTAGAATGATCTCATTTCTATCAGATCTTCCGGAAAGTGTCCCTGGTGTCACCATTAACAGATTCTGTGGCTCGAGCATGCAAGCCATTCACGATGCTGCTGGCCGAGTAGCGATGGGTGCTGGTGAAGCATTCATCGCAGGGGGGGTGGAGTCAATGTCTCGGATCCCTATGACTGGCTTCAACCCAATGCCAAATCCGAAGCTTAGCGATACTTCACCTGAGGTGTTCACATCGATGGGTATCACTGCAGAGAATGTCGCAGAGAAGTATGATATTAACCGTAAAATGCAAGAAGAATTTGCTGTAGAGAGTCACTCCAAGGCTTCTAAAGCAGAGAAAAAAGGAATCTTCTCCAGCGAAATAATTTCTATAGAAACCGCAAAGGGAACAGTACAAGAAGATGGATGTATCAGACCAGGGACAAACTTGGAATCTCTCTCTAAGCTCAGGCCTTCCTTCGATTCTGAAGGGTCAGTAACTGCTGGAACTTCTTCTCCTCTCACAGATGGGGCGGCATTCGTTTTGGTTTGTTCAGAGTCGTTTGCATTAGAAAACGGGATCAAACCACTTGCCAAGATAATTTCAACTGCAGTAAGTGGATGTGCTCCCGAATTAATGGGCATAGGTCCAGTAGAAGCTTCAAGAAAGGCCCTCGATAGAGCTGGCCTAAAAATGGAAGACATTGACATCATAGAACTCAATGAGGCATTTGCAGCCCAATCTTTGGCCGTAATTCAAGAGTTGGGACTGGATAGATCTAGAGTAAACTTGGATGGAGGGGCTATAGCGCTCGGTCACCCATTGGGAGCCAGCGGGGCACGAATCACAGGTAAAGCTGCAAACCTACTCCAAACTAACGATGCAAGGCTAGCACTTGCTACTATGTGCGCAGCAGGTGGCCAAGGAATCGCCACCATACTAGAGAAATTTTGAGGAAGTTTTCGATGTCTGAGTCAGTTCTGGAACTAGAGGACAGAATAGACAGGGTGGCAGTGATTGGTAGCGGAGTAATGGGGGCTGGGGTCGCTGCCCATTGCGCGAATGCAGGTTGCGAAGTAATCCTCCTCGACATTGTTCCTGATGGTGAGGATGATAGAAATCTATTTTCAAGAAAAGCGATACAGGTTATGGTTCAGTCAGACCCCGAGATGTTGATGCACAAATCATTTGCAAAGCGAATAATACCAGGAAATTTAGAAGATGATCTTGAAAAACTGAAGGACTGTGATTGGGTAGTAGAAGTCATCGTCGAGCGACTAGATATCAAGAGGTCTCTTTACCAAAAGATTTCACAGCATATTGGCCCTAAGACAATCGTTTCATCAAACACATCAACTCTTCCTAGGTCCTCACTAATCGAAGGCATGTCCACTGATATGGCAAGCAGATTCCTAATCACTCACTTCTTCAATCCTCCAAGATACCTCCCCCTTCTAGAGGTGGTTTCAGATACACAGGTCGATCAAAATACCACTTCAAGACTAGCAGAATTCGCAGATAAAAGACTAGGGAAGCGCGTGATCCATTGCAACGACACTCCGGGATTCATAGGCAATCGGCTAGGTGTCTTTTTCATCCAAAGAGCACTAAGTGCCGCGATTGAACATGACCTAACTGTAGAGCAAGCCGATGCAATGCTAGGGATGCCGATAGGCGTTCCAAAAACAGCAGTTTTCGGATTGATGGACCTAGTAGGAATCGACTTAGTTCCCCACGTAATGGCAAGTATGCTACAGCATCTTCCTGATGATGATTCTTTCCATAATTTCGCTGGATTCGGCAAAGAGATCATACAACAAATGATCTCAGAAGGGTATACTGGTCGCAAGAGCAAAGGTGGTTTCTATCGACTAAACAAGGAAGGTGGAAAAAGGGTAAAAGAGGCTAGAAACCTGAAAACTGGCGAATATGCCCCTGCGGATAGGAAAGCTGGATTTCCTTCTGCTAAGATGGGAAAACAGGGCTTAGCTCGAATTATGGACAGTCCAGATGAAGGAGCCGCCTTCGTTGAAGATGTATTACTCGACACTCTTTCCTATGCTGCATCCATAGTCCCAGAGGTAAGCGATGATATCTATTCCATCGATGGAGCAATGAAAGTCGGATACAATTGGAAGAAAGGACCGTTCGAGATGATTGACTCCATCGGTGTGAAAGACTTTGTTAAAAGACTGGAATCCTCAGGTAGAGAAATCCCCTCTCTGATAAAAAAAGCAGCCTCTATAGGCTCATTCTATTCTATTGTTGATGGAGAAATAATGCGTTTGACACCCGACGGAACAAAGGTGGCAGTTCAAAGACCCAAAGAAACAATTACGATTTCTGATTTGAAGAGGAAAAGTAGCCCATTAAGGCGTAATCCATCTGCAAGCATCTGGGATATGGGAGATGACATCCTTCTTGTTGAGTATCACTCAAAGATGAATGCAGTCGACCCTATGACAATTGAAATGCTGAAAGAAGCAGTTATCATGGCGGAGAAGGAGCCATGGAAAGGCATAGTAATTGGAAACGATGGTAAGAACTTCTCAGCAGGAGCAAATCTGGGACTTGTACTATTTGCGGTTAATCTTTCTGCTTGGAATGAAGTAGAGGGATTCATTACATCAGGTCAGGAGGCATATCAGGCGCTCAAGTACTGTAGTGTTCCGGTGGTAGGCGCATCTGCAGGCTTGTGTCTGGGTGGAGGGGCAGAGGTACTATTACACTGTGACTCTATCCAAGCGCACTCAGAGTCATACATCGGCCTTGTAGAAGTCGGGGTAGGGATAATTCCTGCATGGGGGGGGTGTAAAGAGATGCTAGCCCGAATCAGAGACTTTAATCTAGCTCCAGGAGGTCCGATGGGGCCGATTATGAAAGCATTTGAGATAATCGGAACTGCACAGGTTGCCAAGTCAGCCGATCAGGCAAGATCAATGGGATTCATAGGTCCCGATGACAGCATTTCGATGAACAGAGACCGTTTACTCGCAGATTCAAAGATGAAAGCTCTGTCAATGTCACAAGGGTATACGCCGCCTAAACCACATACGTTCAATCTACCCGGACAAACAGCGAGAATAGCTCTAGAAATGGCAGTTTCCGATTTAGAAAAATCAGGAAACGCCACACCTCATGATATAATCGTCACCTCTGAGCTAGCGAAGGTCCTTTCAGGGGGGGAAGCAGACCTAACGGATAGCACAGGTGAAGAGCAGATATTGACCTTGGAAAGAGATTCTATAGGTAGACTAGGAAGACAGGAAAAAACGATCCAAAGAATGGAGCACATGCTTCAAACAGGAAAGCCGCTAAGAAACTGAGGAGATAATCATGGTAGTTTGGAACCCACCGGATAGAGATTATGAATTTCTATTCAACGAGGTTTTCGATGCGATTCATTCAATAGAAGGTCTAGGTTTTGACGACTTCGACAAAGAGTCCCTTTCAATGATGATTGAAGGATGGGGAACCCATACTAGGGAAGTTTGGCTTCCAATAAACAAAATTGGAGATAGCGAGGGCCTAAGTTTTGAAGATGGAAAGATAACTATGCCTCTTGAATTCAAGGATGCATATCAGAGAGGGGTTGAGGAAGGTTGGTTCGGCACAGCCAGTAAGCCAGAGCACGGTGGAATGGGAGCCCCGTTATTTTTCCAATCTGTCACTTGGTCCGAATACGGAACATCTTCTTGTATGGCGCTAAGCGTTTTCCCAGCTCTGTCAACAGGAGTTTACGAGGTTCTGAGTGAGCATGGGAGCAAAGATCTCGTCGATTACTATGCAAACAATCTTGCTTCCGGTAAATGGAGCGGAACCATGTGCCTGACCGAGCCTCATGCTGGAACTGATTTGGGAATGATCACCTCGAGAGCAGAGCCAGAAAAGGACGGATCTTACAGGATTTCTGGAACTAAGATATTCATTACAGCAGGAGAGCATGATATGACGGAAAATATCCTGCATCTAGTATTAGCAAAGGCACCCGGGGGCCCCGATGGAACCAAAGGAATATCACTATACTTGGTTCCAAAGCACCTTCCATCAGAGTGGAAAGAGGGCGACTTGGCTGGTCTAAGCGAAGATCTAGCTTCCACTGAAAATGGAGTGACATGTTCCGGTTCAGAGGAAAAGATGGGCATACATGCAAGTCCAACATGCGTAATGAATTTCGACCAAAGTGTGGGTTGGCTGGTAGGACCTCTTCACGGGGGAATGCCGCTGATGTTCGAGATGATGAATAGAGAGAGATTAGCCACTGCGATGATGGGTCTAGGCTTGGGCGAAATATCCTATCAAAACGCTCTTTCTTGGGTTAAGGATAGGAGACAGGGTAGAGATCTGCGCGGTGTTCGTGATCCTAACGAAGCCGCCGACAATATACTTGTTCACCCAGATGTGCGGAGAATGCTCCTTGAAGCCAAAGTAAACAATGAGGGCTGTCGTGCTCTAGCAGCGTGGTCAGGAATTCTGCTGGATCAGATGCATAGCGATGATCCAGAGATATCAGAACCAGCAAAGGCACTAGTAGCGCTTTTCACACCTATTGCTAAGGCTCATTTTACTGATCTGGGCTGTGAGACAGCAGATACTTGTATGCAGGTGATGGGGGGGGCAGGATACTGTTCCGAATATGGTGTTGAACAATTCTATCGTGACGTCAGAATTTCCAAAATATGGGAGGGAACAAATGGAATTCAAGCACTAGATTTAGCAGGTAGGAAAATCACCCAAGATTTTGGAAAGAACCTTCGTTACCTTATGTGGCCACTAACCGAATTTATCGAGAAGAACAGGGAAGTCCCTGAAATGGCAGAATTCAACAGACCACTACATCAGGGAGTTAAGGGTTTACAACAACTTACTTTGTTAATGGTTTCTCAAGGTGCTGCAAACCCACTATTCCTAGCTTCTGGGGCAACAGATTACTGTAGATATTTCGGGAATGTACTTCTTGCATATATGTGGGCAAAGATGGCTAAAGTTTCCCTAGAGAGAAAGGGAGAAACATTCTACGATGCTAAACTGGCTAGTGCCCGCTTCTTCTTTTCGAAGATATTTCCAGAGACGATCAGTCTGGCGGCTAAGATCCAATCTGGACAAGCGCCTCTAATGGAATTCACAGAGGCGATGCTTTGATTTCTGAGAAGAATATGGAAAATTCAAATCTGATTAAGGGAAACTCTTCATCCTACCAATCGACTCCATCGAATTTCACTCCTTCTATCCCCGGATTCCTTCTTGCAGTCATTTTTTGTGAGATTCTAGCATACTTTTTCATCCCAGAGGCTTCTTCGTATGGTTTATTCTGGCTTTCTATCGGAATTACAGCTCCATTCCTTGCTTGGTTCTTGGTTTATTGGAGGGTATATCTTTCTGTATTCGTAACCAAGAAGCCAGATCCTGTGCCCCAGCTTGATGCTCGATGGTCACCCTTCAAGTTCAATGGTTGGGGAAATGAAACACTCAGGGCACACATCATGGAATCCGAAGAGGAAAGTGAGGACCTGATTCTATATCTTCATGGTTACAACTCCAGTATGTTCAAGGGGGAATCAAGAGCTACACATCTGCAAAATATGAGAATAAACATCGTCAGCCTCGATCAGCGAGGATTCGGGAACCAAGGAAAAAGGAAAGATTGGACAATGCTGAAGGTCCTGACTGATATTGAGGGACTCCTCTTGTCGGTTCCCGAGGTTCTCGGGTTTACTCCAAGGAGACTTTGGATTTACGGTCATTCCATGGGGGGCCTTCTAGCCATACGTCTTTCCTCTCACCCTTCTGGCTGGTGGGCCCAATCACTTAGAGGGATTATTCTGGAATCGCCGGTGGCATCATTCCCCAAGATAATCGATAATTTACTACCCGGCAGAGCCGTTATGGCTAAGCCTTGGGTAAGGCACATCCTAAGGAGAGAACACGAGCGAATTCATCCTGATCTAAGTATTAGGTATGCCAATGCTCAGCTTCCTTATTGTGGAATCCCTAAAGTACCTACTCTGGTCATTCAGTCTGAAAATGATGAGGTCCTTGGAAAAGACCACTTTGAATTGATAAAATTACACTTACTGGAAAACTCCGATATTCATGTAATTGACATGCCTCATTCGTCACAATACGATTTCGATGAGAGGAAAGGTGTGGTCGAAAAATGGATGAAAAAACAACTTCTCGAATCCTGATATAAACGAGGTGATAGAATAGAAGAGGCCAGAGAGAATATGATGAAAATTTTCAATCGAGCATTACAATCCGAAGAGCCGCTATCATGGTTCGAGGAGCTTTACAGAGATTCAGAAAGAGACAGGGGTTTGATTCCATGGGACTGGACGGAGCCACACCCGTTCGTCGTAGAATGGGCTAGAGAGAACAGGCCAGAAGGAAAAGCACTAGTCGTAGGGTGTGGATTAGGAGAAGATGCAGCATTTCTGAGCTCTTTGGGCTTGGAAGTAACTGCATTTGATATTTCTGAAACGGCCGTTGCTTGGGCCAAGCAGATCCATAATGATTCTAACATAGACTGGGTAGTCGCTAATCTTCTCGAACTAAGTGATTCATGGATAGGCGCTTACGACCTGGTTCTCGAAGTTCACATCATCCAAGCAATTCCAAAGCAAATTGGCGAATTAGCTTCCAATAGACTAGCACCACTAGTTTCCGATTCTGGCTTTCTAGTTTGTATTGGCAAGCTTGCCGAAACCAAAGAAGACCCAGAAGGACCTCCATGGCCCCTCTCAATGGAAGAGATCGAAAACATAGGAAAGGAAATGGATAAAGTTGAAATTCATACTTCGATAATCCCTGGTAAGGAATCAACTAGATACAGGGCAGTTTGGAAAAAATCTTCAGATTCAAGGTGAGAAAAAAACCTCAGATTAAGTTTGAGACAATACAAGTATTCTTTGGACTATATTGGTAATATCAAATATCTATCTCTTCGACCACATTTTCTGCCAAACTTCGATGTTCCTTTGGATATCGTCTCCAGATACTTGCCTATTCTCTAAACCATTCTGACCAATGGGTTTTATTCTACATCCACAAGCGTTTGCATGGCCCCCTCCATCCGGATCTAACAGAGTTGCCATTAGAGTTAGGTCGAAAATTCCACCACTTCTATGGAGAAAAGAATTGGTATAGAACGAGGCTGATACGGGATATTTCTCCTTATCATCGAACGAAGCACCCACATCCCCATGAATTACAATACAAGCGTCACATCTATCTCCGGCCATTGCAGTAATCTGATATCCATTAGATCGTAATCCTAAATTTTCCAGTCTAACTATTGCTAGACGATCTTCAACCCTAAGACTCTCATCTATTTTCCTCTTTAGCGCTTCTATCCTAATTCTCTTTTTCTTCACCAAGGAATTGAATTTTGGTTGTCCTAGAATATCTTCCACTGAGATACCTCTCTGCAGACTCTTCAGAATTGTATTTGCAACATCCTCTCCCTCATCAATCAACCTACTTAGCCATAATACGGGGGAATCTGAAAGATACTCTTCTCTAGTAATCCCTCCACTATCTAGCTTGTCTACCCACTCTATAAGATCCCTCATATCTGAGAGATCAATATGTTCAGAAAATAACTCAAAAGCAATCCTTGCCGCAGATGGGTAGTCCTTCCAAATTACAACCGCGCCATCACCCGACAAATTGGATTTATTTGACTGATGGTGGTCAATACTCAATCCACAATTGGGATGGCCGGGCAAATCACATATTGCCGTATACCTATCAATTAGATCGTCATAGACACCCGCTCTAAGCTGTCCGGGGTGCCCAAAAAAGACATCAGCCTCGACCCACCATCTTCGTAGGATTGCCCCGGTAACAACTCCATCTAAATCTGAGTCAGTGACAATCCTACGTATTTCCAAATCAATTGGTCGGACTGTCATATGTTTCCGACACACATCACCTCAATGGTGATTTCCATAGTCAAACAATTTCTCGGAAGGTTTTCATTGATTACTGTAGCATGAACGGTTATGCAGAGCAAACCGGACACCATGGAGACATCATGTGGATTCATATTACTAAATTTCGATAGCATTCTTCTCCTACAATATCCACAAGGTCACTGGAGCTTCCCGAAGGGCCACGTAGAAGAAGGAGACTCCGACCATCACTCTACTGCAAAAAGGGAATTGAAAGAGGAGACAGGTATTTCGGACGTCACAATTGACAACGGATGGAGCGAAAGGACCGAGTATACATTTACCAGGAAGGGAAGAAAAGTCCCTAAGCAGGTTTTCTGGTATCTTGCCAAGACAGGAGAGATCGACGTCTCACTCTCACATGAGCATACGAATTACCTCTGGCTTGAGATTGAGGATGCAGAGGAACAAATTACTTTCGAACAGGAAAGGGAACTACTGATGTCCGCTAGAAAATATCTGCAATCAAAGGGGCAAATCCCCTAATTACTTCCTCTCTTTCCCAACGGAGTCCACAAGGACTCTTCCTCTCCAGTATTCATCGATATCCATCTACCTAAGACAAATAACCAATCTGAAATTCTGTTTAGGTAGCAAATCACCTCTTTCCTTACAGATTCGTCACCTTCTAAGCTCCTTAGCAGACAAGCCTCTCTTTCAGCCCTCCTAGCAACGGTTCTTGCGACATGAAGGAAGGCTACGGGAGCAGATCCCGTAGGTAGAATAAATGACTCTAGTGGATCCAACTCTTCCAGCCAGCTATCCATCTCTTCCACTAGTCTATCACATTCATCAATCCCAATCAGAGCCATCTGCTTCGGAAGCTTCCCAGGGGTGCAAGCACACTCACCACCCAGATCGAAGAGCTCTTGCTGCACCCTCGTTAAAGCCTCCTCGGCATCACCCGGATTGTGGAAACGAGTAATTCCCGGCATCCTTCCAAACTCCATTCTTACTACTCCAATTTGCGAATTCAACTCATCTACAGTTCCGAAGAGCTCAACTCTTGGATTCTCCTTTCCAACCTTCATTCCATCTAGCAGAGAAGTTTCTCCGCCATCACCTGTACCAGTGTGGACTCTACTTATCCGGACCATGTTAAGGCGAGAAGGTCCGCGTTTTCAAAAGTACTCAGCATCAACTAGAATTCTGGAGGCCCTTCTCTATGGCTTCTATCCATGAATCATCTACTGTCCCCCAACCCCCGAGACTCTCAAGTTCAGTCAAGTTTTCCTCCTCTTCTTTTGAGTTCCCCAGACTTCTGTGAATGAGAACTAAAGCGGCATAGCTCATCGAATTTATCCATTGATCCTCCATATCCCAAGATCTTTCAAAATGAGATATTGCTCCATTTTGACCTAAAATAAGACCTCTGTGAATTTGCCTGATTCCTGATTTCGACCATGCAATACCAGGAACTCCAATTACAAGTCCCCTAAATGCCAAGTACATTTCAACCGAAACCATCGTGCTTGCCAAAACAAAAGACCCAATCTGTTCTGACTGTCCTGCAAATTCCCACCTAGAAGAAAGAAGACTAATCCCACCAAGACAGAATAAGACTCCTGCCAGAGGGGCGACAATCACATCTGTCTTGTTCGTACTCATATCCCTAATTCCAGCTATAGTAAAAACACCTCCAAGGAATACTGAAATTGAGGCAGGCAAATCCTGACCCGATCCCTGCGGACTGGTACTTGAAATCCACAATATAAGACTAGAAATAAGTACAGCCCAACCAAAGCGTGCACCTTTCTCTGGGAATGGCTGAAGCCTACTGAGATAAATGCTATATGTGCCAAGACCAAGGAATAGAATCAACCAGAACACCATCTCAATCCTCCACCTTACTTCCCCATCCAACCTTCCAAAAATCTTCATTATCCAATAGAAGTAGCCACTCAGAATCATTTGCTGATAGAAGTAATGTGGCCCTTCTTTCTAGACCTTCAAATAGAGAGTCTTCCACCTCTCCTAAGGAATACGATTTTTTCCATTCTTCTCTCATACTATCGACTTCTGCTTGCCCAGCTTCCCTATCATTGAACCCTTTCTCGCATGCCTCTCTGAGATCCTGAATCCACATCTTTGAACCCCTAATGTGGGGTTCATTGTGCGCGAACCCTCTCCCTTTCCGGAACGGCCACCACCTCATAGCAACGAAGCTACGTGTGAGGAATGCGTCTTGATGCTTTGTGAACCCATAAGTGCCAAAACCCCTTCGGATTATCATGGGTAGGCTGGTGGTTCACTTGGATGAATCGCCTAAAGATAAATCCATGGCAAAAATTTTGCAAGATTTCCAGAAGAGATTGATTTCCAGAGGAATAACTTTGCAGGTGCATAATTGTAAAAATGGCATAACCGGTTATGAGAATACAATCGCATCTCTTTCAGGTAGAATCAACCTATTGGATGAAACTGGGATCCAAATGTCCAGCCAAGAATTTGCAGATTGGTTGAAGTCTACTCAAGTAGAACGAGAAAATACTCATTTGGCTGTAGGCCCACATAACGGTTTCAGCGAGAACTTGAAAGAATCAGCAGACAAAATCATTTCACTATCAAGTTTGACCCTCACCCATGAGATGTCAGCAATATTGCTTATGGAGCAACTATACAGAGGGACAGAGATAATCCGCGGTACTTCCTACCATAGAAAGTAGAAAACTCCCTATGATACGATAGCCTAGTTGTGATACCCAATCAGGCATTAGGAACAATCCTTTCATAAACACTTGAAACAGCGTCATTACTCCACCCTCGGGTATACGGTGATTTCAAATGAACATAAATGACGAGAAAAGTACGAAAAAGACAGCGTTAGTTGCAATCTCACTAGTTGCAATAATGGTTCTAAGCACTCAACTAAGTATTTTACAAGATGAAAAAGAAGAAACCGAGAGTCAAAAGCAGGTCGAAATCATCAAGAGAACAGCATTTCAGCAAATTGAACAGATTTCTGGAGCCAATCAAGTAGAAAATCAACTTCAATCTGTACAATCCATTCCATTCTTCCATTCTCCATTCCTAGATCCATTCTACAATGATCCCGCAGCAATTTATGGTAAGGTCTCGGATACCTCAGCTCTGACTCTGGACCCAAGCTATGGCTTCTTTCTCGAAGAGACTAATACCGATGATCACGACAATGACGGAATAGATGATTTGAATGATCTTGATGATGATAATGATGGAATAAACGACCTCATTGAAAGGTTTGATGGCTGCTATGGCACCGATCCATATGATCACGACAACGATGGAATACAGGATGAGTTTGACTGGGATGATGACAACGATGGCATTCTCGAAGGTCCAATCGACTACTCTCAAGGCCAAGACCCCTGGAACGTCTCTTCGGACAGACACGTTCTCCCTAACGTCACCCATCCTTGGACAGGACAACTAGTAGGGATAGATTATCTTGTAGATCAAAATCCAATGGACCACGATAACGACGGTATCCCCGATGAGGATATCGATGGATCGGGCAGAGGATCTTATGACGAGGACGATGACAATGACGGACGTATCGACCAGTTCGTTTGGCCATGCGATTTCGATGCAGACGGAATTCAGGATTACTTCGACTTAGATGACGATGGAGACGGAATCTTGGATATCAACGATATCCATCCTTGGGATCCAGAACAGACGTCGAACATCTCACAATCTCCAGACATTCTGTGGGACGATTGGGTCCGTTGGGATGCAGTAGATTACGCACAGTACGTGGATGGAGTTGATTACGTAGCAATGCACGCTCTGCAGCATCCTCGTGACCAGGCATTCACAAACATACTAGACGGGGACCTTGATGGCGACGGAATTCCAAATTTTCTTGACCCAGATAATGACAATGACGGCTCTCCGGACTCTTCCGATACAGACGACGATAACGACGGTCTAGCTGACATGTACGATGTCGATGATGACAACGATGGTATTCCCGATGAGTGTAGACAACTCGACACCAACGGGGACGGTCAGGGAGACTACCCAACTCAATCATTTAACAATGCAGTACCCCCGATTGAGATCCCTGGAGAAGACTGCGAAATAGACTATGATGGAGATCTAGACGACGATCGCTTCAGAGCGATCGATAAGGACTATGATTTGGTCTGGGACTGGTTGGACCCAGATTTGGGAGGAACTACAACTCCTGACAATCCAACCCCACTCGGAGATGGAACCAATCCATGGGACTTAGACAACGACGGACTAAGGAATGAGGTTGATCCATACCCTCTGAACGATTCTGCAGAGGTAGTTACATGGGATTGCGCTAGTGTGGCAAACCCAAACCCACAGCAGCCAAGTGACAATTGTGTACTCTGGAGAACATCATATACAGGGTTCAATGATTGGGATGGGGACGGTGTGAACAATTGGGTTGATGTCGATGATGACAACGATGGTATCCTAGACTGGCTAGATATAGACGAAGACTGTGATTTGGATAATGATGCAGATTTACACGAGCTCAACGGATCTATGTTTAGAGACGATGGACCGAACGATATTGATACAGATATTGATGGGGACGGGCTTCAAAACGATGAGGATTGGGACGATGATAACGATGGTATCAACGATTTCTTTGACCCTGATGATGGAAACTGTGGAGTCGTAGATATCGACAACACTGACAATTTCTTTGGCAACAGTTGGCCCCAAGGAGATGGTGATGCTATCGATGGTTCTACTGACAGCCAACTGTATGCAAATCTAGATTCTACTTATTGGAATATAACTTGGGGTTTTAATCCATTCAACATTGATAACAGCTTCATGCTTGATTACAATGGGTACGATGAAAGCTCGTTCCCACCAACCCCGGGTAAAATACCCGAAATGTATTGGTTCCTTCTGATGAAGTGGAGTCCATACAATGGTGGTAATTTCTTCGATATAGACATTGATGGGGACTCGCTAATTAACGGTATTGACATAGATCAAGATGCAGACGGTTTGCCAGACTGGTGGGACCAGGACGAGGGTAATGATGGCGTTTTAGATGTAGACGATGTCAAGATGGGAGGGTCTCTTGATGGGAACTCTTGTGGTCCAACCTTCGCTGCACTAGTGGTGCAGACACCAGTACCTGGAGAAATCCAATGTGGACACTACTATGCATACTTGTACAAATTCCCCCTGCTGACCCCCACTCAATCAAGCGGCCAGATATTTACTGTTCCGTACAGCTCTAGACCAGATTCCGATTGGGATGACGGTGCATACAATGGGGACAATCACCCAACTGGGGATGGAAAATGTGACAATAACTGCTTCTACTTCACATTCGATCCACAAAGCAATCCAACCCCTTCGGTAGCGTATACCTACAACCAAATTAAGAACAACAGAGACCTATGGATTGCCTATCTCGGAGTTACTGAATTCCAATTCTTCCAATGGACTTCCGATGTAAATAACAACTTCTTTCCGGACGAAATAGCAGACGAACTAGATGACTATGAAGATCCGGACATAGATTGTGGCCAACCCATGCCTACCGTTTCTTGGGTCCCCAATTGTATGTACAACAATACCAACGATCTCGATGATGATTGGGATATCGTATACGATCACTTCGATGTTGATGACGATAACGACGGGACATGGGATTTCTTGGAATTAGATTTTAATGACGATCTCGACGACGATTCTTCTATTGAGGAACCATACTACTTCACTGGTAGCAACTGTGAGGATAACGACGATGACGGCTTAGATACCGATCCAGACGAAGACGGAATCTATCAGGCCGTCTGGGATCGAGGGGTTTTAGGTCAGGGACTACTATTTCCAACATACTACGACGTGGACAATGACAACGACGGAGTTCCAGATGGCGAGGACCCAGACGATGACAACAACGGTATTCCCGATGAAGTTCAGGAGGCTCCTCCTTTCGGGTCCGACGCAACTCCATCTTGTTTTTCCGGAGAGGAGCAGAGTCCATGGGACCACGACAACGATGGAATCCTAAACTGGGCAGATAATGACTGGGACGGAGACGGAATCCCAAACTCAATTGAACTATTGAATCTTATTGATCAGCGAGGAACAGCAGATGTTTTTGACGATACATGCTGTTTGAATTTCCCGATAGCTCCATGGGACCATGACAATGACGGCATCAGAGACGATTTCGACGATGACGATGACTACGACGGGATGAAGGACGAGGACGAAGTGATGCTTTGGCCTTCTAGATTCGGATTGGAATCTACAAATCCTTGGGATCACGACGACTTCGGCGGAGGAGTAGGTATCGCTAATCCAGCAAACAACTCCACTGGTCCTGACTACTTCGATGTCGATGACGATGGCGACGGAAGGGTTGACCTCAATTGGAACAATCCCTCTGATGGTAATTGGGCTAACCCATCAAATAAGTCCGAAGACGGGGCCTTGAGCTCTGACTGGGATGCAGACAATGATGGAATTCTGGATGACGATGATAAGATTCCGACAAGGATTACTCTATATTCCAAACCTGTTCTATGGCTGGACGAAAATCGACCTGCAATATTCAATGGATCTGTTTTCTGGCTAGATGATACCGGATTCGTTCCTGCACCCGATTTACCAGTACAAGTCCACATCAGGTATATCGATAATGGGACATCTGTAATCGAGACAATAGACGTTCTTACGGATGAAAATGGGGAGTATATTGTCGGACAGTTCCTCTTCCCTGAGGACATACAAGTCGGTCCAAACTCTACTTACGAGGTCTACTCTGAGGTCACTGAGATGTTCGTTCATGATTACAGCTCTACTCTGACAGATACCGACGGAGACGGAATTGGAGATACAGGCTTCCCCGTGGAGGTCAGGGCGAATACGACAATAGGGTTCGTAGCCGGCCAGAGATTCAGAGCCGATGAGCAACCTCTGAAGCTTGACTTCAAAGTTCACTATACCGCAGATTACAATAGGGGAATTTTCGATAACAGACTACCTTTCGCTCCGGTTTCATTCACTATTAGTGATCCAGGAACCCAGTTCGGAAATATTACCGATCCAACTGTTTACGATGGTTATGGAAACGGATACAGGGCAGACTCAGGCGGATGGGTTTCACTTTCGTACAATCAGTCTGCAGATAATTGGGAGCAGGTACAATGGAACTCTCTTTTGGATAATGGTCTTGGCATCCCTACTGGTGGTTATGAGAGAATTAGTTGGACAGAATGTCAATCCAATATTCCCGGTGAACACGCAGTAATAGAAAGCCCATATCAATACAAAAATACAACTCTCCCTGTAGGCGACTACAGCTTCGTTGGATTCTCAAGGCCAGATCTAGGAGGATGTTTTGATGGGTCATATGAGTGGCCATGGGAGCATTTAGAGGGTTCAAAGACAGATACATTCTACATCCGTGCAATGCACAGAATGTATGTCGAGGCCGAGATGTATGTCTCCTCATTCAGACCGGTTTATTTCTGGGACGCAACCCAGTTCACTGGCTCGTCATTCGGCGCTTGGAGGGCACTATTCCACGCACCATCTCTAGCTAACGCAGGTACAACCTTCGCCGAGGCAAGTCTGGGCAAATCATACCCAATTCTTTGGGACGGAACCCAACTCGGACTTGATGTGATCGCCGATGGCGCTCTATCTCCATTCCTGTCTTCCAATGGGACTCACTGGACAATCTCCATGCAGAATGGAGCAGATTTCGATTCCCCTCCTTGTGGACCAGTTGATCCACTGACGTCGTCTACGAGTGTAAGATGTGAGATAGTTCCTGAGATGTTCACAGGTGAGACATTCAGAGTAATTGGACACGTATGGAACCGGACTCTTGATCCTTGGACACAGGATGCCATAGCCCTACAGGTCGACATCGATAACAATGGAGTTTTCGCAGGCAGCCTCGAAACTGCTTTCTCTAGAAGACCTAGCATGCTAGAGGGACTGGCCACCTTCGACTACAACTGGACTTGGTACTCTCAGTACCCTGCAGGAACATTTGGAGTTAAGGCCGACTTCACACTTTCCGATTACTACTTCACTGGAGATCAAGCACAGGTTCTAGCTGCAACTGGAGCATACGGCAATGTTTCAGTCATCGGTACTACTGACTTCCAGCTGAACACAATACCTCGACTATATCGTGGCCAGAATACCACTGTGGAAGCCCGACTAATTGATAATGCATACCAACCGGTTAGAGAGGTTCCGATAAACTGGACATGGTCTGAGGATCTGTCTAGCGGGGTAGCAATCACTGACAACAACGGAGTTTTCAGAGTAAACCTCACTGATATAGACACACTGGGGAACTTCTCTCTAGGATTTACCTATTTGGGAGATTCTCTAAGACAGGGCAACTCAGCTGAAGTAAGCCTTTGGGTTGTTTCTAGAACCTTCATCAATGTTCAGAATACCAGCTCAAATATCGTATCAAATGGAGACCTGTGGTCATTTTCGGCTGCAGTCACTGACGATGCCAGAACACCGTTTGAGAAAGATGCAGGACAAGGACTGAATGGATGTGCCGGAGAACTGAATGATGATGGATATGGCGTAGGGGGGAATATTACAATAATTTTTGAGGGAATCGACTTCGAGGATAGAACCCACAGACAGATTGTCAACGTAACATGTCCTAATGCAGGGTCAATTTCATACAGAACTTTCCTAGATCCTCAGCTCCTCAAAGACGACCCCTTCTCTTACTTGCCCGATGGATTCGGACCAGTGAACGTCATTATCAGGTTCGAGGAGAACCTTCCACATGAGGGATGTGAGCCTCTCGATGCAGCAATGCTGACTACCTCGGGAGCATGGGATCCCTGTGTAATTATCCAGAACAGCGATCACTTCCGAAGAGTACTACAATTCCAAGTCGACGGTTTCAGTCTGATTGGAAATACAGAATTGGATGTCGAACAGCAGATTGTCTACACCTCGGAAATAGATCCCGACACCGGTCAAATCCTAGAGAAACCGATGATTGTATCTGGACAGCTTACAGATGAGTTGGGAGGCAATCTCACTAACAGGCAGATCAGAGTTACATATGAGATGGGATCAATGATTTTCGATCCTTTAGAGAATAGAATGAAGTTCAGAGCCGGAGATACTGGAATCGAGGCGTGTATCCCTGGAGCTACTGATGAAAACGGACTCTTTGACATCAACTGTCCACTAACAGGAGTAGATGCGGGGATGGCCAAGGTGAAGGTTGAGTACAATGCATGGGATCCCCTGAACAACGATCGATATAGATACAAAAACAAGACACAGACGATGTTTTTCCCGGTATTCTCGAATTCGACAATAGAGGTTTCGGAAGTAGGACCGTTCAGATCAGACTACCTGACATACACGTTCCCAAACGGATCTACTTTTGATGTACTATATCTCAAAGAGGCTTTCCATATCAACGCCAAACTCTCTCAGTCAAATGGTAAGCCAGTAGGAGGAAAATGCGTCAACATCTATCTAGACCCAGAAATCAATACTAGGCCCATTGCTTCAGCTTTCACAACCGACGGTACGGGGGAATTCATTTGGTACTCCGCAGATCCAGACGATAACCCCAGCAGAAGGGGTGTTGAGCCCAGCGGAAACAACCTCGAGGGGTTCAGAACTGTCAGAATCGCATATGAACCTGAGAAGTACGTCCCAGGAGGGTGTGATTACGAGGCTTTAGAGCCCAATCCCGTCCTAAACAGCTCGATAGCGGACGTCCAGGTTCTTGTAAGAAGTAAAGTCGATATCCTACTAAAGGAACACTGGTCAAGCCCTACTGGATATCTCGAGGGAGAGATGATCGCTGGAGAGGTTTCTATTCTCCGGGACAGACTCGATCTGACAGTTGAGGGGCAGAGAGTTGAGTTCCATCGTCAGTTCTGGAACGGATCGGGATGGCAGACTGAAAGGGTAGAGATACTGATTACAAACGAAAGAGGCTCTGCAAACTTCTCATTCCCATACACAGGCGAAGTTATCCCGGGACACCCTGAGTGGACTGCAGAGGGAGGAAAGTGGAGAGTATTGGTACACTTCGAGTCTGCAGATGCAAATAAGCCATATTTCGTAGAGCAGTGGCTAAACAGTACCCCTGAAATCCGTCTCGGAGCCGCTTCGACTGCCGGTAATAGCGGAATTTGGACCACGCAAGTTTTACTCCTTGTGGGAATCTCACTTTCAGGAGTTTTGTTGGCTGGTGCAGTGATGTACAACAACTACAGAGAGAGAAGGAAGATCGAGGTCCTAAGAGGAATCCTCACTGATGCACTGATGTCCTTGAAAGCTTCAAACAACTACATAGAGGCAATATTCTCTTGTTACAAGGACCTAATCAAATACTTCAGAATGAGAGGAGCTATGAAGAAGGTTTTCGAGACTACTAGAGAGTTCGAAGATGTAATCAACAAAATGCTAGGAGGAATAGTGCCGCCTGAGGAAATCGATATGTTCTTCTCAATCTTCGAGGAGGCAAGATACTCAGACCACGATATCGGTTCCGAAGATAGAGATAGGGCGATACAGATTTTCCAATCTATGATCGGTAGAATGAACAGATCATTGGGTGATAGCTTACTATCTAGGACTTCAGCGAACGAGTCTTCCCTTTACGGGCCCTCTGTGAAGGCAGGCCAATTCGTGGATGCCGATGGAAACATTAGGTTTGCAGGCATAGATGACTCTGTTGACGAAGAAGGGTTCAAGATTTGATGAATTGCACTTTACACTTCCTCGACCGTCCCTATGGGGAGCCCGCAGGATTCATAACACGGACTTTGGTGGCCGCGCTACCCAACCACGGAGGCGCATGAAATGAGTAAGCCCGACAGAAAGACGAATTCGGCCCTAGTCTCTCTCATTGGCGACCTAAAGGAACACGGCAGATCTACAGGCTCAGCCATATGGAGGGACACTGCTACAAGACTATCCTCCAGCCGAAAGAATTGGGCAGAGCCCAACCTAAGCCACATCTCTAGGAACTCCTCAGAAAAAGAAACCATCCTGGTGCCCGGGAAGGTATTGGGTAGTGGCGAGATTAGCGGAGGCCAGATAATAGCTGCATTCAGTTTCAGTGATGGTGCAAAGACAAAAATCGAGTCATCAGGTGGACGAACGCTGAGCATTAGGGAACTAATGGAAGAGAACCCAAAGGGAAAGGGGGTGAGGATTCTTGTCTGAACAAACGATGGTGTACGATGCTACAGACAAGATTCTTGGTAGGTTAGCCAGTCAGGTCGCCAAGCAAATGATTTCGGCAAGAAAGTCTGGTAGACAACAGCGCGTGATCATTATCAATGCTGAGGGAGCAATAGTTTCTGGCCCAAAGTCAAAGGTACTTAGTGACTATAGAGCAAAATACAACTTGAATCACGCTCGAAAGGGACCATTTTTCCCTAGAATGCCCGATAAGATCCTCAAGAGAACCGTCCGAGGAATGCTTCCCTATCAGAAGAATAGCTCAGGAAGAGAGGCACTCAGAGATCTCAGAGTAATGATAGGTACCCCATCTAACCTGAATGGAGATAATCTACCAGAAGGTCACGAATGGGGATCTACAGAGAAAATAGATAGGAACGCTCCAAACAAGTTCGTCAGCCTTGGAGAGATCAGCTCTCATCTGGGAGTAGACTCATCGAGATGGGAGGGACAATGATATGGCCAAGAAGAAGGGTAACAAGGTTGTGAACACAAGCGGAAAGAGAAAGACTGCCATAGCTCGAGCGACTCTAAAGTCCGGAAAGGGGCGTGTAAGGATAAATGGCAAACCGATCCATATAATGGAACCAGAGCTAGCTCGTAGAAAGGCGCTTGAGCCAGTCAGAATCGCTGAAGCTATGAACAGAATTGACCGAGTCGATATCTCAGTCGATGTCAAGGGGGGGGGACAAATGGGACAGGTCGACGCAATCAGGACCGCTATTGCCAGAGGACTGGTTAAATTCAATGATGGCGCCGAAGGAGACGACGAAGAACTCAGAGATGAGTTCATCAGGTTCGAAAGGAAAATTCTCGTAAATGATCCTCGTAGGAAGGAACCCAAGCATCAAATGGGTCGTGGTGCTCGCAAGAAGTGGCAGAAGTCGTACAGGTAGGTGAGAAGATGCTGATACCAGTTAGATGTTGGAGTTGTGGAAAGGTCATTGCTCACAAGTATAACGAATTTAGAGAAGCCGTAGACGAGGGCAAGGACGCGGGCCAAACACTAGACAAATTGGGCTTTCCACTCTATTGCTGTAGAAGGATGTTCGTAGGTCATATCGATCTAATTGACGAAGTGGCACCATTCAGTATCGATAGGCAGCACTGAGACCCGTCAGGGCTTTGACTGGTAGCCTTCTCGGTTGAAGCCCAAAGGGGGCCTGTAGGTTAGTTTGGCCTATACTTCGCGGCTGGGGGTCGCGCGACCCAGGTTCAAATCCTGGCAGGCCCACCATACCGTGGATGAAAAAAAGGTCAGTTTGAAGTCCACTGGCCCTTTGCACAATCATGGATGCCGAAGCCCCGTCGAATGAAGCCTCTCTGGGCCGAATAAAGTGGCTTGCAGAGCAGCTGGAAATCCACTCAGATTTATATTACAACAAAGCCAATCCAACGATTTCAGATTCCGAGTTTGATGCCTTAAGGGACGAGTTGCAAACCCTATCTCCCGATCACCCACAACTAAGAAGAGTCGGATCGGATCCTCCACCTGGTTCTGAAAAGGTGGAACATCTATTCAGGATGATGAGCCTTGATAAGGCTAATTCGGACGGAGAGGTCGCTCACTTCGTATCAGAAACTACTGCGAAGGGAAGAAGATTCGTTTGTCAGCCGAAACTAGATGGTTCCGCACTCTCTCTTGAGTACAGAAGGGGAAGATTGGCCAAGGCAGCAACTAGAGGCAACGGAAAGAGAGGGGAAGACGTCACAGCAAACGTTCGAAGAATGATGAACATCCCAGCCAATCTCGATTGGGAGGGAGACTGCCACATCAGAGGAGAGGTGGTAATGCCTCTCGAAATCTTCAAAGAAAAGTACTCACAAATAGCTCCAAACCCGAGAAATCTCGCAGCGGGGGCTCTTCGACAGAAACATGTTGATGCAGGTAAGGGCAGTCCTGAGGATTTAGCCTTCTTAGCATACGGGGTAGAATTCCCATCCGAAGAAGATCGTCATCCGGACAGCCCAGAGCCGCCTCACTTCAAATTAGACTCCGAAGTCATCTCATGGATAGAAAAAATGGGCATAGATATAGCCGGAAACACGGTAGTTTCCGGTGAAGACGATACCTCGACCACCAATGCTATCCTCTCCGTAACGAAGGAATGGTTCGAATCAAGGGATTCAGCAGATTGGGAGATGGACGGAGTCGTGATTAAACTCGATCGTCTTGACAAAAGAGAACTTCTCGGCCAAACTGCTCATCATCCGAGATGGGCTCTGGCCTGGAAGTTCCCCCCGGAGGAAGCAATTACTGTTCTGATGGAGGTGTACTGGCAGACAGGAAGGACAGGCAATGTTACGCCTGTATCTAGAGTCGCTCCAGTAGTAGTTTCTGGAGTAACGGTAGAGAACACAACTCTGCATAACAAGGGAGAGGTGGAAAGGCTCGGAATAATGCTCGGTGATAAAGTGAGGTTAGTGCGTAGGGGGGACGTCATCCCAAAGATCACAGAGGTTCTAGGTCCAGCCAGTCAGATAGATTTGGATGACAGGTCACATGCAGACGGAACCAAATTTTCAGAAGAAATTCCTAGTAGGTCCACCATAGAGGTCCCCGCAAATTGTCCACGCTGCAGTAGTGAACTGGAGGAGGAAGGAGCATTCATTCGATGCATAAACATCGGCTGCCCTGCTCGCTTAGAGAGAACTATTCTATACTGGTGCAGAAAGTTAGGAATGGATGGAATTGGGGAGAAGCTCGCAGAGCAACTCTGCTCTTCTGGAATGGTTTCTAGTCTAGCAGATCTCTATCGTCTTGAGGACAGGGAGAAAGAGCTAATCGGTCTGGAAAGGATGGCAGAAAAGTCCGCAAAAAACGTTCTAAACGAGCTTAGAACTACAAGGAAAATGACGCTAATCGATTTCATTTCGGCACTTGGATTGCCTAGGATAGGTCCCGAGATTGCCACATTGGTCTGCTCAGAGGTGAAGACATTCGAAGAGCTGATCGAGATGACCGATGAAAGGGATGAAGCAATACAGAGATTGGTATCGATAGACAGGATAGGTGAGACTGTAGCGCAACTCCTCCTAGATGGTATCTCAGATAGGCGCGACTCCATATTGGACCTACACTCCCAAATAGAGATAATTGAAGGGGACCAACTTAATTCAGAAGGACCACTTTCTGGAAGTACATTTTGTATTACTGGCACTCTTTCCAGACCTAGGAAGGAAATAGCATTGTCAATAAAGTCAGAGGGGGGCAAGGTGGTATCTTCGGTATCTGGAAACCTACGCTACTTGGTAGCAGGTTCCTCAGCGGGATCTAAGATGGAGAAGGCAAGAAGACTAGGAGTCAGGGTAATCTCAGAAACTGAACTTGACGATTTACTTGGCGGGACAATTCTAGAAGATCTTCCCGAAGAGAGACAGACAATTCTAGGAGAGTTCTAACCATACATTCCAGTGGGGGCACCACTACTATCCTGGGGTGGATTCAGATTCACCGCCATCATGTCTCTGATCTGACCCTCTATCCTCTGGGCCTCTTCCATTAGTGGTTCTGGATCTAAATGAACAGCGGGAAGTAGGCCATCCATACGCCCGATTATTCTAGCTGCGGCTCTAGCATCAGGAATTACTCCCTGCCCAATCTCACCGTCAGATTCCGCCAGAATGGCAAGAGCATCAATCCGACGTCTCCTACATTCCCCCATCATTACTCCAGTCATCCCTCCCACCAGGCCTTGCTTCAGTAGAGGTACTCCGATGCTTTTCAGCAGATCATGAGTTGACTCATTTGACCCAATTCCTAGCATAGACTCCATTCCCTCGTCATCATCGAAAATACTGTGACTACTGTCAATCCCATGAGCGAATGAATCTATCAAGATCGTTGAACTAACTCCCGAAGAAACAATCCAGTCAATCAATCCGGTAGACAGGGGAAGAATTAGCTCCGGAGGAATCTGAATCTCTGATGCGATCAGGACAACCTTATCACACTGATCCATGTTACATATTGGCTCACCTGCATAGAATCTTATTGGTGGCAAAGGCTTACCCTCCTGAACCAAACATACTGGAGGGAGTTTTGGATGGCGAACTCCTCCTACAAGTTCCAACTCTAGTTTTTCTACCAAAAAATGAGCTACAATACTACTTACGAAACCAACCGATGGGAAACAGCTCACCAGCAGGGCTCCAGAAGAGTTGACTCCCTCGTCTACTTCGACCATCGGACCTTCCGCCATAATTCGAGAAATCACTCAATGGTGTTAACCGTTGCCTCCCTCTGGTTCAGATTGACTTAGTCATGGCCGCCGAGAAAGAAAGTCAACAGAAAAGCCACCAGGTTTCACCTTCATCTTGGAATAGATTCGAGGAATGCCCCAGAAAGTATTGGTTATCGAGACAAAGCCTCCCGCGAAAAGCCAGTATGCCTGCTTCGATGGGCAATGTGATTCACAATTCGTTCGAGGAAATTTGCAAAACCGAGATTTTCAAAGAATTCGATTATGAGAAGGGATGGTTCGAAGAAATCGTCAAGAGCACTCTGGACAAGCATTGGGAGATCGAAAGAGATTTGTTTATGGAGGCTCCAAGGCACCCTAGATGGAAGTCAGAACTGCACCAAAAGGCTCTCGAAGGACTAGTTGTGAGTTTGAAAATGCTGTCCGAAAAGACAACCGGCAAAACTAGTGAGCCTTCCGAGATAGAACCATCAGATTGGGCTGAAACTCAAAGCAACATCATAGCTAATGAGGCCACATTAACTTCAAACTGTGGCAAGCTAATGGGACGCTTGGATTTGCTGATCTCGATTAAACGGTCTGGCGAACCAGAAGAATGGATCGTTGCCGATCTGAAAACGGGAAAACCACCCATGAGCGAGTTAGGTCCTAAAGTCAGCAGGCAACTTAGATTCTATCGAGATATCCTAAAGCAGAACGAACCTGACCACCCTATATTAGTAGCAGAAGGATGGTATTCAGCAAATCAGACTACCCACACAGCAGAAGGGCCATCTGTTATTGAAGAAGCCTTAGAGGCATGGGAGGGGATGACCCCTACTCAAGAACCACTCTCAGCTACACCCAGCCAAGAAGCATGCACTTTCTGTGAGTGGAAGCCTTGGTGTCCGAGTTGGTGGGTGGCAAGGATGGAAGGCGCAATTCCTCCAGGCGGGATGTTCATAGACGAGGTTGTTAATTTAGTTAGGTTAGACCATGAATCCGGAGCTGCCCTTTTCCAAAGGGCTCCACCATCTGGAAAAAATGGAGAGTTAGCAGAATCAAACCATAGATTCGGAGCGATTCTAAAGGACGGTGCACTAGAACAAATGAAGAAACTCGTAGATTCTATCGGAGACGACCCCATATTTCTTGGCAGTGCAAGAGTGACGGGAAAAGTCGTACATCTTGGGGATTGGTCAGAGATCATACCATGGTCTCCTTTGCTAGGGCCTGTATCCAAATAATTCCAATATTTTCTCGGTCGAACCCCGAAACTCTTCTGGGAAAGAACTCATTATTTTCCATAGAAGAAGGAGAGTTGCACCAGCATCAGCGTCAGCACTATGTGCCCTTTCAAGAACAATCCCAAATCTTCCACATAGGGAACCTAGTTTGTGAGGCCTCGGAATCTTTAGCTTCCTTGCTATTAACATCGTATCAAGAATTGATAATGGTTTAGGAGCCTCACGGCCAAACCTTGTGAACTCTATTTCTATGAATCTCCAGTCAAAATCAACAATATTATGACCTACAATTACCGCATTATCAATTAAATTTAGGATTTCATCAAAGTACCTTCCAATATCAGATTTCTCCATTACATCAGTATCATAAATACCGTGGACTCGACTTGATTCCGGAGGAATCTTGACACCCGGATTAACAACAGATTGGAGATAAACGCGAGACCCATCAGCATCGCTTCCAACTAAAGCGAATTCTACAATCCTGTCAGATCTAGGATTGAATCCAGTTGTTTCAAGATCCAATCCTAGAACCTTCAATCCTTCAAGCAAGGCACTCCCTCGCACCTGTCTTACGGACACCGTCCATGAACTCTCGCAATCTTCGAATTTCCTCAATCACTCCCAACACACATATGAGGGGTATTCGTTTTCTCGTATCATGGCAAAGGGCCGAGATAAGGTATCGATTCTACTTTCTATCCTTGTGATCTCCCAAATTCTTGCTGGATGCGGAGGCATCGGTCCCGGAAATCCAAATGCAAGTTTGAGCTCAGATAGAGATATTGTAAACCAAGGGGAAGCAGTAAATTTCGACGCTAGAGATTCCACCACTCCTGATCCAACTATTATCGATGAATATAGATGGGATTTTGGAGATGGAGAAATCCGTACTACAAAACAGGGAGTGATTAGCCATATTTTTGGTGAATCCGGGACCATTGAGGTCAGAGTTGAGGTCTTCAACGATGAGGGAGGATCCGACTCAGCATCACTACTAATTATTGTCAATGCGCTCCCTCACATTATCTTGAATCTTCCAGACTTTGTAAAATCCGGTCAAGAGGCAAGATTGGATGCGAGCGAGTCCTTTGATCCCGAGGGAGGGGCTGTAGATGTCACATGGGATTTCGATTCCACCCAGGACTCCGACGGAGACAGTGATCCACTAAACGACATAGATGCGAGTGGTGCAATAACTAGCCTAGGTACTTCTCAAGCCACAAATATTTCTGGAACTGTGACAGTCGTAGACGATAGCGGAGGATCTAACACAACAACATGGAATCTCAGAGTAATCTCTAGAACCTTCAGAATAATCTGGGAAGAGAGACACGTAGATTACGATTGGTCCGGGTATCTTGAACAGGGCCAAACAGAAGAAATTCAGTTCCAACCGGGGGATGGGTCCAGACTCATTGACTTCACCTCCACACTAACTCTCTCAAGAGACATTCTGCCAATAATGTGGCCTGAGGACAACTTCACTCTTGGAGTCGATGTGCCATCTTCTGGATGGTCATTTAGTGTCATTACTGCCCAGGATAATATTACTGAGAACTCCTCGGCGGTTCTGGATAGAAGCTCGATGAATCCAGTACCAGAGTCGGACTATACGGTTTTCGCTAACTCGAAGGAAGAAGTCGAGATGCAGCTATTGAACGATCCCGATGGAAGGTTTGGACAAGGAGATTGGAATTTTATTATCACCGCACTAGAATGCGATCCAGATACTCCGATTGACGGAATCGACCCAGATCAAGGAAATGACTGGGCTCTGGAAGCAAGATTTGTGATCCTAGTTCTTAGAGTTAGCGAGATTAGTGTCTAAATATCCAAGCGAAGGCCTTTCATACAGTAATCCGTGGCAGGGTCATGGTGAAGTCTATTGAGATTACAAAGGCTTCAGTGAGGGGGAGACTGATAGTGGACGCTAAGGTGTTCATGGAAAATCCACAGGATTTTGATTTCTCACCAAGAGCTAGGTTGGAGGGAAACACCCTGAATATAGAAAATGATGGAGGATTCGCATCCTCAAGTTTCGAATTAGATTCAGAGCAGGTAACTACTGCAGAAAGAGATAGAATGGTTGAGCTCAGGGTGAAATTCAATGTTCGCGGAATGCATGGAGTTCTCACTCAGAAGAATCCTAAGACTATGACTGGACCTAAGTCAAAGAAGCTAGCTGTACCTAGTTGGAAGACAGTACTACCTCTCTCGATGTGATTTCTAACACCGTCGAGATTAAGCCGTATCATTCAGTCGAATAAATGCTGGACCCATAGTGTAGCCTGGATATCACATGAGCTTGCGGAGCTTGTAACCCGTGTTCGAATCGCGGTGGGTCCGCCAATAATAGCGAGGAAATATTAGCAATCTTTCAATTAGTACTGGATATTGGATACGTTCTGGACCCATAGTGTAGCTGGATATCACTCTAGCCTCCGGAGCTGGAAACCCGTGTTCGAATCGCGGTGGGTCCGCTACTAAGGTTAGGTTCAAGCCAAAAACCACGCAGGAGAGGGCATGACATTCGTTTCTGAAAGGAGGATAGACTTTCCAATGGTCGATCTCGCAAAGATAGTCTACTATCCAAGATTCTGGGATCTTGCTCATCGATTCTATGAGGAGTCATGGGAGTTCTCGTGCGGGATTCACTACAATGAAATTCTTAGTGAAAAAAGGATAGCGTTTCCTCTCGTACATAGTGAGGCTAGGTTCTTGTACCCAATCTCCTATGGCGATACAGTACAATGTTCCATCTCCGTTCCAAAGATTGGAAAAACATCCATTACTTGGAACTACGAGTTCAAGAATCAGAATGGAGTAACTTGCTGGACAGCAGAGCAAGTAACCGTTTGTACCGATATTTTGGAGGTGAGGAAGAAAATTCCTATTCCAGGATGGATGAGAGACGGCCTGACAAAGATGTCTCCTGAGGCCTAATCTCGCGGCCATTTTTTGGAAAGAGACTTGGACAAGCTCTCGTCCATTGTTGCATCCCACCAGTTCGCCTCTCTCCAAACTGCGTACTTTCCTCTTATTCCCCTCATGTCTGCCCCATCAAGTCTGGCTCCTTGGAGATTAGAAAGACCGAGCCTCGCTTTGACCATCCTAGCTCCTCTCAGATCTGCTCCATCCAAAGCCGCTTTCATCAGATTAGTCTCTCTCATAGATGCATTTCGTAAGTCAGCTCCAGATAGATCTGCTCCTTCCAAATCCGCTCTATCAAGGATTGCGCGTCGAAGATTAGCTCCTGATAGATCGGCTCCCCTCAAATCTTCACCCACATGCGAGGTGAAAGACCAATCCTTTTTTTCTTCAGTCAAATATTCACCTCATCAGAGAGAGCCTGTCCAGATGATCCCTTCCAGCTTCTGTTAGAACCACGTATGCATACTTCCTCGGTCTCCTACGAGGATACTCAAGAAGAGGCTCCGAAACATCGGATCCTCCTTGTAACATTCTTCCAATATACAGAGAGATATTCCATCCACGAATCGATTTTTTTGTCCATTTTCCAGTTTCTGATATCAGTCTCTTCAACTCTCTTGGAGTTGTATATCCCTCCTTCTCGACCGACCTCATGTATTGAATAGCTGCGAGAATCACATCAGACTTATTTTCTATGCCACATGAACTTAGAATTCTGGAGAAGGAAGAACCCCTATCTGGAAAGCCACTTGTCCTAATTGCCTCTAGAGTACTCTCCAATGCTTCCTGCCGAGCGATCCTGACTCTGGAGAGAGTAGAAGACCAAGTATCCTGAGGTGTGACTTTCAACCACCGATCACCTGCTTCTCGGGTAAAATCGGCTAGGTTTATTTCTTGAGACCCAAGTACTAGGTACAACTCCCCGAGATTCCTCTTGGACATATTAGGCTCCGTGGTACTCCCATGCGCTCGGCTTTATCAGGTTAATTTTCCTCTTGTTTACTTTACAGAATTTTTTCATGATGTTCAGCCGTGATATTCAAAGAGCGTACCCGCAACCAAACGCTATGAGCGAGGAAACGACAAGGGGGTATCCTCTAGTTCTTCACTCCGAGGCAGACCCAACTCGATTAGGAGGAACTGCCGTATGCGGCTTCTCCACAGTCGGCTCTGTTGGAGTTATAGCGACGTCTCATCTCGTCGGCTCCCTAGATCTAAGTCCAATGGGTACCGTCCTCCATCCAAAATTTCCTGCTGTGGCCCTAATCCATGATTCGGTACCTAAGCATCCAGTCAGAGTCTACCAAGGAGACGGAATTGGCGTTTTCACCTCAGAGATACAGTTCCCGAGTGAGCATGATTCATATTTCGCGAATACTGTCCTTGATTGGTTCACCAAAGGTGGATTCGATAGGTTGGTAGTTATCGATGGGGTCGTAAGCAACGATTTAGGTATCAAAGAGGACAGTGAATTATGGGGGGTATCTTCAACTCCCACGGGTAGGGATCAGCTGGATGGCTCAAGCATACAGAGAATTCAACAGGGCATAGTGACAGGAATAGCAGGGTATCTTATAGCTGAGGGAGAGAGAAGGGGTCTAGATGTTACTGCTCTGCTAGCTGAGTGCAATCCAATATATCCAGATGCAAGAGCTGCTTTGATCGCTTTGGAGGGTCTTAGCGAGTTCATTGGGATGGAAATCCCCCTAGGAGGGTTGCTTGAAGATGCTAAGAATATCGAAGAAAGAGTCCGAGAAGCATTCGAGAGGGCACAGGCAAATGCCCTGCCAGCACCTCCAGAAGATGACGAGGACGATGTTCCTATGGTCTACTAATTAGTAGAACGGATTAGCCCCTGCTTCGTGATCTGTCATGTCGATTACCGCAGTAATCTCGGGAACCTCCTCGGTAATCATTACCTCAATTCCCTCTTTCAGGGTTACATCAACCATTCCGCATCCTTGGCATCCCCCGCCGAATGAGATCATGGCATTCCCCCCATCCACTCCCACTAGGTCAACATGTCCTCCATGAGATGCTACTAGGGGGTTGACTTGGTCGGAAATAACCTCTGCAACTGCCTTAGAAATATCATCAATCCAAAGCGGATTCGGATTCTCGAAACTAAACCCACCTCCCATCAATGTCTCCTTGTAGTCTAGGACGGTCCCTTCAAGATAGGGAGCGCTCCTAGCTCCTACGAAAACGACCAAGCCCCCGATATCCGATTCAACATCGTCTTCCATGGCATCCTCCTTGCTTATGAGTTGTAAATCGTACTCAAACCCCTTCGGTCCCCTTCCTACAATCTCAACCTTTAGTGCAACTAAATCGTTTTCAGATTGCTCCGAGAACTTGCCGAGCATCTCCCTAGCCTTGTCAGTTATTTCCAGCATCCTGATAGGTGGCAGAAAACACTCATTCTTCAACCTGTTCTTCCATAAGACAAACTATTCAGCCTCCACCCAGTCGTGATTCTGTGGCGAGAGACAAAATGGGCAGACCCCTGAGGGACCTCAGAGTGTCTGTTACTGACAGATGTAACTTCAGATGCGGATATTGCATGCCAAAAGAGAAGTTCGGAAGACAGCACAAATTCCTTCCAAACAAGAGCATCCTGTCCTATGAGCAGATTCAGAGATTTGTTACTGCCTGTATTCCACTGGGCCTTAACAAGGTCAGGATCACTGGTGGTGAACCACTCCTTAGACGAGATTTGTCCGAACTGGTCAGGATGGTTTCCTCGTTGGGAATAGAGGTGGCTCTAACAACTAACGGTTCTCTTCTTGCAGACCGAGCAGAGCAGCTCTCAAGAGCAGGACTTAACAGGGTAACCGTAAGTCTAGACGCTCTCGAACCAGAGCTCCACTCAAAGATTACCGACTCAATAATCCCTGTTGAAGAGGTAATGCGTGGAATTGAATCGGCAGTATCTTCAGGACTCTATCCTGTAAAGGTAAATTGCGTCGTTCGAAGGGGAATAAATGAGTCTGAGGTAGCCCCAATAGTTAGGCACTTTAGGGGTTCTAGTGTCATAGTCCGCTTCATCGAGTTTATGGATGTCGGATCTACCAACGATTGGTCTTTAGGGCAGGTAGTTCCCACCTCCGAGGTCCTGCAGTCACTATCAAGTGAGTTCGACCTATCTCCTATGGAGAGAAAATCTCCAACTGATGTCGCTTCTAGATGGTCTCACTCGGATGGTTCTGGAGAGATAGGATTCATCTCTTCCGTAACTGAACCATTTTGTGGAGGATGTGTGAGGGCGAGACTCTCCTCGGATGGGAAGCTTTTCACATGCCTTTTCAGCAACAGGGGCCATGACTTGGCTGACAAACTCATAGTCTCCGAGCCATTACAGGGTCTAACAGATGAAATATCTAAGATTTGGTCCGCTAGATCTGACAGATATAGCGAACTCAGGTCCCCAAAGCCGAACTCTCTTCCAAGAGTGGAAATGTCCTACATCGGTGGCTGAATGGACTTTGCAGCATCAATCACGTCTTCCCATGGGGCATCAGTCCTGAATGACGGCCTTCCATAACTAGACACACCAGCGGAATATCCAGCATCTTTGAGAGACTCGACAATTCTCTTTGGGCTAGGCGGAGCACCGGTCCCAAGCCAAGAAGAAAGATCATCCACTACAATCAGTTGATTGGATTTGATCGCCAGAGACTCCTCCGAAATGTGCCTGACGCTCCTGGCAATCGCCCTTCTCTCCAATTCACATCTCTTCTCATCCCACTCAAGCGGATCGTCAAGTGAGAATATCGGGCCGCAATTCTCCAGAGCGGAGTCCTCAGTCATCGATGCCATAGCATCACAGTCCCCAGTCGGTCCGACCCACATAGGTCCCGAAATCCTAGGATCCTTCCTATTGACTGGATATTCCAACGGTAGCATACAGTGCATAGGCAGAGTTTCCAATGATTCCCCGTGATGGAACCCGTATTCCATGGACGCGATCACTTCCTCTGTATTGGGAGAAAAGACCCTCCAACCGATATTAGTTTCCAGATCATTGGCAGCAGAAATTCCTTTCTTAATCCTGAAGGAGACCCTCAGATGGTGCGAATCCCAGATAGAAAGAAGTGGATGCAATGTCCTATCGTGTCTTGCCGCAATTCTAGAAATTATCGCAAGCAAAACCCTCATTCCAGAATCATGAGACAGCGAATCGTTCCTAACTCTAGCACCATATCTTCTCATTAGTGCCGTCTTCGAAGATCCAGTTAGAGCAGCCGTATCCGTGGCACTTACCTCCATTACTCCACTCCTGGCCATTGACTGCATCGCCGAATCCAGGAATGGTACTGGAGAACCATATGGGTCTATGTCGACCCAGTGTCTCCCGCTTCTCAGAACTGAAGATCTCAGATCTCCATGAATAGCTTCAATCGTCCCCTTTCCATGTAAAGGAGGGAAGCGGTTGTTTGACGCCTTGGCCCATTCCAAGGATAGCTCATCTAGATCGACAATTTCTACGAAAACTCTAGCAGCCATCTCTTCAGGAACCTCGTTTAGCCACCTTCTTGCCCTAAGTCCGGAGGCAGTCAAACCATCGATAGCGTAAATCTTACCTAATCCTAGAAGACCACATTCTATTGAATGCCTGAGTAGCAACACGCTTCTCGTTCTACTTCCCGACATTGCTGAGTTGTAGAAGACCTCACCAGAACTCTTACTCCTAGGGCCAAGCAAGCCATCAGAAGCATTTTCTGGGAGCAACAACATGGTCCTCCCTTCCCTGTACGGAGAACCCATTTCTGGCATCTTGGCTTCTCGTTCCATGTCGGGCGGAGGAGACATTACAAAAGGAATTGACCGTCATTAGTATTTGTCGAAAACAACTTCTGGGTTGGAGTGGGTAACCACTCTATCTCCTGAAGTAACATATCCAACTATTCGAGTCCCAGGCAAACGCTCGCCTAGCCAATTTGAGATTGAAGCTGCACTGGCTGCATCTACTGCCACCAACATTCCCATGCCCATATTGAATGTTCTGTGCATCTCTAAATCACTAACTCCTCCGACTTCAGAAATCCACTGAAACTCTGGTTGAGGAGTCAATGGTTGATCAATGTGCCAACCCAGTGAATCGTGAAGTCTCAACAGATTTGATAACCCACCTCCTGTAATGTGAGCTAGGGCCTTGATCGAATCTGAATCGCAAACACCGCCCTCTATCCTAGACTCATTTATTAGATCAACCAAGGGGTCGACATAAATCCTAGTCGGATTCAGCAGGACCTCCCCCAGTGTTAAGGCATCGGAATCGGAGAACCTCTCGATTTTTCTGAAATCACAATTAGCTTCAAACGGACTTTCCTTCATTAGGCTTAGTCCTGACCTATCTAAAACAGCTCTTACCAGTGTGAAACCATTAGAGTGGATACCACTACTTGGTAAACCAATCAAGACATCGCCCTCCGTTAGACTCTCCCCAGTGACCCCATTTCCCTTGGGGAACCAACCAAGTGCAGTGCCAGAGAGATCCAGCTCCTTTACTATCCCGGGAAGAGTAGCAGTCTCCCCCCCTGCTAGGGTCACTCTTGCCTCCATACATGCCTTGGACAAAGACTCTCCTAGTTCTGCATGTACGATCGGATCGGCCTCAGTCACCGCAATGTAGTCAACAAACGCTAATGGCTCAGCTCCAACACAGATCAGGTCATTCACATTCATGGCAACGCAGTCGAAACCAACCCCCCCGAGATGTCCCACCTCGTTAGCAATTTGCAACTTTGAACCGACTCCGTCAGTAGCCAGAACCAAGCATGAGTCTCCGAACTCAACAATTCCTCCAAAACCGCCTGGAAGTTGAATAGGAGCCCCTAACTCACCAGGAAGCCTTGCTGAAGACTCTATTGAGCCCACTAGGCTGGAAACAGCCTCTGCTTCAAGATCAATGTCAACTCCACTTGTCGCGTAATCGAGCGGTGGCTCCTCCATGTTCCCCCGTGCAGTGAGGGCATCTTCATACTCTCGCATGATGAACCTCTCAGATTCTGAAAATCTTGAATCTGTAAATGCCTCGGAAAGGGCGAAAAAACACATTTTTTGATATTTACTTATAAAGAACAAATCAACAATCTCTATAACTCATAGTTCGCTCGGGAGGCTTACGGATAGTGAGAACACTATGTATAACAAGAAAATGATAGCAATGATGCTTACCCTGAGCATGCTGGCTGCAAGCCTAGCTGGATGCGCAGGGGGGGACGATGACGATGATGATGTTGAATGGGCCATATCGATGGCTAATGACGTCAGCGTTGTCTGGGTGGAGTCCGGATGGGACCCCATTATCCCTAACCTGAATGCCGGCGAGATGTGCGACGTCATAATCTCGGCGATGACCAAGACTGATGCAAGAGACGAGGTAGTCGACTTCACGTCTGCGTACTACACTAGTACGCAGGGAGTGATTGGCGGCACCGGTGCTGCTTCCATCACCGATGTATCCGAGCTGAACGCAGCCGGAGTCACAATTGGCGTGCAGTCTGGTACAACCTCGGATCTTTACGCCGCTGACAATCTAGCAATGGCCACAGTATCGGGTTACGAAGACTTCCCATCGGTAATCGCCGCTTTGGACAACGGTGACGTACAGTATGCCATGGGCGATGCTCCAGTTCTGGAGCTGGAGGGTACCCTTCTGGATACCTTCTCCGACGAGAACTTCGGCTTCGCAGTCCGCGAGGACTCGAGCGAGCTCCTAGATGCACTGAACGTCGCTATCGCTGCAGTAGTTGCATCAGGCGAGTACGACGTCATCTACGGGAACTCGTTCTCTGACACCAACAGGCTGGCAGATGACTCTACCGCTGACACGGCTACAGCATACCCCACTCCTTCCGAGGGATCGACCCTCACTGGAGTACTCGAGTCCGGGCAATTGAAGGTCTGCACAGACCCATTCTACCCGCCCTTCGAGAGCTACGATGCTGACAACAACGTTGTCGGTTTCGATGCTGACATTGCTCACGCAGTTTCTGACGAGATTGCAGCCCATTATGCTGGAGCTGCAAACGATGCGTCGAAGAAGGTAATCAAGCTTGGTGTAATCTACGACAACGAGGCTGATCTGGCGAACTTCGCCCCAGCCTTCACCTTCGCTAGAGATCATGCCTTTGCTGACCTCAACTCCGCGAACCCAACCTACGACTTCCAGATGAGCTACGCGAGCACCCAGTGCTCTGAGGCCGGTGGAATCGCGGCTGCTCAAGCAGTAAAGGACGCAGGAGTAGTAGCAGTAGCAGGAGCAGCTTGCTCTGGAGCATCCATGGGAGCTAACTCCGTGCTAAACGCGGCAGGTATCCCGATGATATCCTTCGCGAGCACTTCACCCGCACTGAGCGACGCTGTGTCATACCCACACTTCTACAGAGTAGTACCTAGCGACGCCTACCAGGGCGACGCATTGGCCGATGTAATCTCTGCAGCAGGACTTAGGAGCACGGCAATCCTATCGATGACCAACGCTTACGGTGCTGGAGTCGGTGATGCATTCACCACTGCCTTCAATGCGAAGGCAGACCACCAGGTATGTACGAGATTTACATACGACACCTCAGGACTCTCCACGGCCACGGTCGGGGATGCAGTTGCGGCAGTTCTAGCAGGATCCGCTGATGGAACCGCTTGCGACTCTGTGCTACTAGCTTCCTACAGTCCTGACGGAGCAATGATGCTCGGTGGCCTTAGGGGGCAGGGAAGCATGATTCCCGCATTCGGTCCAGACGGAATGGCCGGAGGCGCGGTGGTCGACGCTTTCACTGCAGCCGGAATAGATACCGCTGCTCTCAATGGCATGGTATCCACACAACCAGGAGGAACTGGTGTTAGCACAGGTGACTTCCCAGCCACCTGCGCCGCCGATGCCGACTGTTCTGCCGGGATATTCACCTCCGAGCTGTACGACGCGATCATGATGATTGGAGCAGCAGCACTGATGGATGACGGAGCCGATATGGGGGCGCATGTCCCGATGGTCGGATCCGGAACCGGGCACACAGGTGCCTCCGGTACCCACGTCTTCACATCAAGCGGTGACGTATCCGGAGAAGTCTACACCTACAGCGTAGGCACCTTCTACAACGTTCCAACCTATGGAGACTACTTCAACGTCGAGAGGACCTGGACCGTGGCAGGAGGAATTGCTGACGTCACGTTCGCTGGCACGACTGTAAAACTCGGATTCATGGGCGACATTACCAGCCCGGATATCAGTGCGCTATGGCCGTCTTTCGCAGTCTCTTACCAGATCGCGGAGACCCTAGCCAACCGAATCGCATGGAACCAGAATGTGCAGTTCGAGTTCATACCAATTGACTCGGCTTGCGGAAACGGAGACGTTGCCACAGTATCAGCAAGCTCTCTAGTTTCGTCTGGTGTATGGGGAGTAGTCGGACCTGCTTGCTCAGGAGCCTCAATAGCTGCCAACGGAGTGCTGGCCCCAGCCGGGATACCAATGATCTCCTATGCATCTACCGGAGCCATACTGAGCGACGAGGTAATACACCCTCTCTTCTGGAGAGTCGTGCCTAGCGATGCAGAGCAGTCACAAGCTCTAGCTGACGTCGTCGATGCAAACGGCCACGGGACCAGCTTAGCGATCGTCAGCGGTGCGGACGCATACAACGCTGGTTTGGCCAACGGCTTCAAGAACGCAATGGAAGCAAAGGGACACACCCTCTGCAGCCAATCGACCTACGATGCAGCCAGCGCATCCGCGACCATGTACAACGATGCCACACAAGAACTGCAGTCCAACAACTGTGATGCAGTGGCCATATTCGCCTACAACGAGGATGGAGCAGGACTGATTCAGGAACTGGCCAGCGACTCATGGTCCGGCCAGATCTACGGAGCTGACGGAATAGGATCGGTGACCCTAGGTGACACCCTAACCGACAAGTCGATCCTGAACGGTATCATCACCACGAATCCAGGACTTCCCACATGGGCGCAGTCCGATGCCGATGGTGGGACTAACCCAGTGCAGGATGTGTTCCCACTTCTATGGGCACAGTTCGCCAAGGCAATGGTAGATACTGATGGCGATGGAGTAGATGACACCCTAGTGGACATACCCAAGGGACAGTTCGCCGAGCAAGCCTTCGACGCATCGGTCATCATGGCGCTCTCGGCCTTCGCCTCTCTAGCAGGAGCGACGCCGGCTCAAGCCATAGCGTCCACAGGAGCCAACTTCAACGGAGCCTCCGGAGTCATAGCGTTCAACGCGCATGGGGAAATAGACGGAACTGGCTTCTGCGTTGGAACGTTCACAGCAACGACTGACGCAGTGAGCTATGATTGTACCAAGGCCTGGCTCCTTGGAACGGTCTCAGACCAGCCCACTATGTAGGCTTAGAGACGAACAAACAGGGAAGACGTAAAGCAGTGCGGCGGGTATTCCCGCCGCACTGCCCCAACTCAAATTTAATGCCATATGACTAGATAGCAGAATATGGTCATATGCTGAGCAGACGAGCCGCCCTAGCTATTTTCCTGCTTCTAGACGCACTGCTTCTCGGCCTGCTATACGGACTGGGGGCCCTGAATCTCCTGGATAGCATTCTATTCGGATCTATACCAAATGACATGATTTGGCTTCTCCAAGTAGTCCAGTCCCTCTCATGCGGATTCGCAATCGTCAAGATTCTGTTAGACACAAAACCAGGGGGTTCCCCTGCTGTCAATCGTTTGAGATCAGCAGCGATACTCTCCTCTCCAGCCTTACTATTCGCCCTGGTGCTTTTCACGATAGAGATGCTACTCAAGGGAAAGGGAGAGGCTGCATCGATAACCTTCGACTTGACCAACCTAGGGACATCCACCCTGATGTGGGCTGCGACATACCTCTCGATAGCAATCGGTCTGACACTGACATACAAGGTCCAGAGATACGGAAACTTCGCACAGTCCGAGCTGTTCATGGTGGGCATGTACTTTGGTATGATCCTAGGCTGGAGCGAGTACTATTTCGTACTCAAGGAGGCCCCCATTGACGGAGTAATAGCCTGGTCGCTCCTACTCAGATCACTGTTAATGGCATTCATCATGACCGGACTTCTAGGGGTGTTAATCGACAGGATCGTCTACAGGGGCTTCAGACTACGAGACTCAAGCCCGCAAGTGATGATGATCGCTTCCCTGGGAATAGCTTTGATTCTAAGATCTATTTACTTCATGAGATTCTCCAGCGCCAAGGTCAGGTTCATCCCAGATTCAGACTTCACTGCGACCACGAACCGCTGGGAGCTTCCAACCTCCCGCATCAAGCTCAATCTGGGCGAGAGGTCGCTCGCAGAGGGAGGCACCTACACGCATCAGACTTGCGAGCAGACTGGCATCGATGAGATATCCGGGGAGCCCATTATGGAGAGAACCGTCTCAGAGGGGATCCGGCCAACTCTGGAAATTTATGACATTGGAATCGATTGTGTCTCTCCCATAACCTCCAATCTATCATACGCAAATGGTTCTCTACCAGTAGTGGTGTTCATTTCTGTAGCTATGTTGGTTCTACTACTAAACAAAACTAGACTCGGTATGAGGATGAGAGCGGTTGCAGACAACCCCGAGCTAGCTGCAAGCAGTGGCATAAATGTCGAGAGGGTCCAGCAAACAAGCGCATTCCTATCTGCGGGCATCACCGGAGTCGGGGGAGCAATCTTCTCCGTCACTCTACTATTCAACCCCACCACGGGCTTTGCCCTCCTGCTGCCGGCATTCGCTGTAATCGTATTGGGGACCATTGGATCGGTGTCCGGAGCGATCATCGCATCCCTCATGGTCGGTTTCGTACGAGCATCCTCTACTCCTATACTAACCGGAGTCGGATTCCCTCTCGATAGATCGGGCTACTCAGCACTCAGCGGAGTTATGCCATACGTGTTCCTAGTAGCCATCCTGATCGTGCTACCGAAGGGCTTGGGCGACGCAATAGAGCGGTGGAACATAGAGAAGGAGAGGAATAGAAACAGAAAGATCCCGTCAGAGATCGACACAAGGATCGTCGCAATTCTAGCCCTGCTTCCTACAGGGATACTAGGTCTGCATCATTGGGTGCGTGGGAGATCCGACAAGGCACAAAACTTCTCAATCATCGCATTCGGGTCGTATGTGGCCCAAAAAGTAATGCGATTCATTGGAAAGAACTCCCTTGCAGATGGGGCCTGCTCAGACTCTTGTATTGAATCCGAATCAAGCTCCTCGAATATCGAGCTGATAACCAGTAACCCAGATTCTTCCCTGTCTATTCAAGACTCCCCCTACTTCGATGTCGATGCCAGCGATCTGGATCAAAAATGGTTTGAATTGATGGAGCTCGAGATTCAGATCGTTAACGCAATCTCAGATATATCGGATTGGCTTTGGCCATGGATCCCACTTGTCCTATGGGTGTTCGCAATTGGGCAGGGCCTGAAAATTCTTAAGAACGGACAAATCAATGAAAATGAGGATAGAGTAGATGCCATTTCTATGCAACTTCTCCGTGTTAGAAATACTATTAATTCCTCACTCAAAGAACCTATTTTGAAAGTCTCAACCAGTATATCAGAAGCGAATAAAGCACACTCAGCTATGATCACAAAAATCGAGATTGGAATCTCAGACCTATTTCTCAAGTGGAGAAGTATGATAACCGATAAATCCCAGAAAGTGATAAATTTACTCTCAGATGAAAGACTGAACAGAATAAGAGACCCCTATGGAAGGGAGGGGAAGAAAGGGTCATGGATTGCCTTCGCAGCCCTGGCGACCATAATACTGTACCTTATCTGGTGGCTCCCAGTTAACTCAAGCCCAGAAGAGTTCTGGTGGGACAAGATCTTCCAAGTTTCAAACGTAACCATAGCGATGTGCGTCTTCATCCTTATGGCATTTTCACTAAACTTGCATACAGGATACACCGGTATGGTGAATTTCGGGATCATCTTCTTCGTAGGGGTCGGGGCTATCACTGTAAGTGTGCTCTCTTCCCCTGAGAGATATCATGGATACGGGTGGGGAGTACTCCCAGCTACCATTTTCGCTGTTTTACTGGCTGCGATAATAGGCTGGACACTCGCATTCCCGACTGCTAGACTTAGAACAGACTACTTCGCAATCGTCACCATATCGCTTGGAGAAGTGGTGAGGATGCTAATGTCTGCAGAGCCATTACTTCGAACAGGTCCTGTAAAATCTGCCATAGGGATAGGGAGCTACCCGCTCCCTCTCAAGGAGTGGTGGTTCTGCGGGAGAGGGGTTAAGACAGGTCTGGAGGAGGAATTCCTAAGTCCTGACTACTGCAAGTGGGCTAGTCCCGCTCTGGACTCACCTGCCAACTCCATCTCAGACCTGCTCTCATTAGGCGAACCAGCACCTTACTCACTCCTACTGGCCACAATATCCATATTTTGCGTGCTTACTATCTGGTGGATACTCGAGAGAATACTAACTTCACCCTGGGGCAGGATTGTCAAAGCCATCAGGGAGGATGAGGAGGTCGCACAACACCATGGACACGATGTCCTCAAGCACAAAGCAGCTAGCCTAGCCCTCGGAGCTGGAATATGCGGTCTCGCAGGTGCGATTTGGGCATGGCAATTAACAGGACTGAGTCCCACATTCATGAGCCCTGCAGGATCCACGTTCCTTGTTTGGGCAGCATTCATCATAGGCGGGTCTGCGAACAACAAGGGGATGGTTATCGGTGCGTCGATTATCGTACTTACTGGCTTCGTTTTCAATGTCCTAGCAGTTGCATCTACTCCGGACCTCCCACTGTACGAGACTGCAATCACTATCGATAAAACGTTCAAATGGATCGTGACCGATCAGTTGGAAATAACAGGAATTTTCCTAATTGTAATGTTCGTGGGGGTCATTGCTAGAAGGTCGAGACTAGTTGAATATGGGTTCTGGGGATCGATAGTCTTCTGCTTCACAGCTATGTTCATGGGAGGTTATAGATCCCTGATGGCTGCCTCAGATTATACTGGAGAGGTCACTATCAGCGGAGGCGGGATGTCCTATGTCAGACTAATGCTGGTAGGGACACTGATGCTGGTCTCACTGATACTAAACCCCAAGGGATTGCTCCCAGAGGTTCCTAGTAGACCCGAAAGGCCCTCGGAGGATGCTGTATGATAGGACCATTCCTCAAGGTAAAAGGGCTCCAGAAAGAGTTCGGCGGACTAATAGCCGTCAATGGAGTCTCCTTCGAGATAGGGCCCGGTGAGTTCGTCGGCCTAATCGGACCGAACGGCTGCGGTAAGTCAACCACATTCAACTGCATTAGCGGACTGCTCGGCAAGACCGCCGGTAGTGTCGAGCTCTTCGGGACTGACATCACTAGCATGAGGCCTGAACAGATTCAGAAAATAGGCATGACCCGGACATTCCAGCACACCAGACTATGGCGACAGATGACAGTAATCGAGAACCTACTGGTCCCACCCAGGAACCAATTAGGCCCAAACATCAAGGAAAAAATCAGAAATCTTTTCCAATATCGCTCAACTAGGGACGAGGAAGCCAGATTGGATAGTGCCTATTCGGTCCTGGATCAACTCGAGGTCCCCCACATGGCCCATAACCTAACTAGCGAACTCTCAGGAGGACAAAGTAAACTGGTAGATATAGGTAGGTCAATGATGGGAGGACCCAAACTCCTACTGCTGGATGAGCCAGTAGCCGGAGTAGCAGGACCATTGGCAATGAAGATATTCAACAATCTGAGGAAAATGGTCGATGATACCGGCATTTCGATCCTAATCATTGAGCATAATATGGACTTCATCCTCCGTCAAGGGGTGGACCGAATAATCGTGATGAACGAAGGGGAGATAATGATGCAAGGGACTCCTGATGAGGTCAAAGGGAATATAGAGGTAATAGAGGCCTATCTCGGATCATCCGGTGAAAGAGGGGCTGAAGAAGAATGACCAGAGTCTTGGAAATTAAAAATCTCGAGGGAGGTTACGGTTCAGTCCAAATCCTGTATGGGATCGACATGTACGTCGACGAAGGCGAGTTCGTGACCATCATCGGCCCCAATGGATGCGGCAAGTCAACGCTGATCAAGACTATTTTCGGTTCTGCAACTTTCTACAGTGGAGGCGTCGAGTACCTCGAGCAGGATGTCTCGGGTTGGAGGACCGATCGACTGGTAAATCTAGGAATTGCTTATGTTCCCCAAGTTGACAACGTCTTCCCATCTTTATCCGTGTTAGAGAACCTTCAGATGGGGGGTAACTCTATCCCTAGGATCTTGCTTAATGAGAGGATTGAAAGGTCTCTGGAGATGTTCCCTGATCTGAGGAATAGGGAGTACGATTTGGCCGCATCTCTATCCGGGGGGGAAAGGCAGATGTTGGCGATATCCAGAGCATTGATTTCGGATCCTAAGTTCCTACTTCTCGATGAGCCTACTGCTGCCCTCTCTCCGCTATATCAGCAACAAATAATCGAGAGCATAGACTCCCTGAGGGGGGTGGGAATCACCATCCTGATTGTCGAGCAGAATGCAAGACTCTCCCTTGCCAGATCAGATCGTGGATATATTATGTCTAACGGCAAGGTGGTACATTCTGGTGATGCCAGTCATATCCTCACCGACCCTGAGATAGGGGAGTACTTCCTAGGTTCGACAGGCCATTGATCATCTATTCTTCTAATAGCGACATCGCTTGCTGTGCCCACATCATCTTAGTGACTCTCCCCGGTGCAAAGCCAAGTGCTCCATTCACGGCCTCTGACGTCTCCTTGTCCATCTTGGAAATTTGATCGAATGTCCGAATTCCGAGAATCTTTAGCTTCTTTTCAATATCCGCATCTACTCCTTTGATTTCCGTCATTCTGTCAGACTTCCTATCTCCGGCTTCCCCTATCTGAGACCAGTTAATTTTCGAAGCACTCAAATCGGTAACTACTGTATCTTCTTCCACACTAGCCCTCACATCTACGTCTTTTAGATCGAGCATAGTTATTGCTTGCTGGGTCCATTCCATCTCGCTAACCCGTTCTGGAAGGAACTCCAAAGCATCATTCACAACCTTCGAAATCTCAGAATCCATCTTTGAGATCTGTTCATAGGTTCTTATTCCGAGAACATTTAGCTTCCTCTGGATAAAATCATCAATCCCGTTTATCATCGTTAGATCGTCATGAACTTCTAAATCCACCTTCCCAATTAGGGTCCAATCTATCTGATCTACCCGGCTACTGACTCTCTGGAGAATCTCCTCCTCTCTTTTGTCCTTCTCCAAGTCTTCAGTGATTTTTTCCACATTCTTCCCCATATCTTCTGCTTTCTTCATCGCCTCGTCTAACTTCCTTTGAGCGACATCCGCGTCAGCTTTGGCCTCCCTAGCCTCTTCCTCTTCAATGTCCGCGATCAGCCTCGCATCTTCAGCCTCTGATTTTTCTTTTTCCGCTTTCTTCAGAGCCTCGTCCACTTCTGCCTTAGCAACAATAACTTCCTTTTCGGCATTTTTGATTGCCTCTTCTACCTCCTTTCCGGCGCGCTTCTTTTCGGCTTCCTTGTCTGCTAGCTTTTCTCCCTCTTCTCGAATCTTCTGTTCCAACCTAGCCTCTTCCTTTGTGTTTTCCAAGGCCTCTTTCTTCTCGGCCATCTTAGCTTCCAGACTCTTCATCTCTGCTTCCAATTGTTCTATTTCGCTATCAGAACTATCTTCAGAATCTAGCCCCTCAATGGAAAAATCCTCTTCACCGGTATCGTCCACTATGCCCCCTTCATGTTCAGATACATCAAACTCATCCACCTCATGGAGTGTAACTTTATCCGACTCTGTGCATCCATCTGAGATTTTCAACTCCTTTCCTTCCATTAGTGAGTCAGAGATATTGGAGATAAAACGTATGGAGTCTTTCATCCTATGCGTGTCATCAAATTCATGAAGAGTCACATTTGAGCACTCTTTCTCGACCTTTCTTGAGAAACTTATTGGTACTAACTCGTCGTTTTTACCATGCATTATTGCTGTAGGATGTAATGGAACTGGCCAGGACATCTTCTCTGCCGATTCCATGAATTCCCATGGAAGCATGATGTCCAACTCAAATCCAGTATAACGCCTCTCTCCAGTGGTCTTCCAAGCATTCCTGCCTGTTTCCTCCATACCTTCCCAGTTTTCTGCGAGACCAAATGCTGGAGCGATCAGAATTAAGACAAAATCTGCATCAGGCCTCATTGAAGAGGCATTTGCGGCAGCCAGACCTCCCATGGAAGAGCCGATTACTATGTCAAACTCAAATTCATCAATTAGTCTTGTTAGAACTTCGGTCTGATTCGCTATACTCCAACCTAATTCAGACATTTTTGGAGCCGTTACTTCCCATCCTAAAGCCTCCTTCATATAGCTAGGCTTAGACCCATTGGGGCTTCCTTCAAATCCATGTGCGAATAGTACTCGTGTCACAATTCCTCATCCACCACACATTTATTCCTTGAATTGCAGACCTAGTAACTCGAAGTCTGCAAGGGGGCACCGAGTCATGATTGCTTCCGCCATGATTCTGATATGTATCTCAGCCACTACATGGACAACTGATTGAAACATGTGTCCTGCATGGACATTGTTATCATCATCAGACCAGCAACAGTGGATATGTGTGAATGCCGCACCCTCTTCTGTCCTAGCTATGTTTCCAGATAAGCTTACTAATTCCGATGGATTTTCCAAATCTCTCCTTTGGTAAACTCCTTCTTCATTCATGTATCCATATTTGTTGTTACGTGTTCTTCCAATACCACTTGTGATGGCTGCCGCATCAAATCCAACTTCATCTGCGAGATTCTTCAGAGCCTCGTGAATTTCCTCTCCTGGATCCAATCTGACGAACAGATCGCTGCCCGATCTTGTATGCTCCATGTCATCGGATTGAGATTCGGGACTTCAACCATACTATTCAGATCCTTCATATGGCGCTCCAAAAGAATGCAGTCCAGTAGAAGTATCAAAAATTAAAATTCGATGCTTGCTAATGAGCAAATTCTCCAATGGAAACAAGGGGGTTGGATTTCCTAACCATACTATTGATAGGCCTTGTCTTCGCACAAGCAAAGCCCGAGGTTGAGAAGTATGACAATGGCCGCTCATGATGCTTCTTCTAGATGGAGGACTTTCTTAGAAGAGGCAAAGGAATCAGAAGTGATGGCACTTTTGTCCAGGCAGTCTAATTTTCCTTATTTATCAGTCCCATTTCACGAGTTGCAGACATTTGATCCAGACTTTGCAGAGGATATTCTGGAGCATCCAAAAACAATACTTTCTGCCGGATCCAAAACACTAATCGAGATTTGTAGGGAGAGGGGCGAGGAAATGGACGCCTTCCTAAGGGTGGGAGAGCTACCGGGAGATACCAGAAAACCTCTGAGAGAAATTGGTAGTTCTGATATCGACAAGCTTCGAAGTGTTGACGTAATAATTACTAAAATTTCTGAAATCAAACCTAGGATTCATAGAGCCGTATTCAAGTGTGAATCATGCGGGCACGATATCGAAGTAGGCCAGGAAAATGAAAGGGAGCTAAAGGAGCCACTGACCTGCCCCCAATCATTGGGAGGTTGTGGGAGTTCAAGACCAAAGACCAGATTCGACTTAGTACTAATTAGCTCCAGAATGGTGAACAACCAGTGGATAGAGATTCAAGAACAACCTGAGAATGTTCCTAGTGGTGCTCAACCTAGAAGGGGAATGGTACTTATCGAGGGAGATCAAGTCAACAAGCATCTACCAGGGGAAAGAGTCACTGCTAACGTTATCCCCGTGGTCAGGAGCGAAGTTAGGAATAGAAAGAAAACTCCAATGTTTGATGTTATCTTCCATCTAATTAGTTCTGAGCATGAGAGTACTCCATTCACAGAGATTTCGATAGATGAGCAGGATAGTGACAGAATCCATGAGGTATCTAAGAGAGCCGATCTCATGTCATTAATTCAGAGGTCGATCGCACCATCGGTATTTGCAACCGGAATCCTTGGCCATGTCAAGAGGTCACTCGCTCTACAGCTTTTTGGAGGTGTCTCCAGGAGACTTAACGATAGGACAAGATCTAGGGGAGATATCCATATTTTACTGATGGGCGATCCCGGTGTCGCGAAGTCTCATCTGCTATCTTTCATTTCTGAGCTATCTCCTAGGGGGAGGTTCGCCACTGGGGGGGGAGTCTCCGGCGCAGGTCTAACAGCCGCTGCAGTCAGAGATGCATTCGGAGATGGGAGGTTTGCCCTTGAGGCAGGAGTTCTACCATTATCCGATCGGGGTTTGGCGGCAATTGACGAGTTCGATAAAATCTCCGAAGATGATAGGAGAATGATGCACCCTGCAATGGAGCAGCAGCAGGTTCACGTAGCAAAGGGAGGAATTACTGCAACCCTTCACTCAAGATGCGCTATTTTGGCCGCTGCAAACCCTAAGGACGGCCGATTCAGCAAAAGAGGTCCCAATCAAAGCGTCATGAGGTCTTTTCAGGAAACGGGACTACCTCCCCCTCTGGCTTCAAGATTCGATATAATTTGGATGATTAGGGACGAGATTAGGATCCATGACGATGAGAAGATTGCAAGACATATTTTGGATAATCGGACATCTGGTAGAAGTGAGACATTAATGGAGGAATCAATAGAATTGAGATCATCAGCATCAGAATCCGACTCATTTATCACAATAGCTAATGATGGACAGGAACATCTTTCCCAAGATTTCCTTAGAAAATACATTGCCTTCTCCAAGAGAACCATCCACCCACAATTGGATGAGGACGCAAAGGCTGAGATTCTGAAGTATTACACCGAGGAGAGGCAGTCATTCGGTAGAGAGGATCAGTTTCAATCGGACCAGAGAGATAGGGAGTCAGTTATTCCAATTACTGCTAGAGCATTGGAGGCTCTAATCCGGCTAACTGAAGCTCATGCTAGGATGCATCTCAAGGAAGTAGCAACTTCTCAAGATGCAGCAGTAGCTCTTGCGGTCTTCAAGCACTGGAGGGAGGAGTCCGGCATAGAGGATGAGTCCGAACTACATTCAGGAGTATCAGCTAGGGCCAGATCAAAAAACACTACAATAATGAATATGGTCCGAGACTTAATCGAGCAGAAGGGAGTCGCTGAGTTGACCCAGATATACAATCTAGCCTTACCAAGGAAGATTTCTGAGATCGAAGTTGATCGAGTAATCAGCAATATGCTAAGAAGTGGCGAGCTATATGAAGAAGGCCTCGAGAAGTACAAGCCCACCCGTTGACCCTATGAGTATGACCCCCGTGGCGGGATTATGGAGCCAATAGGGGATATTTCCAAACCGGATAAATTGGACTCTGTAGCACTTGGATTCATGTGCGGTCTAGAGATTCATCAGCAACTTGCAACCGGCAAGCTGCACTCTAGATTACCAACCGAGCTCTATGATTTCAAGTCAGAAGAAATTCCGGATGAGTGGCCCAGATCATCCAGGAGACTTAGAGCTTCAGAGGGAGAAGGAGGTAGGACAGATGTTGCAGCTAGATTCGAGCAGAAGCGAAATAGGACTTTCGAATACGTACAACCCCCAAATGCAGGCCTAATCGAATTAGATGAATCTCCTCCAAAAACTCACGATATCGATGCCGTGGATATCGTTCTAACAGTCTCTGCTATGACAGGATCTAATCCGATTCCTATCCTACAAGCTATGAGGAAAACAGTAGTAGACGGATCGAACACGAGCGGCTTCCAGAGAACCACAATAGTATCTACAGGAGGTAGCATAGATGCTGGACCCGCCAAGGTTGGTTTAGACCTGATATCAATTGAAGAGGATTCTGCAAGAAAACTCAGATCATCTAAGAGCGAGAATGGTGAGACAGTGCTATACAATCTGGATAGATTAGGAACGCCCCTGATCGAGATAGCAACTTCTCCTGAGGTCAGATCTCCTGAGCATGCAAAGGAAACTGCGATCGCCCTAGGGAGGATCCTCAGAGATACTCGCAGAGTAAGAAGGGGGCTCGGATCAATCAGACAGGATCTAAATGTTAGCATTTCTTGTGGGGATAGGGTAGAAATCAAGGGTTGTCAGGATTTAGACTGGATTCCCATGATTATCAGACTGGAGATGGCTCGTCAATTACATTTTTTTCGCCTAGCTAATGAATTACGAAGCGAGGCCTCCCTACCCCCCCTCCCGTCAAACAGGAAAGACGACTCCACACCAGTGGAGAACAGAGTCGCTCTGTCTTGCTCGAAGAGAATCCCATTGAAAATCGAAAACCTGACCGATACACTATCATCTTGCGAATCTGAGATGGTATGTTCTTCACTAGAGAGGGGCGAATCAATCCTCGCAGTAGCTCTTCCTGGATTCTCGGGTCATTTGGGAAGCAAGTCCTTGGATAGCAATGGTGCTCAGCTACCTCGATTAGGAAGCGAATTGGCTAGTGCAGCGAAGTTAGCAGGGGTTGCTGGTATATTCCATTCTGATGAGCTTCCAGCATACGGAATATCAGAAAACGATGTTTTGTCTATCAGAGATGAACTAATGCTCTCAGAGAAAGATGCATTTGCTATTTGTTTGGCGCCTACATGGCAGGCAGAATTGGCACTAGAGGCTGTGATCAATAGAGCAAGGAAGGCATACCATAGAATTCCAAGAGAAGTAAGGAATGTAACTATCCGCAAAGGAAAGCCTGTCGATGGAACAACTACTGCACTCAGGCCCCTACCAGGAGTAGCAAGAATGTATCCAGAGACAGATATTCCTCTACTAGAAATATCAACACAGCGTTGGGAGAAGATTTGCTCAACTCTCCCTCTCTCCGCCGAGCAGAGAGAATCAAGGATTCAAGGATTAGGTCTTTCTCAAAATCAAATCGAGTCAATATTGAATGGCGAGTTGGACGATGCTCTATTTGAGGGGATAGAGGGGCCAATGGAGCTACCTGCGAAGGCATGGGCCAGCGCACTTTTGGATTATGGCACCGAAAAACCAAAATCTCTTGCTGCTGCAATATCTCTGAGAGAACAGGGACTCCTAAGTAGAGAGGGAGCAGAGAGACTTCTGGTCGAGTCTTCCGAAAGAGAAATACAAGAAATTGTAGAATGGATGAAATCTGAAGCGAAAACTAGGGGATATGTCCCTGCAGACTCAGCACTAATCGAGAATGCTGTAAATGAAATTCTTTCAGAGAAAATGGAATTAGTAAATGAGAAAGGAATGGGAGCTGTTGGACCATTGATGGGTTTGGTAATGAAGAAATTAGCTGGCTCAGCAGATGGCAAATCTGTAAGTAAAATCCTCAGAGAAAAAATCTCCGAGATCATCTAAAATATTATCTTTGGAATTCTCAATTATTAGAATAGGTTATACGCCTTATTTTTTTGCAATGAACTCTATGACTAGGTTAACAATTACCCTTGCAATAATTTTGACAACAGCCTCATTTCTTTCTGGATGTACTTCTGAGACAGAACCACTTACTGAGGATGAGATAGGAGATTTGGCAGTAGTTGTAACACTAGATTTCAGAGACCAAGGAAATCAAACAGCAAATTTAGTAGAGAGACTTACTGATGACAGTATTACCTTTGACCCAGTTTTAGTTGCTCCAAACGTTACTGCATACAGGGTTATGGAAGAATTACAGCTTAGAGAGAACTTTACAATTGACGTGACATACTACGTTGGAATGGGTGCCTTTGTTCATACTATTGATGGTGTATCAGGTGCTGATGATTGGTCCACATATTGGGGATTCTATGATGAGGGTGAAATGGCTGAGGTTGGAGCCTCAACATTCCCAATTACCTCGGACGTCAACATCAGTTGGATATTAACGCCCGCAGGCGACTATTGAGCCCTCACTCATTCTGGACAGATTTCCAAGAATGACTATGAAGTGAGCATTGCTGGGAGCAAATATGTACGACTTTCACAACTTTGCTCTCACTCCCATGCAAGACTTATTTCTCAATATAGTGATTTTATCCTCGCTGATTTTTGCGATTCTCAAAGGAGAGCAAACTCTAGAGAAATCAAGTCCATTAACGATTCTAGCGATCATCACAACTTTCTGTATTGCAGGGAGAATCTTACTAGAGCCAATCCCTAATGTCCAACCAGTGACTGTTACGATAATCCTAGTCGGAATCTTCTATGGAGCTCCATGGGCGATAGCAATATCAGGTGTAGTGGCACTAAGCACAAATCTGCTTTTTCTCGGCCATGGTCCCTGGACAATTTTCCAAGTATTCGGATGGGGTTTCTTGGGTATGGCCAGCTCATTTTTTTCACAGAAGCTCCTCGTAGATGGAAGAATTGCTGTTGGAAGACTGATGTTTTTTGCAGTAGCTTCTGCTTTTGTCTTTGACTGGATAGTATCAATGAGTATACTGTTAAATAACGACATATCTATGCTGATCCCTTATCTAGCAAATGGACTTGTTTTCGACGTCTACCATGCTATAGGAAATGCTGTATTCGTGGTCTGGCTTGCCAGCCCCTTAGGAGACCTCATGTCACGCCATAGAACAGAGCTAAGCGGCAACTCGGTGGGTGAAATTGCCGCCAACTGATGAAATCACCATGGTCCTAGTGACCCGTGCAGATCTAAATCTATCCAAGGGAAAGTTGGCGGCTCAATGTGGCCATGCTACAATGGAATGCACTATTAGAGCGAAGAAAGAGTCTCCTCGCAACCTAGACAGGTATAGGAGAGAAGGGGCTAGAAAGATCGTCTGTAAAGTAGCAGATGCAATATCACTCCGAAAGGTTCTGGCTCAAGCGAAGAAAGCCGGCTTGATCTGTTATTTGGTTGTAGACGCAGGACATACAGAAATTCCTGCAGGAACTGAGACTGTCGTCGGCATAGGTCCGGGACCAAGGAGAGAGGTAGACAAAATAACAGGGCAGCTATCTTTAGTCAGTTGATAGGGCCAATAACTCTATTTCAAAAGACAAGCTAAGAGAGAAAAAAACAGGGCCGAAATTCAGGTGGAGCAACAGGGGGTTCCGCACATGGGGGAGCTTCCCCCCCTGTTAACTCCGCAGGGTCCGGTTCTCCCGGGCCCGAAGGCCCGGGATTCCCCGGGTTAGATGACTCCGGAACTTCATGCTCTTCCTTTGTCATTTTCCGACTCTTGAGAGATCTCCCTCTCTTTCGCCGCATCCGTATCTGGTACATCGTCTCCGTTTTTCCTTTTACGTCTCGATACTAGCTTCTCCACGAGTCTCCTCGCTCTTGTTGCCCAGTGTTTCCCTAAGTTTCTGTCCCTTTCGTTGCCTCCAGTTTCTTCCATCTAGTTTCCCACTAATGTGACCCAGGATTGTTTTCCTCACCCTACGCACATGTATCTCTTCAGCTCATTACTCGCTCTCCCCTTCGTTTCCTCCGGTTTGTCCGATTTATTCGCCGCAGCTTTAGCGTCCACAGACGCTTCAGCTTTTCCCCGATTTCTTTTCAGATCTCGGTTCTACCGCCTCGGTTTCGAGGCTAGGTTATTGTGGCCCGCGAGTCGCGCCGAAGCGCCCTCACACCACTCCCCCGGAGCGGCAAGAAACACAGGGTAATGCCAGGCTCATAAACATTTCGCCAATTTAGCCGCAGTTCACTGGAAATACAGGTCTCAAAGAGTATTTTTCCACTGCAAATCAACCTCCTCGCAGCCTTCGTATTTTCTTTCGAAGATTACGAACTCCCTCGTCTTCTGCGGATTCGTCCGAAGACTCGATAATTCTACGCCGGAGAACATCTTTTTCGATTAAGTAAATCATTCCAGAGTTATCTCCAATGCAAAGGTGATCCGTCGAACCAAATGAAGCTCCTACTTCAGCGTCATGAAAAACTTCTATTTTCTGGGTCCCATCTAACTGATCTAAGAGTCTGATTACTGATTTCTCATCCCAAGAAAATGTCCAAATTCCACTTTCTCCTTCTATTGTCGGACCAAAGCATAACGATTGGAAAGAATTTCCAGTTTCGATCGACCAGGAACCTAACCTATCCCCGACAGCCAATACCCCAGACTCAAGGGCGGCAGCCCATTCCTCTAGATAGTCAATGGATACTACTGATGACTTACCAATTTCATAGTTTTGAACTATGTGTTCAGAAATTACTGAGAGCGTGCCATTACTATGGCCAAGAACAACTACCTCACGTCCGTCACCCTTTCCAACGGTGACAGGCGAATCCACTTGATCAGATGAGAAATATTCTATGGCTCCATCATTGCTAGCAATTCCGTAACCACAATTTGGCCTACTCAGTCCAAACAAAGCACTATCTTGGAAGCGATCCAGAGACCAAGCCCTACCCTTTATCGGAACCCTCAAAACTTTTTCTCCGGAGTTATTTATTCTCCAAATACTTCCTTCAGAATAATCTTGTATTTCGAAGTTGTATACCGAACTAGAGGCCCAAACTCCTTTTTTGTCATAGAAAATAAAATCACTTGAGCCTTCTAGATCAACGCTCCACAATATTTCTCCAGAATCGATCTTTACTGCATGAATCTTGTCAGACTCACTGAATACTATTTTACCTTCTGAAAAGTCATACTTTGAACAAGGACCCTCAAATTTTACTTTCCATTCTTGTAAGCCGCTAGAAACACTCCAGCACCACAACTCTCCAGCTTTCGATCCTGCTAAAAGAAAACCCTCGGTAACTCCAACAAAAACACACCCCGACTCTATTTCTCGAACAAAGGAAGATAATTGTTCGAGACTTGAAATTAGTCTAGACATGATTTGCCACCTTCTCGAGCGAATATTTTCTCAAGCAACAACTCCATACAGCTTCTCTACTTTGGAACTAAGATATTCAACAAATGCCTTCGGAGAAGGGGATGAACCTGTCGCCTCTTCAATTAGTTCCGCGGGCTCAAGTATGCTTCCTCTTGTGTGTATCTTTGTTCTCATCCAACTCAATAGCTTTGAGAAATCTCCTTTTTTAATATCTCCATCGTAATCCGAAAGATCATTTTTCGCAGCCTCCAGAAGTTGAGCTGCATACAGATTTCCAAGAGTATATGTGGGAAAATATCCCATTGCTCCCATGGACCAATGGATATCTTGAAGCACTCCAAGAGAACGATTTGAGGGCTTAATTCCTAAGAATTGATAATACATCTCGTCCCAAGCATCAGGCAACTCATCTACTTCTAGATTGCCAGAAATCATCTCTTTTTCGATTTCATACCTTACCATAATGTGCAAATTATACGTGGCTTCATCCGCATCTACTCTGATTGGACCAGGTCTGACAAGGTTAACCGCCTGCCAGAGATTTTCTGCATTAACTCCTTCCATATTCTCTGGAAAGAACTTCTTCCATAGAGGTAGAGACCACTGACAGAACTCTAAAGATCTGCCTACTTGATTCTCCCAAAGACGACTCTGGCTTTCATGTATGCCTAGCCCGTTTGCCTTCCCGGCAGGCTGGAAATCTAGATTCCTGGGCCTCCCCTGTTCATATGTTCCATGACCAGTTTCATGCATCGATCCGAAAAGAGAACCAAAGGGGTCTTCGAGGTTGTATCGCGTAGTCCACCGAACATCATCAGGATTTGGGCCTCCACAGAAAGGATGTGTTGATTTATCTCTCCTTCCTGAATCGAAATCAAAACCTATTGCTTCTGAAATACTCTGGCTTAGCTGTTCCTGAGCTTCCAAATCCCAAGAATTTTGATCTAACCATGACAAATCTGGAGCACTTCCTTCTTCCACTACTGCCTTAATTAGCGGGGCTACATTATCTCTGAGGCCAGAGAAAAGGGGATCCAGTCTTTTCACACTAAGTCCACTCTCATACAAATCAAGAAGAGCGTCATATCTTTGGTCTTCATATCCATAGAATTCAGCCCTCATCCGAGCATGCTCAATCGATTTAGCTAAATCGTCTCGAAAAATTGAGAAATCATCCTTCGCTCTAGCTTCAGTCCATGAAACTAATGACTCAGATCGATGTTTCGCCATTTCCTCAACAAAATCAATAGGTAATTTTGTCGCTCTGTCATAAGCTTGTCTAGTCAGCCTTAGATTAGCTAGCTGGATATCATCCAGATCTTCACTGCATTCCAGTTCTTCTAGGAGGGAACCGATTTTGGTATCAGTAATTCTTTCATGGGCAGTTTTTGATACCCATGCGAGTTGCTCAGCTCTAATCGGTGCTCCACTAGGCGGCATCAATACCTCTTGGTCCCAACTAAGCAAGCTACCAATCTGGCCTATTAGATCAATATTCTTCAGTCTCCTAAGTAACTCTTCGTAAGCATTCATATCGCTCGCACACGGGACTTAGACACATATGTATCGGATGACAACTACCTAACATTACAAAGGGAGCGTTCAAAGCACACGCCTTGCTTCAAAATACTGATGGATAGTATCACAAAAGAGAATTTGGTTGAAGCACTGAATAAAGCACTAGCATGGGAGTTACGTGCAATTGCTATGTATGCACATTATTCTGCTTATGTTTCAGGAATTCATCGTCTTCATCTTACTAACCATTTCAATAACGAGGTCAATGAGTCTGTAATGCATGCTTCCACTGTTCGTTCTGCTATAGTGAAACTTGATGCAATTGCGATAACTAAGAGAGATAAAACAGAAATCGTTCATACTTCAAACTTTAAAGAAATGCTCTCCGAGGCCTTTGAGACAGAAAAGAAGGCAGCCGAAACATATGCCGAAATATTACCTTTGGTAGAGGAAATCGGGGATACTGAGCTTTTTGATGCATTAGAAGTTGTATACTTCGACGAACAGAGGTCTGTAGAGGAACTCAGAATGATGCTTAAGGATTAATTTCATTAATTCGTAAGCAATCAGTGATACGAACCATTGATTCAATAATCCTCTGTCGTATGTTACGTGCCACGCAATGACTTAGGTCCGAATGTACCAGTCTCAGATCGTATTCTCCTACATCTTTGGGAGCAGGACCACCAGGCGGATCATTACATAGTGTCCGGACATGTTACTCGTTCAGGTATAGCCGAATCTTGTGCAATGCACCCTCCAAACGTGTCTAGAGCAATGAGGAAGCTATCATCAGATAGATTGATTTCGCAGCATACTAGGTCTGTTAGAGGCGATAATCGAAGACAGAAAACATGGCAGTTAACAGATGAGGGTAGAGATGCTGTTCTGGAGAGAATTTCCGAACTAAGGTCTATCCAAGTATTGATTAGATCCAAGGAAGGAAAAATACTCGAAATTAGAGCAGACGAGGCTGCAGACAGACTTAGAGCAGGACTCAGTCTTTTACAAGTACTAATGCATGCTCAACATGAAGGGGCACTTAACTTCGGAGATATCCGCTTTGGAGCACTTGTTAGCAAGGAAGAGCAAGATCCCCCTCCTGGATCTCTTTCTATCCTTTCAGGAGCTCATTCAACTTATCACACCAGGCCGCCAAAAACTAGAATCGTTCACGGAAGAAAAAAAGAGAAGGAAATCATCAAAAATTGGTATGAATCCGAAACTCCACTCTTTTCTCTTTCTGGAATAGCTGGTTGCGGGAAGACTACACTAGTTTCGGATTGTATTGAAGACTTGCTAAAGTCTGATATCAGCCTCAAAGCTATGTATTACCCATGTCAGCCCTGGGACTCTCAATTGGGAATCGCTACTAGTCTTCTACATAGGATTGGGATTTCTGAGGAATCAGGTGATCCTTACAACGTACTCTCAACTTTACCATACAAACCAGCCGCGCGATTGGATATAGATTCCTTCAGAAGAAGACTTTGCGCTCATTTACTTGATGAAAAATCAATCTTAGAGTCTTCTGATTCCAGTGATGAAAACTCTAAATTATTAGTAATTCTAGATGATGTTCACAATATAGGGAGCTTAGGAGATCACTTTTTCGGTGCACTTCTACAGGTCTCAGAGGCAACTCAGTTGAGACTACTTCTGATTTCTAGAGCCACTCTAGCGTTCTACGATAGAAGAGATGTTCATACGAGAAAAAGAGTCCAAGAACTAGTTCTTTCTGGATTGTCATTAGAAGAAATAGAAAAATGGCTAGAGGGGATGGAAATTTCTGAATACGCCCCAGCAGAGGAAATCCACAGAGTTACAGGCGGGCACCCTCTTGCTATGGAGCTAATGGAGATATATGGCCAAACAATTCACGAAGACTGGCTACGCTTCCTAGATCAAGAGATCCTCCAGGTTCTACCAGATGACCATCGAGAGATTCTCTCGGTTCTTGCTGTTTCAGATAGGCCCGTTCCCTGGGCAGATCTAGCCAGAGCATCTGGAGTCCATGGCCCCCCACCAGATTTACTAATCGAGAGAGGCCTAATGCTGGAGATAGAAGATGGAATGTGGTTACATGAGGCTCTCAGATCTAGACTTCTAAGAGAGGTGGGGAATCCATTAGAAGAAAGATTGAATAAATTAAGAAAATTCAAATCCTAGCTCATATGCCTATCTAACCAGGAATCCATAGACTGCTTAGGCATGGCCCCAGTCATTCTGTCTACTACCTCGCCGTCTCTAAAGAGAATCAATGCAGGAATCCCACGAATACCAAATCTCCCAGAGGTTTGTGGATTGACATCAGTATTTACCTTTGCAATAGTGATCTCCCTTTCTTCTGCTATCTGTGAGAGTACAGGGGCTACCATCCGGCATGGTCCACACCATGGCGCCCAGAAATCTGCTAACACCCACTCGCTACTCTTTGTTGCCACATCGAAGTCTGAATCTCCTGCGTCTACAACCTTTCCCATCAATTCACCTAGCCAATCGATAGCCCTCTACCCTATCAACTATTGTGTATTCTACGACATCACTACAATAGGAGGAATTGAGAACCTAAACCCCTGCCGTTACATCGAGGGAGCGTATGGAGATAACGCCAAGCATACTTACCGCAGACTTCTGCAGACTAGGCGAAACAATCGAAGAGGCCGTGGATGCTGGCATAAAATGGCTGCACATGGATGTAATGGATGGTAACTGGGTCGCCAATCGCACAATCACCTTTGGACCAGCTTTGATTAGATCTGTTAGAGAAAGAGTAGGCAATCACATAATCATCGACTGTCATCTTATGATTACAAACGCCGAAGAAACTTGGCAGCAATTCGTAGATGCGGGAGCTGATATTATAATTGCGCATTTCGAAGCTGTTGAAGACTTTCCAAGTCTAATTACTAGTATCAGAGAATCAGGTACTAAAGTGGGCTGTGTGATTAATCCCGATACTCCAGCAGAACCAGTTTTCGATTTGTTACCTGAACTTGATTTAGTACTCGTAATGTCAGTGGTACCTGGTAAGGGTGGCCAATCATTTATTCCAGAAGTAGAAGGAAAGGTTAGGTTATTCAGATCAGAGATAAATAAGCAGATCGAGACAGGAGGAAGAGAAACAAAGCTAATGATTGATGGAGGCATAAAAGATTACAATGCTAAACTAGTTGCTGATTGGGGAGTAGATATTGCGGTAGTGGGTTCAGGACTTATCAACAATCAAGCATCAATCAGAGAAAATCTGGAATCAATTACTAGTGCTCTCTAACTGTAGTTTATATCTGTCAGATTACTGCACCGTATGTGGTAACTGCAGATTGGATGGAGCAGGAGGTACTCAAGGTAGTCCCCGATGCAATCGTGGAGGTTTCCGATTTGCACGGTACAGGTGATCATTTTCATGTCAGAGTAATCTCACAGAGTTACGATGGTGTAATGCCTCTACAACGGCAGAAGCCCATCCTCAATCACTTCAAGAAGCATATAGCAGAAAATACAGTTCATGCATTAGATCTGAAGTGTATGACTCCAGAGCAAGCTGAAGCATCCACAAATACCGCTTTTGACCCACATGGTCAAGAGCAGGAGTTCTATGGGGTACACATTCGCAGAACAGTGAGGGATTAAAAAAATGAGTTTTGAATGGACACAAGAAGAGCTTCAAAAAGTAGTAGAAGAGAACCAGATTGTAATTTTCATGAAGGGGACTCCGGATCAACCTCAATGTGGCTTTTCAGCTAGAGGTGCTCAGGTGATAAGCATGGTAGCCAATGAACTTGGTATGGAAACATTCGCGAGTGTCAACGTCCTTTCCGATCCAAGAGCTAGACCAGCATTGAAAGAATGGTCAGACTTCCCTACTATTCCACAGATCTTTGTCAAAGGAGAATTAATTGGTGGTTCCGACATTGCTCTCGAGATGTATCAATCCGGTGATCTTAACCGGATTCTTTCGGAAGACAATAGTGAGTGAGGATTTTGATGTCGGCTTCAGCCGACGATCGTCGGACGATGGCAATAGCTCTGCTCGGAGCAACGTTGCTGTCATTTGCTCCCCTATTGTACATTCAGTCCGACACTAGTCCTCTAACCGGAGCCTTCTTCAGGATGATATATGCCATCCCAATCCTTGTATTTCTGGTTCTGATTCTTAAACAAAATGACCCTAGGGACAAACAGTTTCGATTTCTCGCATTTATTTCTGGAATTCTTCTAGCAATCGATTTCGTAGGATATCATAGTGCTATAGATTACATTGGAAGTGGCATAGCAACACTGATTGGTAATTCACAAGTTTTCATAGTCACTATTTGTAGCTGGATTCTATTTGGAGAACGCCCGAATAGATTGATTCTACTTTCTCTCCCAGTGGTGATTCTTGGTCTATTGCTTATCTCTGGTGTTTGGGATGATGATCCATATGGTTCAGATCCTATTAAGGGGGTGATCGGAGGAATAGTTGCAGCAATTTTCTACTCCTCCTTCCTGATATTATTTAGATTCTCAAATAGAATACAAGCTCCCTCGGTCAATCTTCAGATGGATGCGACAGCTGGAGCCGCCTTCGGCTTGCTGATAGTCGGCATCATGCCTCTATCGACTCTTGGGATAGAACAAATAGACTTCTCTATTTCATGGCCAGAACACGGATGGTTGGTATTGCTATCATTGTCATGTCAAGTTACTGGCTGGATAGCCATAGCATTCGCACTTCCTCGCCTGCCGGCAGCCCATACATCGTTCGCTTTGCTTCTTCAACCAGTTCTGACCATTCTATGGGGCATCATTATTTTATCAGAGACTCCATCTTCTCAGCAAGTTACAGGTATGACTCTGATGTTTTCTGCAATCATAGCCGTAACTCTATTTGGTAGAACGGAAGATCCGATTAAGAAAAAAACTGTATTCAGTCAATAGCCTACCGACCAACGTTCTGATAGGTGTACAGGAGAGAGATAATTGCGAGGGGATGGGATGCACTCTGCGAGAACCTTCGTCCTGTACGGTCATACCAGAGGGGCGACAATAGTTAATCATTGTGAGAAAATCAATTTTCTAAAATTATGGCTTCTAACTCAATTATTCAACAGTTAGAACCTCCGGGCCTCCTTCAGAGATGTAAGCAGTATGTTCAAACTGTCCTACTATGCCATTATCTACATCTTTAAGGGCACTGTAAACCTCAAGGAACCTTATTGATGTGAGCTTCTTTATCATCGCCTTCCACTTCCTTCTCAATGACTCCTCGCTTTCCTCTGGGAATGGCTTAGCTAGGAGTGGGTAAGCCCACCTCTCGGCAAATGGAAGTGTGCTATATCGCTCTTCGATATATCTGGCCATTGTAGCACCTAGTGGCTTCAGCTTTCCTTTGGATAGGGCCTTTCTGATTTGCACATTTCCCGTAACTCTGAGAATATTTGAAGACCCCGAGGGCGGAATATTCTCAATCATCCCACTTTTTCCAGTAGTATTGAATGGCTCAACAGCGTAAACTCCACCAACCTCAACCTCGCCCTTATAATTGGGATTATTTGGCCCACATGAGTACATCGGAATAGAAACTCCCGAATGTAGATTCCACCTTTCCATCTTATGCCCACTAAGATTCCTAATAGGCACAAAACCTGCGTCCACCGATACTTGCTCTGCAGCTTCTCCCACAACATGCCATGGAGTTCCTGGATGCATTTTTTCTATTGCAGCATCTCTAGCCTCCTTTGCTGCCCTAATTTGATCCGTATGCTCTCCACCATTCCCAACCTCGATCGTCATTGCATTATCTCCTAGAGCTCCTTTGATGTGAACTCCCACATCGAGTTTGACCAAATCCCCTTTCTCAAAGACCATCTCATCTTCGAATCCTTCTGGAGGAATCAGTTCTGTGTTTGAAGTATAGTGAGCTGCGATCTCATTAACTGAAATTGTAACGGGAAATGCTGCTTGGCCACCATGCCTTCTGATGAATCTCTCCGCAGAATCTATGACATCTGACCAGGGTTTTCCAGCTACAATCTCTCCTTTTATCCCCTCAAGGGTTCTTCTAGCAACATGACCTGCATCTCGCCATTGCTTCAAATCATCTTCTTCCACCATGCTAGCACTTCCTCTGAACTAATCTTACCTTCTCTGACTACCTCTATCCGCATCGACTCAGGTGAATCGCAGACTGTGTGCCATGCTATCAAAGTACTGGGTGATCCGCCTTCACAAACTCCTTCAATCCCTAACACAGGCAATTCTGGAGAAGACAATTGGTTTGCCGCCAAGATACAATTCAGCAGGGGCTCTTCTCCAGAGATATTCGCACTAGTGGCAGTAAGCGGACCGGTCCTTTCTATGAGTTCCCTAGCTTTAGTATCTGTAACGACCCTTATTGCAACCTTCTCTCCTCCAAGCCGTGCATCCATCTTTCGATGAGATTTTAGAATAATAGTAAGAGAACCATCGGGGAAAGACTTCAGGATTAACCTCACATCTTCTGGAATCTCTACAATTTCACTAGCTTGGTTCAAACTAGAAACTCCAAGACTTACAGGATTGTTTCTCGACCTACCTTTGATCTTGAATAAAATGTCCAGCGCATTAATTGTTGGAATACATCCTAAGGCCGGAAGAGTTGATGTTGGGTAAACAATGCAACCCTCTGAAAGAACAAAATCCATCGCTCTATCCATTGTTATGCCTACCGCACATGCCTTCTACTAGCCGGAGGAAGAGAATTTGCATGAGCTACTATTGTACCATTTCTGAGATCAAGATTTGATTGGTGCGTGTGCCTTTGAGTAATCCTAGCAACCTCATAAAGTACAATATACCAACCAATAATTGGTATAAGATAAAGCAACTTTCCAGCTGATCGCCTATCCCAAATCTTACTTGTGACCTCCGAACCATCTTCTCTTACTATTGCTATTCCGAACATCTTTTGACCGAGAGATCTGGAAAATGTTAATCCAGTCACTCTCCAGTATAACCAGAGACTGGTGAGCAAGATTACTGCATAAGCAGCAGCATAGTGGAAATCCTTAGAAAACCAAAGTGAAAGATTCAAGAAATTCTGGATCATCCCATTTGTAGCCAGAGAGAGCATCGAGTATACAATAATGACATCAACCACGAAAGCAACCACTCTCCTTGTCCAAGAGGACAATATCGCTCCATCTGGAACAGACCAATGATCTTGACTCTGAGAAACAATTGCCTTTGCAAGAGTACCCCCTCCATGGATGGAAATTGGAGAGTCATGATCTTCCATTATACGACCTCATGCTGTACCGAGAAGATGCCATGCCTCAAGCTTCCTACTCCGAATATGTTCTATCCATGATTCCCAATTCTCATCATTCCTCAAAGTTTCTGGATCCCCTACAACCACCAAACCTCTTCTCGATCTGGTCAAAGCTACATTTAGTCGCCTGGGATCAGATAGAAATCCTACATTACCTTCACGATTGGATCTAACACAAGAGAAGATAATCACATCTTTCTCTCTTCCCTGGTAACCATCAACAGTTCTAACCTCCACACCCTGTAGAGACTCAGGAATCATGTCCCTTATTGCTCTGACTTGTCCAGCATATGGGGTGACAATTCCAATATCAGATAGATCAACCTCCCCACCGTCTACTAACTCAATTAGAATTTTTACAGTCCAAGAGGCTTCTGCAGGGTTTTCCTTTGATGCCCCATCAGGAGAGAGAACTTCGTCTCCATCTACAGGAACGAAAGCCATTGGAGCATCCCAATCCGGCCATAGCATTCCCACAGGGGCCGTCCTTTCCTCAGGACTTACTCCGTCTTCTAACATCCCTTCATAAAAATGGACATTTGGAAATTCAGATATTGATGGATGCATTCTGTATTGAGTAGTAAGTAGTTTTGGTTCTATCCCCATGTCAATCAATCGCTCGAAAAGAGATCTACTAAGCCCTCCATCCTCGGCTCTTCTTGAAATTACAGTTGGTGGAAGCTGCTTGTGGTCCCCAATAAGCACAATCTGCCTAGAACCTCGTACTAGAGGGACGAGCGATGCAGGCTCCGTTGCCTGTGTAGCCTCGTCAATAAGAACTCTTGAGAACCTCCTACCATCTAGTAAATCATGACCTGAGCCTATGCAAGTACAACAAAGAACTTGACATCTATCTAGTATATCGTCCCTTATCTCTCTTTCAATTCTTCGTACCTCCTTCCACCCCCTACTCAGGTCTCTATGGGCCAGACCTTTTTCTTTGCCCCCCCTCATGCCCTTTATCCTCCTGGATAATTTCTCATTTCTTTCGATTTCTTCAACTAATTCCCTGTTTAAATCATGTATTTCCATTTGAGCATCCATTGTTGCCTCCCTCAAATTTTCCCGTACCTTGACAGGTTGACCTAATCTAACGGCCCTGACTCCAAGCTCTAGCAATCCTTCCAACAAGTTGTCAACCGCTACATTGGAGTCGGCCACAGCTAAAATTGTACCATAGTCTTGCTTGGCCCATGTCTCTAGAACTCTGACTGCTGTGTACGTCTTCCCAGTACCCGGTGGACCTTGAATTAAAGTCAGCCTACTATGGATCGCATGTTCGGCAGCCTCTCTCTGCGCTCTGTTCAAAACACTTGTTAGAGTAGTAGTTTGGGACCTAACTCCCCCCATTTCAGGGACTAGTGAAGCAGTTCCAGATGGATCATGCACCATTCCCAACAGTAAGTCTCTAAGAGGGACCCCGCCATCTTCTTCGAAAATCATATTCAGAGCATCTCTCATCCTATCAAATGCAACTCTATTTGCACCTCTATCCATCCTCCAAGTTCCACCTCTAAGCCCTGAGGGAGCCTCAGGAAGAACTACCCTGATCACCCCTCGAGACCTGTCGCTGACAATTGCCTCTATCGGCCTCTCTTTCAGAGGGTTGGATCTACTCAGCATCACTATATCTCCCTGTCTAAATCTGTGGCTTCCAAAGCTACCTCCAGATTTTGGTCTAAGCTTGATGATCCTCTGGCCGAATAACCATCCATCGGTCTTTGCAACAAGTCCGAATAGAGCGATACCATTGGCTTCTAGCTTCTTATCCGACCAATCTTTCAATCTCTTCTCAGTCATGGCTAACTCATCTTCAAGCTCCCATCTGATTAGTCTCAGATAGGTCTCATGGTAATCCTGGCTTCTCTTGAATCGACTGGATACCGTTACCTGCGACTTGACCACAGGAGGCCGTCACACCTAGCCTCTATCACGATTACCTGAGAGAGCTCAGGAATAATCCTCTAACTTGTTCCAGTGAGGATTAAACGCTTGCCTATGTAGAGAGGACTATCCGAGGGGGATGCGGATGGTATTTGATAAATTCAAATCATGGAGGAAGGCTACTCCTAAGGGAGAAATCTGTCCTTCTTGCCAGCATGTTAACCAAGAAGGCTCCAAAGTATGTACAAGATGCTATTATCAGATTGACAGAGCAGCCTTTCAACAGGATTCAGATATTGGAGAGCATGAGTCTTCCGATCTACTAGATGAGTTAATGAGCTCATTAGAGCAAGAGGAGACTTCGGATCAAGAGACTCCTCCTTCATTTGCTATGGAAGATCTAACTGTGGAGGTTGCTCAATATGAAGGTGGAGAGGAGATTTTGCTCAACAGCCAACCAGATCTAGCTTCAATGATTCAACCAACTGAAGCCGTTGAAGAGGAAGATTACGAATTAACTTCAGAAGATATTCCACTTTATGTTAAGAAATTCGAGGTTCCCAAGAGTCAGCAAGAGGATGAAGATGAGGTTGAGATTCAGAAGATAGAGCTAATCCATCCAAATGCCGACACTCCCGAATTCGTACATCAGGTTTCAGCTAGTGAAATACCAGATGTAAGCGATACGCCCTACCAGGAAAAAGCTCCTCAATCCTCGACTCCTGGTGATTTTGATGGCGATGGAAAAGTTGACGAATTCGAGGCAGCATTTGCGAATGAAATACAGGATCCTGCGGGCTCTATTACGCAAATACCATCTGCTCCATCTTTGGATATTCCAAGGATAGAAGCAAAACCGGCCCCATCGCATGAAAGAAAGGAAGAAGGAGAAGGAGATGTGGAGCAGATTCCTTCTGCACCAGTATTCCATTCAGAGGGATTCAGCGAGAATAGCTTAGATTTCAATGAAGTAAAACCTTCTTTCTGGCCATGGCACCAAGAGGATGAATGGGCTGCACCAGAAATTATCAAGCAACTTCAAGCTGCTATAAGATCAGCCAAGGAGCAGAATATCGCACAGGCAACAGTACTTCTAGATGAAGTTGGCCCCCATCTTGGGAATCGTACCTCTTTGATCTATTCCGTTGGCAGATTGTTAATGTCGATTGGCAGGGATAGGGAGGCAAGAAGAATGGTCGAATCTGCGAATGATGTATTCCCTGACAATGCAGACGTCCAAAGAGCAATGGAGAAACTCATTTCTTAACCCCCCGTCTACACGCAATACTATGCGCAGGACCTCCGTGCCACACCCAATGCAGCGGAGAGCAACTTCTTCAATTAGAGTCGATGACGGCCTCGTCCTTCGGCCAGCATCCGAGAGGTATATCCCCGAGATAATAGAGGCCTTTGAGGAGACTTGGCCCGATGTAATCAGGGCGATGCCTTGGATAAACCCCGATAAGGCTACCAAACCACAAATAGAGAATTTTATTCTTGATACTGAGAGAAAGGGAAGGGCAGGTCTACTACACCACTGGTGTATGATTCGACCTTGGGATGGGTATGTGGTAGGATTATTGGGCTTCGACAGAGTTACCAGATCAGAAAGAGCAATTTGGAATCTTGGTTATTGGGTAAGGAGTTCAGAACAGAGGCATGGATACGCTAGGAGGAGTATCGACGCATCACTCCACTGGCTCGCCCAGACTGGAAAAATATTAGTAGAAGTCAAGGTAGATCCAAATAATATTCCAGGATCAAAAACCGTAGAGATGATTCTTAAAAAATGGGGCGGTGAAAGATGCGTGTCTGGCGACTCTCCAATTACTGTTGCTGGAGTACGAACTTTACACCATTGTCATCTCATAGAAATAGGTGACTAATTTCATTGTCACCTCACACTTGCAAGACGACCCATTCAAAAAACACCCCTCTTCTGGAAAATTGTCCTACGGGCCAGTGATACCATGTCTTCCCCAGAGCCTCGACAGACACTACCTGATCCAGATATGGAGGAGACCGATGAATGGCTGGAGGCACTGAGGACCCTAACATCCTCTCAGGGAGGGTACAGAGCTCGCTTGCTCCTGCAGGAACTAATGTCCGAGGCAAAGGCTCTCGGAATACCCATTGCATCTCCATCAAGAACACCATATCTGAACTCTATTTCGGTAGATCAGCAGCCACCATATCCTGGTAATATTGCCTTAGAAAAAGAAATCCAGAACCACGTTCTTTGGAACGCCGCAGTAATGGTTTCAGATGCAAATAGGAGGATGGATGGAATCGGAGGCCATATTTCGACATATTCTTCCAGCTCAACACTATATGAAGTCGGATTCAACCATTTTTTCAGAGGAAAAGAGTTCAATGGGATTGGTGACGCTCTTTTCATCCAAGGTCATGCAAGTCCTGGCATTTACTCCAGAGCATTTCTCGAAGGCAGAATCTCAAGAGATCAACTTTCTAATTTTAGACAGGAGGCATTTGTCGATGGTCTTTCTTCATATCCACATCCTAGATTGATGCCAGATTTCTGGGAGTATCCAACTGTTTCAATGGGATTGGGTCCACTGGGAGCAGTAATGCAGGCCAGATTCTGGAAGTACCTCAATCAGAGAGGGCTTGCAGATACATCAGAAAGTAGAGTTTTTGCTTTCTTAGGTGATGGAGAGATGGATGAACCCGAGTCAATAGCCTCCATCGCAGTAGCTGGCCGTGAGAGATTAGACAATTTAGTAGTAGTAGTAAACTGTAATCTTCAGAGACTAGACGGCCCAGTAAGGGGCAATTCAAACATTATCCAGGAATTAGAAGGGCTATACAGAGGAGCAGGATGGAAGGTAATCAAAGTAATCTGGGGTTCTGGATGGGATGGCATCTTGAGATCAGATTTGAATGGTGAAATTCTAAAGAAGATGGAAAGTATTACTGATGGTGATTGGCAACGACTCAGTACACTACATCCATCCAAGTTTAGAGAAGAATTTTTCTCTGGAACTAAGGTATTGGAGGAAATCGGTAAGTCGTTGAGTGATGAGGAAATTGGTGCATTGACTAGGGGTGGGCACGATCCAAACAAGATTTATGCGGCATACGAAACCGCTCTTTCAGCCGACGTCCCAGCTGTGATTCTAGCGCACACAGTGAAGGGATGGGGCATAGACTCGTTAGAGGGAAGAAACTCAAGCCATCAGAAAAAGAAGATGGAAATGTCAGATTTAGTAGCATACAGAGATGCATTGAATCTTTCCATTGATGATTCTGTCTTAGAGAATGATCCTTTTGTTCTTTTGGAGGAGGAATCTGAGGAGCATGAATATCTATTACAAAGAAGAAAAATCCTAGGCGGCTATCTCCCCTCTCGAAATCCGATAGAAGTAGAATTCCAACTTCCTGAAATTGAAACCTATTCAGATTTTGACAAAGGCACCCCTCAGGGCCAAGAAGTCTCTACTACTATGGCATTTGTTAGGTTGCTCAGGAATCTATTAAAATCTCAGATCGGCGATCACATCGTTCCAATCATTCCAGACGAGGGAAGGACCTTCGGAATGGACCCCCTGTTTAGCGAGTTCGCAATCTTCGCATCTCATGGTCAGAAATATACTCCAGTAGATCACTCAATGCTGTTGAATTATAAGGAATCAGAATCAGGACAGGTTCTACAGGAAGGAATTTCCGAAGCAGGTGCTATTGCTTCTTGGATAGCTAGCGCCACCTCTTATTCCAATGCGCAAATCCCAACAATTCCATTCTATACCTTTTACTCTATGTTTGGCTTTCAGAGAGTTGGTGATCAAATTTGGAGTGCAGCAGATGCCAGAGCTAGAGGCTTCTTAATGGGGGCTACTGCAGGTCGCACAACTCTGAATGGCGAGGGTCTTCAACATCAGGATGGACATAGTTTACTTACGTCATCTGCCGTTCCTTACTGTCGTTCGTGGGATCCTGCTTATGCTTTCGAGTTAGCAACAATAATCAGACATGGAATTGATGAGATGTGGAAAAAGAATCTAGACGTTTTCCACTATATCATGCTATACAATGAGAATCAGCAGCAGATGCCCAAGCCAGACGGTTCTGAAGAGGGAATAGTGAGGGGCGCTTATTTGTTCGAGGAAATACTTGGAGGAGGCCCAAAGGTGAGATTATTGGGTTCAGGACCGATTCTAAAATATGTTAGACAAGCCGCGCAGAAGCTCTCAAGTGATTACGAAGTTAGCTCAGAAGTATGGTCTGTAACTTCCTATGGAGAACTAAGGAGGATCGGTCTAGAATCGGAGAGAGAAAAGAGGATCAAACCGGATGACTCCACTATTCCATACGTATCAGAGTGTTTTGGAGATGGAACGACTACAATTGCGGCATCCGATTATATTGCAGCCGTTCCCGAGATGATTCAAAGATGGGTGGGGGGGAGATACGTAGTACTGGGTACAGATGGATTTGGGCGTTCCGACTCTAGAGCCGCGCTTCGTTCTTTTTTTGAGATAGACACTAATAGCATAGTTTTGGCAGCTCTTTCAGCACTAGAGAAGGACGGAGAAATGCCATCCGGTACAGTTCAAAAGGCGATGAACGAACTTGGGGTTTCCTTTGAGAAAACGGATAAGACTGTGTGATTATATGGGCAGAGTAAGAAACTTCTTCAGATTTTCAACCCGATGGGCCCTCTGGATTGTCACGGGTGCTGCAGCAAATTACAAACGCCTTCCAGAAAATTCTCAGAATGAGATCAAAGAGATCGCAAAAGAGCCCGGAAAATGGGCTAAATCATTGGAAAGTGCTTGGGATTCATCAAAGATTGGAGCTGAACACTTTAAGTCTACATCAGGAATTCTAGCCAATATCCTCATTGGAAGAAGGGTTAGTAAAAAGGAGAAGATTCAAGCCAAAGAAGATTTAGCATCATTGAGCATTATCGTTCCACCACTACGGGTTTTCATGATACCCGGCAGTCAGGTTCTGTTAGGCATAATGGCTCGAGTAACTCCTTGGCGACTTATCCCAGACGATTGGATCCCAATCAATGCGCTGAAGAGTGTTAGAGACTGGAGTCCGGCATCATTGGAAAAAGAGAGCTCAGTTGTAAGAAGACTTCTTGGTAGGAAAAAGAGCAGTAACCCCAACTCATAGGATATGTTAGTCTATTCAGCCAAACTTTTTCACTCACCCTTAGGAATAGTGATATGTGCAAGAAAATAGTTGTATTTCAGGACATCACCAATACTAATCCAATCAGGAATTCCGCCATTGTATTCGTCGTATCTATGGCCAGGAATCAATCTCCAGTCTGAAGGAAGGCCACTAAGAATCTTCTTCGCTGTAATCAGACTTCTTTGCTGAGCTCGTGGGTCTCCCCCAGGGAGATCAACCCTTCCGGCACTCCTAACAAAGAGTAAATCTCCAGCATGATAAACACCATGTCCATGTATTGTCACATGACCGGGAGCATGTCCAGGTGAATGAGTTATTGATAGTGAAATAGAACCTGCAGCCCACTGAATAGTCTCTCCCGGCTCACAAAACCATGAATTAGTAAAGTCAACTTCTGTAAAAACTACGTGTTCAATAAAATCTGGAACTCTAGCATCCTCGTGCCCCCATACTTCGAGATTAGGATATCTTTCCACCATACCAGGATATCCAGCAGCATGATCTCTATGTGTGTGGGTATACAATAAATGGGTAGGGGTCAAACCTTCTTCTGAAAGTTTTAATTCCCATAAATCTGAATCAAATGGGTCAATAATTGCTACTATGCCATTAGTCCTGTCCACAAATGCTGTATTCATATTCATTAGAGGGCCCATTTGTGTTACCCAGACCTCAATCCCATCTTCCCAAATAGAGATATGAAACTCCCCGTCTGATAGCATATTACGTCCGAAGGGGACTACAGCCAAAGTCGTAATGCATATACAAGCCCTACTCAGCGGTCGGATTGGGTAAATGACATACGACGCACAGGAATTGGAACCTCGATGGCAGCAAGCATGGTCAGAAGCCAGAGCCTTCGAGGCTGAAATCGATAGAGATAAGGAGAAATTCTACTGTCTTGAGATGTTCCCTTACCCTTCTGGCCATATGCATATGGGGCACGTTAGAAACTACTCAATAGGGGATGCAATGGCACGTTTTCACAGACTAATGGGAAAGAACGTACTTTATCCAATGGGATACGACTCGTTTGGGATGCCAGCAGAGAACGCTGCTAAGAAGGAAGGAGGGCACCCTCATGAGGTTACTCACAAAAATATCTCCAGTATCCGTTCCGATCAAGAAAGAATGGGTTACTCATACGATTGGCGTCGCTTCCTAGCTACTTCTGATGTCGAATACTACAAGTGGAACCAGGAGATGTTCCTATTATTGAATGAGAATGGACTTGTTGAGAGAAGAATGGCACCAGTAAATTGGTGTATGGATTGCGATACGGTGCTAGCAAACGAGCAGGTGAAGAATAATCGTTGCTGGAGGTGCGGTCTCGAAGTCGTTCAGAGAGATATGGCCCAGTGGTTCCTCAAGATGACCCAATATTCAGATGAGTTGTTAGACGAACTTGATAATATTTCATTCCCTGATAACGTCAAGACAATGCAGAGGAACTGGATAGGGCGATCATATGGGGCACACATCAATTTCTCAGTCGTGGACTCTGATTCTATAATCGGAGCTTTCACCACCCGTCCGGATACAATATTTGGGGTAACCTTCGTCACTCTTTCCCCCGAGCATCCCCTTTGTGAGAAGCTGACTTCTGGAACGGAATGGGAACAAGCTTGGAGAGAACTAAGAGATGAATGCTCAAGAATGTCAGAATTTGAGAGAGTAAACTTGCTCAAGGAGAAGAAAGGAGTTTATCTTGGAAAGAATGCAATTAATCCAATTAGCGGCGAAGAAATCCCGATCTATGCAGGCAATTTTGTAGTAGCCTCCTATGGAACTGGTGCAGTTATGGGAGTCCCTGGGCATGATCAGAGAGACTTCGATTTCGCAAAGAACTACAGTTTGGATATTAAGAGAGTTATTTTGAAAGAACAAGATCAGGATCCAGAATCTCCTCTGAATGAGGCATTTGAGGGACATGGTCCAATGACAAAATCATCTATAGAAGGCTTCGATGGACTCTCCGGCCAAGAAGCCAAGGAAGCTGTGATAACTACTCTTGATAACATCGGAGCAGGACATGGAACAGTCCAGTACCGTCTCAAGGACTGGCTACTTAGTAGGCAAAGGTTCTGGGGAACCCCTATTCCAATGATTCACTGCTCCTCATGTGGAATTGTTCCAGTACCTAGAGAAAGCCTTCCAGTCGAACTTCCTCTAGATGTTGTTTTCACTGAGGAAAATAGTGGTAATCCCCTAGCATCTCATAGTTCCTTCGTAAAGACAGAATGTCCAAATTGTGGAGGAGAGGCAAATAGAGAAACAGATACTATGGATACATTCTACGACTCATCTTGGTACTTCATGAGATTTTGTGACGCAAACAACGAATCCTCTCCCTTCGACAAAGAGGCTGTCGATTATTGGATGGGGAATGGCGTAGATCTCTATATTGGAGGGATTGAACATGCAGTGATGCACCTGCTTTATGCACGCTTCTTTACCAAGTTCACTAGAGATGCTGGTATGAATAAAGTTGGAGAACCATTTGGAAGACTTGTTTGTCAGGGTATGCTAAATGCTCCAGCTCCATTCTGCACTGAGTGTAATGCTGAGTATCACGTCGAAAATTTCGATTCTCAATGCCCATCGTGTAGCAACCCTCTGACAAGTCGCTCTGCCAAGATGAGCAAATCTCTTGGCAATACAGTCAGTCCTGAGGAGATGATCTCGAAATATGGAGCTGATACTGTAAGGTTATTCATCCTATTCGGAGCCAATCCCGAGGCTGGAATGGACTGGTCCGATAACGCATTGGATGCGAATAATAGGCAGATTCTCTCTATCTTCGATTCTGTCGACTTCGCTCTTTCATTTTCCGATTCTCCAACTGCAATAGACGAATGGCTATTAGCTAAGATGAGAGAAAATCAGAGGGCATGGGTGAATGCAATGTCGGAGGTCAGTCTCAGAGAAGGAGTTATGATCAGTCATTTCGAGATGTTGTCCGACTGGAATTGGTACGTCAGAAGGGGCGGTAGCAATAGGAAGACCGCATTAGAGTTCTTAGAAGGTTGGATACCAATGATGGCACCAGCAACCCCTCACATTGCAGAGGAATTCTGGAAGAAGATAGACAAGCAAGATTTACTGGCAATTTATGAAAAACCTCCAATAGACGATAACATCCACGACTTAGCTTCCATATCCGAAGAGAACTATATCAAGGAAATTATCTCTAGTGGAAGGAATCTCAAGACCCTGGCAGAACGTCACTCAGAGAGTGAAATCACAAAAGTAGTCATTCAGACTTCACCAGACTGGAAGAAGAAACTTGCAATTGAAGCAATGAAATTGCACTCAGAGGAATTCAATTTCAAGAAAAAAGGACAGGATTACGTCAAGACTCTTGAAATTTTCACTGATCCGACAAAAAGAGGTGAAATTTTTCAGACTTGGACATCTATTACAATTGGATCAAAAAAGAGGAGAGGAAGGATCCATAGTTGGTCTGATTGGGAGAGGGAATTGATTTCTAGCGACAAGGAGGAGAAAGACCTGATTGCAGAAAATTCACAATTCATTGCAGAATCCCTAGGCGTAGAGTCTATTGTAGTCTATCCTGTGGGAGGGGGTAAGGATATTGGTGGTAAGGCAAAAATCTCCTTCCCTCTAGAACCCGGAATAGCATTTTTGTAGGTGTAAGATGAGTTCAAACATCGTACTTTTCGATGATGATTGTGGAAAGTGTAGTCGATGGGCATCTTTCATAGAGAGAAGAGATCCATACTCAAACGTCAAACTAATCGGTCAGAATTCCTCAGAAGGAACAGAGACCCTCAAATCAATACCAGAGACACTGAAAGGAGTCGATTCGGTTTTCCTAATTACATCCGAAGGAAATTGGTACGCAAAGAGCTCTGCAATATGGAGAATATGCCGATTACTGAAATTTCCATGGCCTTTCGCATCCGCAATGTTCTTCATTCCTTGGCCTATTAGGGACATTTTGTACGATATCTATGCTTCATTGAGAAAATAATCTTCACACGGTGGGTTCATGGAGTTCCACTCTCTGGCGTAGTTATTGAGTGAAGACCGGAGTGCCAAGCGTCGTCGTGGGCGACGAAGGCGTCGCCGTAGTCCCGGAGGAGAGAAAACTTCCCCTGGAGGCGACGATAAACAGCGTAGATCAGCTGAGATTGAGAGGGCACTATCCAGATTCAAGACAGAGCCAAGGCCGATGGGAATCCCAAGGACCATAGATCCACCTCCAAAAAAAGTAGACATTAAATGGAAAAATAATGCTGTCCCAAGGAAGGTTCAGAATGCAGCAGGAAAGATTGCATGCATTCCAGGAGAGTTTGGTTTCCTCCCCGAAGAAAGAGTCCAGGAGATTGCAGACCAATTGGACGGCATGTCCATTTCATTGGAGCAAGCTCTTTCATTAAGGGCTGCACTTAATCAAGAGAAGAGCGTCTACTCGCATTCAAAGTTGATGAGACGATCAAATGAAATTAGTCGTAGATATGATTCTGGAGAAAGTGTGATCTCATTATCCAAGAGATTCGATGCACCACCAGTCAATACATTTAGAGCTATATTAACGGGAAGGGGGTGGACCAAGACCAGAATTAAGGATACACTAAACAAGAACCCTTCAAAGTTGAATAAGAGGGATAGACAGCAGTTTGAATTAGCCGAATCAGTGGATAGAGTGAGTTCAGTGAATCAAACCGAGACTCAGAATGCAGCAGAAGTTTTCGAAGAAATACTATGTGTCTATTTCTCATCATTGGGAATTAGATTCAGAAAGCAAGAAGAGCTACTAAATGAGCAAAAAAGAGAGGAGGGAAGAGCGATAATAACTCCAGATCTACTGCTTCTCGATGATGTCAGGATTAATGGAATTCCGTGTGCTTGGATAGATGCGAAGCATTTCTTTGGAGCAGATCTCAAGTTCCCAAAGAAAAAAACTCAGAAGCAAGTGGATAGGTATGTTTCTGAATATGGGCAAGGCGCTATAGTCTACCGACATGGATTCTGCGATGGTCTAAGACTTAGAGGTGCAATAAAGCTAGATTCCAGCCCTCTAGATCTCAAACCTCTTGAAGACTTTCATGAAAACTCAAAGACATGATTCTAATTCAGATTGCCAACTCTACTAGCAAATATGCTTAGGTCTTTCTGTTCAAGATTTGGAATTAAAAGTGATAACCAATCTTCTTCGTTTTGTGGATCTATAGGGACTATAACCACACTTTCTCCAAGCATGCAAAGTAATGGAGTTACGGTGTCAGAAAGTCCTTCTTTCAGTATGACTTTATCGATGGTATCCAGTAATTCTGATCTGCCAGAATCCTCTGTCAATCCGCTATTTAATGAGAATAATTTGGATTCATCAATAAGTTCAGACCACCTTCCCATGTTCCAGTCTCCAAAACCTAAGGAATCCATTGCTACTTCTCCTGCCTTGCTAATTTTGTTCTTCCAATCAGGCCGATCTATATACCCAGAGGTGTGAGTTCCAGTTTGCTCTTTCCAAGAAAGAAGAACAGGGAAACTTGCTCCCCAACTATCCGCCTTTCCAGGGCCATGATCTAGTAGATCCCCAGAAAAAGGAGAACCGGGAACAATTCTCCGTTCCACACCACCTGATGATAAAGCAGTGGTGTCTCCAAGGCCACTAGATCTTTTTCTCTCAACTAAATGAGCTAGCATAAGCGACCTTCTTTGACACTCTTCATGGGGAACTCCAATTGCTCTTTGGATTGAGACTGCTGAGGCAATTGCTCCTGAGGCAGACATACCAAAACCTTGAGATGGGGGTAAGGACATTCTTATCGATAGTTCCCAGTCATATTCACGAATTTCAGGAATTTCTTTGCTTAGTTCCTCAAGAATATCTTGGTATAATGAGTCATCGAAATCAGAATTGATACCATTTACAATCAATTTCCCTTCTCCATCCTCTCCTCTTGCAATCGCCTCTACCCCGTCGACTAGACATATCCCTGCTCCTCTACTTCCTTGGAAATATGGGTCTTCATTTGAATCCTCTACTGTGAAAATTAGTGTTAGATGGCCTCCACATTCCCCTCTACCCAGTGCAGTAGTCATGACAACTCATCCGATGAAACGGTAATGAATTATTGTGTAAGCTAAATAGCATCAGACAAATCTGATTCTAGAGCACCGAATCCCTTTGCTAGCTCTTCAGAAGCCTTCTCAAAAGCAGTCCTAGGACTCATTGAACCATCAGTTTCAAACTCAAAAATGAACTCTCCAGGAACTTCTTCCAACGTTATTGCATCATTGAAATCTCTAGCTTCTTCAGTCCCCTCTCCTACATGATTCAAGTCTGTTGCTAATGCGGAGACCTTGTCTACATCTTCCAATTTACCACTCTTGTCGAAGTCCTTTGCGGTAGTTTCCAAGTCCATATCCCATAGAATTTTTGCCTTGGTTTTATTGTTGATAACACCTATCCTTCTGGGTTGAAATCCTACCCCACAAACCGGAGACCACTTAGTATGATCCCTACCTCTTCCCATTATTGCTGTAGCATAGAACTCAATCATCTGTCCCTTGAGAAGCTTAGTTAATGGTATACTCTTGTAATGTTCGGGAACCTCCAGAGACTCCTCTCCTAGATATTTCATATCTCCTGCAGTGACCCACTTGCCTTCTTCAGATCCGAAAACAACGCACGTGTATATCATCTGGCACTCTAGACAACCTCTATCCGATTCTACAAGATCTTTGCAATTGGGGCACTCATGTTGGAAGTAGAATTTATCGTGTACTGTCGGGATGGGAACCATCGCTAGTCTCTGAGCTACCATTTCATCAGGAATAGGGCCAGTAGTCTCCCAAATCTCCTCATCCTGCTCTTTTGTTCCAAGTTGGAACCTTACGCTGTCGATAGCCATCTTTGGAGTGTCAGATATCAAAGTCCTTCTCAGCGCATTTGCCATACTCCTATCTGTCTCTGAGAGCACTAGTTGCATTTTCTCTTCCGTCTCTTTCAATACCTTGATCTTCACCATAATTCCACCTCTATCAAACCCTTCTTCCTCTTCGGCCACCCTTAGCCTTGGTCCCATCTGTAGGCATTGGAGTAACGTCTTCTATCCTAGTTATCCTCACTCCCGCTCTAGTCAATGCCCTAATTGCAGCTGTAGCCCCTGGAGCGCTGTTTGATCTATTCCCACCTGCGCCTCTGTACTTCACAATTACTTGGTCAAAATCCTTCTCAGCTAGCATCTCTGCTATTTTTTCAGCAGCCCTGGTCGCTGCAAATTGACCTCCTGAGTCGCTTCCACCTTTTGTCACCATGCCTCCAGAAACCTTGCAGATGGTCTCAGCACCAGTTAGATCTGTAGCGGTAATAAGCACATTGTTGAAGGTGCTGTAGATGTGAAGAATTGCTTTATGTCCCATTACTTTGCCTCCTCTTCAGCTTTATCAGAGATTTCTTCTTCAGATCCAGACTCTTCCCCCGAATCCTCTTCCTCTTCCCTATACCTCAGTGTTTCCAAATCTTTCCTGAATGGGTGTTCAGCGTCTGCATATGGGGAGTTCGGACTGTAACTCAATGAATCTTCTTCTTCCTTCAGAACATGATATCCTGGAACTGTCATCCTCTGCTCGCCAACGAGAATATGTCCGTGGACAATCAGGTTCCTTGAAGCTCTCATCGAAGGAGCCAGACCCTTGTAATAGACGACTGACTGTAATCTTCTTGAGAGCATATGTTCTACGGTTATCTCCAGTACATCGCCCACATCTGCTCCCGTTAGAAGGAGGCCCTTCCTAGATAGAGAATCAAGTAACTGCTCTTTCTCCTTGGCATAGTGTCCTTCGGAAGAATCCACTCGCCCAATTAACTTCATAGCTTGATTTCTATGTCTTCGTAGGGCTGATTTCTCTCTCCAAATTTCTCTCATCCCCCCAATTTTCTTTAGCCCGAATCTTTCTTTCAGATCGTGCTCTTCATCAATCCTAGCTTGCTTCCAAGGATGAGTTGGAGTCTGAGTACGAGGTCTGGAGAATTTCGGCTCACCCATAATTCACACCTCACTTCTTCCTCTGTACGCCGAGTGCTGACCCTCTTCTTCCATTTGACCTCAGCCTTTGCCCTCTTACTTTATGCCCACTTCTGTGCCTAATTCCACGATAAGTCTTGATTTCAGCTAGTCTGGCAATATCATCTTCATTTGTCATACTAACCTCATTAGCGATGATGTGTGCGTCCTCATTAGTCTCCAGATCTCTTTGTCTGTTTACCATCCACCAGGGAACATTTGTAGCATACTCATCTATTGCATTTCTGAGAATATCCTGCTCTTCCGGAGTCATATGGCCTCCAAGTCTACTCCCATCTATGCCTGTAAGACGACAAATCATCATCGAAGTTCTAATCCCGACTCCTTTTACAGAAGTTAGCCCGTATGTAATGGGCTTCAAGCCATCAATATCTGTGTCAGCAATTCTGACAATATACGAGAAGTCGTCACCAAGCTCTGCTTCGTTCACTTTTGTCATTACGGTTCCCCCGTGTTCACCTTTCGGTGGCCCTTTGGGCGTCTCGGCGAACTACAGTCCCTATTTGAATCGATTGGAACCTTTTTTCCGGAATAAAACCTACTCTTTGCACACTACAAACAGTTTCTGATTGCCCGAAGGCCTCTTTACACTCATATCTACCATGAATCCCTTGCCACCATCAGAGCTCTTCAGCTCCTTGGTAATCCTCCTCTGAAGAGTAGGATGTATTTCTGGATCGAGACTACATCGAAGTGTGATCTTGGAAATCCCCTTCTTTGCAATCGATGAAGCAACTTGGTCCATAGTGTGAAGCTCTGGAGGAGAAAGTCGGTGTTGCACAATCTTCCCTGTAGAGACTACGAATCCCCTAACATCATCATCATTTGAGATTTCATCAGTATGGATGAGTAGAGGCCTTCTACCTTCTAACCTAATCCATGAAGAACCTGTGCCACTTTTGACAGCCTTTTCTTTCCAGATGTCCTGCAGACCACTCTCAACAAGTGCCGGGTCAACTATCGTCAAGAATGCTCCTCTAGGTACTTCGAGAACGCTATTGAATTGAGAAATGTTTGCACCCGATGGCCTCCCTTCAATACTAGCAATCACATTCTTCCTTCCCACTCTGATACACCTATGCATTTTTTCTGAAGAAAGAGAACCAATCCAGACGGAGAGTCTGTCAACTCTTCCTCCTCCCCTACTAAGCCACTCCCAAGTCCAGGAATTTCCAGGGAATGTTGTTTCCAATATCCCATCTACCATGGCTCTCTGAACCGAATCCAATCTTGGCGATAGGTCCAGCAATACGGCGGGACCCCTGGGGCCATTCTGTAGATGAGAACTCCAAGATTTCAGAACAGATTTTAAATCCGGCTTCATCTCTTCCAAGTCATGATTTTGAGCATCCCTAGGCCTCGCAGGATCCAGATGCAGCATTGCAATAGGTGGATGAGCCCTTGTCCCAGAATCTCTTAGACTGGACCAGTATTGTGAGATTGCCGAATCTGCATTACTCCCATCTCCGATCAGAACTCTATCAAGAGATCGCTGGACTTCGCCGTCAGAATTAATTTGCATATTTGCAGCACATAATGTAGCAATCTGTTCATCAAGCTCGATCCCTAATGCAGGTCTCTTCAGTAACTTGGATAATGCAATTAGTTGGACCCCTGAACCGGCTGCAGCGTCTAGAATTACTCCTGCTGGTAGAGACATGGGATCAATCTGTCCAGCTCTGATGGTTGCGACAGACCATGGAGTGGAAAGCCTCCTCATCCTATCATTCATGATGAACGCAGGCTCTCCCTTCCGTGCAGACTCCGGTTTGGATACCTTCTTGGCCTTGGCTACAACCTCCTTCGAGGGAACAATAGCCACATGCTGCTGCTCTTCCACAACTCTCCCCAGTGGCACTTAGTCAAGTCACTTTCGCGACAATCATCCTGAAATTGGCGCTCTTACTAACTTCAACTCAAACCTGAGCCAGGAATCCTTCAACTCACTGTCCTGATTATTCCCGTATGCAATATCGGGAGGCAAAAGAGTAGTATGCGTGGTCCCAGTATCGATTATTCCTCCAACAAGTCCTCTATCGTTATCAATGTCTAGCCCTATAGCAGACCAGCAAAATCCGATAATAGAAAAGTTACATTCGATGAAACCCTCCCCTCCTGCGGTATCGCCCCAATTGCCATCATCGAGCTGCACTCCTGTATCAGCATCCCATACTGTGTATTCTACCTCAAACGGGTCTCCTTCTTCTATGTGAACGTCTTTTTCTTCGGATCCTCCAATTATGTTCAAGTCCATCCTCACCTTGGCTTGAATAACAGTTACATGGGTAGCACTGATACTAATCTCCCTTTCTACGATATTCTCTATCAAGTCTATTTGGAAGAATTTACTTGCACCAGGTTCTAGATCATTGATGATCTGATAGGGTTGTTCACTAGAAGAGAAAATTATCCCTCCTCCACTAATTTCAACTACTAAGTCAAGACTCTGATTCCCTCTGTTGTAGACTACTACAGTGGCCGAATCACCTTCTCCCTGATGATGCCAATCGCACCTAATCTCTCCGGGCAATAAGAAAGAATCATCTTGATCAGATAGTGATCCCTCAGGCCAAATCCAATCATCCTCTCTTGAAGAGCAAGAATCTAGCAGAAAACCAACCTCCCAAACCCAACGATCTTCTTCTTTCAGAATTTCAACGTCTGTTGATCCAAAGGACGCATCCATTTCATCTAGGAAACTCATTGCAGAAAGACCAACCCATATCGATGAGAGAATTAACGCAAATCCTGTTACCACCGAGAGAACAATCGCGGCTCTAGGAACGGCCATTCTGTTGAGTCCCAGGGGTATTGGGGGGTGCTCAACCTCATCCGGAGTATCAGATATCCACGACCTCGTCACAACACTACAGGATTGACCGCCTGCCATCAAGGTTGGCCTTAATGGCTAGTCCCTACTCAATTCCTCTTGGTTCTCGATTCCAAGCCATGCCACAATCCCAAGCTCCAACGCAAGTATCGCCATCCCCAGCAGTACTTCTTGTTGGCCTATTTGGCTTGATGCGAAAACAATCGAGAAAACAAGCGCAGCAATCAGATCGGCTAATCCCCAGATTCTTAGCCCCTTCCTCAGTTGTAGAATTCCAACCACCCATACTATGGTTGACATTAGAACCAGTATAATTGGAAACCAAAGACCATTATTGGGGCCTATCAGAAAAGCACCGAATAACACTAGGATATGCCCATCTACAGCAAAAGTAATTGTCCATCTTTCTAGCTCTAGCGGTACAGTTAGAGCGCAGCAAATAATCAGAATTACTCCTATCGCCATCACTACGCTGTCTAGAGATTCACTGACTACGATGCTCCATTCTGCGATAGAAATGAAAGACATGACTATTCCAAGTATTGCTACACCCAGGCCTGAAGATTTCCTTAGCCTCACACTACTGTAAGAAGAGGTGATTGCTGCTAGTAATCCTGCAGGACCAAATGACATCAGTACAATAGAAATCGTTCTTCTTCCGATAGATATCCCATCAGACCCTTCCCTGCCAAGTTGTTTGCGCTTTTGTTCCACCCAGAATCCTAGTATTACGCACAAAACAAGCAGTGATTCTATCAACATCCAAGGGCCTATCCAATTGAGAGTACTGCCATCCATAGGATTGACCATAAACGGGAAAGGCAGACTTCCAAGAATCACTGCACCAATAATTCTAGCAATTAGTAGGGGGAAAACAAACCAGTCAATTGCAATATCAATCCTATCCAGAAGATTGCTATGATGTAACAAGGAAATAGTGCAGAGAACTAAGGAAAGTACTGATACTACAGCAAGATCCAGTAGCTCATAGGGGCTACTTCCAGCTGGGATTACATGCCCAGTTACCAACGCAAGACACATACCGAAAATTACTGTCGCAATCGGCATTTCAATACCCAATATATGTGGTAATGCCAGCTCTAAACCTCTTGTTCTGTTTCTTATCATTAATACGATGATGCAACAAAAAGCCCCCGAAGCAAACAATGTAAATGGCCGAGGAGAAAGTGCAGAAAATAGTACAGTTACTGTTATCACAATGGATAATACTGCCATTCCTACTACTGGGGTGTGGGTTAAGCTAGAAGTTAGCAATTCTGCAGTATCATTAGATTCCCCCTTCTCTCTTTTCCTCTTCCTAAG